>Ga0180007_10000214_pt1 | contig 108663 bp, 113 predicted proteins | sample MM_PC_MetaG_FD_121122 | JGI IMG/M metagenome (GOLD analysis project Ga0180007, IMG submission 121122) | Groundwater microbial communities from the Aspo Hard Rock Laboratory (HRL) deep subsurface site, Sweden - MM_PC_MetaG | ecosystem: Environmental > Aquatic > Deep subsurface > Groundwater... | reverse complement strand
GGGGAGACAACAATCGTTCCGTCCGGTTTCGTGCTCTTTGTTCCTGGCGAAAAACGCCTGTACGATGGTTTCGGATTCGCACATCAAACAACAACAGACAAAGGGGAAGCGATTGCCTCCCAGGAGGCCTACTTCAAGCGACTCGGCCTTGACCCGGCCAGTGCTCTGAAGGCTGCAAAAGAAGAAACCTCTTACTCCCGGCGCAGCGACAACGAAAGTGGTGTCTTCGCCGTCCGCCGGGACTTCTGGGGCGAGGTGAGCGGACCGTGGTACGTCAACACCAGCTACCGTCCTGGCAACAGGAACGACGACGTCGGTGCTGTTCTCCCCAGGAGGGTGCGCGCAGAGGCGACTGAAGAATACACCAACCTTGTGAAAGCTGCCAACGACGCATACGAAATTTTCGAGCAGGGAATGAGTGACGAGTAACACGTCAACATTCACATTTATCCCTCCATCCCCTTTGGATTAATATGTCCTACATAGATCCCCAGGACATCTCGACTTCGATCACTATTGACACTGGAGAATTTGGTGATATCCAGTGGCTGGCGCGCTTCACCGAGATGGCCGAAGTTGCGCAGGAATTTCCCGTTCTCTGGGAAATAGGGGTTGGTGGCGCAGTTACAACTACCCCAGTTGCCCATAACGGTGTTATCTATGTCGGAGCCGCCGACAAAAACTTCTACGCAATCGACGCAGAAACCGGTCAAGAACAGTGGCGATTCACTACCAACGGGCCAATCCTCTCCTATCCAACACTCGTTGGTGAAACTCTTTACTTCAGTTCCTTTGATTACAACCTCTATGCACTGACCCTCACCGGCACCCTGAAATGGAAATTTGCCACAAAAGGAAAGATCTTCAGCAAGCCGGCTGTCTCCAACAATGTCATCTACATTGGCTCAGAAGACCGGAACCTCTACGCAATCAACGCAGACGGCTCACTCAAATGGACCTTTCAGACAAAAGATACCATCCATTCATCACCACTTGTCTACAAAGACAGAATCTTCTTCGGCTCCTTTGACAACAACTTCTATTGTCTGAACCTTGAGGGGGAACTTTTGTGGACCTTCCCAACAAAAGGCGTGACAACGGTCTTCGAAATTTGCGCCGTTGACGGGATTGTTTATTTCAACTCATGGGATCGGAACCTCTATGCCGTTGATATTGACGGAAAGCTTGTTTGGAAAAGGACGTTGATCGAGCCACTGAACACGTCAATTGTGTATGCCGACGGTCTCCTCTATGCTGCCTCTCGCAGCAAGCATGTCTATGCCATTGACGCAAAGACAGGCGACGTGCGCTGGAGGAAGGAAGCTGATAGTTTTTTTGGGGAAACCGGAACCTATCATAATGGCGTCCTCTACATCGGCAATTGCGATCAAACCGTGTATGCACTTGATGCAAAAACAGGAAACGAGATTTGGCGCTTCAAGACAACAGGAATGTTTGCACATTCTCGACCTGTCATCTGGGGCAACAAACTATATATCGGCTGTTGGAACGACTGCAAGCTTTTTTGTATCAACCTTGATGGAACACTTGCTTGGACGTTTAAGACAACACTCTCGCAGGCACCTGAAGTCTTTCCAGAACAAAATCCCCGCGCACGAAAGATTGAATTCAAATTAAAACCAGAAGAGGCCTTCATCGAAGAAACACATTACAAGACAGGACAAGGGGAAGAGCAAGACTTTAGTGGGAGATCATCAATGTATATAATCAAGTCAGAATATACAACAAAACACCGGTACGCAACAAAATAACTACCGAACAAGCACTTCCCCCGGCCCCTTCGGACTAGAGAACAGCAGCGCCCCACCACACGTGCACGCCCCACTCAGCGGGACCTGTTCGAAGAACGCCGAGCATTTCTTGCACATGAACCCGTTGAACTCAGCAGCGGGAATTTCCCGCGGTCCCTGCGGCTTCTTGTTCTTCTTCAAAATATCGAGCAGTCCCATCTGTCGTCCGTTTCCGAGGAGTTCCATCCGATCCACCCCGAGCACATCAAAAATCCGCTCGAGCGGCGGCAACATCTGATTCTCAATATAATACGTTGCGTCAACTGGTAAGCCGTGTTCCTGGATATACACCGGGTCCTCCGCCCGATGCGATACCAACTGTGATCCCCGAACAATGACGTACGGAATCCGGTCTCCAACACCCGGTGCCTCTCCTGGTGAACGCGCCTCCATCTTTTTCACAAGCTCGACGTGCGGCTGGATTCCCTTGTAGCTCTTTCCAGCCTTGGTCATTGTTTTTGTTACAATAAGCTTGTTGATAGGAATCCTTCCTTCATTCAAATCAATGACAATCCCTTTCACATACGTCACCGCTTTCTTGATGTCCTGCTCCTTCAAGAGAATCTCAAGCACCTCTGCGACTACCTCTCCCACAAGTGGGCACCAGTCCCGCCGGACGGTCTCAATTCCTTTTGTTTCAATACTTTCCTTCCATCCATCTTCGGTGTGTTCAAACTTCCAGGCAGCATACCGTTTCTTCGCGAGCGGGAGGAACCTTTTGAAAATCTTCTCAAACTCAAGTTCCATGACTCCTGGTAACTGGGTATTGATGTCAGTACAAATCTCTGTTGCTTTCTGTTCAATCTTGTCAAAATCCTCATCTTTCATCTTCACGAAAACAGAATCCGTGTCCCCGTACACCACAGGCAGCCCATACTTTTCCTGAACGGTTTTTGCGGTAAATTTGATGCTCTCCCTTCCAGAAGCAGTAATAGCGTTCGCGATATCGAGATTGTAAATCACTGCTCGCGCATATCCAAGGTATCCGTAAAATGCGTTCGCCATGATCTTGAGTGCCCACTGTTTTGCGTAGAGGACCCGATACAAATTGTCGTCCTGTATTTTCCTCAATTTCTTTTTAACTTTCCCACGGTCATCGAGGAGCGTTTTCAAAATTCCGGGGATAATTCCTTTCCGTACCTCTGGAGGCACAAAGTTTGCAGTGCCTGGCGGTTTGAGTGCGCCTTCAATCTTCTCATCTCCAATGATCAACGTTGTTGGACAAATGTTATAGGACAGAATGATTGACGGATACATGCTCTTAAAATCGAGTACAGCAACGTTCGAATGCAGCTCTCGGACCGGTTCGATGACAAACCCTCCACCAAGCTCTTTCCGTTGCCGCGATTCGCGGTTGCCAATAGTCTTGTCCTGAGGTTTCAAAGGGAAGATGAATCCTTTCCGGTTGAATTCCCGGAGCAGAAAATTTTCGATCCGCGTAGTTTCCCCACCACTAAGAGAATCCTGCAACAGGATCCCGGACACCTTTGAAAGAGCGATGTACTTGTCCAATAACTTCTTCTTGAGAAGGAGATCCAATGCAAGTAAGGAGTCCTTCCGGCAGTAGGAAGCCAGCTTTTCAAACTGGGCAGCATCTCCCCGATAGTACTTCCCGATTTCGGAATGTTTAACATCTTCTTTCTGCTCCCCGAGTAGATCTTCCGAAACCGCGTTCAAGCTGTATCGCTTCAACATGAAGTCCTTTTTCACCAACTGGAAGACGTCAGCAATGACGCGGCCAGTAACCGAATTCCGGTAGGTGATCCCAATCTTTTTGGAAAGTGCCTGTTTTGTTGTACACCTTCCAAATACTGCCCGCACACCACACTTTGCCATGCGTTCAAACACATATGGCAGATCGAAGTTGTTGATATTGAATCCGGTGATAATATCAGGATCATACTCATTTATGAACCGGTTGAATTCCTCAAGCAACTCCTTTTCATCAGCGCACGGATGGACACCTGCCCCCGGGCGAGTTGCCAAAACGAGGCTGTCCGATCCTTGAAATGGTTCAGAAAACACTAGAGAAATCATAACAACCGGGTCATACTTCGCTTCAGGAACTGTCCCCTCTTTTGTAGCAACACACTCGATATCGAATGACAAGACACGCAGTGGAACATCATCATAACAGACAATCGGCTCAACTGATTTCGCCGACAACATAATCTTACTGCGGACTGTGTTCGTATTTGTTGTCCCCCCTTCGATCCGGACCCAGTCCATCCCTTTGACGCCGTGGTCGCTCATGTACCGGTACTTGAACAAAATATCCGCCTCGTAGACTTTGAATCCTGCATCCAACACTCGCTGCCGAACCTCAGGTGTTTTTGCAGGATTCTGCAGGGTAACTTTCCAAACAGCTCGCTCCTGTTGATATCCCATCACCAACTTCCGCTTGATTTTTTGGACACTCTGGACCTGCGGTTCCTCCTTCAACATCTCAATCGCATCTTCGCGGTCGACATAGAAGAAGGGTGAAAATTGATCATAGAATGCACATACTGTCTGGCTATCACGGGTCTTTCCAAATATCCGGACAACCGGTTTTTCTTGAAGGAGAACATAATCCACATCAAGAACTTGGCAGTCCACAGAAACCATGCTGTCCTTATAGGAAGGAAGAGTCATATAGGGACTCCATAAAACACACGAATCTGTTGTCACTCAAAAATAAATGTACTTCACGATTCCTCCAAAAAAGCGTCTTTGACCTGTGAAAAAGCCGCTATCTTTAAAGCGCCATGCGTCAAGATCTAAGCATTCATGGTCCGGAAGAAATCCAAAAAAGTTGTTCCGAAAAAGTCAAAACAAAAGGTCAGAACATCAACACGCCTGAAGGCTGCAGCAAAACAGACCTCCAAGCGAGTATCATCAATCCGCAGTCCGAAAGGCCCGCACCGCCTCGATCAGTTCTTCAACCCACAATCAGTCGCAATCATTGGAGTGAGCCGCTCTCCTCACAAAGTGGGTCATGTGATCTTCCGCAACTTCATTGAGAACAAGTTCCAAGGAAAGATTATCCCCATCAACCCTGAAATCAATGAACTCCTTGGCTATAGAGTGTATCCAACCATCCTTGATGCTCCAGGTTCAATTGACCTTGCCGTTCTTGCAGTCCCTGCTCCTATCACACCCAAAATCCTTGAACAATGTGGAAAGAAGGGCGTCAAAAACGTTATTTTGATTGCTGGTGGATTCAAAGAGGTTGGAAACGAAGACCTCGAAAAGAACGTCCAGCGAACCCTCATAAAATACAAAATGCGCGCCATCGGCGTTAATTGTCTTGGTATCTATGATACCACCAGCCTGGTTGATACGATCTTCCTTCCGAAGTATAAACTTGGTCGTCCGGAAAAGGGGAACATATCCTTCATGACACAATCAGGAGCTGTTGGAACTGCGGTCATGGACTGGTTCGCCATGAAAGGCTACAAGATGGCGAAGTTCATATCCTATGGGAACGCAACTGACGTTGATGAGGCAGATATTCTCGAGTATCTCGGGCAAGACCCTGAAACGAAAGTCATCTGCGTCTATATTGAAGGTGTTCGTGAGGGCCGTAAATTCTTTAATATTGCAAAGGAAGTCGCCACACAAAAGCCCGTTATCATTCTGAAAGGTGGCATCACTGATGTCGGGAACGCTGCAACAATGTCGCACACCGGTTCGCTTGCAGGATCGATTGAGATCTATAAGGCCGCATTCAAACAAGCCGGCATCATAGAGGCTGATGATATCGAACAACTGTTCGATTACGCGCGCCTCCTTTCTAAGGACATGCTCCCTGAAGGGAATCGTATTCAAATCATCACTGATGGCGGCGGCTTCGGCGTCCTCGCTGTCGATTGGGCGGTCAAAACAGGATTGCAGCTCGCTCAACTGAGCCCGAAATCGGTCGCGACATTGAAAAAAGTCCTCCCTCACTACGCGGTCATTGGAAATCCAATCGACCTGGTTGGTGACGCGAGCGCAGAGCGCTATCGGGAAGCAATCAATGCTACTCTTGATGATGAAAATATTGATGTCGTTGTCGTGATCGCGCTCCTTCAGGTCCCAACCCTTACCGCAGAAATCGCCGATGTTGTTGCCTCTGCAGCTGATCAGAAGAAAAAGCCGCTTATCGTCATCTCTGCTGGCGGCGATTTCAGCGAAACTATTAAGAAGAGCATGGAGGAATTTGGCGTTCCAACCTTTTCCTACCCTGAGCGGGCTCTTGAAGCTGTTTCCGCGCTCGTCAAGTTCAGCAAGATACAGAAGCAACCCACCAAACTGAAGCGTATCTCGAAAGCAGTCAAACGGTAGAACCTTTTATCTCCCTAATTCCAAGAAACGTGATGGTGCAGTCCTCCAAGAACTACATCGACGGGGCATGGATTGCCTCGAAAACCAGAAAGACATTTGTAAGTACGAACCCTGCAACAGGACAGGTCCTCGGCCGCTTCCAAGCAAGTGACGAACGAGATGTGACTGCAGCAATCCATGCAGCAGAGAAAGCGTTTTCGAAATGGCGATTGGTTCCGGCACCGAAACGTGGTGAAATCCTCCTCCGCGTTGCCCAGCTGCTCCGTGCCAAGAAAGAAGAATTCTCCCGCCTCGTCACCATAGAAATGGGCAAAGTGATTGCTGAAGGTCGTGGTGATGTTCAGGAAGCGATTGACTTTCTTGAATACATTGCTGGCGAAGGCCGCCGGATGTTCGGCTACACCACTCCCTCCGAACTCCCGAACAAGTTTGCCATGTCAGTCCGCGATCCCATCGGTGTTTGTGGACTCATTACTCCATGGAACTTTCCCATTGCAATCCCCTCCTGGAAGATCGCGCCCGCACTCTTGTGCGGCAATACGATTGTTTTCAAACCAGCATCTGATACACCATTAAGTGCGCTTCGGTTCACTGAACTCTTTATCAAAGCAGGACTTCCCAAAGGCGTTTTGAATGTTGTCACTGGCGGTGGTACTGCTGTCGGTTCCCCACTCGTGAAACACAAAAACGTGCGTTGCATTTCCTTTACCGGATCTCGTGACACCGGTGACTGGATCACCAAGAATGCAGGCATCAAGCGAGTAAGTCTGGAACTCGGTGGTAAAAATGTGATTATCGTGATGGACGATGCTGACCTCAACCTTGCTGTCGACGGAGTCATTTGGGGAGGATATGGGACAACAGGGCAGCGCTGCACAGCAACGAGTCGTGTTGTTGTCCACCAAAAGGTAAAGGCGACCTTTGAACGCATGCTCCTCAACCGCACCAAGCGCCTCCGTCTCGGAAACGGAATCCACCCGAAAACAGACGTTGGTCCCATGATCAACAAGGCAGCGATTGAAAAATCTCAGCGCTATGTTGAGATTGGAAAGCAAGAAGGAGCAAAGCTTCTCACCGGTGGCAAACCCATTCGCGGTCGTGGTCACTTCTTCCAACCAACCTTGTTTACTAATACAACATCTGACATGCGGATCTGCCAGGAAGAGATCTTCGGTCCTGTTGTTTCCCTTATGGTTGCAAAAAACCTCGACCATGCCATTGATCTTGCAAACAACATTACCTACGGTCTCTCAAGTGCCATCTACACCCGGAATGTCAACAATGCGTTCACCGCGATGCGGGATCTCGAATCCGGTGTAATGTATGTCAACGCAAGTACAATTGGCGCGGAAGTTCACCTTCCCTTTGGAGGTATCAAGGGAACGGGGAATGGTGCTCGGGAAGGCGGCTGGACAGCTATCGAGGAATTCTCTGAGCATAAAGCAATCTATGTTGATTATTCCGGGACCCTCCAGCGAGCGCAGATTGATGTTTAAAGGTTTCAAAGAAAAAGACAACATGACCCGTGTTCTTTCCCTTGGTGGTTCCCTCATTGTCCCGGAGAAGATTGATACAGCCTTTCTGCAATCCTTCACAACACTGTTGAAGAAGTACACCAAGAAGGAGAAAATCATCCTCGTTTGTGGCGGTGGAGCAACTTGCCGACAGTATCAAAACGCAGCCCGAACCCTTGGTATTGCAAACAAGATAATCCTTGACCGGATCGGCATTGCTGCAACACACCTCAATGCTCAGTTACTCCATGCTTTGTTTCCTGAGGCGTATCCATCAGTCGTTACCAATCAAAAACTTCCTCACGACTGGGACCAGCAACTCCTTATTGCCGGTGGAGCGATTCCTGGACAATCAACAGATCAAATTGCTGTTGAGCTTGCAAAACAAGCCGGCGCAACAACCATCTACAACCTCACGAATACAATCGTCTATGATGCAGATCCCAAGAAGAACCCTACCGCAAAACCTCTTCAAATCATTTCGTGGAACAAGTATCTCACCATTATTGGAGATTACTGGGAACCTGGCCGTTCCACACCTTTCGACCCTGTTGCGGCAAACGCTGCGAAAGATGCTGGAATCACTGTTCATATTGTGGATGCGCGAGATCCTGTGACGATTGAAGCGTGTCTCACTGGGACGCCTTCCGGAACAACTATCAGCTAAATAGTTCTTCTTCCAAAAGAATATCATGTTCACGGTCAACGCCAGATATGTCCGGACATTCTTTCCTCGGCGCCCTGAGTGGAGTCATAAGGGTGATTTTGGCAGGCTCCTTGTGATTGGCGGTTCCCGACGGTATACCGGTGCAATAGCACTCAATGCACTAGCAGCACTTCGGACTGGAACAGATTACCTTACAATCATGGCACCGCGCCGTGCAGCAGATATTGCTGCATCATTCACACCTGACCTGATAGCTGAACCAGTAAGTGCTGATTACCTCACTCCAACCCACCTCCGACAGGCACTCGAACTCGCAAAAGGAAATGATGCTGTTCTTATCGGTTGTGGAACAGAGCGCCGACCGCAAACATTCACCTTCATTCAGGGGTTTGTAGCACGATCCCCGGTTCCGGTAGTAATCGATGATGACGGAATTTTTGCTGTTGCTGCAAAACGTTCGATAATAAAGAAAACCCACATTTTTACTCCACAGGCACACGAATTCCAGATCCTTTCTGGTGTGCGTGTTGACAACACAATACCTAACCGTGTTGCTGCTGTGGAAGGATTTGTGAAAAAATACCCATGTACCCTTCTTCTCAAAGGTCATCATGATGTCATGAGCGATGGCAACGAAACTGCAGTGAACAAAACAGGAAACGCCTTCATGACGAAGGCAGGAAACGGATGTGTGCTCGCAGGCGTTGTCGGTTCGCTGCTCAGCAGACAAGCAACACCATTTGAGGCCGCAGCTGCAGGATCCTTTATCATGGGAACTGCTGGCGTCCGCGCAACGAGGCGCCAGGGACCAGGAACCCTTGCAAGTGATATTATTAATGAACTCCAATATGTTGTGGGGGGTTCATGACAGTACCAATCCGCGTCTTAATTATGGGAGCAGCAGGGCGCGACTTCCATAACTTCAACGTTACCTTTAGGAATAATCACCATTACACAGTTATCTGTTTCACTGCTGCGCAAATTTCCGGCATTGCGAATCGGACCTATCCACGGGTGCTTGCAGGAAAACGCTATCCAAAAGGGATTCCAATTTATCCGGAAACAGAGCTCGAAACATTAATCAAAACAAAGAAGATTCAACAAGTCGTGCTCGCCTACTCCGATTTGCCCCATACCGAGGTTATGCACAAGGCATCCCGTGTCCTTGCAACCGGTGCTGACTTTGTCCTCCTCGGTCCTGATGCGACCATGCTGACGAGCAAGAAGCCAGTGATCGCGGTCACAGCAGTACGGACCGGCGCCGGGAAGAGCCAGACAACCCGCTTCATCTGTCGCGCCCTTCGAAAACGTGGGTTCCGTGTTGTGGCTATCCGGCACCCCATGCCGTACGGGAATCTCGAAGACCAGATCATGCAGCGCTTTACCGGTTATGATGATTTGGACGAACAGAACACAACCATCGAGGAACGGGAAGAATATGAGCCCCTAATCGACGAAGGCATCATTGTGTACGCCGGTGTTGATTACGAAAAGATCCTTCGTTCCGCAGAAAAAGAAGCTGATGTGATCGTCTGGGATGGCGGGAATAATGATTTCCCGTTCTACAGACCTGATCTCCACATCGTCATCTGCGATCCGCATCGTCCTGGACACGAGCTGCTCTACCATCCTGGTGAAACAAACTTCCGAATGGCGAACATTGCTATTATCAATAAGGAAAAATCCGCAAAACATGAAAATGTTGAGATTATTAAACAAAATCTCAAAGCAGTAAACCCGAAGGCCCTTGTTATTGATGCCGATTCCTTGATCTCGGTTTCCGATCCAAACGAAATCCGCCACCGGAAGGTGCTGGTTGTCGAAGACGGACCGACCTTGACGCACGGTGGTATGGCGTTCGGCGCCGGGACGCTTGCTGCAAAACAGTACCGAGGAACAATCGTTGATCCTCGTCCGCACTTGACCGGTTCAATTAAAGAAATATACAACAACTATCCCCATCTTGGTATGATTCTCCCGGCGATGGGCTATTCGAAGGAACAACTCAAAGAACTCGAAACAATCATTAACAACACCCCCTGTGACGCAGTTGTTGCAGGAACACCAATAGATCTTCGCCGTGTTCTCAAAACAAATAAACCAATCGTCCGCGTCCGTTATGAACTCGTGGAGCTCGGCCACAACGCGCTCATGACCCAAATCATGAAGGTTGTCAAGAAGAATCCTTTGAAAACTCGGTAAGCGATCGCTGTTTCTTCGGCGGACCCCGTGTCACAACATCCGGTTCTGGCTCCGGTGGCGGCTTGCTCGGATCGAAAATCGGCACCCCATACACGCCGTCAAATCCCGGACGGACGGTAATGTTCCCCTGACGATTCCTGATAATCAAATCAGCAATTGTTTCATCAACGTGCTTTGCAAGTTCCTCACGTGGCGTCTCAAGAAGAATAGCAAACTCCGAGCCGAATACATTCTGGAGTTTGCTGTAGATCTCCCACACCTTCTTGGAAAACGGCTGGTTTGCCCCGATTGCAGCAGTGATGATTTCTGAAAGCGGGATGATTTTATGGAATGGTATAGCGTCCTTTGGGTACGGTCCATCCGGCCGGTCAGCAAGCTCGTCGACCCGATGCAGCACGCCAATGGTCAATTCCTTCCCACACTTCGGACACCGCTTCCCGAGTTTCCGAGTTTCTGCTGGCTCGTAGGACACACCGCACGCACGATGCCCATCAACATGATACTTCCCGTACGACGGATCAACCTCAACAGTCGCTTTGAAGTGATCTTGGTTCTGCGTCCGGATCGCCTCCATCAGCCGGTCATACGTCAACCTCTCTTCATCAAACTCGAATACGTTCGCTTCTCGCCCAAGTCGCCACGGCCAGTACGAATGAGCATCAGAATTGGAAATCAATGCAATGTTATCCAATGCAGAGAGCCGCCGATTCATCTGCGGATCGCTCGACAATCCTGTTTCAATGGCAAAAATATGTTTTGTCTGGTCGCCGAACGCTTCCTGTAATGAATCAAATCCGGACATGGAACCGAAGACCCCAAACCACGGTGTCCATGCATGCGCGGGAACAATAGTAATTTTCTCGGATACACTTCGCATCAATTCAACAAGCTCAAGACAACTCATCCCGAAGATGGGTCGCCCGTCATAATCAAGCCGCCCTTTCTTTCCAAGAACATCAATAATCTGATCAACAGTCTCAAAATCCGGCGCATACAACACGTTATGAACCCGGCGTCCCTTACCTCCTTGTGAAAAAAAGTTTGCGATCTCCGTCGACAGCATGAAGCGCATCCCAGAACTGCTTTTCAGAATCCCAGTTCCATCCTCAGTGAGATTCGCTTTCAATTCCTTGATCCATTCCGGATGCTGGAAATCACCTGTTCCAAGAAGGGAAACACCTTTCTTTGCAGCATGTGTCGATAAGGTGGCAACACTGAGATCTTTACTGCAGGCTCGAGAATACCGACTGTGAATATGCAAGTCAGCAAAAATCCTCATGCCTCGTTCCTGCGTTTCTTCTTCTTTGCCTGCTCTTTCTGATGATGTTCGTCAACCCATTTCTCTGCAGCCTTTGCATCCTTTCCTTGGTCACCGATACCGCTGGTATTTCCAACACCAAAAAGAAGAATGGTCTCATTTGGCTTCGTCTGCTTCAGAAGTCGGTCAAGGCTTTCCATCACCTTCGGGACAGCGTCCTTGATCTCTTTCTTCATTGGGGTGATCGCTTCCTCGCTGCTCATTTTCACGACAATGGAATCAAAGGGAATCTTCTTGACAACAACAACATCCTCAATAAACGATCGCTCAACTCCGATGCCGCCCATGGCGATCCCAATTCCTTCAGCAACGCTTCCTGTTTTTTCTCCCTCAAGTTTCGCGGCCGCGTCAACGGTGACAATTCGGTGCACCTTCTGCACCTTCATGACTTTCTGAACTGCATGCCCAGGGTTACCGATCCGGCCACCCGGTCCGCGTGCTTTCATCACAAGCAAGTTCCGTCCCTTCAGCTTCACTCGCGACAACATAATATCATCCATGACATGGGTTATCCGATTCGTCCCGGTCAATGTCGCTGCAACGAGCGGGCCGACACCATCACCAACAGGTTCGCCCTTCGCAAGGGCCTGCGTCCCCTTGTAGAACGATTTTGCCATGCGCTCGATCAGCGGAATCTGCATAGAAAGAATGTATGCGAACTGATAACTCTTGGTCTTTCGTGTCAACTCAACAAAATGCCGGACGACTTTGGCGATCTCATGGACCGCAATTCCGCCTGCGAAGCCCATCTCCAGGTTCGCCTGCTCTTCGCTCGATTTCTTCGGTGCGAGCTGCTCCACGAGATAGTGGAACCGGTCTCGTTGTTGAATGAGCAGATGATCAAATTTCTTCACGATGCCTGCTGGATCGAGATCAACAGGAGTAACCATGAAGAACTCAAAGAAGCGGGAGACTGCTTCTTGGGTTTCCTTGCTCGGGTTCGGTGAGATTTCCTTGGTAATGAACATCTTCGCTTTCCTCGACAGCTCCTCGAGCTCGATTGCGGTCTTCTCAAGCTTCCCCATAATCTGCATGAGCATGAGCCTCGGATAGAGGACAAAGAAGACGATCAAGGTCCCGATTGAAAGAACCCATCCCAATGGGTCAGCACCTGTCATCCCAGGGAGGAATTGGAAGAGAACGTGGTTCATAAGAACACACCTTTTATGCGCGTGGTACGTATATACTGGTAGCTAATATAAAGGTAGTCCCATGATCGACTGGAAAATCCTTGCAGCGGCGTTCGTGGCGCTGCTCCTGATCTCAGGGGTTCTCATCAGCAATTTTGGGGCTCAGCAAGGAGAAGAAGGGGCATTTTTCGGCAATCCCGGTGCCCAACTCTCTGACTGGCTGACAAATACACCGTTCGAGCTTCCTTTTGGCAGCAGCGGTCCTGGTCCAACAATAGCAACAGTGACGGTGACCCTTCACACACCGACAACAACAATCGAACCGACCAAGACCGTGAATATTAGCGGTCCTGTCTCGCTGAACGGGTTTCTTGGATCGATCAGCTTCACGAGTGGTGACACAATCGAGCTTGCGCAGAAAGGCCAGCCGCTTGCCGTGACTATCCCATGGGGTGATTTTTTCATTGAGCACGCAGAAATCGGCACCTTTATGTTTGACGGGTCGTTTGCTATTCTCCCGAACATCAGCATCACGGACGGGTCCTTTGACATGCGCAACTTCGAGGGGTCGATCACGGTTACTGGAGACGACGTTGTCTTTGTCGGCGATGTGTCAAAGCTCACGACGCGGACCGGCAACCTTTCGTGGGAATTGGTATGAGGAAACCGGTTATTGGCATTGCAATCCTCGCCATTATTATTGTTGGTTTGTTTGTCCTTGATTCCATTGTTCGTGATCAACTCGTCCTCATCAAATGCGACGACTATGACGAAGTTGACGAGTTTGCCGGACCCATAACCTCAGGGGCCGTTGCAAAGCAAATCGCATTAGACTACTATGAAAGCATCGGCTACCATCTCGAGGCCGACGACCTTATTCCACGAAAAGTTGGGAACATATGGTTCATCAACGAGAATCTAGAGAATACTATGGGCAAGATAACTGAGAACCGGTGTACGATAAACAGGCGACCGGCGAACTGCTTTGGAAATCTCAAGCTTGAAGAAACCCTTTTCGGGAACACAATTTCCAAACAATACATCATCCCATGTTAGGAGCGCCCAGGCGAGGACTCGAACCTCGGACCCACAGGTTAACAGCCTGTTGCTCTACCTACTGAGCTACCTGGGCAGTGAGCCTTAGTTACCTTGCTGCAGATTTAAATGGTCCAAACCGGATCACCTTTAAATCTCCTCTCGCCAACGAGGAGTCCATGTCTTCCTTCGAGATTCTCGCGACCCGGTTCGACGTCCGCAAGCTCGACAAGATCTGCAATGCCAAGGACTGCACCTCGCTCCCGGCCAAGGAGATCGTGCTCTACGAGCTGGAGCACCGAACCTTCAAGAAACGGGAACTCGCTAGCATCTTTCTTTGCGCAGTCCATGCTGCGCTCATGCCCGAAGTCATGAACGAAATCAGGAAGGATGCTCCTGAGGACCGGTCCATCGAGCGGAAAGGGTACGATTTGGTGTACCAATAACGTACTGAACAGTCATTCCGATCCGTTGCGACGTTCGATCCGAAAATTCTTTCTCCGCCGTTTTCTCACCTCCGGAAAGAGCCATGCCTGGTTCGGATCTTCCTCTGGCCCATGTAATAATTCTTTGATTAACGGTAATCGGTATTCTGGAATAAACCAAGCAGGAGCAGTTGTTATATTATAATCAGAAGAATACTTCTTGTGGGACCTCCACGAAGATCTCGGAACTATCTTTGTATAAGCAATTCCTAAGACACCGATGAGCCTATCGAGACTCCTTCGTGCTTCCCTCTCGTTCAGTTTTGTTCGCCGAGCAACTTCCCTTACGTAAAATCGAGGGTACCACCCACGACCATAGGAATCGTGCAACCAGGCCATCCTGTCATAAATCGTGTCTAAAACACCAAGGTCCTCTTCCTTGAGCGACTTCCTGAACCAGCCCGTTTCCCTCGCCTCGCTAACAGCGTCTTCATTCTCATGGGGAATATAAAATGAGAAACATTTGCGTTCATCCCGAGGGCTTTCCTCTCCTGCGTAGGTACTCCACCCCTCATCGATTCCAATAATTCCATACAACCGCCTATGAAGATTTGTGACAAACCGCTCACTGACACCCTCCAGATAATCCGGCATCGGCTGAAGCGCGTCGCGGTCAATTTCCCTCAGAAGTTCTTCCTGTCGTTTCGTAATTCGTATTCTGTATTCGATGTTTTCCATTGCACGAATAGAGTCAAGAAACAATAAAATGGGACGGGTGGGACTCGAACCCACGACCCCACGGTCTTCAGCTTCACAGGATAGGAAGTCTCCCTCGCCATCCTCGTGTGCTCTCCCGGCTGAGCTACCGTCCCGTGACCCAACGTTTAGCAGCGGATGTTTATAAACAATCCCAAATTCCTTCTTATATCGAGAGCGCAATACAGGCCTCTATGCCCCCAACAAAGCTCGATCCGCTGAACGAGCCAGACTTCGACATGAAGGCCGTCGAGGAGAAGCTTCCCAATGTCACGGGCAAGCTCCTCGAAAACGCGATCGTCGTCGAGAAGGGCTTCGCCGGCCTCGTCGAGCGCAGCTACGGGAAGGAAACCAACAACCATTTGGAGCTCTCGCTCGTGGAGGCACTCTACCTCATTGAAAAGGACCGGCTGACCCTCAAGAAGGGCCGGAACACGTATACTGTTGAGTCGCTTCTGGATTATACCAATGAACGGGATCCCCGGATCCGCGAGAAGTACCTCGTTTACCGGGATTTGCGGTCCCGAGGCCTGGTTGTGAAGACCGGCTTCAAATTCGGCTGCGACTTCCGCGTCTACCAGCGGGGCGTCAGCGTGAAGCGGGGCCCCAAGGCCGTCGGAGAGCATACGAAATGGATTGTCTTTGCAGTCCCTGAGGACTATACCTGCGCCTTCACGGAGCTCTCCCGGGCTGTCCGCCTCGCTCACTCGATCCGGGCCAGGATGCTCTGGGCGATCGTGGATAATGAGAATGACATCACCTACTACGAAGTTGTGCGTATGCGCCCGTAAAGCCCTTTAAATACTTCTCGGCAATAACACTCCTGCTATGGGACGCATTAAGAACATTCCAGTGAAGACGTTGGGCGACGATCTCGTTCGCCACTACCAAGTCAAGTTTGGTACCAATTTCGAGAAGAATAAAAAGTCCCTTGCGAATATTCAACCAATTAAGAGCAAGCGGGTCCGCAATCAGGTTGCGGGCCACATCACGAACAAGATGAAGAAGCTGGCGAAAGTATAGCTCCTTCGAAGGGGGAACATGAAGATTGCATCGCTTGCCAAAGAAGCGCTCGTTGTCAGTCCTGAGGAATCGATTTCCAAGGTCTCATCGCTGCTGCTGAAGACAAGGCAGGCCGCAGTTGTTGTCGTTGATCACGACTACAAAGGCGTTGTCTTTGCCCAGGATCTGGCGAAACACAGCAGCAACAGCCCGGAAACAGAAAAAATCAGGAACCTCATGGAACCGGCACCCCTCCTTGACATAAACATGAGCCTTGAAGATGCTGCAAACGTTCTCGTTCTCAATCGCGCAGATGTACTTCCTGTCAGGAAAGGAATTACCTATGCCATCATTGACAAGCTTGATATTATTGGTGTATTGAAAAAACACAAAGCATTCTCTTCGGTTACCGCAAAAGATGTCATGAAACCAGCGATGTGCGTCACGCGCAAACAGACTTTGGCTGAGGCAGTAAAAATCCTCCGTGACACTGGTATTGTTCATCTTCCTGTCGTTGACGAAAAAAATAAACTCGAAGGAATCGTTGATACAGTAGGATTCTTGAAAGCTGATGTGTCGCGGACCCGCCAACGGGCAGGTGAAGCCCGAGGGAACAAAATAAAACTTGGCAACGTTTCTGTTGCAAGTTTCATGAACAAGAAACGCCTTACCACCCTCCCGAATGCGAAGATCTCAACAGTCATTGACAAGATGCTTTCAACACAATCGCACACTGCAATTGTGGTTGACAGCGACACAACCATGAATGTGCAAGGAATCATCACAACAACACCGCTCCTCAAACTCGTGGGCCACCCTGTTGGGGGTGGGGGTGTTTACGTTAACTTTTCCGGTTTTCAGGATGAGGATCCGTTCGTCATGCCAGGCATCGATGCTGCGGTCACGAAGTGCATCCAAAAGGTTGTCAAACTCGTTCCTGTTGATTACCTTGTGCTTCACCAGGATCGTTTTGAAGAAAAGAAAACACACCGCATGCGACACACTGTCAATGCCCGCCTAATTACAGAGAAGGGATTCTTCTTTGCCCACGCTGAGGCATGGGAAACAGGAAAAGCGATCAAGTCTGTCCTCGATATTCTGCTTCGCGAGGTTCTTAAAAAGAAGCAGAAGCTCAGATACCGGTAATCCCGGCACTCTGGACCCAATTTACCCGGATGGCAGTTTCTGTATCAACAAAATAGCCGTACGTTGACCCAACTTCTATTGTCTTCGCAATGGGGCCGACCGTCCAACCCAATCCCGTTGCCTGAATTGTGCAGGTAAAGCTATTTGTTTTTCCTTTGTAGAGACCGATCGTGCGGGTTCCACAATTATGGACAAACCCACCTGGAACGGTGATGTCGATAACCAATTCTCCCCAGTTCTCCGGATCTCCACAATTACTATAGCGATCTTTGCACACCGTCCCGCCGCCAACATTATTCACAACAATTTCGACAGGAAAGGAGACACTTCTCCCTCCTTCCAGAACATGAATCGGTCCTTTTACATTCACTCCAATGGTAACGGGCCCATTTGTGGTTGAAATTGTTCCAGAAGAAAGCGGTGCCCCGGTTGCTGCAAGGCTTTGAACGTCATCAGCTGACGCAAAAACAATCTCTTTCACCGTTTCTGTTGCATAGCTGTAGAGGACGCGGAGTTTGGGATAGTAGATGAATGATCCGCCCTGTGGCAAGTTATCACTTGTGGGTGCCGTCTTCGGGATAGAGCAGGTATGGACACCACCGGATGTCCCTGCAGTGGGATCAGCAGCTTGAATACTTTCGAAATACTGACAATTCGAGAGGAACCCAGGGCCAATGAGTTGGTCTCCAACTCCAAAGGCCTCCCAGTCTAAGCCGTGAATGTACATCTCTCCTTCAGAAACAGGAACAGATCCGGTATTCTTAAGTCGAACATCGAAATGCACGGTTTCTCCGGCGCTAATCTCAACAAAATCAGGTGCAAAATAATCAACAATGAGCCCACTTCCTTGCGTCGGCGTCGTAAAATTGAGATCACCAATCCCGGTACACCCCGGAATGAGGACAACAAGAAGCAGAAGAACTACAAGTCGAGCATCCATAGTCTCTATTAACTCTTTTAGGAGGGAGAACCTTTAAAGCAGGGGTTTTAGAAGGGGAACAAAGAACCCGGATCCTTGTTGCCAGAGACTTGAATCTGGGTCACGGCATCGACATAATATCGGTAATCAAGCTCAACCTTCAGAATCCGCTCTTCTTGAATTATAGGTGGATTGGTTATAACAAGTTCACAAGTAATATCCGCATCCCGTCCTTGGAAGAGATCAACTGGAACAGAGAAACTACTACAATCATCACCAAAGCTGCTGTAGACAAACTGCGTCCCGCTTGGCGGTTCGATCTTCACGGTCACCGGATGGGTTGCGGTGTCAAAGATTCCATACCCTCCTGCTCCACCGAAGGCAGTTTTCTGAATAACATTTCCACCGCTGCTGTGGAGGAGGTTGGTGATCTTAATGTGGACCGGGAAGATGTCGTAGCTGTCACCAAAAATACCCACACCTGATGTTTTCTTGTAATCTTGCATGGTAATTTCAACAGCGAGCGGACCCTGTGTATACGTGGTAACTTTTGATGGAAGCGTTCCACCACGCTGTTTAATGTTTGTCAATTCCTCTGCATCAACAACGGTGATGGGTTTCTGAGCAACAGTCGCATAATCATAACTCACTCGAACCCGAGGAGTGTACGTATGTTGGAGACCTTTCGAGATTGACGGGGCATGCAAATTCGTGAAGGTAGCTGATTCTATTTCTCCAGGGATATTGGTCACAGGATCATATGGAAGGAGGTCACCGAGCTGCTTTGAGGTGAATGTTCCACCAAGCATCCCCCATTCACTCACATCAATTCCTGTCAACTCCGCAACAACATTGCGGGCACGAACCTCGCCCTGGTTCTGGACGCGAAGCTGGAATCGAACCGATTCTCCGGAAAAGACATCATCAAAATCAGGAAGGAAATCAAGGATCGCCACTCCTGGGCCCGTTCCACCCGAGCTCTGTCCCCATCCCAAAAAATCAAGGCCAGTACAACCTGAGACACCGAGAACAACAACCACAGAAAGGAGCGCCACAAGGGGGCCCCTTGAGGGTGATAAAGATGCCATACTTCCTCTGTATTGGTGGCGATGGTTTAAAAGACTTTCACTAAGGTGTGTTATCAAAATCGATCGGGGGTTCTACGGTCACTGTGACAGAATCACGGAACTCGTAGCGATAGTCAACAGTCACTTGGACTTGGAAGGTTGACTCCTTTGAAACAGACCCGAGCATGCTCGCTGACCCCAAGGTGAGCTCGCAAGGGAGGGTTGTGCTCTTCCCTTTAATGAGCTTGATATGGTCCTCTGTTTCTGCTTTGCAGTTCGACGTCGTTAACTGTCCAGGATCAATCTCAACTGACCGAATATACGGCCCTGTCTCATCATCGCTCCCGAAATCTGACCCCGGGTTTACGAGGAAGCCGTTTCCTGTGTTTTCAATAATAAGACTGGATTGAACCTTTGTCTCACCTGTTGTGGAAATTGGAATCGGTTGTTTGTCCTTGATCTCAAGGTACCCTTTGATAGGGCCTTCCCCAACAGAGACAAATGACTTATCAGAGGGCAATTTTCCCTCGTCAAGCAGCCGCTGGTATTCATCTGGATCAATGAAGTGGAGTGTTGTCAGACTATTTGTGACATAATCATACTCAACCGCAACCTTGAGGTCACACTCGGTGATCAACTTGACGTCTTGTCGTGGTGTCAGCGTCCAATCCACTTCGACAATTTCCTGTGGAAGCAGCTCACCGATCTGGCATCCCTTTGTATCACCAAACCCTGTTGCTCCTCCAAACTTATCAGGACAATCCACGACAATGTCCGTGAAGAGATCTGAACAATGATCGAATAATTCAACAGTGATGTCGCCGCTTCCCATTCCTCCATACACTGTTTGTGGCATCCGTGAACTCCCCCTATTTTCTACGTACGCGACGACCCGTATTTTTTGTGATGGACTAATGGTATCCGGGAGTGCCGTGAGATCACGGATCACCAACACATCACTCTCGAGTTGGACATCCGGGCCAGTACCAAACAAGGAATCGAGCCAGGGAATAGAAGTCGTGCAACCAGAGATTGTCATAATTGCACATACTAAAAGAAGCAGAATGGGACGCGAAATCACCATAGCATTTCTTATTATGTAAGATAACATAAATAGAACCCATGCGGACCGGTCAGCTTGTCTTCGAATTCCTCGTTGCCGCGGTCCTCTTTTTCGCAATTGTGATTTACATCCTTACTGCACTCGGTTCTGCGGTAGTCACCGCGAGCGAGCAGTCCCAGTTCGATGTGAGAAACGCGAATGCCATCGCCATCGGCGAGCTGCTTATGAAGCAGCGGGGGAGTTTCCCGAAAGCACCACCACTCGCCATGGGAACAGACTACCTCGGCCTCGCTGCCGCAAGCGGCTATCCGACCCTTGATCCCAATCTCATCAGTGACCTTGACGATCTCTGCGGAACCGCGAATCCTGCGGACCTGTACGATTTTCTCAACCTCCATGACAAACCATTCGGGAACTACCACTACAATATTACCCTCTCAATCGAAGGAGAAACCCTCCCTCGTCTCAAGTGTGGAGAACAGCCTCTCGAGACCGTTCAAGGGACCGCTCACCGCCTGGGACGCCTTCCAACAGGAGAGCTCGTGATCCTCGATATCGCTGTCTGGTAATGGAAAAAAGGCCCATTCTTCCTTGGGCACATTTATATACCCAAGGAGTAATGTTCGTAAACTTTGCAATTCTTTCCGGCCCAATAGCTTAGTGATACGTATGGCAGACTCCCTTCGCGCAACGGTCATGTACGTGGTCCTTGGGGTAGTACTCGCATTTGCAATCAATCAGGGACTTGCAACCGCCATGATGACTGACAAACCAATCGTTGCTGTTGAGTCGAACTCCATGGCAGGAAACAGGCCGGATTCCTTCAGCCGGGGTGATATCCTATTCCTTCAAGGACAGGAACAATACAAGGTTGATGATATCATCGTCTACTCGGTCCCCCAACAAAGCACTCCAATCGTCCATCGGATAATCAAGATCAACCAGGACGGCACCTATCAAACGAAAGGTGATGCAAATGCTGGGCAACTCCCTTTTGAAACCAGCGTCAAATTAGAATGGATTCATGGAAAAGTTGTCTTCATTGTTCCCTACCTCGGCTTTGTAAAAATTACGGTCACTGAATATATCATCCCGAATGCCGTTGTCATTATTGGCGCGATCATAGCTCTCGTGATCGCAACATTCGGCATCGAACGATTCGTTGGGAGAAAGGAATAGGAGGCGTTATGGAATTTTGCGATAAGTGTGGAACGGTTCTCGTATCCAAGGAAGAAAAAGGAAAAACAGCATTGATTTGTCGGAAATGTAACAGGAAACTCAAGGAATACAAACCTCTTGAAATAGCAGAAAACATGAAGAAACGACCGATTGAATCTGACGTTATTATCATCGAAAAGAATGCTGAGACGCTCCCGAAAACCAAAACCGACTGCCCAAAATGCGAAAACAACGAGGCGGTTTGGTGGATCCAACAAACACGATCAGCTGATGAAGCGCCGACTCTCTTTCTCCGGTGCACGAAATGTAGGCACAGCTGGCGTGAGTACGGGTAGCCGCTTAAAAAGATCAGGGTGTATGAGAGCGGTATGGACCAGGATTCACCACTGGAACAACTCGAACACAATCCTCGTGTTCACCGAATGCTTCGCCGTTCCTGGTTTCTCATCCCACTCCTATTGATCGTTCTTTTGGCGTTTTTTGTTCGAATTCCTCCAGCACAATATACTGATCTTCCAGATATCGATACATATTATTTCCTTCGTTTGAGCGAATACACAACATTACATAATGGACAGTTGCCTGAGATCGACACCTTTCGGAACTGGCCATACGGCGACCAACAATTCGATTTTCGACTCCCTATCTACTTACCGAGCTATCTCTATCTCTTCGTCAATGCCGTACTCCCTATGACCTATTTCCGTTTTGCTTTCATCTATCCTGTCCTGATGGGCGTTGCGGCAATTTTTGTCGTTTTCTTCTTCGTCCGATGGCTCTTCAAAGACGATCTTGCCGCGCTTATTGCTGCCTTCTTTACAGCAACCGTTCCGGCATTTATTACGAGAACGTCGGCTGGTATTATTGAAAAAGAAGCGACAACGGCACCGTTCATGTTCGCTTCGTTAGCATTCTTTGTGCTTGCATATCGTTCAAAGAAACTTGTTTACGGCATCGCGGCAGCAATCATGACAGGTTTTTTTGCAAGTGGATGGGGAGGTATCGTCTTCTTTTATCTTCTTCTTTCGTTATTCGCTCTTGCTCTCTTAATTTTCGATAAAGATGAGGATAGACTCATGCGATCCTTTGTTCCAATGGTAGTCATTGGATTGATTTTACAAATCATCTTCACCCCGTTTACCATCTCTCTTGCAAGCCCGAATACCACAGTACCGATTCTTGTTTCCTCTCTTATCATTATCCTCTGGGGAATCAAACGTTTCTCGATCCTTCCTCCTGAAAAAACAAAGTTTGTTGTTCCTGGTTTACTTGTTCTTGGCATACTCGCTCTCAGTCTTGGTCAGCTTGTGAGCAATGATATCGCTTCTCTCGTTTCCAATATTTGGAAGCTCGCAACATTCGAAGGTACTATTACAACAACAGTTGCAGAAAGTATAGGAGGAGACTGGAACGCCTTAACGATACAAACAGGATCAGTATACGCAACACCACTTTTCCCCTTCCTTGAAGGTTGGAATCTCTTCAACATCTTTGCAGTCTGGCTCCTTTTCATTGGCGGCTTTGCCCTCACCTTCTACCGACTCGCACCAAAGAAGAGTGTCGGTATTCCTGGATTTGTTGTCGGGATTTTAGGGCTCGGTATTATCACGTCACAGACTGTAGGGACTGTCCGTCCCGAGCAAATTCTTGCTGGTCTTGCAATCATTGCCGCAGCAATGTTATACTGTATTTTCCGGAGTGGAAAAGAGGCAGACCGTCTCATGCTCTTCCCGCTCCTCTGGGCTGTATTCGGTATTGTTGGAACATACTTCGGCATCCGATTGATCTATCTCGCAGGGCCTATCATGGCCATTCTCGCTGGCGTCTTCCTTGCAGCTGTCATCCGTCGTGCTGCCACACTCTCAACATTCAAGAATATCGAATGGACCGCAACACTCTTCGCCGGGATTGGTGTTCTCCTTATTATTAGTTCTGTCTACCTGTGGACAACACTTCTAGTTCCGGCACTTTCCTTACTCGCAAGCGGTATTATTCTCGTTATTATTGGATTGTATAATCGTTTCCACATCGAGCCAACACAACATTTCTTCTCCCGACTTCGTGCATTTTTCCTCAGGAAACACCAACCACGAAAAATCGACATTATTATGATTCCTCTTGTGATCTACCTTGTGTTTGCTGTTTCAATTAATAGTACCGTCGGCCTAGGATTCGGAAACGCACTTGGCCCTTCTATCAATCCAACCTTTAATGATGCATTCACATTTCTTCGAGAAGAAACACAACAAAACTCAAGCGTTCTTTCGTGGTGGGACTTTGGTTATTGGTTCCAGACCGTTGCCCGGCGACCCAGTATCGCTGATGGTGGTGGTGCGGGCGATACAAGCAGAAAGGATCTTGCACTCTGGTTCACTGCTCCTGTTGATGAATGGGGGGAACGGGAAACGTTCCTGAAGGAAAAACTCCATGTCGATTACATTTTGATGGATCCAACGCTTCCGGCAAAGTACGGTGCAATTACGAAGATTTCAACAGATGGCAAAGCAATCAGCGGATTTATTCAGTTCAATCCACAACCAACAAACACCTTTGTGCAAGACAATAAAACAATCGTTGAATTCAGTGCAGGACAGTTCCTGCTTTGGATCCCAACAGACGGTGGTGCACAAATAGTCGATACGCCCCTCCTCTTGCAACAACAAAATGGCCAGGTAATCGGTTCAGCCCCAATAAACGATCTTTGTTCGAACCAGGGCATCACGATCATTTCCGATGAACAATCATCAGCAGGGGGTTGTGTATCCTTTTCGTCCATCGGTATCTACTACCTTCCTCCAGAAACAGAACACACCATTTTCTCCCGCTTAATGTTCATGGACGCCGCTGATCTCCCGGTCACAAAGGTATTTGACAACCAAGCAATTAAGATTTATCAAGTTCACTACGATGAAGAAGAAACCACTTAAAATCCTGTTGTTGCAAAAAAGATTCCAAAGGGCTCAAATGCGAGTGCAAGCCCCAGCAACCCAAAGAGAATACCGATACCCCAAAGGACCCAAACAATCTGCTTCTCTGAAAGCGGCGTAATCCGCTGAATCAAGAAGTACAACGTTTGTACATATGTTCTTTCTGGAGGAACAAGTTTCCCGTTCTCGATGGTTGCAAATTTCTGAATCGGTTTTCGACGAATAATTTCAGCAACTGTAATCGCTCCACTTAGAATTTGCGGACCAAGAACAAGAACAGCAAATGTTTCCAGGTTTCCAATGATAGCAGCGGTTGCAATTGCTGCACCAATTGTAAAGGTCCCCACATCACCGATAAAAATTCTGGCAGGATACCTGTTGTACCGAAGGAGACCGAGACTCGCACCAGTCAAAGCAAACATCAACACAGCGACCTCAGGTCGACCGGTAACCAATCCAATGACACCAAGAAAAAAGGAAGCAATAACACCGAGACCTACTTCTAATCCGTTATACCCTGCCAGCATATTATACGCATTTGCTGCACCGGTAATGCCAAGCGGGATAAGAATAAGCGGGAAGAAGATTCCAAAATCAATGAGACCAAAAAAAGGAAGAACAAGGAAATGTTCTCCAGCAGAAAGCGCCATCAGCGGAATCGCCGCAAATGCGGGAAGGAACGCTTTTGTTTTCTGCCGGATTCCGAAGAGGTCGTCACAAACACCGATAAATGCGGCAAGGAGGATAGTTAGGATACCACCAAGGAGGAAGATGAGTTGATTGGTAATAAACGGAATAGAAACAAAGGCACCTGCAATAAAACCGAAAGCGAGGGGAATGCCCCCCATCTCTGGAACAGACGGCCGATCGGCTTTATGGACATCGTGACCGACAAACCCGGCTTCTCGTAATTTCCTGATGAAAATAGGAGTGAGAATGATCGCAACAGCGAACGCGACGAGAAACGAGAGAAACCATTCCATGTGACCACTTTCAACGCTTCAACAATTTGAAGGTATCGTCCGGAACAGTTGTTTTGCGTTTGCAGTTGCCGCATATGATTGTCTGTTGTTCAAGGTTGGGAAAAGGACGACCACAACTGCAGACAAGACCAACCAATCGAGCAGGATTACCATGAACCATACCATGTGCGGGGACATCTTTTGTGACAATGGCTCCAGCACCGACAAGTGCCCAAGTCCCGATTACCTTTCCCGGAAGAATGATCGCTCCAGCACCAATTGATGCCCCTTTTTCGATATGCACAGTCCTGACAGTCCAATCAGCATCTATTTTCAATGAACCATCGGGATTGACAGCGCGGGGAAACCGGTCATTGCTGATGCAGGCATATGGACCGATAAACACCCCATCATCAACTATTGCACCATGAAACACAGAGGCATAATTCTGTATTTTTACATTCTTCCCGATACGGACGCCCCGATCGATATAGACACCTTTACTGAGGATGCAGTTCTCTCCGATGTGGACACCTTCCCTAACATGAACATGATGCCAAATTTTTGTTCCCACACCAAGGACAACGTCAGGTGCAACATCCGCACTTTCGTGTATCATCTTATCCTTCTCCTGTTGTTGCTTGAAGTGCTACCTCAAGTGCAGCGATACCTGCTTCGCCACCAACGAGGGGCTGCTTCTTTGTTCGAACACATTCAATGAAGTGTGCAAGTTCGAGCTTCAGTGGTTCCGCTGTCCGGACCACAACTTCCTCACGTTTTGGTGTTCCAAATTTGACAACAAAATCACCAAACTCGTCGTAGGCCTTCTCATATATACTTTTGTAGACGACAAGCTGTTGTGTGATATAGTTCAGTTCTGCATATCCTTTCGTTCCAGTGACATTCAAGATACGAACTTTCACGGGGGTGATCCAATTTACTTCAATAAGACCCGTTGCATTTGCATACTTTAGAAGCATCCCCGCGTAATCTTCCTTGTTTTCCTGAAGTGCTTTCCCACCATATCCATGAACGCATATAGGCCGCGAATTCAATAGAAAGTTGAAAATATCAATATCATGAACGGCAAGATCAATGACAACATTCGAATCTTTGATACGAGGAGGAAAAATACCAACGCGGCGAGAAATCAGTGATGTAATTTTTCCAAGTTTCCCGCTCACGATAAGGGCCTTCAGTTTCTGCACTCCTGGATTAAACCGTTCAATATGCCCTACCATAAGAAGCACACCACGTTCGTTTGCTGCCGCAACAACCTTTTTTGCTTGTTCGATTGTTGCTGTAATTGGTTTCTCGATAAGCAACGGGATCCCTGCAGCAATAACTTCCATTGCAACATCAAAATGAAACGACGTTGGTACACAAACAGAGACAGCATCGACCCTTTCATGCTTCAGGAGCTCGGAAAGGGTTTCATAGGCCTTGCAAGAAAATGATTTTGCAGTTTCTTCTCTCATTTTTTTGGAAACATCGACAACACCAACCAGATGAACACCTTCAAGTTCTGTATAGACACGGGCATGATTTCGTCCCATCATTCCTGTTCCAATCACCGCAACATTTATCATACAATCACCCGCTGAACAGCTGTTATAACTGTATCAAGATCATCGGCACAAAGCTGAGGATGAACAGGGAGTGAAAGAACCTCTTTTGTTGCTCGCTCTGCGATAGGACATGATCCGCTAATCATCCATTGTTTATAGACTGGTTGATCGTAGAGAACACGCGGATAGTAGACGCGAGCATCAACACCTTCTCCTTTAAGTCTTTCTTGTATTTTATCTCTGTCTTCAGAAACGCGAATAGTGTACTGATGCCATGCATGTTCGCTTTCTGGTGAAACAAAAGGTACAGTGATACCTGTTCTCTGTTGTAGTCCTTTTGTCAACTGTTCTGCATTCGCTTTTCGTTGTTTCAACCAATCAGGGAGACGGGAGAGCTGGACCTTTCCAATCGCTGCTGCTATTTCAGTCATTCGAAAATTAAATCCGAGTCGATGGTGTTCATATGGTTTTCGCTGTCCTTGGTTTCGAAGAGTGCGACAAATATCGGCAATAGACTCTTCTGATGTTGCAATCAAACCACCTTCACCCGTCGTGATATTTTTACTGGGGTAAAATGAAAAACAAGAGACAATTCCTTTGGTTCCTGTTTGTTTTCTTTTGTATGTTCCTCCAAGCGATTGTGCACAATCTTCAATGAGGAGGAGATCGTGTCGTGTACAAATTTGTTGTAATGCATCGAGATCGCACGGATGACCAAAAAGATGAACTGCAAGAATAGCCCTGGTTTTATCTGTGATCGAGGCTTCGACCTTCTTTGGATCGAGATTGAATGTTCGAGGATCGATATCGGCAAAAACTGGCATCGCCCGACGAGATAAAATAGCATTCGTTGTCGCTGCAAAACTCAGTGGTGTTGTAATAACTTCATCTCCTTCTTTAATTCCAACAGCTTCCAAAGCGAGCTGAAGCGCAGCAGTTCCCGAAGAAACAGCAATCGTATGTGAAACGCCAAGATACGATTGTAGAGCAGTCTCAAATGCTGTCACAGAAGATCCTTGGACAAGATTTCCGGAGCGGAGAACAGCAGTCACGGCAGCGATTTCTTCGTCGCCGAGCATCGGTTTTGAGATCGGAATCATAGTACAACCCAGTTCAAGACCCTTTTAAAGGGCATGCCCAAATCAGCGTTTATTAGCCTTCTGAACTGGTGTTGTGTATGTATCCCCAACAGGAACCCTTTGCCGATACCTCTATGAACGTCCATGAAACGGTTCTTGATCTTCTTGGGAAGGGAACAGGCACAATTCTTGATGTAGGTGCAGGTTTTGGGGTCCTCGTAAAGATACTCAAAAAACATGGCTGGAAGGTGGCTGCATGCGAGGGAAATCCTGAGCGTGTGGAAAGCATCCAGAAATTCGGGATCCCAGTAAAACAACTCGACCTCAATACAATGAGGCTCCCTTACCCTGACGCGTCGTTCGATGCCGTGACCTGCATTGAAGTCATAGAACATATGAATGCCCCTTACTATTTGGTCCAAGAGCTTGGGCGTGTCCTGAAGCTTGGCGGGACTCTCATCATCACGACGCCGAACATACTCAATTGGTACTCCCGCTGGAAATTCTTCAAGGAAGGCTACTTCAACGAGTACTTCTCGGAAAAAGAGTATTTAGAGCAAGGCGATCATCACGTGTCTCCAATCCACTTCTGGCAGCTCCGCTGGTTCCTTAAGGAAGCAGGCATGCAGGTAAAGACAGTGACAGCAAACCAGTTTGCAGGGACGTTTAATACCAGCTCAGCAAAGATGCTTTTCTTTTCACTCCTTACCCTCCCAGTTCGCCCGTTTCTTCGTCCAGCTGACAAGGCGATTCTCGAAGGGGACATCCTCGTCGTCAAAGCAGTGAAGTAGTCATACTTGGTCATACTTTTATAAACCCAATCCGCTACTACCTCTCATGAAGTCCAAGATTGCCATTACTGTCGACGAGCATCTTCTTTCACGGATTGACGCACAACGGGGCCTGAAAAGCCGCTCAGGCTATATTGAGGCCCTTCTTCGCGAAGGAGCCACTTCACGGGGGATAAGAAATGCTGTCATCCTGGCAGGCGGGGAGGGAACTCGCCTTCGACCGATCACCTATGAGATCCCCAAACCTCTTGTCCCAGTGAATGGGAAGGCAATAATTACACGGCAGATTGAGATGCTCCAGCGAGCAGGGATCGATAACATCATTGTTGCAACTCACTACAAGGCTGACAAGGTCAAGGCTGCTGTTGGAAAAGGAGTCACCTTCGTGGACGAGAGCAAGCCCATGGGTACAGGAGGCGCCCTCCTCGGTGCCAAGGACCACCTTTCTGACCGGTTCCTCGTGATGAACGGTGACCTTCTCTTCAAACCACTTCCGAACATCCCTGGTATGGATGCGTTTCACATAGAGCGAAAGAGCTTCGCGAGCTTCCTCGTGACCATGCGGCCGGACGTCTCCCGGTTTGGGAGAATCACGCTTGCTGATGATGGGAAGATCACTGACTTCACAGAAAAGCCTCCAGAGGGAGGGGCCGGGCTAATATCCGTTGGGATGTATATTTTCGAACCTGGTATCTTCGACTATATCAAGGGCAAAGCAAGCCTTGAACACGATGTCTTCCCTAAGATCCAGAAGGAGCACCCTACCTTTGGCTACTTCTATGATGGAAAGATGTTCGATGTCGGGACCTTCGAAGAGTACGAGCGCGCGATCAAAGAATGGACAGTTGAGTAGGGGCAACACTTTTAACTGCACTGAGAATGGAAGGTGTATGATCCGTGTCTTGGTTTTAGGAAGCAAGGAGTACCCCCGAGATTCGCTTGACAAGTATGACGATCCTGCACCATCCGGCGGCATGGAGTTGTATATTGACCAGCTTTTGGGCCATCTCTCGAAGGACGACCGATTCCAGTTCACAGTAATTACACGGAGAGGTCACAAGGTTCCGAACCAGGAGACATGGGGTGGAGTTCGCATCTTTCGTGTGCCGTTCTTGCGCGGCTACTTCCGGAGGAACATGACGTTCAATCTCATGGCCTTTTTTACAGCACTCAGAACACCGACTGACATCCTGTTTACCCATGGAGAATTCGGTAACTTCTTTGGACTGCTTGCTGCAAAACTGAAACGCAAACCAATTGTAATGGTCTGCCACGGCAGAGCGTCACTGCAACCACAATACAACGGTTTTGTGAAGAAGATATTTTCCTTAATTGACCGGTTCACGTATCCTCGTGCCACGGCCGTAGCAACACACACTCCACAACAACTCAGGGAAATCACGACATCGTTCACAATCATTTATCCAGGACTCAATGAAACAACAAAACCAGCACCCTCAAAACAGCAAGACACCAAGACGATTCTCTTTGTTGGCCGACTCATTAACGTGAAGGGTGTTGATGTCTTGCTTGACGCGCTCCCAAAACTGAAAACAAAGGCAACCTGTTTCATTGTTGGTGACGGCCCGAAACGGCAAACTTACGAAGAACATGCGAGACGGCTTGGTCTCCCTGTCCGGTTCATGGGCTATCGGAAAGACGTTCCTTCGTTCCTTTCAACTGCGGGTGTCTTCGTTATGTCCTCGTACAGCGAGTCGCTCAACTATGCCATGCTGGAAGCTGCTGCAGCAGGGGTTCCCATCGTTGCAACTGACATCGGGATTCTCCCGGCAGATGCTGGGTTTCTCGTTCCTCCCGGCAACCCTGAGAAGCTTGCCGAGGCACTTGACGCAATGCTTGCTGATACTAAGCTCCGAAACTCCTGTATTGCTGGAGCAAAAAAATTCATTACAAAATTCTCATGGAAAAGAGCATCAGAACAGTTTGCTGACCTGTTCATGAAGGTGACGTAATATGCGTATCCTTATGATCTGTCCATTGTTGTCGAGTTCATCATTCATCACTACCTATCCAATGGTTAAGGCACTTGAACGGGATCATGAGGTGACAATCCTTGGTCCGACGTTCGGCAAGCCGTTGTACATCAAGGACGACTCGCTCCGCATTGTTACCATTGAGCCAATAGTTCGCCATCCGATGCAAGCAGGATATCTTTCCCTCCTCCCGAAGGTGAAAGCATACCTGAAGAAACACGCAAATGAGTATGATGTTGTACATGCATTCAAGCCGGTTTTCCACACCGGATACGCTGCCGCAAAAGCAAAGGAAGAAACACGAAAACCACTCGTTCTCTCGATTGATGACTATGACCAAATTGCTTCAAAGAATTGGATGAAGCGTTCCCTCCTTTCAATTGCAGCTCGTTCTGTGAAACAGGCGGACGCGATCACCGTCTCCTCCAGTCAATTGCAGCAGGTTTATGGAGGAACGGTCATAAGACAAGTCGCTTGTGAACCAGCATTCAAGAGGCGGCAACCAGAGAGGAAACGAATCAGAAAGAAGTATAATATTGAAGACAAAATTGTTATTTTCCATGGAGGAACCTTCTATCCCCACAAGGGAATCGATATACTCATCAGGGCTGTTCAGAAACTCAAGGAGCGCGGTCACAATGTTGCCCTCCTCCTTGCTGGAGAACCAATCGGTCCCTACCGGTCCCTCGCTCGTGATGAAACGATTTTTTGTGGAATGGTCCCGATGGAAGAGATGCCCGACTATGTCGCAGCCTGCGATATCTATGCAATTCCAACAAGAGATACACCGTACGCACGCGCCGAGATTCCTGCGAAGATTTTTGAGCCAATGATGCTTGGCAAGGCGATTGTTGCGAGTAGCATTTCTGACATTCCAGAATTGCTCGATCATGGGAATGCCGGCGTCTTGAGCAGACCGGACAGCGTTCACGATCTCACCATAAAACTCGAGGAACTTATCACTGATAGGGACCTTCGTGTGGCTGTCGGTCGGAACGCGAAAAAACGCTATGACAAGAACTACAGTTACGATGTTATCGCCCGGCAGTTGAAAGTTGTTTACAAGAATTTCTAACGACCAAGGACAGCTTCATACACATTGATGGTGTTCTTGGCGCACGCATTCCAACTCATTTGTTTTGCTCGTTCGAGTCCCCGCTTGCTCAACTGCTTCCGAAGTATGGGTTGTTTCACTAGTAGTTCAATCTCGCGAGCAAGTGATTCAATACTTGGTTCTGCCAGCAAGCCCGCGTCACCCACAACTTCAGGCATGCTGGTTGTATTCAGCGCGACAACAGGGATGCCGCACGCCATGGCCTCGAGTGCCATCATTCCAAACCCTTCTTTCAGCGTTGGAAACACGAAGATATCAAGCGAATTGTAAAACGGAACAACGCGCTCGTCTGGAAGAAATCCATAAAATGTTGCCTGGGGGAGATTCATTGCCTTGAATCGTGGTAGGTTGGCACCAGAACCGGCGATGTGAAGTTCAATGTCGTTACGTGATTGTGCAAGGAGTTTGTACGCCTCAAGAAGCATGGAAATATTTTTCCTGCTATCGAGCCCTCCCAGATACCCGATGCGGACTCGTTCATGATCCTGTTTTGGAAGCGGTTTGTAGTAGTCCGTATCAACTCCGTTATAGACAACATGAATCTGTTCTTCAGGAATATTTGCATAAACAACTGCATCTTGTTTCGCATCGTTTGACATTGCAATCAGAGCATCTGCAGAGCGGCACGCATCAAAGCAACGGAAATAGAATTTCCGTTTGATCTTATTTGCAAGGCTCATGGTTTTTGTATCTTGCTGGAATGGATACGCATCATGGAACGAAACAACACGAGGCTTGTTTTTGGGGAGTGCAGCACCACTCACAATATAATCTGCATGAAAAACATCCGCTGAGACGTTCTTGAGTGCCCGTGCCAGGAATGTTGGATAGATGAGCCAGCTCACCTTCGGTGAGCGAACCGGATGGATCCACGGTATTCCTGTGAAGTGATCGTCTCGAATATAGAGGTGGACATCCTGTTGCTGATTCCGGAGTCCACCAACAAGTCCCCATAGATAGCTTGCAATACTTGGGATTGCTGAGACCCCTGTTCCGGGAATGGTATACCCCACTAAGGCAATTTTCATATGGTCACCAATTTGGGTGGAATTGCCGGATTCAGTTTATAAACATCCCCCCACATGTTTTTGCATGTCTCGACTCTCCCCAATCACAACACTTGCCCCATTCTACCCTGTTGTTGTGCAACGACCAAGAGAGGATTTCTTCTCTCTCACGAAGGAACTCACGGATGGTCCGATCATTTCAGCTCAAGGAAAGTCGTTTCTTTCTGTGATCAGATCACTTTGGGGAAAGAATGTTCATGCTCATGGCCGGGGGTTCCCATTCCCTGAAGCAGCTGCCCTCTTTTCTCGAAAAGCGGTCTATACCCCCCATAACGATATTGTCGGTAGTCAGACCCTCGCGCGTCTGGTTCGTCGTTTCCTTTTCAACCGATACGAAAAAATTGTGTGTCAGACAACGTACGGAAAGGAGTCGTTCATCAAGGAAGGACTCAATCCAGACAAACTTATTGTGATTCCAAGTGCGGTTGATTATGAATTTTTCTCACAGCCTCGTGGGGGAGAGATATTCAGGAAGCGGTTCGGACTCGGATCAAAGCCATTTGCCATCTCGATAGGGATAAGACCACTGAAACATCCCGACGTCATTGTTGATGCATGCAAACAGGCGGGCATCCCGATTGTGTTTATCGGGCCGGCAACCCCCGAGGACGTTAAGAATACATGGAAACAGGAAGGGTTTGGGTGGTACATTCCAAATATTGAAGCGCTTAAACAAGATCATGTGATCTTTGCCGGACAGCTCAGTGCAGAAGAAGTACTGAGAGCGTTTGATGCAGCTACATTGTACATCAACTCTTCGTTGTATGAATGTTTCGGACTCGCAGTATACGAAGCGGCAGCATCGGGGCTTCCGCTCTGTCTTCCTGATTACAGAAGTTTTGACGGATTCCGTTCGTGTGCCTTGTTCCATCCATGTAAGGATAGCAAGGTATTAGCAGAGAACATTCGGATATATCTTGATAATCATGAGCTCCGAAAGAGAAATGGAAAAGCAGCGAAGCAGATTGCAGCACGCGTTGACTATTCCCATGTGAAGGAGCAGTTTGAAGTGTTCTATGCCGCTGTGTTTGGTGATTGAGTATGGGATTCAACATCTTTGGTGAATTGAAGGTGATCTGGGATCATTACCGGTTCCGCGTCATCAAAAGAACCCGTCCACTACACGTCCACACAGAAGCACTATACAAGGATACTGTGTGGAAGCGTGTCCAAGATTTTGTGAACTCGGGAAAGTCAGCAATCTGGTATTGTCTCACGCCGGTGAACTATGACTATATCAAGGTCGAACTTGGGTGTCACCTTTCGAAAGAAGAATACGAGAAAACAATTATCGAACGATACCGGTGGCTTGCGGCGCACGGACAGAAGATTCAGCTTCACGTTCACATGCGCGTCCTTCCGCAACTCTATGAAACGCAGCAGGAATCCCGGGCCTTTCAGGAGGAGAAACTCTCTTGGGCAGTCGAATGGATGAAGAAGCACGGGTTCCTTATGTCAGAACTTGTTTATGGGTGGTGGTCAGAAGACGAGAATTCTCGATTCCTCGCGAAGAAACACAACCTTGCGCTTCAGAATCGTTTTGAGCACTACTATATCCACGATTACGACTTCTTGTTGAACCCAAATCCAATTTAGCGACACCGTTCGACGCACGGGACATCAAAGACCTTGAAGCTCGCTTGGATGAGGCGATCAACGATTTTCCCTCCAGGAACACCTTCGGGAACAACACGACAGCTAAGCCATGGGAGAATTCGTTCATCAGGAACTTTCCGCATTCGTTGAATCTCTCTTCGTTTCTTCATGACCGTTCTCGGATGAGTGAGAAGCCAGCCGTATGCACGAAGCAGCGGAGTAACACTCTTCCTCCTAGAAAGTGCGCGTTTCCAGAGAAGGAGAGACGTCACCAAGAGTTGTGCAGGCAACAGGGCAGCGATGGACCGTCTTTCAAAATACAAGAGGAAGTTCAAGAAACGATTCCGTTCTCCTAAGTATTGAAAATAATTTGAGATCAACGGATTCGTGACCGATGATGTCCCTTCATGTAAGACAATAGCCTTCGGGGCGCGTTTGATAGTATATCCGAGCAGACGGAGCTTCCATCCAAGCGAAACATCTTCGCTATAGAAGAAGTAATCAGAATCACAGTATTCAGGAAGAGAACCACGTTTGATGAACATCGAACACGTTCCTGAATAGAACTTATTCTCCTCGTTTCGAAAAACATCTTTCGTGTTGAAACAAAGAAGGTTGAGCGAACCGTTGATCACTCCAACGTTTCCATGGTGATGGACAGCACCTTCAATGCAGACAACCCGTTTATCGTGCATTTGCATAGCTTTGTGGAATTCATCAAGCCAATGAGAATCAGGGACAGCATCATTATGAAGTGATGCAATATATTCACCTTTCGCCACAGTGAAGACTTGATTCGTCGCCTTCGCAATTCCTTGATTCGTCTCGTTTTCAATAACCCGAACCTTCGGAAAGAATTTTTTGACAAACGCAACCGATCCATCCGTTGAACCGTTATCAAGGAGGACAACTTCGTACCGAGGATATGTCTGGGTAAACACACCGTTAAGACACTCTTTGAGATACTCCTTTCCGTTCCAGTTGACGATTGCAACAGTAATGAGTGGCTTCATGTTATCTCCGTCTGATTATGTCCCACACAATAATGAAATCGTTTTTTGAGAATCCTCTAAAGGCGTAGAGAATTCCGAGATACAATGCAAGCGAACCAATCCCGTAGAGGACAAGCTCTGCGATACTCGTTATGGTGAGTTGTAAGACGAGAACATAGACAATTGTAATAGCAAGCAATGGTTTGAGGAAAATGGCTGGATGGAAAGGAAGGTTGTGTCGTTTTTTTGCAGCAAATGCCATGACAAGGGCTTCCACACACCTCGAGATGACCGTTCCGATTGCAGCTCCAACAATACCAAACTGAGACAAGAGTACAATGACAAGAGTGATATGGAGAACGAGAATGCTCCCGGTTATCTTGGTTGGGACTCCCGGCTCATTGACGCCGGAAAAATAGTAGAAGAGAATTGTTGAAAAAAGAACAGGAATTGCGGAGAGTGAAAGAATCTGGAGGACAGATGCCGCAGAGATGTACGAGATACCGTAGAATGAAGCAATGATACTCCCTGAATAGGCGGAAAGAAGAAACGCCAGAGGGAAGGAGAAGATGGAAGCATATCGAATTGCATTTGAAAAAATTCGTTTTCGGATTGCTTCCTTATTTCCTGAAAAATATGGATAGAGAACGGTCGCTGAGACTGGGAAAAGCGTCGAAATCGCAGCGGTCCATGTTATTGCGATACGGTAAAAACCAATATCCTCGACATCTGCAAAAATTGACACAAGAAACTGGTCACTCATGGTGAAGAGAACAACAACAATTGTAAGAAATGACGCCCATACACCAAAACGGGCAATGCTCTCTCGTTCAAATGGTTGTGCTCTCGCTTGAAGGACATTCTTCTGTTTCAAGAAGTACCTGAGACTGACAAAAATGGATAAAATACTTGCGAGAAATAATCCCAGCACAGCACCAAAAACATGCCACCCGGCAGCAACAAACGAAAGTGCAAATATCGACTCTCCAATTTTCTTGATAATCATCATAGCAGATACACCAAAGAATTCCTTGAATCCGTTGAGAATGGTCTGCAGGAACTCTTCAAGTGAGTGAATCATAAGAAGAAATCCAGAGAGGAAGACGATGAACGTTGCTTCTGGCTTCTGGAAGATAATTGCCGCAATACTGTCTGGTAAAAAGATCAAGAGAAAACCAATGAGAACAAGCAGAACAACTCGGTATTTCAAAAGCTGGAGAAGGAGAGCCTTCGCACTGCCATACCGACCTGCCTCGATGTAATGGGCTAGATACCGAATTGCAGTCTGTCCAATCCCGAAATTTGTGAAAATAATGAAGATCCCGACGATAGTAAGTGCCAAAGAGTAGAGACCGAACTCTATGGGCTGGAGCCAGCGGGCGAGAACGATGTTGAAAACAAAAGAGATTGCGGCAACAACGAGTCCGCTGCCCATGACAATGGAGTTATTCCTCATGAGTTCCTGTTTGAGATTCATTTGGCGTTATTGGGCGTCCCCTTCTTAAAGGATTCTCCTGAATCTGGGAAAGCTCTTTAAAAAGGGGGAAACTACGTTGGCCATGGAGCTACAGGACCCTCTCCAACAGCGTGTCTTGGGACTTCTCGAAGAACTCCCAAAGGGGCCACTTCTCGACGCTGGCTGCGGCAAGGGCCAGCTCGTGAACGCAGCTTCATTGTTAGGATTCACCGTGACAGCATCTGATATTGATGTAACGGAATACAAAGGAAATGAATCTTTTGTTGCTGCCGATTTGAACAAACATCTCCCCTTCGAGGATGAAAAATTTTCAATTGTCAGTTGTGTAGAAGTGATTGAACATATTGAAAGTCCCTGGAGTCTCATCAAGGAGTTCCACAGAATTCTCAAACCATCGGGAATACTCATTCTCACAACCCCAAATATTACAAATGTGTTTTCGCGGCTGAAGTTTCTCATCACCGGTACATTTTTCTGTTTTAGCAAAGCCGAAAGGGACGTTCCTGCAGGCCATATCAATCCACTTCCACACTGGGAGATTGAACATATTTTTGAAAAAAACGGCTTTGTTGTTGAGAGCAGAACAACACAAAACTATTTTCAACTTAGCGGTCTTGACACAATAGCGAGCAGAACCAAACGAATGGGGACGAAACTCGCCTATTTCTTCTTATTCCCTTTTCTTTGTCCTCGGGACAACGTGTTATTAAAGGGGGATAATCTTGTGTACGTCTGTAGGAAGGCATTAGGATGACACTAACCGTTTGTCTTCGGAAAGGACATCATAATGTTTATGATGATCTTATTGCCTATCCTCCAACTGGTGTCCAATATATCGTTCCGCCACACGTAACACAATCTTCATTAAAATTTGTAGATTCCATTAAAAAACAACTCTTTGCAACTTATGTTCACATTTTAAACGAACCACACTCATTATCAATTCCTATTCCACAACACTGCCAATTAATTCATGCAACAAGCGGCATCCTCATAAAGAATAAATTTCCATGGATCATTGACGCCGAACATGTAGCTTCATTTTGCGGTTTTGAAACAGGCCGTTTAGAAAAGGTACGGGCGAAAGTGGAAAAACTTCTCTCTTCCCCTTATTGCCAGAAAATTATGCCATGGACAGAAGCGGCTGCACAATCAATTCGAAATGGGTTGGACACACGTTCTTTCGAAAAGAAAATTGAGGTTGTCTATCCTGCAATTAAACCAATAAGTATCAAAAAGAAGAAAAATGAGATTCCAAAATTATTGTTTGTTAGCGTCCGATTTTTCACCAAAGGAGGACGTGAGGTACTCGAGGCCTTTGAAGACCTTCAAAAGAAAATGGATATTGAACTGACTATTGTGAGTAATGTACCAGAACCATGGAAGAAAAAATATAATGATCCATCTATCACCTATCTCCCACCAACAATCCCTCATGAAACGCTTCTAAAAGAGCATTTTGCTGCAGCAGACGTCTTTGTGCTCCCTTCATATATGGACACATTTGGTATGGTTTTTCTTGAAGCAATGAGCATCGGGCTACCAATCGTCTCAACAAATGTATTTGCTATTCCAGAAATTGTTGGAAAGGCTGGAATTTGTATTAATGCATCAAATATCAGTTGGTACGGGAAGGATTATTTGTTTGCCTGGAATTCTTGGAAAGAATTCTCCCTTAAAACGAAGACACAAGAAAAACCCACTATAGTTAAGCAACTTGTTGCGTCTTTAGAAAATGTTCTTCACAACAAAAATCTTCAGAAGACGATGATAAAACATGGGACAAATAGTGTAACGAAAGGAAAATTCTCTATCAAAGAAAGAAACAAAAAACTTAAAAGAATTTACGAAGAGACAACAACAAGATCTTCGAACTAAGAGGTATCGGAATGATAAAAACAAATACATTGCTCAAAGTCTTGATAAGCGGCATCATCGTGGTAGCACTCCTTTACTTCACGGGTATTGAGAACATAATGGAGACTATTCTAATATTAGATCCTCATCTCCTTTTACTTGCGGTTTCTATCACAATTCCCACAACATTTTTCAAGATCCTAAGATGGAAGCTTATCTTGAAGGCGTCCAATGTAAACATCCCCTTTGCCGAAATAATACGAATATTTATGATTGGTTTCTTCTTCGGGGCCATAACACCATCCCGAGTTGGGAATCTCATAAAATTCCATTATCTTCGAAAATATCATAACGTACCTACAAGTACGGCAATTTCAATATCAATGATTGACAGAATATTTGATGTCATCGTTCTGGCGGCATTTGCGTTACTGGGTTTAATTTTGGTCACAACCGCAATTCGTACGATTTATACCGCAATTGCTTTCGTTATCATCATTCTTGCTATTATCTTGTTCATTTTCAACGAAAAAACATTCAAAAAAATAGCAACATTTGGAATCTTAAGAATCAAAGCATTGAGAAAACTCGTTAAGAGTCGGGGCGAAATAGATACCAACAAGGCAGCTAGCGATCTCTATATTCCGGTCAAGAGAATGAAGAATCCAAAGATATTTTCTATAACAATGCTCCTTACGATTCTTATTTGGACGACAATAGGCGTTCAGATCTTTCTCATTCTGCTCGCAATGGGTGTTCCTGTCAATGTTTACAAGACGATCGTCTTCTCAGGAACAAGCTCATTTTTAGGTCTGGTTCCAATTACAATCTCCGGGCTCGGTGTAAGGGAAGGTTCTCTTGCCTTTTTCCTTTCAACGATCGGAGTCTCCCTGGATAGTGGAGTTGCCGCTTCACTCATACTCTACCTCATTGGTCATATCCCCCCGGCGTTGGTTGGGATGGGACTCTACTTTGTCTATAAGCGGCGGAAGGTATTCCTCCGTAGTAAACAAACCAACGGCCCTTCTGACCCAGAACAAACAGGAAAAGGTTTATAAATGGTCTAGGAAATGATGGTCATGAAAATTTTCATTACTGGTGGTGCCGGGTTTATCGGATACCACCTCGCGAAAAAGCTTGTTGCTGACGGGGACGAGGTTATTGTTTTTGACTCGTTCTTAAATTATATCGATCCACAGAAAAGCCGATACCTCGACTACCTCAAATTGAGACTCGATTTCCTCGAAAAGAACGCGAAGATTATCAGGGGCGACATTCGTCACAAGAGTCACCTCCTAAACTCACTCCGGCAGGAAGAGCCCGATTGTATTGTTCATCTCGCGGCCCTTCCTATTGCAACGGCGTCCAACAAATTCCCAGAGGATGCTATTGATATTAACTTCAACGGGACCGTGAACGTGTTAGAAGCCATTCGAACGAGCAATACCGTTGAGAAGTTCATTCTTACCTCATCCAGCATGGTTTACGGAAACTTTCAGAAAATACCGGCGGATGAAAACCACCCAACGAACCCACTTGACGTTTATGGCGCAACAAAACTAAGCAGTGAAAAGCTAACAAAGGCTTACGCAACTCAGTACGGTGTTAAATACTCTATCATCAGACCCTCAGCTGTATATGGGCCTACAGATGCAAACAGAAGAGTAACCCAAATATTCATTGAAAATGCATTTACAAAGAAGCCTATCACACTCCATAACGGAGGACAATCAAAGTTGGACTTCACGTTCGTTGATGATATTGCTGAAGGTTTCCGTCTCGCGATCAAATCCAAGAAAGCAGTAGGTGAAACGTTCAATATTACACGAGGAGAAGGTAGATCATTGAAGGAGTTTGTTGACATCTTAAGGACCATGATTCCAGGAATTCAGACAACCGAAGAACCACCTGACGTAAAACGTCCCGAACGAGGAGCAATGGACATATCAAAAGCAAGAACGCTGTTGGGATATGACCCGAAATACTCCCTGGAAGAGGGAATGAAAATCTATGTTGATTTTATCAAAAGGAATCTGTAGGTATGATCCCACTTTGCAGACCGTATCTCGATGAGAAAGAAGTTACTGCAGTGAAAGAGGTACTGGAAAGTGGTTGGCTTGCCCATGGACCGCGAGTCAAGGAATTTGAGCAGCAGTTCGCTGAGTATATTGGGACATCCTATGCTGTTTCCTTTAATTCCTGTACATCGGCATTGCAGCTTGCAGTGCAGTGTCTCGGCATAACAGGGGAGGTAATCCTCCCAGGATTCACCTTTGTTGCTTCAGCGAACGCTGTCGTTCGTGGAGGAGCGAAACCGGTTTTCGTTGATATTCAAGAAGATACCTTCAACATTGATCCAGCAAAGGTCGAAGAGAAGATAACAGATAAAACTCAAGCTATCATGCCTGTTCACATTGCAGGTCATCCATGTGATATGGGCCCGCTCATGGAACTTGCTGAAAAACATAATCTCAATATCATCGAAGACGCTGCTGAATGCATCGGGGGAACATACAAGAACAAGAAAGCAGGGAGTTTTGGTGTTGGCTGTTTCTCGTTTTACCCAACAAAGAACATTACAACAGGAGAAGGGGGAATGATCACGACCAATGACGAAGCACTCGCAAAGAAGGTTTCCATGCTCAAGGCACATGGCATTCCTTCGACTACACTTGACCGAGAAAAAACAAAACAATGGGCGCGAAATGCCATGGAAGCTGGTTATAATTTCAGAATGTCTGACGTCAATGCTGCGATCGGGATAGAACAAATGAAGAAGTTGGAAGAAATGAACAGAAAGCGTATAGAGAATGCACAATATCTTTCCAGTAAATTGGACAGAGAGAAAATTGGGCTCCCTCTTGTTCGAGAAGGATACTCGCACGTGTACCAGATGTACATGATAACAGTTCCAGAGTCAGTTGACAGAGAGAACTTTCTGAAAAAACTTCGAGAGAAAGGAATACAAGCGACGATCCATTTCTGCCCCCCCGTTCATTTGCAGGACTACTACAAATGCATGGGGTGGAAGAGGGGAGACTTTCCGGTGACGGAGCGTCTGTCAGAAAGGATTATTACCCTTCCGATGTTCCCTTCTTTGAGGAAGGAAGATATGGCATTCATTGCAGACACGGTGAACGCCCTATTGACGTAACATGCACTCAAGACTCATCCCCTATACGGTTCCACAACTCGAACAAAATACCCCTTTCATCATTCTGAGAGACATCTTACGTGGTGATATTAAGAATGGTGACAGTGTCAAGCGCCTCGAAACATTTTTTGCTGAATATGTTGGAACAAAATATGCCATTTCTTTTGCTTCTGCACGAGCGGCCCTCTTCTATACGTACCGTTTCTTCTTCAAGTGTGGCCAGAAAATCATCCTCCCCTCCTATACATGTATCCCAGCAATCGACTCAGGACGATGGGAAGGATTGATACCACATTTCCTTGATATTGATCTCAATTCGTATAACCCAAAATTTGATGAGCGTGTGCGTGACGTAGCAGATATTGGAGCAATCTCCTTAAGCTACCTGTACGGGCTCATTGGAGAGCTTAACCCCTTCATTGAGTATGCAACGAAAGCAGGCATCCCTATCATCGAAGACGCTGCGATCGCGCTCGGCGGAACTTATCAGGGAAAAAAAGTAGGATCGATTGGTGATGCCGCCGTCTTTAGCCTTCAAGAATCAAAGATCATCACTGCGTGGCGAGGCGGGATTGTTACAACGAACAACAAGGAACTGTATACGTTTCTGATGGCAATCAGAGAGAAGCAATGCTTCCTCCCTTCGCCGAAGCTTGTTTTCAATCTTTCATTCTCGTTCAAACGAAAGCTCTTTTCCTGGCCGCATATATATGGTCTGACCATGTACCCACTGAAAAAACTCATGACAACCAAGAAGCTTGCTCCTTTCCTGGGACAGATTATGAACTTCAATCCTCTTGAATCGATCGATGGAAGAAGTCCCACACTCATGCCGACAACAGACCAATCGCGACTGTCAAACATTCAGGCTTCGGTTGCCCTCGAATCAATGAAGCATGTTAACATAATTACCAGAAAGCGGCGGAACCTTGCTCGCATGTTGTCCGAAGAACTTGACGGGAAGGCGATCTTTCCAGAGGAGCACGATGGCGCGAAACACGCCTATGGACGGTTTCCAATTAGGATTCCTGGGGAAAACAAATTCAAACTCTACAGCTATTTTCTAAGGAGAGGGATTGAAACTTCAGTAAATTATCCCTATATCTGCCCGGAAACAACCTTCATGACCAAATACAATTTCAATGCCAAAAACTATCCGAATGCATCCATTGCATCACAGGAAACTATACTCCTTCCTTTTCATACTGCCCTTGGCGAGGAAGATATCAATATAATTGCTGATGCGGTTCGGCAATACCCAAAAAAAAGGATGACCCGATGTTCAAGAAAATAAGACTCCTCAGAACTTGTTTTCCTGAAAGCTGGATCCGAAAGCTCCCCTTGCTTCTTTTCCCAGCAGACACGATAAAGTGTGACAGCAAAGTCGTTGCACTCTGCACAACCTTCAGAAGAAGGATAATACTTCTTTGCGTCGATAAGGATTATAGACGAAAAGGGTTGGCAAGCCAACTTATTGGTCGTAGTAATGCAGTAAAAACAGATACGTATTTGTTCAATGAAGAAGCGATCAACGTCTGGAAGAAAAACGGATTTGTCGTTGAAAAGATTGTGAACACGCCCTTTGGAAAAAAATATATCCTCGTCAAGTCTTCCGGGTAACCTTGTCGTACCGACCCCGGTGAAACCGGATCCAGGCAGCAATGATCTCCGGGCCCCCTTTGACATATTTATGCAATGCTCGATACTTCGTCTTTCCGCTATGCCGTTCTTTATGTTGGATCACAACTTCACCGATCTTTTTTGCCCCTCTCCTTATGACAATTGGAATAATGTATCGATGGTCGTTGTTTATGATATCCAACCCTTCAACATATTTTCTTTTAACCGCAGTATAATTGCTTGCGGCATCAAGTACAGGACAATTGAAAAAAAGGAGCATAAGTAGATTGTAAATCCTAGACACGAATCGCAACTTGAATAAGTGTTTCCTATGTTCACGGATACCGTTGACAACATCGTAACCATTTTCCATCTTTTCCATGAAAAGGGGGATGTCTTCGGGTAACACCTGCAAATCAGCGTCCATTGTTATGACAACATCACCTTTCGCGTTGTCAAATCCTGCCTTAAAACACCCCGTCTGACCGCCTTTCTTTTCTAATTTTATGTATCTAATATTACCTCTTTTTTTGGCAATGTCTTTGATTATCTCAGCAGAATTGTCCGTGCTAAAATCATCAACGAGAATGAATTCCCAATCGTTTCCATAATTGGCTTGCATAACATTCGTGACCCTAGAAATAAGCTCCTTGATAGCGTTTTCCTCATTATGAACGGGGGAAATAAGACTTATCTTGACCATATGAAATCACTGATTGGGGGCTAAGTATATAAAAACATCTGGCGAGTATTGCTATAAAATTGAAGAAATATGAAGACCTTCAGAATCCCTCTTGATAAGAAGACTGCCGCCATTTTCCTCATACTTTTCGTGGTTGCTCTATCGATACGAGTCGTCGATATCGACAAGCCCTACGAAACATGGGACGAAATAACCACATATTCTCTGGGATTAAATTTATGGTATAATATCTTCACAGGCGACTTCACTCCAGATACATGGAAGACGTATAACCCTGACTTTTCTGGAAGTCTGCACCCCCCACTTGCGAGATATACATACGGTATCGTGAACGGGGTTTATATCTTCTCCCAGGCGGGTCTCGGATTATTCTCGTCAAGTTATGATGATGCCGTCTATACGATGTATAATCTAAAAAACCTTTTTCCAGGAAGACTCCTTTCTGCACTCCTCGGGGCACTTACCGCTGGTGTACTATTTTTATTGTCAAGAAAGTTTCTTAATTTAAAAACAGCCATCATTGCTTCCCTTGTATTCTCCTTACTACCTGTCACTATAGCGCATACGAAACTCGAATCCTTGGACGCTATGCTCATGTTCCTGTTTACGGTCACAATATACTTTTTCATAAAGGGGTTAGAAAGCAAGAAATATTTCTATCTCTCCCTCTTGTTTGTGGGACTTTCAATTGCAACAAAATACAATAGTGTAACGCTGTTCATACTCCTTCCTGTCATATACTTCATTTATAACAAACCAAAAATCATTAGCAAGAAACAACTTTTGCTTATTCCTTTCGTAGCTGTATTGGTTCTGTTTGCAATCTGGCCCCGGTTTTGGCCAGATCCTATAGGAGGGGCTCTGGCGAATATCAGTGGCTGGCTTGCAATGGGGGGCGGAAGTGTAGGGGAATATTTCCTTGGTCAGTTTGAACTAACCCATCCAGCATACTATGATTTTGTATATATTTTAGTGACAATGCCGGGGTTACTTCTTATCTTCTTTTTTGCAGGCATCGTAACAGCCTTGAAAAAAAAAGAATTCGGTAACAAAGTATTCTTGTTGTGGTTTGCGTTGCCCCTTTTTGTATACTCATTATTCCAATTCAAGATGGGGGGTCCACGGTACGTTATCATGATCTACCCAGCAATTGCTGTACTGATAGCAATCGGAATAACCCGTGTTGGTGATTATATAAAAAATAGACGATTCGTGAAACATGTACACTATACGTTTTATCTGTTAATATTCATCTATATTATTATTACCCTGATTTTCATACATCCCCATTATCTGGACTACTATAATGAATTCGTTGGTGGACCGGCAAATGTCTACGAAAACAATTTATTTGTTATAGGTAGATCGGGCGAGGGAATTGGTCAGGCAGTTTTTTATCTCAACAACGTTGCTGAAAAAGAATCATCTGTACAACTGTTTGTAATGCCGCGTCATGTTATTCCACCACTAAGAGAGGATCTGAATGATCTCACACCATTCAAACCAAAGTATCTCTCTGACACAGGAGACAATGAAAACTGGTATATGACAAGTGTCCCGCCGGAAGCCGATTACCTTGTAGAGAACACGTTTTTCCGGCGTTATTTGAACACCACTTTTCATGAAGTAATCGAGGAGAATTACGACCTTATCCATACAGTTGAAATTCAGGGTGCTCCGTTAGCCTGGATATATGAGAAAAACGCTTAAAAAGTACGGTGAAACAAATGGAGAAATCCGAAATCAAAATAGGGAAGATGGGAATGACCGAAAGTAAAGGTTCCGTGGTAATGACAAAGCATAGTAAAAATCTCGGAGAATATGAATACGATTTTAGGACGAGGAATCTACTCGATCTCCTCATATCTGACATAAATGGGAAATATGTGATGGATGTCGGTTCTGGGGCAGGAAACCTCTTGAACATGTTACGAAAAAAGAACAAAGTTATTGGCCTCGAGCCGGACAGCCGATTGAGAAACCTTTGTTTGGAAAAGAATCCCCATCTGAATATAATTCATTGCAAAGCCGAAGACCTTAATTCCGACATGGTGAATGACATAGAAGTAGCTACCATGATTGACGTTCTGGAACACATAGAGGACGACTATAAGGCATTAAAAAATGTCAATAAGGTGATGCAGAAGGGAGGCGTTGTTATAATCAATGTGCCTTGTTACGAATTTCTCTGGGGAAAGAAAGATATCAAATACGGCCATTTCAGAAGATATACAAGAAAAAGCTTGAAAAATGTTTTGGAAAAAAATGGTTTTGAAATTGTCAAAATGAGATACTGGAATATGATTCTTTTATTGCCTTACATTATCAGTGAGAAACTGTTAAACAAGGAATTAGATAGTGACAAAAGATACAAACCTTCGCTACTACAGAACGTATTGAATTGGTGGTTCAAAAAAATTGAAAACAACATCAATTTCTGCTTCGGTCTGAATCTGATAGTAGTTGGAAAGAAAGTCAGTAATGGAGAGGATTGATGATCCCTTGTTGTTATACAAGAGAGGATCTTGGCATGGATTTATAAAAGAAAGGGCCAAGCTGAGGATATGAAAAAGAGCCAGATCGCGAAGCAGCTCATCCTTGGGCGAGAAATCACACCCAAACGTATGGTCAATTTTCTTCGTAATCATATTGCCCTTAAACAGAAGAAAACCACCCTTCCAGGCTATCCATCAATTATGATGATTGAGCCTACAAATTTGTGTAATCTTCAATGTCCTCTTTGTCCTACGGGAAGCGGGGCAATCACAGCGCCTCGAGGATTCATGAAATTTGAAAATTTCAAGAAGATTATTGATGAATGTGGCAACTACCTTTTGAATGTCACTCTCTGGAACTGGGGGGAACCCTTTATGAATAAAGACATCTTCAACATGATTGAATACGCGAAAGCGAAAAAAATATTCGTTCGTGTGAGTACGAATGGTCATCTCCTCAGAGATACTGAGAATATCGAGCGACTGGTTCGGTCAGGACTCGATGAACTCATTTTTTCTCTTGACGGTGCAAGCGAAGAAACGTTCTTGAAATACCGGAAAACTGGTGATTTCAACAATGTTCGAAAAAATCTCCAAACACTTGTTGAAACAAAAAAACGATTAAAGAGTCGAACACCGTTTGTTGAACTTCAATTTATCGTCATGAGTCATAACGAACATGAAATACCAAAAATACGTCAGATTGTTAAGGAAGTTGGTATTGACCATTTGAAAATAAAAACAGTTAGCCTCGAAGGTGCCAATGCTCTTGGTTTTGGTGGTGATAAAGAAAAAATCAAGGTATACATACCAAAAGACGAGAAATATTCGAGATATAAAGAGGGTATGATAAGGAAACAAATCAAAGACGGATGTGTGCGACTCTGGCATACCTCAGTTGTCAATTGGGATGGGTCAATTTCTCCCTGTTGCAATGACCCGAACCGCAATTTCGTTTTTGGGAACGTTTTTGAGGAAGGTTTCAAAAAAGCATGGAACAGTACAAAGTATGTTAACTTCAGAAAAGCAATGCTCACTAATAAGACTGCCATTCCCATGTGCAAAAATTGTTCAGGGGACTTGATGGGACTTGATGTAGAGTGATATGAAAGTACTTTTTGTGTTGAAAGATCTGAAGATGTGCGAACGTCTCGGTATCATGTATCTATCGGCTGTTGCGAAGCAGGCAGGTCATCAAACAGATCTAATCGCAACAGATCTTGAGGATATCCACAAGAAAATGAAAGAATATCAACCAGACATTTTAGCCTACAGTCTCCATACAGGAGAGCATCCTCAAATTATTACTTTCAACAACAATCTGAAAAAAAGGTACAATTTTCTCTCGATTTTCGGTGGACCTCATCCAACATTTTTCCCGGAAATGATTGATAGTAACGGAGTAGATGTTATTGTTATCGGAGAAGGGGAGGAAGCATTTGTCGACCTTCTGAATGCTCTTCAAAAAAAGGAATCGATAAATAATATTAAAAATCTGTGGATAAAACAGGCTGACGGTTCTGTCATAAAAAACCCCCCAAGACCACTTCTTCAAAATCTCGATGAACTCCCTCTTCCAGACAGGGAACTTATCTACAACTATGATAAAAGTCTCTTTGACGAAGGAGAGAAGCGTATTATTTCAGGACGAGGTTGCCCATTCATGTGCACGTATTGTTTCAACAAGCAGATGGTCGATATCTACGGTAAGGATTGGAGTAAGGTCAGAAAGCGCAGCGTTGACAACATCATCGAAGAGGTTTTGATGATAAAGGAGAAGTACCCGCTGGAATTCATCAAATTCAATGATGATACATTCATCATGGCTGATATTAAATGGCTTCAAGAGCTTGCTGAAAAATGGCCTAAAAAGATTGGTATTCCATGGTTTTGTAATGTAAGAGCAAACCTTGTTACACCTGAAGTAGCCAGACTACTTAAGAAAGGTGGGTGTGTTTCAACATTCCTCGCAATTGAGTCAGGGAACGATGAGGTACGGAATGGCATCCTGAAGCGTTATATGAGCAAAGATCAGATTAGAAACGCCTGCAAATATTTGAGAGAAGAAGGGATCAAGTACGGATTTTACAATATCCTTGGGCTTCCCGTTGAAAACAAATTCGAAGTTGATATGGAAACACTATTGTTCAATATCGAACTTAAACCAACTATGGCTTGGTCATCACTCTTGACACCCTATCCAAGAACATGGCTCGGTGAATATGCCAAACAACACGGATATTTTGATGGTGATTATGATATGATCAGGGCAAACAACAAAATCGAGAGTGCTATCACGTTCAAAAATAAAAAAGAAAAAAGATTGGTAGAAAATCTTCACAAATTTTTTGGTATTACCGTATCCTATCCTTGGCTGCTGCCCCTCACAAAGCAACTCATTAAACTCCCACAGAATAAACTCTTTATGTACATTCTTATGGGTTGGTATGGGTATACTCTCAAAATGCGCATGAGTCCGATCAAGGTTACTCCAAAACGTTTCCTGAGATGGATTTTGGCTGTTCGGAAACACGTGAACGACTACTAGATTGTTTTCTCTTTGTAAACATTGTGCGAAAGTTTGGGGATCTCGAAATACGTCATATAGTCGAATTCTTGTGGGCCTTGTTCCTTTGCCCAGGCGAGAGTTAACTTCAATCCTTCCGGAATAGAGACTCGTGGTCGGTATCCCAACAACTTCTTCGCTTTTGTGATATCCGAATAACAGAGGACCACATCGGTGGGTCGTGCAGGAACATGTTCTGGTTCGCCCGGCATATCCATGATGTTCATAATTTCTTTTGCAAGCTTATTCACAGTCCAAACATCGGTATTCCCAATGTTGATGGGATTATTGATGAGTTCGCGCTTGCCCACCATGTCGCACATCGGCTCGACAATATCGGAGATGTACGTGAATGCTCTTCCTTGTTCACCGTCTCCAAAGATGACAGGCTTCTCCCCCTTGAGGCACCGATTGATGAAGATAGGGATAACACCCCGATACGGGTCATTCATCCGTTGTCGCGGCCCGAAGACATTGAAGAACCGGACGATATACGGATCAATGCGATCAAGCTCATGATACACCCGCAAGTAATCCTCGATCGTCTTCTTTGTGACACCGTAGGGATCCTCCGGATTGAGTGGATGGTCTTCTGTGATAGGCAGGGTGTTGGGCTTCCCATATGCTGCAATGCTTGAGGTGAACACAAAATCTCGGATACCCCGGTTGATCGCCTCTGTCAGGATCGTGACCGATCCCATGATATTGATTTTTGCATTGAAAATTGGAATGTAAACAGACTGGCCCTCTGCAGCATGCGCTGCAATGTGATAGATTGCATCAACATCCTTGACTGCATGCTGGCAGTCTTCCCGTTTTGTGACGTCACCATCAATAATCTCTGCCTGCTTGTTCACTCCGTCGAGCTTGTTCTTCTTCCCGAAAAAGTTGTCGAGGATAACGACCTCATTCCCCCGCTTGATGAGCTCGTCAACGACATGACTTCCAATGAAGCCCGCACCGCCGGTTACTAAGATTTTTCGTTTCATGAACCCTCCTTCAGTGAACGGAAATAAGAGACTGTCTTTTCAAGTCCTTCTTCCAGTGAAACACGCGGTTCCCAATTGAGAAGTTGTTTCGCTTTTGTAATATCCGGACATCGACGTGTTGGATCGTCCTCAGGGAGATCTTTTGTTTCAAATATTGCTGTACTCGTGGCAATCTTCTTTACGATTTGTGCGAGTTCTTTTATTGTAATCTCAGAAGTGTTTCCTAAATTAACAACTTCTCCGGAGATATTGTCTTTAAACATGAGTGTTTCCAATCCGACAACGAGATCGCCAACATAGCACAGGCTGCGTGTCTGTGAACCATCTCCGTAGATTGTAAGCGGTTTGTTTGCGAGTGCCTGGGTGATGAAGTTCGGGATGACCCGGCCGTCACCTGCTGTCATGTTGGGACCGTAGGTATTGAAAATTCTGGCAATGCGAACATCCAAACCAGTTTCCCTGTGCATTGTCATAACAAGAGACTCTCCAAACCGCTTTCCTTCGTCATAACACGAGCGAATACCGATCGGGTTGACATTGCCCCAGTAGCTCTCTTTTTGTGGATGCTCTTCTGGATCACCATAGACCTCACTAGTACTTGCAAACAGGAAGCGAGCGTTCTTCTCAAGAGCGAACGTGAGCAGCAATCGCGTTCCAAACGCATTCGTCTCGAGTGTTTCCAATGCGTGTTTCTGATAGTCAACGGGACTTGCACGACTTGCAAGATGGAAAACGTACTGAACAGGTTCATTAATCATAAGTGGTTCCCGAATATCATGCTTCTTGATTTTGAAGCGGGAATTGTCGACGAGATTATGAACATTCTTCTCTGTCCCTGTCGCAAAACTATCAACACAGATGACGCGATACCCTTTTTCCAGAAGCGACCGGCAGAGATGACTTCCAATGAAGCCCGCGCCACCAGCAACGATACATGTGTTCATGATTTCACCTGGGTCTGTAAGAAGGATCGGAAGTCGTTTCCGAGATCCGCGCGTTGCAGGGCAAGCTCTACTGTCGCCTTGAGATAATCGAGTTTGTTTCCAATGTCATATCGTTTTCCCTTCACATTTGCAGCATATATCTTTTCTTTCTGGAGGAGGAGTTTGAGCGCATCGGTGATCTGGATTTCCCCCCCTTTGCCAGGCGATGTTTTTTCAATCATTTCGAAAATGGCGGGCGTGAGCAGGTAGCGACCGGTGACCCCGAATGAAGATGGTGCTTCCTCGGGTTGCGGTTTTTCCACGAGCGTGTCAAGCTCCAGAACACCTGGTTCAACCTCCTTTCCACCAACAATACCATAACGGCTAATCTTTTCTCGAGGAACCTGTTCAACGGCAATAATTGATGACTGGTATTTGTTATAAAAATTAATTAGTTGTTTCGTCACAGGAACGTCTGCCTGCATGATCGTATCTCCAAGGAGGACGACAAATGGCTCGCCGTTTGTGAATGATTTAGCACAATGGATTGCGTCGCCAAGTCCCCGTTGTTCCTGTTGCCGAATGTAGTGGATGTCAGCGAGTTCGGCGATCTCGCGCATCTTGACAAAGGCATCGTTTTTTCCCTTTTCCTTGAGCATTTCCTCAAGCTCTGTTGACCGGTCGAAGTGATCTTCAATCGCCCGTTTTCCGCGGCCAGTGATGATGAGAATCTCCTTGATACCGCTCTTGACGATCTCTTCAACAACATACTGGATGACGGGGGTGTCAATGACAGGAAGCATTTCTTTTGGCTGCGCCTTTGTTGCGGGCAGGAATCGTGTCCCGAATCCTGCTGCTGGAATGACAGCTTTCCTTACGGTATTCATAATTCACCTCGCATGACTTATTCTCGAACCTTGAGATAATGATCTAATCGGCCCACATCTTGAATTATTTCAGGGTCAACGTAAAATGTGTATACACGTTCTCCTTGTTCAACTTGATAAGCAATGAAATGACCTGGGGGGTCGAGTGGATATCCGCTTCTGTTATGTACTTGCAACGTTGTCCCATCTTCTGGTCTGAAAACATAGTTTGCAAAGGCAATATCTGTTGTGGTGGGATTTTCCGGCTTCTCATGGAATTCAAGAATTCTTCCTTCTTCATTAATGGTAATCACACCATGACTCTTTGCCTCTTCAAGCGTCTGAACATGTGTTCTCATGACGTAGAGGCAATCCCGTTCCGCTGCTGCCTCAAGGAATGGAGCAGATCGATACCCTTTCCGTGGCACCCGATCACTTGGAGAAACGAGCGCCTGGCTCCAATCTCCGTACAAGGAACGTTCAAGATCGGCGAGAGCACCGAGTCTCGTTTCATTCGTTGTTGCCTCATTGGGAAGGACTTCTATGTCCAGTCCAAACAACCACCTGTACCTGGCGGCAGCTCGTTCGGTCATTTCATAGAATTCTCTACTTACGGGAACACGAACCTGTTTCTCTCCTCTCACTAATTGCAGGGCTTCGAGCTGGCGAGAAAAAGGGGTTTCATTTGTGGGATTCAGAGGGAAAAGCAGCTTCGGTGTTGTTTCTGCAAGATCTTCATATGATGTTCCTCGTGCATCTTTCCTGAACCGGGTCTGAAGCCCACCAGAAAGGATCACTACAAGCGTCCGTTCGGTCATGCTTCCAGTATACTAGGCTATCCTTTTATATAGAGGAAAAAGGTATTACTTCGTAATATTGGAGTATTATGAAAGAACGAATCTCTCTCACTATCGAGAAGGAACTCCTCCGCGAGATTGACCGGATCACGAAAAGTATCTATCGCTCCCGCTCGGACGCATTTGAGTCGATTGTTCGGTCTTACCTTCGTGGGCAGCGTCATGCTGTCATCCTCGCTGGTGGTGAAGCGAAGAATCTCTACATCCGAGAATTGCGCACCTATCGGCCTCTTGTCAGTATTGGCGATCGCCTGCTTATTGAAGACAGTATTGCAAAGTGCCGGCTCGCCGGTTTTGTGAACATTTCGATTATCGGATCGCCCCTGCTCCTCGCCAAGCTCTACGAAGTACTCGGCGACGGAGAACAGCTCGGGGTTACCTTGAACTACATTCAGGAGAAGAAGCTGCAAGGAAGCGCGAAAACCCTCGCCTTGGCGCGATCGGTTATCACGAGCGACTTTCTCTTCCTCCCTTGTGATTTCTACTTTGATCTTGATCTCGCCTCACTGTACGCGTTCCATCGGCAACAGAATACGATCGCAACAATCGGCGTCTTTGCCGGGACAACACATAGCTGGCGGCGGGGGATCGTCACCCTTGATGGCCCGCTCATTATGAATTACGAGGAACGGCCAAAAGTTCCCCAAACAACCTTGATCGGCCTCTTCCTTGGATTTATGAAACCGGACATCTTTACACAAATTCCACCCGGAACCCTCAACTGGTCATTACAAGACGACGTCTTCCCGAGGCTTGCCCACAAAAAACAATTGGCAGGATGTTCTGTTTCTGGAAGCTGGGTGAACGTGCACACAAAAGCAGATGTTGAGGCAGTGAAGCGGCTTACCAACACAGCCCATCAGCATTGATTTCCGGTTTCAAGATACGCCGCCCTTCGATAATTTGAGTGCCGTGCATTTGTGTAAAGTCCTCAATAGTCAATTCCTTGAATTCATTCCAATCAGTTAGCACAACGCATGCATCAGCAGTCTGAAGCGCTTCCTTTGCTGTTTGGGCATACAGAATGTTGGGAAACACTTGCTTCATTGTAATCATCGCCTGCGGATCATAGGCAACAACAGAAGCACCCTGATTTACAAGATCTCCAATAATATCGATTGCTGGGCTCTCGCGAACATCGTCTGTATTGGGTTTAAAAGCAAGTCCAAGGACCGCAACCCGCTTCCCTTTCATTGGGCCAAGACGATCGAGGAGAAGGCGTCGTTGCCGTTTATTCAAAGCCATGACTTCGTTAAGCAGTTTTGGTTCGTAACCGTTTTGTTTGGCCAATGATGCTAGTGCGGCGACATCCTTTGGAAAACAGGAGCCTCCATACCCAACTCCAGATTGAAGGAAGTGGGGTGCAATTCGTTTGTCGAGGGCAATGCCTTTTGCAACCTCGTCAATATCAATGCCAAGCCGCTTGCAAAGATTGCCAATCTCGTTAATGAAGGAAATCTTGGTTGCGAGGAACGCATTGTTCGCATACTTGATCATCTCAGCAGCTGCAAGAGAGGTTCGCATGAGTGTCCCCGGAAAGTCTTTGTAGAGGGTTGCCACAAGGTCACCAGATCGCTTGTCGTATTCACCAATCACGATCCTGTCAGGATTGAGAAAATCCTTGAGGGCAACACCCTCGCGCAGAAATTCCGGATTCATCACAAGACCAAAATCAGTTCCCGCATGCTTCCCTGATGTTGATTCCACAATTGGTTTAACAACGGTTTCTGTTGTGCCAGGAACAACAGTCGATTTCACAACAATCACAGGAGATGTGTTCCAGGTCTTGATTGTGCTACCGATAGTCTCGCTCACTTTTTTGATTTGTGTTACGTTAATACCCCCATCTGGCAAAGATGGTGTTCCGACAGCAAGAAGAATAATATCAGCTTCGGGAATGATTGTTGCTGTTGTGAGGTTTCCTTGATCAAGCACCTTTCGAAGGATTTCAGCTGCACCAGGTTCGTAGACCGGGCATCGTCCCTCGCGAACACCGGCAAGTTTTTTGGCGTTCAGATCGATGAGGACAACGTCATGCCGCTTGCTTGCAAACCCAAGTCCTGTACAGAAACCAACATAGCCGGTTCCTCCAACAATCGCAATGCGCATACCTTTCACAATACGGCACACAATTTATAGGAATACCCGAATCTGCCATTATAAAACAGGCCGCCCAATAGGAGCATATGCGGCAGGGAATTAGCCTGATCTCAGGTGTCTTGTTTTTAGCGATTACCATTACGGCAACAATTATAGTCATCCAGGCGGCTATCCCTCTTGTTGAGAAACTCCAAGCAACCGCCGCCATCGAGAAGATGAAGGGAACCTTTGCTGAACTCGATCAGGTGATCCGGGATGTTGCGGCACAAGGAAACGGTTCTCGGAGGACTGTTTCCCTTCTTGTTGATCCTGGAGAACTTGTTGTCAACAATACCTTGAATTTGATTTTATGGACCTTTGAAACAAAGGCTGATGTTATTACACCACGAACAGCACAACGATTTGGGAATCTTATTATCGGTGCGAATCTTGAGACGTCACTCAATGAGACAACGCTGTGGGGGAATACTACCTATCGAATCGAAAACGAGCACCTTATTGTATATATTAATAAAACGGGGAATCGGAGTTCACCGGTTACGCTCTATACTGATCAACTTCTCCTTGCGATCTATAACAAAGACACAACAGACTGGTTGCAAAATCCGGGTTTCTTCAAAGTCAGTATTGATAATAGTCCAAATTCAGTAAGTGGTCTCGGCTATACGATAGCTGTCGAGAATGGATCCTATCTTCCATTCGGTCAAGTAAATGCTATCGTGAATTCAACGTACTTGAACTATACAATTAAATTTATCCTGGAATCTGGTGCTGATTTCATCACAATCGAAGGTGAATAATATGCGAAAAGGTGTTGATCCCCTCATCTCGACGATACTCTTAGTTGCCCTTGTCGTTGCCCTTGCTGCATTCATTTCTCCTTGGGCATTCAATCTTGCTGTGGATACGACCAACCAAACTACGGAAGAGACGAATATGCAGATCCGGTGCCAGAATGCAGCCTATGATGTTGACACAACCTATGGGACAAATGGGTTTACGTTTGACATCTCAACCGCGAGTGACATTCTTTCCACGAGGATTGTCAATACCGGTCTTGTCAATATGTACAACTTCTCCTTTGAGGTGTTCTTCAATTCAAGTGATGAAGGACTCGTTGTTAAGGAGTTGTCAATGAACGATACGTTCCAGAAAACCAAGGCACTGCCACTGAAACCAGGAGCGAGTGCTGTCCTGCGAGCTATCTTCACCGAGGATCTCAACGGGACCCTCCAGAAAGTCAAGGTCAGGAACCTGGCCTGTCCGAGCGTTTTTGTCGAGTCAGACGTGTAGACGCTGACATATATAATCGCGTTACTAAAGAGTAAAAGAGGCGGTTCTTGTGGTTGAAGGTCAGAATGTCCAGGATCAAGAAAAGCAAAAACAAGTGATCAAGGAGATCATAAAACGCCTCAATGAGATGGACCAACATATGGACGACCTTGTAGTCCAGCTTGCCGAGTATCACGATATTGAACTGGTTGACAAGCTCGATATCGTGAACCTACGGAATGAAATCGAAAAGGTCCGGCTAGTAATACCTTCTCTGGCTCCCGAGAACGAAGAGCGGTTTGCCGCAATCATGGATCTTGCCCAGCGGACTGATAAGCTCAAGGCTTTGCAAGATCTTTCGAACGACGTCAAAGAGTTGAAGAAACATATTCAAAATTCGAAAAAGATCGATAATGAAGGCATCCAGAATCAGGTTGCCGTGTTAATGGACCGGGTTGCCCAGATGGAACAGGGAGGCCCGGCCACAAAGCTCTTGGAATCCTTTGCTGCCCATCTCGATGATCTCGAGAAACGGCTGAACCAGAAGCCGGGAGGGAGTGGAAATCAGGGGATCCCCCAGAAGGATCTGAAACTCCTCTTGAAGCGTATCGAGCAGCAGGAAAAGACCCAACAAGCACTCATTGACACGATCGAAGAGCTGGAAGCGATCGTGAAGGATCTTGCCAAGAAAAAGGGAACATTCAAATCTCTTTTTGGGGAGAAGTAGACTATGCCCGAAGAGGACACCAAAGAGACGAAGGAGAAAGAGCTCCACCAGCGTATTGACCACCTCGAGAAGCGGCTTGCCGGGCTCCGCTCGATCCGTGTTCCTGAATCAGTCCAGAATTTTGATAAGCACATTGAAACAGTGTCAACGCTGGAAAACAAGGTCAAATCAATTGAGGAGAAAGGCGGGCAGTTTGACAAACTCAAATCCACGTTTTCAACACACCAACGATCACTTGGAACTGTTCAGAAATCGGTCACTGGGGTAAAGCAGTCGGTTGGTTCGTTTCAAAAATCAATCGGAACAGTTGAGAAATCGGTCAGTGATATCAGGGGTTCAGTAGAGCGAGTCGAGAAATCATTAGACGAAACAGAGAAAAAAATGAAGGAATTCACATCCTCACTTCTCGGTGTTCAAGAAAAACAAGAGGAGAATACTGAGCGGGTCAATCATATTTTATTGGATAATCAGAAACTGGTTGTTGATGTAAAGAAACGACTCGAAACAGGCGCTGATGCTTCATCGTTAAAGAAACATGTGGATTCAGTGATTAAAGATTATCAGAACTTATCCGGGCGATATCAGTCGCTGGCACGTCAGCTCTCTGAACTCCAGAAAACCAAGGACGTTGGTTCAGTAAAGAACGAACTAGACAACCTTGCAAACAAATTCCAATCCTTTGCAAAAACACAGGATCAACTTGCCAAGGAGCAGCGGGAACTTTCACAAACCCTTGCCGATGTGGACGCCCGTGAACGGGATCTCGAGGATCTTCGGAACAGACTTGGTGAACTTGATGAAGAAGTCGGGAGTCTGTCTGTGTCACACAAAGGATTAGCAAAACAACACAAGTCGCTTTGGGAGAAACATGACCCGAAGCTCGACACAAAACGCGCATTGGATACTCATTGGAATGAACTTGCAGTGCTTCAGAAAACACAGAAGAATCTTGTGAAAGAGATTGAGAAGCTCAAAAGTCGACCTCTCCCTGAACAGGATACTGTTTCTGGAGTAATCGAGGATCTGCGGGCGGAAGTTCGAACGCTTGCTGATGAAATTACCTTGTTGCATTCAAAACATGGCGAAACAGGCGAACTCGTCGGCAAACAGAAGAGTGAATTCAGAAAGATGCTCGAAGGTGTGAAGAAATCAACAGACATGAAACACGAGCACGTGAAGCAGGAATCGTACAAGAGTCTCGACATTCTTTTGAAAGAGGTTCGGTCGCTTGCCGATACCCAGAAATCACTGGAAACGGGGCTTGCTCAAGCAGAAGAACGCATCAGAAACATCCAACACGTTGGGGAGACTGTCCAACAGCTTGCCGAGCACGTGAAGAACCACAAAACCGGAGGTGTTCTTCCCACTGATGTGGCAGCCCTCCGAAACGAACTCCACACACTGACCGAGGAACAGCAAACAACCAAGGCAGAGATGATTGTTCTTCGACGAATGATTGAAGGATCCAAGAAGCACCTCCAAGAACTGAATAAATATAAGCGGCCTGATCATGATACGCGGCTTGCAACAGTAGAGAAACAGATGACAACAATTGAATCAGGATTTACTCAACACGCCGAAAACACAGCAAAGTCCTTGGAGAAGCGCGTTGAACAGCGTCTCACGTCACTCGAACAACAACTGCTCGATCTGCAGCGAGGAGTGGAGAATGTTGCGAAACAGACTGATGTTCACAAACGGATGGCTGAGTTGGAAACTATCGGAAAGCAGATGACTGGTGGTGCAGCGAAGGCTGAGACGCTCTTGCAGCTCCGAACAGAAGTGAAGCACCTCATGGATCACTTCGAGAAACTGGAGCAGCAAGTCCATGAAATGGCAGTTGCCCCTGCAACTTCAGGGAAGGAAGATGCTAAGAAGGCACTCTACGGGTTCCATACCGAACTCAAGAAACAGATAGCACTGCTTGAGAAACGGATCGAGGAGAACCGAAATGCTCTCCACGAGCTTACTCAAGAACACGAAGAACGAACAACGAATTTGCGTGATTTTGTCAGGAAACATGTCGGGGATGCAACAAAGGACCTGACACAACACAAGAAGAAGCAGATTGATGATCGGTTGGAGCAGGTAGAGAAGATTGCAGCTTCCTTGATGCAGGATGCACCGAAGGCACAGACCGTGCTTGAAGTTCGTGCCATTGTCGAGAACCTCGAGGATCGGCTTCAGAAGATGGAGAAACAAAAACAGGAAACAGAGCAATGGAAGAAGCGGCTTGCATCATTGAATGTGCAGGAACTGGAGAACAACATTTACGACGAATTCCAGCGGGTCAACCGGAAGGTCGCTGACGCCCTCGCAGACCAGAAGAAGGTTGCCGAACATCTCCGGGATGAATGGCAGGCAACACGACGGCAAGTTGATCGGATTCAGGAGCTTGAGAAATCCCTTTCCAAGACGAACCTCGAGACCTTCCGCCGGGACGTCACGGCAATGCGGGCGACATCACTCCAATCATTATCCACCATGGAGCGTCGGTTGCAGGCAATCGAGCAGCAACTGAATCGAATATCGCAGAATGCGCCGATCATCCTTGAATAACGTTTTAAAGCAGGGCTGGGTAGTCTTGGATGCGATGATGAAAACCGCTCCAGGATGACGCCAGGATGATTTGGAACGTTTTCGGAGCATTCAAGCTTTTTAGGCGCCGGTCGCAACGTCATCCATGCTCGATCGCGCGAAGCGGCTCTTGGAATTGAAGGTTGTGTGCGATCATTGTCTTGGTCGGCAGGTTGCCCAGTTGACCAGCGGGACGACGAACGACGCGCGTGGCCGCGCACTCCGCGGAATTCTTGCTCTTGACTACGATGCCAAACCATACCCCGTCAAGTCAGAAAACTTTGCGAACATCCAGTTCCGGAATAAGAAGGCAAAGAAGGCAAAGCAAAAATCGTGCGAAGTATGTTTCGGTTTGTTTGAAAAACTGCCAGCGTACGCCGCTGCAGCAGTGAGGGAATTGAAAGGGATCGAGTACCACACCTTTGTTGTTGGGACTATTCTCTCACGACCATTGGCAACTGTTGAGGAAGAGGTCTGGGAAGAGATTGGCACCGAGTTTTGCGAACCGTTGAAAGCGGAGGTGAACAGGGAACTTGGGAAACTTATCAGTAACAGAACAGGAAAGGATGCTGATGAACAAATCCCTGATGTGACTGTTACCTTGAATCTTGCGAAGCGACAGTTCGACGTGAAGATTGCGTCACTCTATGTATATGGAGAATACCAGAAACTTGTCAGGGGAATTCCCCAAACCAAATGGGACAAGTACAGGGTTACTGTCGAAGACATCATTGCAAAGCCGTTCATGTGTGTCACCAAAGGAACAGGACACTCCCTCCACGCACTCGGACGGGAGGATATTGACGCGCGCTGCCTTGGAAAACGGCCGTTCGTACTAGAGATCAAGAATCCGAAGAAACGGACGCTGAATCTCACCACACTTCGCGCTGCGGTCAACCAGAGCAAGAAGGTTCAGATCTTTAACCTTCGCTGGTCGGATGTCAAGGAAGTTGTGGCGCTCAAGGAATCCCGGGCAGAAAAGAGCTACCGCGTCTTGGTTCGCTTCAAGAAACCTGTCACTGAAAAGGACTTGAAAATGCTTAAAAAGCTCGTGGGGTCAATAAGGCAGCACACTCCGACACGGGTCCTCCACCGGCGGGCCAACAAGCTCCGACGCCGTCGCCTCTGCTCCATGATGTGGAAGCGGAAAGGCAAGGACGTGGAGTTCACAATCCGCGGGGAAGCAGGACTGTACGTGAAGGAGTTGATAACTGGCGATAATGGTCGCACCCAGCCGTCTGCAGCAGGCCTCCTTAAGAACCCTGCTGTGGTGAAGGCGCTGGATGTGATCGCGATCCACAGGAACTAGTATGGCGAAACGAAGTCATGGATTCCGACACAAAACAAGGCAAAAACTTAGCAGTGCCAGTCGATCTAAGTTCACAGTTGAGAAGTTCCTCGCTGACCATCCCATTGGCTCGCGGGTGGTAGTCCACCAAGAGCCGAGCAGTCACAAGGGCATGCCCCATCCCCGATTCCGTGGGATCGTGGGGATCGTGACCGGGAAGCGCGGACAAGCCTACCTCGTTGAGCTCAAGACCGGCGGCAAGCTCAAGACTGTGATTGCCCGCCCAGAGCATCTGAAACCCCTCAAACCCGATGCCTGAGACGTTTATTAATTCATTCTCCAAGGTGAACATATGGAAGTCAAGGAAGAGCGCCCGATTACTTGGACCGAGGCAAAGGATATTCTAGAGAAGAAGGAAAAGTCCCGGGAACTCGGGTATGTCCAGCAGAATGCTCTTGACTACCTCCGAAAGTTCACGACCCTCAAACCCAAAGAAGCACAGGACTTGGTGACCGAGCTTTCGGGCATCGAGAAGCTCAAGGATAGCCTTATTGTGCAGATCGCGAACCTGCTGCCGAAAAATGAGGATGAACTCCGGCAACTCCTTCAGCACGAGGTTGTGAGCCTCTCTGAAGAGGAGATAAAGAACATTCTTTCGATTGTGTCCAAGTTCCGATAAGGAACAGCGACACACCGGAGTGATCATTTATGATTTCTAAGCCATTGCGGAAAGACGACAAAGCGATTGTGCTGGATTTCCTGACGCACGGCCATTATGACATGCAGCGGGCACAACCAATTGCCCAGGTATTGGGTGAGCAATACTTTTCACTGTTGGAAGTTATTGTCCGGGAAGATGTCACCCTTAAGGTGGGAGAATCTGTCTACATCGGCGACCAGAAACGTGAGAAAATAAAGTACATTCGCGGGCGGATCGAGCTGCGCGACTTGACGAATGCAGCAAAGCAGGAACTGGAGAGCGCAACCAAAACCGTGATTGAGACAGCCCCTGAACAATACATTGAGTTCTTCAACAAGAGCGGGAACGTGTCGCTGCGGATGCACCAGTTGGAATTGTTACCTGGGATCGGGAAGAAACATTTATGGATCATTCTTGATGAGCGGAAGAAGAAGCCGTTCGAATCATTCGAGGACATTCACAAGCGGTTGCCCATGTTGGGAAATCCCATGAAGCTCATTGTTCGCAGAGTGCTTGATGAGATTGAGGACAAGGACAAGTACCGGTTGTTCGTCCCCCGGTTTGACAAAAAAAGGGAACACATGGAACGCCGATTCTAATTTAAGGGTTCCTGAGAAAGGGAAAGTATGCTCGTTGAAGAAGTGATGACCGAAGATGTGAAGAAGATTGAGGAAACCGCAACTGTAGAAGAAGCTGCAAAACAAATGGCAGAACTCAAGATCAGCAGTCTGATTGTTTCAAAAGGGGACGAACTTGCTGGGATTATTACAGACGGCGATATCATCCGGAACTTGGTTGCTCAGGGAAAGGATCCGACGAAGACCAAAGTGAAAAATGTCATGACTAAAGAAGTGATTATGGTGAAGCCGGACCTCGAACTGTCTGATGCAATTGAGATTATGACCGAAAAGCAGCTCAAAACCCTGCCGGTGATTGATGGGAACCGACTCGTTGGAGTCGTGACCATGACCGATCTGTGTTCTGCACAGCCGAAGCTGGTTGAGAAGTTCAGTCACGCTATTTTGGGGAAGAAACAGAAGCCAGTTGCGGGATAGCCGACCTTTTTGAATCTTTCCTGTCAGATATAGTAGCCATCTTTATCCCTCCCTTCAATCGTTCGACACCAAACCGGTGTTCTTGGAGAAGAACGCTTCGGTTAGTGACATGAAGGTCAGAACGGGATCCCTGTCTTTCGTTTTTCGATAATAAATCTCGATTCGAGAAGGAGCACGTCATGAAGACATTCCGATTCTCTCGCTCAGACTGGGTGTTCACCTTGGGCGACTTCCTCATCCCGTTCTGGGGCCAGGTCAGAAGCGTCGCCCGTAACTGGCACCTTGACGATCCGGAAGAACACTGCACAAATTCCTTCCTGCTGCTCGCCGTCGTCAGTGTGTGGGTCATGGTATTTGCCGCAGTGGCGCAGTTCGCTGGACTGATCCCTATTCTGTGAAGCAAGAGAGCAGGGTGGGTCTGGTTTGTCCATCACCTGACAAACTGGACCCATCCGAATGGGCCCGAGGGGATTCGAACCCCCGACCGCCCGGATATAAGCCAGGTGCTCTCACCAGCTGAGCTACGGGCCCGTGGTTCTATAATGTGTGGAAGGCTAAAATGACCTTAGCGTGTATAACACTGTGATACATCCTTTCTCCCTAATATAACAATGTTATACATCTCCAACAACGCTTAAAAACTCTCCCTCATAAAACCTACCACTTCCACATTCGGGAAGGATACAAATACTTGAAGAGGTGAATTTCATGCAACCAACTTTAACCCAAGTCGGTGGACAGCCGATCTTGATTTTGTCGGAGGGAACCCTCCGAAATCGCGGGCGAGATGCCCAGAAGAACAACATCGGTGCTGCAAAAGCAATCGCTGATGCCATCCGAACGACCCTTGGTCCCAAGGGTATGGACAAGATGCTCGTTGATTCACTCGGTGACATTGTCATCACGAATGACGGGGCAACCATTCTTGACGAAATGCAAATCGAGCACCCAGCTGCGAAAATGATGGTCGAGGTCGCCAAGACCCAGGATCGGGACGTCGGCGACGGGACCACGACAGCAGTCGTGCTCGCAGGCGAGCTCCTCAAGAAAGCTGAAGAGCTTCTCGAGCAGGAAGTGCATCCTACTGTCATTACGAAAGGCTTCCTCCTCGCAAAGAACAAGGCCCTGGAAACGATCGAGAAGATCAGTCAGCCTATCTCCATAAAGGACGAAGCACTCCTCAAGAAGATCGCGACAACTGCCATGACCGGGAAGGCAGCGGAGCGGGCAAGCGACGAACTCTCTGCAATCATGGTCAAGGCAGCTCAACGAGTTGCGGAGACCAAGGACGGAAAGGTGATTGTTGACGTCGACAACGTGAAAATTGAAAAAAAGGCTGCTGGTTCGATGACAGACACAATCCTCATTGAAGGCATTCTCATCGACAAGGAAGTTGTTCATTCTGCCATGCCAAAGCGTGTGGAGAAGGCGCAGATCGCGTTGCTGGAAGGAGCCCTTGAGCTCAAAGAACTTGAAGGCGATGCCAAGATTAACATCGACTCTCCGGAGAAGATGCAGGCTTTCCTTGACCAGGAAGAGAGGATGCTCAAGGACATGGTCGCACGGGTCAAAGAATCCGGCGCCAAGGTCGTCCTGTGTCAAAAGGGCATTGACGACACTGCACAACATTATCTCGCAAAGAACGGCGTGCTCGCTGCACGGCGTGTCAAAAAATCCGACATGGAAGCGCTTGCAAAAGCAACAGGCGCAACAATCGTGTCCGCAATCAAGGACTTGACCAAGAATGACCTTGGGTACGCAGGTATTGTCGAAGAGCGCAAGGTTGCTGGCGAATCCATGATCTTCGTTGAACAGTGCAAGGATCCGAAAGCGGTCACCGTGCTGGTTCGTGGTGGTTCTGAACATGTCGTCGACGAAGTCGAGCGTGCTGTTGAAGATGCAATCAAAGGCATTGCTGCAGCAATTGAACTCGGCAAAATTGTTGCTGGCGGCGGTGCAACGGAGATTGAACTTGCAAAAGAACTTCGCAAGTACGCAGACTCGTTCAAAGGCCGCGAACAGCTCGCCATCCTCGCATTCGCAGCTGCGATGGAAGTCATTCCACGAAGCCTTGCAGAAAATGCTGGCCTTGACCCAATCGATAAGATCGCCGCACTTCGCGCTGCACATGACAGAGGCGAAAAAGCAGCGTCACTTGACGTGTTTACTGGCACAGTAACAGACGCATACAAAGCTGGCGTGATTGAGCCATCCAAGATCAAGCTGCAGGCAATCAAGAGCGCAAGCGAAGTTGCCGAGATGATCCTGCGTATTGACGATGTGATCAATTCCGGCAAGAGTGAAGCGCCTGTCGGCCCTCCCGGCGGTATGCCAGGGATGGGACACGACTACTAAAAGGCTAAAGGGACTTCTTCCCTTTTCTTTTTTTCGTAGCGGCAGCGCGGACTTTATATACCGTCTCAGCCCAAATAGGATGTATGGAGTACGAGGACGAAGAGTACGAGATTGTCCCAACAACGCCGATCCGCCGCATGGAAAAAAGGCTTGCGCGCATGGAATCAACAACAACTTCCTCGGAAGTGAACCGTTTAATGGAACAAATCATAGAGCTCATCAAATCCAATCAGCGCGTGATCGATGATGTAATCAAGGCGGATGCAGAGCTCCGCAACGAAGTCTCTCGTCTCCCAACCAAGATTGACCAGCTGCTTTCAACGATGAACGACTTTGTCGAGATCTTGAAAGCAAGCGCTGTGGAAGAAGGTGGCACCGGTCCGTCAAGCGACAGTATGGCGAAACTGACACAGAAACTTGACGAGCTTGTACAAATCAACAAAAAGGGCCTCGAGGCCAATGAACAGTCTATCCGCAGCATGGACATGATTGAGAAGCGGCTCAAGCGTCTCCATCTGGAATTCGCAAACGCGTTCCGCCGCTAACTTAAAGAATGGGGGGTATCTATGACGAAAATGTTAATGACACAGGTCTTTTCGGTTGTTGTCTCTATCACACTGGCCATCACCTTCTACCTGTTGCTCGCAAATGCCTTTGCAACGCGATCCACCGAGCTGTTGACACCGATGCTGTTGATTGTGGTTTCCATCATCCTGATCGCAATCTTCTCGTCTGTCAGCAAGATCGAAGAGGCGTTGGAGAAGCATAAACACGTGCACCCTACAACAGCAGTGACAAGGCGACCAACTCGACGACGGCGCTAAGGCGCCTCGTTCTTTTATTTTCACGATCACAAGAAGAAGGGGGACGTTCATGCAGAAAGGAATGACACCAATTGTTGCTTCAGTTATTTTGCTCTTGATCACGGTCGCCCTTGCCGGGACGGCCTGGTCCTACTTATCGGGTATTACCTCGAGTCAAATGAAAGGGAGCTTTACTATTCCAAGTGGCGGAGGCGGCGCGATCTGCCGTATTGTTGATGATTGTGCAGGATCACCAGCCAGAGATTGTGCAGAATTTCTTGTCTTGGTAACGAACTCCGGCCAGGATGAGCTCACGTTTGACGACTTCATTATCCGGCAAATTGATAGCAATACTATCCCAGAAAGCCTAAGTGGGTCAGCAACGCATGAATTCCCCTCTGACGGCATTACCACAGGCGAAAGTGCAAAGGTTTTGAAGTTATTTTGCACAATTGAATCAACATCAAACTGTTCAACCGCTGGGTTTATCAACGATCCAAGTGTTGGCGGCCTCCACACCATCCGAATCGGCACGGGCGCAAGTAGTATTGCCCTTTCCGTGAATTGTCCTGGATGATCTCTATGAAACGAAAGAACCGTCTCGGTGTCACCCCCATCATCGCTGTTGTCATTCTCCTGCTCATTACGGTCGCCCTTGCCGGGACGGCCTGGACGTACTTGTCTGGCTATGTCGGCACCCAGACACAGAAAACCTTCAACATTGTTACCAACGGCGCCTTCTGCGAAGGCGGTAAGATCACCGTGTATATTGTCAATACAGGGTACCAATCCTCACTTGACGAAAGTGATTTTCCAATCATCGAGATCGATGCGGTCGCTGTTCCCCCAATTAACATTGATCCTCCCCTCACTCCGGGTGAGGCAGGCAAGCTTATCGAGTACAGTTGCGGCAGCAGCTGCGCAACGGGCTTCTATGACATCCTCCTGAGTACGTCTTCAACAACCCGTGAGGATCGCATTCTCTGTCCGTAAACCCCTTTTATGTTCCCGCTGCCAAGAGATGCGTATGCGACTCGGACAGACAGAAGCCGCCAGCGTTATTTTAATCACAGGCATTGTCCTTGCGCTTATTGCCGTCTCCTACTTCTGGGGCGCTCCGCTCATCAATAAACAAACTGCAAGCAGCGATATCGCCCTCGGCACGCGGTTCATGCGCGATCTTGCTGACCAAATCACCGATCTTGCGAATGCTGGCTCAGGAAGCTTCAGCGTGGCCATTCCCCTCGGATCAATGAAGGTGATCGCCTATGATGCCGGAGACCCAAAGTATGATAATACCATCTGGCTCCAGCTGCCATCAACAACCGCTCCCCTCTTCAAAGAGGGAACCCTCTACCTCGATGCCGTGAGCTACAGTGACATTGTCAACGGTGTCGGGGTCCATGGTTCTGCTTCCCACAACATCTTATCGGCGACAACAGCAGAACATGGAAGCGGCTATATCATCTCGATCATTAACAAAGAAATCCAACTCATTACTGTTGGTACGGCTGTACCGAAAGGATTTGTAATTCGCCTTTTGGGACCTTCACCGAGCGATACTATCGCCTATGGAAAGAACCGCGCAACCTTTAGCGTGGTCAGTATAGAAACCTTTCCCCTAGCTGCTGCAAATGGTGGTGATCTTTTTGTCACGAACATTCGGGTGACCTTGGGATGACGCAACGGAAAGGTCAATCCCTTGTGTTCGAGCAGGTGCTCCTTTTCGCAATCGGGGTTGCCATTTTCATTGTCATGCTCTCCATTTTCAGTGTCCTTCGTGGTGTGTGGAATGTTCAGGCAGCAACAGACAAACTTGACACCGTAAGTCGGGAAGTTGCAACCGGCATTCTCTCTGTTGCGACTGATCCTGCAGATTTCACCCTTCGGACGCTTGTCATCCCACGGGACATTGCTGGCGAGGTCTACCGTATTCAGCTGGTTGGGGAGAAGCTCCAGCTCGATCTCTCCCTTCCATCTCTTGACCTCTCTCGTGATTCAGATCTCTTTTCTCTGGGGAGCACCTATACGCTTGTCGATAGCAATGTCTGGAGCCTTCATGGGCGCCTGACCATTAAAAAGGTCGGTACGACAATTAGTATTAACTAGGGGGATGTATGCGACTCAATACCAGGAGACTTGCCAAGCGATACCAAAGCGGTGCTGAGATTGTTGCGCAACGCCATCAGGGGAAACTCATCACCGGTGAAGGCGTCCAGGTCAATGTTAAGGAATTCCGTCCACCGGCCATGCAGTATCCTCCCTATCCACCATACCCTTCGTATCCACCATATCCACAACAACTTGCTGGAGAAAGCGGAGAAGGCATGACAACGGTTCCCGCAAAGATCGTTGGTATTGTCATTCCTAAAGATGCGATTTCTGTCGGCTCACCACAATATGCAGAAGAAGAAAAAGAAAAAATCATGGGTGTGAATATTGAGTATGCGCTGAAAATGCGTTCTGCGAAGGAAGAAGAAAAGATCTTCGCATACGCAAAGATCCTCTGGAATAACAAGGAGAATCAGCTAACCTACCGTGTGTTAGAACCAGAGATTAGCGAAGTGGATAAAGAGATCGTGAAGATGATCAAGCACGACCTCGAAGAGCGGCTTGATATTGATTTTAACAAGATCGGCGAGATCCGCGCCAAGCAGATGCTTCGTCATGAAATTCAATTATCTCTTCAAGAGATCGAATTCATGACCCAGGAACGGGCAAGTGTGATTGTCTACTATCTTGAGCGCGACATTCTCGGGATGGGAAAAATCCAGCCGCTCATGAATGATTCGCAAATCGAGGATATTTCCTGCGACGGTATCGGAATCCCGTTGTACATCTACCATCGTGATCCACGCGTTGGGTCAATCAAGACAAATATTCACTTTGATGACGAAGACGAACTGAACACATTCGTGGTTCACCTTGCACAAGCAGCGAACAAAAGCATTTCAGTGGCAGCACCACTCCTTGACGCAGCACTTCCTGACGGAAGCCGTATTCAGGCAACCCTTGGAACTGATATTGCACGGAAGGGAAGCAACTTCACGATCCGAAAGTTCACGGAAATGCCGCTGACACCGTCTCATTTGATTGCCTACAATACCATTGACCCACTCCAAATGGCGTTCCTCTGGTTGGCAGTTGAAAACGGAAAATCAATTTTGGTTTCCGGCGGGACAGCGACCGGAAAGACGTCATTGTTGAATGCGCTTTCCTTGTTCATCCGACCCGGCTACAAAGTCGTATCAATCGAGGATACTGCCGAGCTCCGGCTTCCCCTCCCTCATTGGATTCCGCACGTCGCCCGATCGGCATTGTCGTTGAAAGGGAGTGTCGGAGAAATCACCCTGTTCGATCTCCTCAGATCATCCCTCCGGCAGCGTCCTGATTACATCATTGTGGGTGAGGTCCGTGGGAAGGAGGCCTTTGTTCTCTTCCAACAAATTGCAACCGGTCATCCATCCATGGCAACGATCCATGCTGCTTCCACGGAGCAGCTCATGGACCGGCTGACCACACCACCAATTTCTCTTCCTTCAAGTTTGATTGAAAACCTCGATCTGATCATCTTTTTGACACAATCACGCTTGAAGGGGGCTCATGTCCGACGTTCAAACGAGATCGTGGAGGTTGTCGGCCTCCGCGAAGGAAAACCAGTGACGAACAAAGTCTTCGCTTGGCAATCAACTGGCGACACCTTCAAGATCGTCGGTCAGTCCGTCATCCTCAAGAAACTCGCACTCCATCTCGGGATCGATGAAAAAGCGGTCATCGAAGAGCTCATGCGCCGGAAGCGCGTCCTTGAATGGCTTCATCAGAAGAATGTCTACGACTACCGGGAATTCTCTCGGGCAATCAGCGTCTATTACTCGGATCCCAACCGCGTGGTCAAAATCGTTGACCGGGAATTGAAAGAATGATCCTCCTCATTTAATACCACAAAGCAATAAAGAGTCCATGTTCCTTGGCAAGCTCGCCTTGCGCCTTTTTGGGGGGATTGTCAAACCCAATGAAGAATATTTCGCGAGCCTGAAGACATCCTTGCGGAAAGCAGGCATGCTCGTGTCGGTGAGCGAGTATCTGTCGGTTGTTGCGCTTTCCTCGTTGATTGCGTTTATCGTCTCCTTGCTCGTTGGTGTGTTTCTCATTGCTTTGACCACACTGGCATCCATCTTCTCCTATACTTTTTCCATTATTATTGCGATCGGCGTGACTGGTGGGACCTTCGGGTTCGGCTACATCTACCCGTCGATGCAGGCAAAGAGCATCAGGGGAAGTATTGAGAAGGCGCTTCCCTTCGCGGTGTTCTACATGGCAACCACATCGTCCTCCGGCATCACTCCTGTGCAAATCTTCAAGATGCTGAGCGTCCGGGGCGGTCATATTGGTAAGGAGTCCCAAAAAATCTACACAGACGTGAAAGCTCTGGGCATGAACCTGACGGCAGCTATGCAGAAGGCTGCTTCCCGATCCCCTTCCTCAGCTTGGGCAGATCTGTTGTGGGGCATGACCTCGGTTATCACAAGCGGCGGTGACCTGGAAGAATACCTGAACGCGAAGACGCGGACCTTCATGGCCCAGTACCGCCGCACCCTGGAAGAATACGCGAACGCCGTGTCCTTCTACACCGAGATCTACATTACCCTGATCATCGTTGGGAGCCTGTTCTTTATCATTCTCATCGCGATCATGGCACCGCTGACCGGCGGTTCGACACTGCTGATCCAGACGTTCCTTGTGTTCTTCTTTATCCCCATTATTTCAGTAGGGTTCATCGCCCTGTTGCGGGCGATCTCTCCAGTTGAGTAGCGTATGGAAGAAGAAGGCCTGTCTCCGAAAAAGAAGATCATCCTGCTCTCCGGGATTGCAGCTGCGGCACTGATCGTGGTCGGCGCCCTGATTGGTGATCCCTCGGTCCTGGGAAACTTCGTGATCTTGGCGATTTTTGCTGGTGTCGTCCCCATGGTCATCTACAACTACTTCCAATATCTCTGGCTGAAGGCAGTGGAAGACCATTTCCCTGACTTTGTTCGTGATCTTGCTGATTCCCAGCGGTCGGGAATGTCCTTCCCGGAATCCCTCACTCTTGCAACGAAAGCAAATTACGGAAAGTTGACCCCCCTGGTAAAAAGCATGCACAACCGGCTGACGTGGGGTGTTCCCATGATCCGCGTGCTCGACATCTTTCATGAGCAGATCAAGAAATCGCGAATCATCACCGAGGCACTCTTGATCGTCCGGGAATCCTACCAGTCCGGCGGGAACGTGGCTGCGACCTTGGATGCGGTCTCCCGGGACATGGTCGTCCTGCGTGAGACCGAGGCTGAAAGATCGACCATGCTTCGGTCCCAGGTCATGATCATGTACGGGATCTTCTTCATGTTCATGGGGATCGCCATTATGGTGGTGTACGTGATGGTGCCGCTGATCAAGGCAACCCCTGGGATGGACAGCACATCCAACGCAGGGGCACCTGTAGGAGGTGCAAGCATGGTTGGCTTTAGCTTTTCCGATCCATGTTCCGGGAACACGTTCTTCCCCTGTAACTACTTCTCGATTATAGGAGTGATTCTTGGTTTAACACCAGGGGTGAGCCTCTACTACATATCGATGTTCTTCACGGTCGTGATTATTCAGGCGATCTTCACTGGCTTGATTGCCGGACAGATCGGCCAGAACTCAGTGACTGCGGGCTCGAAGCACATGGTGCTGATGGTGATTTCCTCCTTCGCGGTCTTCCTGTTCCTGGCGAAGGCGGGAGTCCTGCCGGTATAAGGAAGAAAAAATAAAGAAAAAGACCTTCAATTACGATGGGTTTACACGTTGTCAGTGCATTGCTGTTGGATTGCTGAGGGCGTACCGCCGACGACGACGTCGTACTTACAAGTTGCTGTGTTGGCTCCAACGGCACCATCATCCGCGCAATCCACTGTAACACTACTGGCATCACCACCAGGAACGGTGAGGGCTGCCCAGACAGCTATCTTCGAGGTTCCAAAGCAGCCGGTTCCTGAAACGCAGACCGGGTTTTCAACGGTAACATCACCATTGGTTGTCACTGTCTCTGTCCCAACGTTCTGGAAATAGATGATCATATCTCCATTGTTAGCACAGGTAGCCCCGGTGACCCGGACTGTCTTTCCAGCAGTGTTCGTCACAACCCCTGTAATGAAGGTGTACGCGATCCCCGCGATCGCAATGGTAATAAGCAGCAAAATTACAATCGCGATGATCGGCGTGATTCCTTTTCGTTTTTGGGTTTTCATTGTGAATTCACAATAACTTATTATGAGACAGGTCCCTTATAAAGTATCTTTTTGAAGCATTCTGCACAAACGATGGTATGAACCTTGAATATCGGCGCCAACTCGTGCATCTTTCCGGTATCCTGTTCGTTTTCCTTGCTCAATACACCGGCCGGTTCATCGGCGTCTTCATATTTGCTATTTTGACCCTGACCTTCATCTACTACTCAGAATTTGTCCGGAGACAGCATCGCCACCTCTTCCTCATCAAACAACTCGAAGCCCGTGTCCGCAATTTTGCAATGAAGTTCGAACGCACAGCTGTTCCTCGTCCCTTTCTCGGTGCTATCTGGTTTTACGCCGGCTGCACTGTTGCCTTTGTTCTTTTCCCACTGGAAATCGCATCGCTTGCATGTCTTGTCCTTGCTGTCGGCGACGCGGTTGCCACAGCAATTGGTTCCAACCTCGGCAAACATCGCTTGCTAGACAAAAAGACAATTGAAGGGACTGCTGCATTCTTCTTCGTCTCCTTGTTCGTGCTCGTCGTGTTCGTTCCACCGACAGTGGCGCTTGTCACCGCGTTGCTCGCGACGATTGCAGAGCTGCTCCCCTCAATAGAACCGCTTCGGAAAATAAAGCAGCGGGGCCTCCTCGACGACAACCTCCTCATCCCACTCGTCACTGGAATCGTGCTCGTCCTCGTATAAAAACTCCCTGTTCCAACAACAGGATGCCCCTGTAGCTCAGCTGGATAGAGCAACGGACTTCTAAGCCGTGGGTCGAGGGTTCAAATCCCTCCAGGGGCTTGGGCGGATCGCGCACATCCCGCACCCCAACCTCTTGAAGCGCGGGAAGGAGGAAGGGACATGCGACGAAGGTGGGTGCACGACTTCGAGCGTAACCTCGAAGGAGTCCGGGCACGGATCGAGCGCGCCGCGATCCCGGAGGAGAACAAGAAGGTACTCTTCGACTTCGAGCGGTACTGCGCGGCGGAGGGCCTGCAGCTCGTCCGCCGGTGGAAACTGCTGGAGTGCCTGTACGTGGTGGCCACGCGCCACCTCACGATCCCGTTCAAGGGTGCCACCGCGGCCGACATCTGGGACGCGGTCCTGCGGATCGAGGGGAGCGACCTCGCGCCCTGGAGCAAGCACGACTACAAGGTCGCGATTCGAAAGCTGTTCAAGTTCGTGGAGTGGGGGACCGAGGCCCTGCAGCGGCGCGGCTACCCCGACTGCGTCGCCGGCATCCGGACCCGGGTGAAGAAGCGCGACCAGGTCCGCATCCAGGCGGCGGACATCCTCACGGAGGCCGAGGCGCTCCGCCTGATCGGCGCGGCGACGGACGTCCAGGAGCGGGCGTTCGTGAGCGGGCGCCCGCGGGCTGGAAGGGCGACCAGGCGCGCGAGGCGCAGGTGCTGAATGCGCTGTTCCCGCTGCTCGACCGCAACCGCGAGGCGACGCTGGCGCTGTTTGAACTCATGAAGAACCAACCGGGATATTGATGGCTGAAACGATCCAGATCGGCAACATCGTCATCTCGTTTACGCAGAAGGACGTCAAGCACGTGCATCTGTCGGTGCATCCGCCCAGCGGGCGCGTCACGCTCGTCGCCCCGACGTCCACGAGATGGTGCACCTCGTCGAGCCAACACACGGCGAGCGCTTCCTGGCGCTGATGAGCAAACACTACCCGGCCTGGTCTGTCGCTCGGGCCGAGCTGAATGAACTGCCGCTCGCCGCGCAGGCTTGGGCCTTGAAGGAATGATTCCAAATCTCCTGAAATGCGGCTCACCTGACGATCCGGAAAACTGCCTTCCCAGCGGCGTTTTTGCGGTCGCATCGCCTTTTCGCCTCGATGGGTTTTCGAGGCCGGGGTGCGTTCCCAGACTAGTTCCCTTCGGCGGCGACCGCCTCGTGAAGCCCTGGGGGCCCGCGCAGCGAGCGAAACGTATAAGAGCCGCCCTACCAAGGCAACCGCATGACTGACTTCGGCGACCGTTCCTCGAACCGGTACCGCGAGGAGATCAAGGACGTGCCCTGCCCCATCTGCGGCAAGGCTCACGTCCGGGTCACGTTCGTCGCGGGGCTTGAGCTTGCGGAGGACTTCGGTGATCTCCATGTGCTTCCTGAGGAGCGCATCCTCGTGATCCCTTCCTGCGAGGCCTGCCCATCTCGCCCCGCAGCCCCTGGATAATAGCACGTTCATATGCCTGCGAGTCCCATTCTCTGCCACCCACATGGAGGTGAGCGCCGTGAGGCTGTACCGCTCGACGCGAGAACTCGACCCAAGCGTGCGCCAGCGCCTTCTCGACGCCGGAGTGTCAAACAGCCCGGACACGTCGAGGAGCGCTACCAGATCTGGCGTGAGGTGGATGCCCAGTTCGACTGGGAGTACGTGTCGGATCGAGTCGACAGAATCATGAGGGACGATCTTCGCGGTCGAGGTCCCATGTACCGGTGGATCTCCGGTAGGCGTTACGCCATTCTCGGCGTAGAGCCCATGGCGGAGAAACATGAGTGGTTTGACTCGTACGACAAGCAGCAACGAGAAATCCTGGATGCCGCACAGGATGCGGATGTCGTCTTCTGCGAGGAGTATCTCGATGGACTCTTCGCGATTCCATCCTCTCGACGCCTTTCGGACTACGATGTGATCAGGGAGTTCGGAAACGGCTCCGCTCTTCATGGGCTTCTGCGCCTGGGCGACCAAGGTGACAGGCACCACGACCGCTACATGCACAGGTACCTCACGGAAGACACCATGCCCATGGTGCAGAAAGCCGGCATCTGGAATGACCTACTGATCGCCACGGACGCCAGTGAAATGACGTACGACGACCTGTGCTCTGCGCGGATCCTGTTGGCCTACCTCGACCAGGTCTGGCCACTTTCCTTCCCCGAGGCTGACGAGAGACCGGTGACGACTGAGTGGCGTTCCATGATCCAGGCGACTCAAGTGCGTAAGGAGGTCACTAATCCGTCCAATTACTGGAAGCACGTGCTCGTCGTCGTCTCTCCCCAGAATGGCCCGGGACTCCTCCGCACCCTGCGCGACCCATCGACTTCGCTGACCGACCTGATGTACCACACCCGCCCGCGATCGGATATCTAGCTGAATCGGCGTATGTCATTTCATCACAATTATTTATCTCTCCCTCGTCGCGAATCTCAACAAAAAAACACAGCTTCCTGTCACAAACCGGCCCTTCTGAACATCCACCAACTGCGGGGGTAATGGAGGAACGACCCTCCTTCGGCCGCGCGGGGAGCGGCGCGGCGTGCCCTGAGCCGCGCAATCGCGGCCAGAATGTCCGTTCCCGGGAGCAGTACGAACCACGACGGACGAGGCGCGTCGGCGACGTCACCTCCCTTCCCGAGTCATGTCCGAGCTTCAAGGAGCGGACGCGACTGTCAGGCAAGTCGGGGAGTATTGAGCACGTCGAGCAGATGAAACAGGTTGCCGAACACATCACGACGATTCGCGCCCTCCCGGAGCTACCGTTTGGAGTGAGCGTCCGCATCTCCGCGATCGCCGCGTTTCTCGTCCCGAGCGGCTTCTCCGTAACGGAGATTTTCAAGGGATTCTTCTCCTGACGGGCGCCTCCGAAACGCCGACGAACACCCGGAGCAGCGCGACCAGGCAGAGCGTCCAGAGGACCCAGCCGAAGAGCGCGGGCAGGAGGGGAACGCCTCCAATCAGCAGTGAGGGAAATGGCTGTGAGTAGGTCCACAGCCTGGATGGCGCATTCGCGACCTCGACGAGAAGGCCGACACCGAGGGAGACTACGAGGACTGGAAGCAGGAAGCGTGAGCCGGGGCGGCAAAGGTCGGCAGCCAGAGGCGGCACGCCGCGGCGGATGGCCAGCGTATCGCCGAGCAGCCAGAGGGCGAGGAGCAGGAAGAGCGATCCGTAGTGGATGCGTAGGACGCCGAGCAGGGCGAGCGCCGAGAGCAGGACACTGAGGCTCCCGAGAGCGCCGAGTACCCGGGAGCGCGGCCAGATGAGCGCCGCGAAGGCGATCGGCAGGATGAGGAACAGCTCCGCGGTGTCCATGAGCACGGCAAGCACGTGGCGTGGCGCTGCGAGATAGGACTGAACCAGCAGGGAGGCGGTCGCGGTGAGCGCCAGGGCGCCGAGCACCAAAAGTCGATTTCGATAGGATTCTCGACCCATGGGACACTCTTTGGACTGAGACAGAAAAAGGCGTCAGGCACGCCGGCATCGACCCCGGCGGGGGACCGGGCACTGGGAACAGTAGCCCGAGAGCCGGGAAATCGACTTGGGGAGCCGACGGCAGGAGGCAGAGGGTCCGCGCCGTCGACAGGTCCTGCCACGCTGGTCCTCGTTCCCGGTGTGTAGGAACCGAACGTACTTCGGCCGCGCGGCGAGCGGCACGAAATGTCCGCGCAAGGCAATCGCGGCCAGAATGTCCGTTCCCGGGAGCTGCGCGAAGCGCGACGGACCCAGCGCGTCGGCGACGTCACCTCCCCTCCAAAGCCATGTCCGAGCTTCAGCGCACCAGGACCGGCAAGAGCCAGGCCCAGGCGAGCGCCTCAGGCTCGGACCTGAAGGAGGTGGTGTCCGCGTCCTTCAGCATCCGGATGCGGCGCTCGACAATAGAACTCTGCCCGCTCATCTCAGGCTCCGAGAATACGCAGCAGGACGCTGCCGAGTCCGCCGGACGTCGCGGCGACCAGGATCAGCTTCCAGTCGAGAACGGCGACGCGGACGCGGTTGCTGCTGACGGAGTCAGCGAGCTGCTTGACCCGTTGGTCGACAGCACGCACGTCGTCCTGGAGCCGCGCGAAGCTGCGGGTGTGCTCGTCGGTACGTCCCTGGAGTCGGCCGACTGCGATGAGGAGCGAGTCGAGGCGCTGGTCGATCTGCGCGTTTTCGCGATTCATGAGGTGCGGTTCGTACCTGGGTTGATCACCCTTCCGAGCATGACGTGCCCGGCATGCATCTACCGGATCGCCTGTTCCGATACCTTTATTTGCACGCGTCACCAAGGGAAGGCACCGCGACTCGGTTGGGCGGCGTGGGCAAAGCACGCGCCAGGGACGGCGGTTTGTCCGGTGCTCCCTCCAGGGGCTTTTGAATTCTGACGCGGTCAATACGTTCTCTTACCGTGCGAGGAAATTACGGAAACCAGCAAGTGCTGGCTTCTTGTACTGTCGTCCAAGCAACGAGCTCGCAACCATGAAGAAGGCCCGGGATGATGGTGCGTATGGTTTGTATTCCGTGACTGGCAGCCGGTGATAGAGGCTCTTCTTGATTGTCTTATCCTCAGGGATAATTCCGATGACTGGAAGTCCGAAGATATCATGCACTTGTGCTGACGGGATCTCATCCCGCCTCGTGACCCGGTTCAGAAGAACCCCAAGAACCTTCTTCTTCGCAGCCCGGGCCATCCGGACAGTTTTGTAGGCGTCGGTGATCGAAGGAACGTCAGGTGTCGACACAACAATAACGTCATCACAGACATTGATGAGTTCCCGAACGTTCTGCCCAAGCCCAGGGGGAGAGTCAAGAAATTGCAAATGATTGAATTCGTTCACGATCTTCCTGATCCCAGTAAGGTTCTGCCGTGCGAATTTCGTTGCGATTGATGCAGGAACCATGCGCAATCCTGTGCTGTGAATGTGCACAGCTTCGAGGATGTCGCTGTTCCGTGCAAGAACATCATGAATCGTTCGCGGAAAATCATACAACCCTAAATGAAGTCCCAAGTTCGCGTTTTCAACATCGCAATCAATGACAACAACCGGCTCTGCGAGCTTGTGTGCTGCCATGGCGAGGTTGACGGCGCACGTTGTTTTGCCCACACCACCTTTTCCGGACAGGATACCAATGACGCGCTTCATGCTGGTTCTCCTTCAAAATGCAGGGTCATGTCCTCACTTTGCCTGTTGCGTTCCGGAACTGCGGAAAATAACCGCTTTTTGCCGTGCAGAACACTCACTGCATTACCTTCTCGCACTAACTCTGATAAATATTCACTTGCTCGCGCGCGCGAAAGGCCCACAAGCTCACCCAACGAGGCAGCATCAATCCCCGGATTCTCTGCTAAGGTGGCCACAACATCCTCCCGGACCCTCACTTTCCGCTTCCGAACACCATCTTCTGGCCTCGACATGAGCACGGCAACGGCCGCTTGAAGCTCACTTATCTGCTTTGTTACCTGTGTCAACGCATCCCACACATTTGACCCGGCCTCACTCCCTTCTTCTCGGGCTGGCGCGAACTCATCGGCTTGCTCGATATGGGTTTTGAGATTTGACAAGAACAAGCGGTTCGAATGCCACAGCTGACGCATACCATCCTTTAGTGTTGTCGATTTTTAAACATGTTTTCTGTCTCTTGAATCTCCAGCTGTCATCTTCGCTCCTGTCCTCAAAAGACAGCAGTGCTGCAACACGAAATCGACTCTTATTATGAAATTTTTCATACTGTTCACAATTTGTTCATAAGAAGTCGTCGTTTCTACATTCGAATTGTCTCTTCGTCACGAACTCGTCGAATGTATCCAGGAGATTTCCAAAATTACCGGCATTTTTCTCGCTCTTTTTTCCTTAGTTTCTGCTGTTCCGAGCAAAAAACAGGCGTTTTGGACAGCACGAAATACCATTCAACAGAGAAATAAAAACCAGAAGCAAGAGGCTTTGTTTCAGTATCGTGAAACAGTTTCACGGTTTTATACTTTTGGAAAAATGCCAAAAAATGAATTTTGACGGATTTCCAATCCTACCTGGCACGAGAATAATTTGATTGTTGCAAGTGAAAACAAAAAAGAATGCAAAAGAAAGTGGAAACAATAAAAAGTATGTCTGCAACGGCGGAAATGTGTGGCAAAACAAAGAAAGTGAGTGTCCCTATTATGTTTGCGTATCATGGATTGATGTAATTTGAAAGAGAGTCCTAAAAGAGCCCTAAAGAAAGTGTCAATGAGAGGTATTGTTCCCCTTCAGATCCCCTGAGAAGCGAAAAACCAGGGGAAAGTGAGGGTATCCATCAGAATTTTGCTGGAATCGTCAAGTTTTAACCCTCACTTTTGATACCCAAATACCACATTTGATTATTGACTGCGTCAATAGGTTCACAAAAGAGAGGATTCTGCTACGAAAATGTGGGCGCTTCTTCCTTGTTTTTGTCAACACTCACTTAGTGTTTGAGGGAATCACTGATCCAGTCAATCATATCCTGTAGCAAGGCTGCAAAGCCTGTCTCGCGTCGGAGTTCATGTCTCGAAAGACTCACACTGCTCCCATTATGAGAAACAATAGCAAAAGTGAGATTAACTGGTCTGAAGATGCCAGGGTCGTACCCAAGATAAACCGTGCTCCGCTCTCCTGCTTCAAGGGGGTCAATTTCTGCCTGCTCAATAATCCATCCCAAAGGGACATTAACAGGAAGCAAGATTGCCCCTGAAGTTGCTTCCTTACTTTCAACCTCGATCCGAATGACGTTGTCTCGCGTTCTGACTCGTCGTATCATGAAGTTGTCTTTCGTAGATGACCCTTCTGACCCTTTAATAACAAATGGATCCTCTGTGACAACACTGAATGCATAATTTACGCTTAGTTGACCGGAGAATGTCCCATTCCTGTTTGCTGGATACCAGTAGAGACGCTGGAGCTGTTGTTCCCCAGCGACAAGCGGCAATTCCTTACCCCACGCGTCGAATCGATACTGATCTGGACCAGTAATGACGAGATGAGGGCGTGCCCGATAGCCGATACTACCGATATTCTGAAGTTCTACTACTGCCATCCAAAGGGTTGGCACCTGCAATTCAGGAAAGGTATGAACCCGCAGATCGATGGTTTCCAGAACAGAAACAGAGACCTGCAACCCGCTAACAAGGGGAAGCAAAGCACAAACCCCAAGCATGAATACAAGAAAGAACACCTTCATACCATCACAGCAGAGGAAGCACCCCTTCAAGCGCACTGAACCGAGGAATTACCACTCGGACACTAATTGTCCCGGAATAATTTCCTGACACTGCTCCTTTGGCATCAAGGGTAAGGGAAATATTCTTACTCAACCCCGGGCCGATAAGGAAATCTTCGGGGAGGATGAGGTACGGTGAAATATTCCCGAAAGCGAACAACTGCGCCTTCACCATCACGTCATTTGGATTCTCGAATTCGATGCCCCGTGTTGCGGATTCATTCGGTTCAAATCCTCCAAAGTTCAGATTCCACCTGTCCACGGTGACCTCAATCGTCCGGTTCCCCACTGTTGAAGCGAACAACGTCACGTTCGTCGGGTAATGGGTCGTCTCTGTTGAGAAGAGGAAGAACTCGTACTGCTCAAATGGTTCTGTGGATACCCGTTGTGGAAGCAGTAACAACCCACTCCCAATGAAGAAGAGAATAACGATCGTGATACCGATCAGGAGAATCTCTGTTGTGTGTCCCATTGTGTGTTAGTAGCAGGGTAAGCATTTTATAGTTAGCGGCGCGTCCGTCTGGTTACTCGCCGCTTGGTTCGCCGCGTCACCAACCGTTTTGTCCGTTTTTTGGGGAGGGACTCGCTTTCCACCTTCTGCCGAAGGCCGATCAGCAAGTTCTGCATTTCTGGCGACTCCTTTCCTGCCCGCCGTCTCCGGAACAATGAAGCCAGGGTGAAGCTCCCAACGGCAATGATGACAAGGAGGGCAGTTTCAGATCCAACAGGGGCCACCAAGAAGTTCCCACTGAATAGTCCAAATGACGGCTGGTGAACAGATTCTGGCGGTGCCTCAGGAGAAATTGCGTTCTCAACCACCTCTGCGGCACTCAGGACGGTGAATCCGAACGACTGCTCACTCTTGATCAATCCGCTTGTTGCCCGGAAGGTGGCGGAATAGGTACTCTTGCTGGCATTTTCAGGAACAGTAAAGGTAACGATAACAGCCTGTTGATCCCCTACTACAAGCGAGCTCAGCGCCGTTTGTGAGAGGCTGTAGTACTCAGCAGGCACCCCTTCGAGAGCAAGCTCAATATCAGCCAAATCAGTTTCCCCGTTATTCAGAACAAGAAATTCGATCCCCAGTTCCTTCCCTTGTTCGATCTTCACACTTTCTGGGGCAAGCACTGAAAGCTTTTGCTTCTTGACCACTGTGATTGTGAAAGTTTCAGTTGCACTGAGATAAGGTTCCTTCGTGAAATACAGTGTCACAGTGTAGGTTCCTTCGATTGTTGGCGAAGCCGCCTCAATCGAAAGCACGCCATCCTTATCCGTTGTTGTCGTTGGAAGTGTTGTTGTTCCAAGCGTTCCGGTCACGGTAACACCAGCAACTTGTTTCGGACTGCCTTTCTCGGACGTTGTCACAACACCGTTGATCCGGACAACATCCTTGATCGAGTAGGTTGTCTTGTCAGACGTCACTGTCGGCGTCAGGGAAACAGGAAACGCGACAATGAAGGCCGTTTCCTTGTTGGTCGTGAACGAAAGCTCGTTCTTTACCTTGTCAATATCAGCCTGAATTTCACTCCAGTCGCCGTTGCATTCCTCTTTTCCAAAATTCCACTCTGAACACCGGTAGACTGTGATTTCATCCTCGTCGGGAATCACGTTTTCATGGTAATCGAGCACAATCTCCGCTGTATTGAAGGTGATATCAGCTTCAAAGGCAACCAAAACGTCTGTTGCAAACCCTTCGATTGGAATACCGGTACGCCATTGCACGTTGATCGGATCATCAAATTCAGAAAAGCTCGCATCGTCCAGGGTGATGACGACCTCGGGAAGCGAGACCGTGATATCATATGTTCCAGGAGGCAGTGTTCCAGTATAGGTCCCATCTGAGGCTGACGTGAAACTGAAGCTTCCTGTCGTACCGACAAACCCAATCGTTGCAGCCAAGGCACCACCATTCTTATCCAGGAACTCACCGCTGATAGGAATGGTTACAGAAATTTTCCTCGTATCGACCTTACTTGCGGAACCGTAGGTGATCGTTGTTTTGAAATCGATATTGGAACCAGCGCTGACCGAAGGAATCTTTGCTTTGAATGTCGTTATCCCGGTACTTGAACTTAATTCAGAAAGCACCGCCTGCTGCCCGGCAACATGAACCACAATATTCGTTGCATCGAGAACAAGCGCTTGCCCCTTTTCGAAGCTCTTTACTGTAACCGTAACAAGGTCCCCTGTTTTAACAATGTTCTTGTCAAGTGACAAGACAGACAAATCAATAACAGGAGAAACGGTCACAGGTGTTGTTACACTCACTGATCCCGTATCAAGGTGTCCTACAATCCCATAGGAATGTGTTCCTGCTAGAGGCGTTCCGACGATCAATTGAAACCATCCATCTATTGTGTATGGAGGGACAAGGAGCGTTTTGTTGACGCCGTTCTCAGTAACTGTGAAGGAAATATTTCCTGAGCTGAGCGTTTGATCAATCCCGTCTTTTTTCAGGTTTGCGGCAATGATCAGAGAGGTTGCATCGTCATAGACCGTCCCGGGAACCGTCACAGCAAGGGTAAGCTCGGAGACAGCAAACGAGTCTTGCATCGAAATATTCTCGTCAAGCGAGTTCGTGCAGGAGATCGTCACATCATAGTGGCCGGTTTTGGTGAGGTAGGCAGCAGGAACAGTGAGTTTGTACTTCCCTAACTGAAGTGTGAATTCCTGATCAGGGAGTTCCACTCCAGGCGGTCCATCAATACTTGCAATGACGGTATCGATTGTCGTATTCGGGATCGTTTCCGTGCAGACAACAGAAAGTTGGGCGTTTCCACCAAGCCAGACAGTCTCTGGAACTGTGGCGTTCTCAAGAAGTGGTGTCGCCATGACCGACGGACTTATTATAAGAAGGAGCGCGGCACCTAGAAGGATAGCGCACACCCTCAGCATACTCAATCGGTCCTCCAACCCATAACGTCACACTATCATTGTTTTTGTCCTATATAATCACATAATGAATAACTGTTACCATATGAGATTCCTCATTTTCTTTCTGTTCCTTGCTATGCTTCCCACGGCAGCTGCCCAGTCTGCCCCACAAGTCGGGATTTCACCAACTGTCCTCGACCTCGGCAATCTTTCTCCAGGATCAGCCAAATTTACCACCCTTACCCTCATCAGCGAATCAAGCGACGACATTTTGGTCCAGCTCACAAAAAATCCTATTGATTCGACCTTTTTTGGGGGTCACATGGGCACGATCCTCTATCCAAACAGTTCTGAAGAACCCATTCTTCCCTGGATCGAGTTCTTTGAGAATCCGGTGACACTTACCACTCTTGACAACACTATCGTTGTCGGAAGTGCCAGAATTAAGCGAGCAGCAGAAACCAACATTCTTGTCACGGTCCCTGAAGACAGCGAGCCCGGATATCATATCGCCTATATTCATGCGGCACCCAAAGTCATCCCAACAGGCGGTTCACAAGCGATCATTATTGCTGCAGCCCAGATTCCTCTGATGTTCAATGTTCCCGGTGATGTTGTCCGGGAAGGACAGATTATTGACATTGTTGCTGGAACCCTCACGGATGCTGGTGTCCCAATCAACATCTACTTCAAGAATACAGGGACGGTGACAATCCAGGCTCGAGCAACCGAGCTCGTTGTAAGCGACACAGAGACCCGCTTCGAGGGAACGTCAACATTCATGTTTGTCCCTCCTGGTAAAACTGTTGCGCTCGAGGCATCTGCACCTTCCGGTGTCCTTTCTGTAGGCACATATGACGTCTATGCATACGTGAGTTATGGGACAGGTGAGGACGCAATGGAGACGACCCTCTTTGTCGAGGCACCTGGTCCACTCTCCCAACCAACTCCTCTCTTCCTAGGCATCGAAGCCATTGAAGGTGTTCCCCTCTGGATTATCCTCCTCCTGGTTCTCATCGCGATCCTTATCTACCTCCACCGGCGTGTACAAGAATTTTAAGGTAAGGTCCCAAGGGGAAGCGTATGACGAGGATAATCGGGATTGTTTCTGCAAAAGGAGGTGTCGGGAAAACCACCGTGACAGCAAACCTCGGTGCAGCGCTCACCTCCTTCGGCAAACGAACCGCTGTTGTTGATTGCAACTTAACAAATCCTCATCTCGGCCTTATTCTCGGCCTCCTTCCGAATTGGAAAGTCACCCTGAATGACGTCATCAAAGGCCGCTCGAAACTGTCTGCAGCGGTCCATAATCATCCTTCTGGTCTTCAAGTCATCCCGGCTGCCTTCGAAGTTCGTGATATCCGTTCTCTCAACCTCCACCAACTCCGGAACCGTATTCGAGACACCTTTTCACGCCAACGAGTTGACTTTGTTATTCTCGATTCCTCTCCTGGCCTGTTTAATGAAGGCCTCCTTACCCTCCGGGCGTGCCAAGAGATTTACTTCGTTGCCACACCACATATGCCAGCAATCATTGACATCACCAAGACAATCGCACTCTTGAAGAAGCGGGATGCTAAACCTTCAGGTATTATCCTGAACCGCGTCCGCAACAAACCATATGAGCTTCGGGACGATGAGATTGAGCACTTCACCCATCTGCCGGTGCTGGCGCGCATCCCTGAAGATGAAAACGTCTTGAAAGCAACGAACTTCAAGGTGCCGGTTGTCACCCAGCATCCCGGGAGCAAGGCAAGCGTTGCCCTTTCAAATTTTGCCGCAGATCTTGCGGGCATTCAGAAACCGACTCGTTTCTCGTTCTTTGGAAACCTATTCAGACGAGGAAACTAGAATTTAAAGATTGGCGTTGCGTGGCAGAAGAGGCAATAGATATTGAGCTCAAAGTTCTGGATGTCAAATCCGTCGTGATTGTCTTCAACCAACACGGAAACTGGATAGGTCCCAGGGCCAGAGGCAAACGGCTTCCACGAAACCTGGCCGTTTTGTTGTATTGTCATCCCCGGCGGTCCTTGCAGCAGGGTGTAAGTAAGCGGATCGTCGTTTGCGTCAAGGGTCTGTACCTTGTACTTGAACTTTTCGACGTTCGAAATCGTTGTCGTTGGCGTAGAAGTGATCGTTGGATAAGCATTCACCACCGGCGTTTCAAGGGGAAGATAGTCAGTATTTGTTCCTCCAGGAACGCCGGGTAAAATAATATACACATTGCTGCAGATATTATTCACAGGATTCTGGCAATCATGGTCGTACCAGAAGTTCCCTTCGGTACTACTATTGAACTTGTTTGTTGTTGGTTGAATTGAATCTGCTCCCTGTTTGCTGTTTTCAATGAAGGCGTTCCGGTAAACAAGATCGTTGGCTTCAGATGAAAGCCGGATTCCAAATCCGTCATGGCTTGATCCCTGACAGAATTGACCAACATTATCCGTGAAGGTATTTGATCCGCCACCAATTGCTCGCATGCAAAACTGACTTCGCCGAATCTGGTTCCCGGAGATCATACTGTTTGTCACGCTTTCCAAATCGAGATTGAATCCCGTGTCTTCCCCGTTCCGGTCAAGGTAATTCGAAAGAACATTGGCATCAGCAACAGAGATGAGGTAGATCCCTTTGAAGATATTATCCGTAATGGTATTCCCGTCAATCGTGATATTCGATCCACCGTCACCAAGAATTCCCGCTTCAGGTGAACTGGGATTTGTGCTCGTTCCGGTTTCTGTAATTAGGTTTCCAAGAAGCTGCGCGTCTGTTGCGCCGCTCAGGTCAAACCCATTCTTGAAGTTCCGGACAGCGATGTTCTTGACCGTGACCCCAGTGGTCCCGCTGAGGTCCAGTCCTGTTCCGTCTTGGAAGCCGACAAGAGTAGTTCCTTGACCATCCAAGACAGCACCATCTGCAAAGAAGATGCCGCTTGGTCGCAAGAACTCCTGGCTGTCTGCAATCAGTTGTCCTCGGACAGTACATCCATTCGGCAGCTGTGCAGTGCACGTGTCATCAGCATCAAGGACGACAACAGGGACGACTGTCTGGTTCGCGAGTTCGAGGAAACTCGAGTCTCGCACGGTCACAGTCGCATAATAGGTTCCTGTATCAGTGAAGTCTGTATACCATTTCCAGCTCCCTGGACCGACTTCAACGAAGTTGGGATCATCAATCTCGTAGGTTAGGGGACCATTCTCGCTGACGACATTGACATCCAAGTCAACAATCTCCCCTTCATTTACCGTGATCTGTTGTGGCACAGGATCGAACTGGGGAGGCTTGAGCCCAAAAACCAACTCAGGGGTAAGCGGCGAGTGATCAATCGAATTGATATCATGAACCATTTCTATGTCACACCGGAGATCCCCATTCGTATCAGGGCAACCTTCAAGAACGTCCGCATGATTGTCGTAAAAATTCCCCATATCACCTTCATTGAAATAATTGTCGTACTCATCGAAGACAGGCCCGTTTCGTAGGAAAATGTTGTCAGTGAATAACATTCCCCGTGACGGCTGTGGCTGTCCGGACTTCAGGAAGCTCTGGAAGTCATGAATGACAATCGATTGGTTATTGTCGGTCATGTTATTGGCGGAAACAGTATTGTTGGGGGAGTAGGCAATCTGAATGCCAATAAGATTATTGGCAATGACATTCCCTTCAATCAAACTTCTCGTGACACCGGCAGCAAAATTGATTCCTACTCCACTGAAGGTCACCTGATTATTCCGGATGGTGTGATTCACAATCGGAAGCATATCAGGAGACGCACTTGCCTCAAGCCGGATTGCCGATCCCCGGCATTTGGTAATGGTGTTCCCTTCAATTATTGAGTCTCGAACACCGTAAATCATGTCAGCATACTGGACCACGATCCCGTCCTCAGCAGTGGTAATCCCGTTGCAGGTAATGCTATTATCTTTCACAAGCGCGTTTTTCGAATGAGCGATAGTGATCCCCTTCACACCAGAGGGACTAAAGACAATCGTATTGTTCGAAACGACGGTGCCTTTAATATAGGGAGGATAAGGATCCCCATTGATATGGGTAACAATGATGCCCATATCAGATTCCATCAACGTATTATTCGTGAAGAGACCCCAGGATGAATTTTCCGCATCAATGGCATAGGTAAAGGATATAAAATGACAGTTCTTAATCGTGATATTGTCATGACTTTTTACGACAATCCCCGCAAATAGTGCCGGTTGCGTCCCGAGAAGGGTTGCTCCATTACAATCAATAACAAGGTCATTCGCTGCAACATACGTTCCATGAGGAATATAGTATGTTCCTGGATCCATGGTAACAGATTGAGTATATTCACACCAGTCAGCGGGGGTTTCATTACAAGAAACTGCCTGCGCAGTCGGCACAAGAAGAAGCCCGACAAGCAAAGCTGCCATGAGACCCCAGCGCATACCTCTCATATGTAGAATAGAGTAAGGAAGACTAATAAAGAAATTTGACCACCTTTAAGAGCTGTTTTTATTCCTTCCTTCGGGTAGTATGACATGCGAACTTGGGGGCTTCTGGCACTCCTTCTTGGCCTGATCATCCTTGGAACACAGGGCTCTTCCCAGCAGGGCTTCGATATCTCAATTGACCCGGTCTCACCTTCTGTCGGTTCCCCGTTCATTATCACGATTCACGGCTCACCGGAGACCACTTTTGACCTATCTATTTTCTCATCTCAGGAGAACCTCGTTTTCCCTTCGGCTCCACAACCCTGGGAAACCGACCTTGGAGGAAGTTACAACATTCTTGTTCCTGGTATTGATGATGAGGGATCGTATGAAATCCGCCTCTCTGCAGCAGGAACCCTCTATACAAAATCTTTCACACTCGGGGATTCGGTCTCCGAAGAAGAGAACCCACATGTTCCCAAAGTCACCACAACAAGAGACGCGCAGAGCGAAATCACCTGCGTCGGCAATGACTGTACAGGCAGGTTCTATTCTGCTCCCCGTTTCTACGAGGAAAATGGTGAATGGATTCCCCTTAATTTTTCCTTTGGTACAACAAACTGCCTTGCTGGGTACACCTACTGCCAGCCTGTCAACAATTATTACAAAGCGCACGTCAAACCTATCTTCTCGGAAGACAACATCGCTTTGACGACCAATAACCGGACATTCAGCATGACGCTTAAGAGCGTCGGATCTCCGACGGCACCGCTTCATGCTGTTGTTCCGCAGATCAATGACAATCAAGTTCTATATAAAAACATTACCCCATTCGTTGATCTTCTCTATACCTATCAAATAGACACCTTCAAAGAAACAATCGTTATCAATGACCCAAGCATTTTTGAAACGATACCAGAAAAAGATGTTCTTATAACATTTACCTTGAAAGGGTCGGAGTCTTCTCCGTTCCTCCTCCTCCAACCGTTTGCCCTTGACGGGAATGATTCGGTTCTTTTCCCAACCCAAACACAAACTCCAGCCGGCACAGAAACAGTAACCTACACCATGCGCTTCCCCCGGTCGTGGTTTACTGATCCTCAGCGGATCTATCCCATTCTCATTGACCCAAGTGTGACAATTAACAATGGGAACATTACCAGCGATCTCCGTATCTATAAGAATATGGGTTCTATCCCCCCCCTCTATATTCGTACTGATGATGCGTACCTTGCTGTTGGTCGCCAACAAATAAAACAAGGTTTTTTCTATTGGACTTATATGCATCGTTCTGTTGTCGAATTTAATGTTACCGGAATCCCACGAGGTGCAAACATTACGGAAATCAATCTGACCCTCTGGCACAAACAGACTGGCAATGCCGCCAATCAAGATTTCACAGTCATGGAAATTGAGGGCGAAAGTTCAACGTATCCAAGTCAGAACCCAACGTGTCAAGGAAACTGCTTATACTGGGGAGACATGGGAAACGGTTCCGTCTACAACACCACACAGGACTACAACGGCGGTATTGGTATAAGTTATACCATCATGATAAACCAAAACGCCACAGACAATCTTACCGAGCGCCGTTATTCGCAAGGTGAAGATTGGTTTGGTTTTGGATTGTACAGTCAAGGAGGAGAAGCAGACTCAACGTCACTAACATCCGAAAAACAATGGTACAGTACTGGAAACGCGAATGATACATTACATCCGTCAATGGACGTGAGCTGGACACAAATTGACCCGGACATCGCTCTCATCGATCCACAGAATGGCGCATCCTTCAGTTTCATCAAAGAGACCATGAACCTCAGTTTTGACTTCACAGATAACGAGAATGAACTTCAGTGGATTGAGGTATTCGCAAGCAATGAGACAACAGAACCATTGGGCGAGAGTCTTGTCTTTCTTGCGAGGAATGTCAGCAAAGATTCGCGACTCAATTATAGCTATACTGCACCACTTTGGAAAAAAGACCCGTATACAACATTATTGTTACATTTCGATAACCGAACAGCGTATGCAGAAAATGATACGCTTGTGTATGATTTTTCGGGGAGCGGCAACAATGCAACACCATCACCGGGATCAGCAGCATTTCAACCAACCTTCAACCACTCTGCCGGGAAATTCGCTGGATCATTCGAATTCGATGGAACAGACGACAACTTGACGCTTGGTGATGCGGATAGTCTGACCGGTCTCCCGGCAACCTACATGTTTTGGATCAAACTCTTTGAGGGAGATACACAAAACCATGGCATCCTTGAGAAGTTGTCCGGTTCAACTGGCATTGCGATCAGGCAAGAACTCGGGACATTTACAGTCTATGTTGATTCTGCAACTGCTTTACATAGCATTCCCAGATTTCTCCCTTCTGTTGATACGTGGTATCATGTTGCCGTTGTGATCAATACAACAGGAGGTATTTCTGTCTACCGAGACGGGATCTTCAATTCCAGTGGATCAGCAGCCGCTATGACAGATAACAACGCCGATTTTGTCATCGGCGGTGCCGGTACCAACAGGCTTAATGGCACGATAGATGAACTCGTTATTCTCAACAGGACCTTATCGTCCGCAGAAATTCGTGACGCAGCCCGCCTTCCCTCAGGAGTCTACCATTGGTTTGTCAATGCAACAGACTTCCTCCAACCAAACAAGAGTGCTGTATACACCTTTACGATTAACGTCACCCCTGAAGTGACGATTGGGGGCATTGACAACGGATCCATCTTTTCCAGCATTGGGAAGATTATCCCTGGCGCATTTGGTGATGACGATCAAAAGGAAAACATCTCTGTTTCCTTTTACGGCGGCCGTTCAGCAACGCCGGATACGCACGATCTCCTCTGGCGGCAAACCGTTACCAACGGGACAAACGTAACCTTTAACTGGTCAGTACCGTTGACCCTGAACGACAGCAGCACGATCTTCCTGTACCATTTCGACAACCGATCTGATTTGGGCGAAGATCATAACGAGCAAACGAAAACAACTTCCAGAATTTACGACTTTACCTACCACAACCTGAATGGGAGCGGGGAGATGCTCACGTTCAATCATACTGGTGGTGTTCTTGGAGGCGGATTCATGCTCAATTCAACAACAGGTGCATCGGCACCGCGTATCCGAGTCGGTGGTGCAGGCGCAGAAACCCAGCTCGATTTCGGAACAAATGATAACTTCACAATGATGGCTTGGATAAAACTTTCCGGTTCCCAGGGAGTGGACGGCATTGTTTATGCACGATTTAATTTATACGCTAATCAAGGGTATGCTTTTGGATACGATGATGCGACAGGACGAATTCTCTGTACAACAGTAATTACATCCAATAATACCGTTGTGAATGGGATAACGCCCATTAACGATAGTGCATGGCACCTTATCGCCTGTACAAGGAATATCAGCGGCTCCGGGGCAATTATCCGCGTGTATCTTGACGGCGTTCTTGACGGTGAGAATACAAGTGCGACGATGGCAGACGTTTCATCGACCGGACAAGGATACATCGGGACACTCAGCGTTTACGGTATGTACTTGAATTCAGGAAACGGAACCCTTGACGAAGTCTCTCTCTGGAACAGGACCTTGACCCAACAGGAGATTCGCAACCATTACCGTCTGAACAGCGGTCACTGGTACTGGCACGCGAACACAACGGACTGGAACGAGAGTTCCCAGGACAAGTCGGAAGTCCGCGAGTTTACGATTGCACCGGCCATGAACGTCAATCTCACCTTCCCGCAAATCGATCCCGTAACTGTTGTCCTTAATACCACCTTCAGAGTAAATGCAACAATACTCTGCGGTGGTGGTGATTGTGATGCAGTCACTGGGGCGCTCCGATATAACAATTCAATATCCTTACCTGATACAAACATCAGTACAACTTTTGCTGATATTCCTTTCCATACAGCAGAAAGCAACCCACAACTTTGCGGTCTTAACCCGCTCCCTGAACTTGTTCAATGCAACCTTACATGGCTTGTTAATGCAACTGGTGATGTCGGTTCGAATTACGAGATCGGAGCCATGCTGAATTCAAACCTTAGCGATGTTCCTGACAATTTCACGGAGAACATCACAGTAAATATTGTGAGCTGCATTCTGTCGACATCACTTGGGTTCAGTACCATTGAATTTGATAATACTTCGGTGGGAACAATTACAAACGCAACAGGAAACAACCAAACGTTGTATAATCTTACCATTGAAGACACAACGACGTGTGACACCAACATACTGATTAACGCAACCAATGTTGTCCATACAACCATTGCTGACTATGTTATCACCCCTGCCAACATTACCTTTAACAATGTTAGCAACGATCTAGCGACAGGAACAAACCTCTCATTAGTAAGCACCATCGTGAACACGAGCGTTGCTGTCGGTTACAATCAAACAATGTATTTCTGGTTTACAACCCCACTTGGGATGCTCGCAGGTGAATACGAAGGAACAGTGAACATCATAACGGAGGAAGCATGAAACCTCTCCTTTGCTCATTTTTTCTCACAACACTCCTTCTCATATCGAGTGTTCAGGCCTTTGGCAGCGTCCAAAATACAAAAAACCTTTCCGTTGTCGCAGGAGAGAAAACATCATTCAATCTTTTGTTGTTTCCAACAAATGACGTTCTTGATCCCCTTGTTCGTTTCGAGGTCATCGGACCTGAGAATTGGGAGATCACGATCGATCCGTCACCACTCTCTCTCAACCCGGAAACAGCAACAGAACATCTCTTGCTCAACGATGTCTCGTTACCGGTTTCAAAAACAACGATTACCGTTCATGTTCCCAAAGAAACCCTGCTTGGCACCTATGTGCTCGCCGTCCGTGCGATCCAGGATCCTCAAGAAGGCGGCTTTGCTGTTGGGCAGGTAAGACTCTTCACAGTTGATGTGAACGTCATTGCGCCACCACCATTTTCTGATGTTGGCGAAACTGAGCCGGGAATGCTCCCCCCTATCGGATCACGAGGTGAACCATTCCCATTCCTCTCTGATATTGTTCAAGAGAAAAACATTCCTTCACTCATCTTTTTCATTGCCCTTGCGATCGTTTTAATTGCCGCCTGGCGAATATATAGATCATGAATCGGTATCCAGCAACCATCCTCGTCGTTCTCCTCGGCTTGTTGGTCATTGTTGGAATAACCGATGTTCGATTAACAGGACTCGCGTTTGATACAAACGCGATCTCAATAAACGTTGGTCCGAATACGAACGGTGAAATTGTTAATTTTTCTGTTACATCCGCGGTTGAAGTGGACAATGATGTTTCTTTACAAACAACATTCAACAACACGGGAAGTAGTGCCTATGCTATTATCATGTCAATCTTTGTGTTGAATGGCACAACAATTTACCAATCCTATATTGATACCAAAGTAACGCTCACTCCTGGTTCAACACGAACCTTTTCTGCAACCTATACACCATCAGTTGCTGGGACGTATGAGGCTTTAACAAACGTGACGTTTAGCATCGCGAGTGTTGCATCGACCAATACAACCTTTACCGTGACGTCACCCGAACAAGAAGAACCACCAGGACCTGGTATTGTTGGAGGTGGCGGTGGTCCGTCACGTCCTCCAGGAAATGTGAGTGCTCCTGAACAACCACAACCTGAGAAGGGACCTGAACTGACTCTTTCCTTCCCCCAAACAGTGACTCTTCCGCAAGGTGAAACAGCAAGCATCCTCGTTATCGCGAAAAATCAAGGAAACGAACCCCTGACCAATCTCATCCTTTCTGCGAAAAGCGACGCGTTTGAAATTGATATCCTTCCCAGCAGGATCGCAACCTTAGCCGCGGGCGATGACGTTGTTTTCTTGGTCACCATTCAAGCACCGGCCTACCTTCCGGTAGGAACCTACTTTGTCGTCCTCGAGGCAACGGCAACTGAAGACAGCATCTCAGGAACCATGGCAGTGATCGTGTCGGACGAGCTGACGAAGCTTGAGCACGTCTGTAACCAAATCGAAGAACTGAACACCATCATTGGCGCCCTCACCGGGGAGATTGCCCAAGCAGCCCTTGAAGGAAAGGATATTGCTGAGGCGGACGCCCTCCTCAAGAAGGCGGCCATCCTCTTGAAGCAGGCAGGCGAGGCCTGTAGCGTGAGTGATGTCACAAACGCAGACCACCTTTTGAAAGAGGCCCGGGAAATCATTAGCGACGTGGTTGTGGCCATCGGAATCGCACAACCGCGCCTTGATTTTCTCTTCATCATCGTTTTCCTCCTGCTCGCAATCCTGATCGTACTTCTCCTCCACTTACTGTTGCTCCTCTGGCGGCGGCGCAAGAAAAAAGAGAAAAAGAAACCGAAAAAGAAGTCCCGGGTATATAAACGTCACCGGAACCGCCGGGTCAAACGGAGATAATATACTTTAATACCAACAACTATATGTTAGTATATATTTGGTGGGTTGGATGAAGGGACAACAGGCACGGATAGTATTTTATCTCTTTTTCATAGTTCTCTTTGCTGGTGCTACTATCCTCCCTTTCACTCAAGGTGCAACCACGACCGACAGTGCGACGGTCACACTCTCTATCTCAACATCGCTTGCGATTAGTGTTAATCCAGCAACCCTCGCCTTTGGAAACGTCAGTCCTGGAGGAGAATCTCCCGGTCAGCTTCAGCTAATTATCAAGAATACTGGTTCAAACAACATCAGTTTTGTCTTCATCACGAGCGGGTCATATTATGGAACGAGCAAAAATCCCCTCCCAGGTGGTGACCCCAACTTGTACAATGCTTCGTCATTCGTCTTCCTCAGGAACTCGACAAATGCAACCTTCTTCCATGCAGGACGTGTCGAGTGGAACCTTTCTGACATCCCGGGGAATGCGACCATGAACACGACGGCAGGCACCGAAGAACAGATTGTCGGATGGTACCGAAACAACACCGGTTGGTACCTTTTCCGTGTTGATAACGGTTCAACGGGCTGGTGTAATGCCTCAACAATTCACATGGTCATCAGCGAGGTAGAGGAAAATTCGACAAGCATGTATAGGGATCTCTCTGTAGCTGCGAATGTGGTTACCGGAACGATTGAAAGCAACAACAGTGTCCTCACCGCAGTTACCTTTGCGAGCGGCCCACTTAATGACAACTGTGTTTACATTGACAAAGATTGCAAAAACATTTTCATCACAAAATATGACCTGAATTCAAGTTATCCTGCTTGTTCTGTTGAGTCAGGAATCCGAAGCTCCAACTTTGCCCCAGGAGATGAGGAGACCGTCACCACCTTTGCCTCGGTTCCTGAAGGAGTCCCTGCTGGTGTCGCAGGAACCGGAACACTCACGATTACCGCAAGTGAGTAAACAGGTGACTATGGTTGATATGCGCGTCCTTCCTGAGTACAAGAATTTTTGGCTCCTCTGGCTTTCAGCTGCGGGCTCTGCCCGGGGCCAGAGCTTGTTTGCTATCCAGAAATCCTGGGGAATCACCAGCAACTACCTCTACCACAATGAGCACCGGATAGGCAAACCACTTGTGCAGGCGATGATCGACAGCGGCTACCTCAATAAGGAGAAGGGTCGCATTTCCGCCCGCTTTGCGTGGATCCCGTCCTACGTTGAGGAAACCTTTGTCGCCGCAGACGAACAGACGCATGGCATCCGCAAAGCATCAGCCCAGAGCTGGCAACAAATCCAACCATTCATCGAGCAACACCATGAGACTCTTTTTGGGAAAGAAGCACTTCAGGCCCTCTACGGGTTCAACCCGGATGCCGTCAGACGAACGGGCTTTTCAATCTTTCACGATCTCTATCTTCTCGTGTTGCATGAAAACGTTGCGCGATTTGCGAATAAATTCCAGGCACCTTTCATTCCCCGCTTGACCCACGCTCTCTTAGCTCATGCACCGCGTCGAGACCTCCTTTCCTATGCTCGAACGATTCGACAGGCGCTTCCTGAAAACACTGTGCCACGGATCCTTCCGAACGAACAGGCACTTGGGCAATTTCTGGCCCTGAGCCCGAGGTGATTTATAACATCGTGACCAAAGGATGAAGGGGTGGGTGGATGCAACTTTTCCGATACAAAAAGGCTCTTTTTGGGGAGACGACCGAACTCCAACAATTGTCTTCTCAGATCGCCCTGCTCCGGAATCACGTCACAACACGCATGCGCCTTGCCGAACACCTGAAAGCAGAACTTGGATAAACCATGGAAATACAAAAAGAAGAACAGGACAATGAGCTGAGCGGACTTGCAGCACTCGCTGCACTTGTTGAAAAGGGAATTGATAATAAAAGGCCCGAAGAAGAGATTCCTGATCCGTCCTTCATTCTCCGATTACAAGACGATGATGAACCGGAGCCAGAACCAGATGAACCAGACGAGGGGCCTGATACCGAGCCAGATGAAAAGCCAGACAGAGAACCAGAGCCCGACGCTCCTGAAGAAGAACCCGACGAGCCTGATGGGGATGCAGAAGAACAAGAAGAGCAACTTGCAGAAACATTACAACCGCTCATTAAAGCACTTGAAAAACGGCTCATGACAATTGAAGAAAAATTCGAACAACATCATACCCGACATGTCCCGAAGCCGCCTACCCCACACCCCTTCAGTCATGATGCAGAGACACGACTTTCTCGGCTCACGGTCGAACTTGTTCGGCTCGCAACAGATGCAGACAAAGCAAACAAGCGAATTCTGGCGGCACTTGATAACGTCCGTCACGTCTATCACACCCTTGATCGCCACGAGCGACGAATGGAATCACTTGAAAAACGACACCAAGACGTCAAGGATCTTGCGCGTCACGTGAGCCACCTCGATGAACGATTCTTGACCTTCTCTCAGGAACGGTCCCGACCACAGATTGTTGAACATCAGGAACCAGTGCATGAGATGCCGGTGCCCTCTCCAGTGGAACAACCAACACCACGGACACCCTTTAACGTCAATGCAACAGACCTTGAACGCTCATATAAAAAGGGCCTGATCCCGTACGAATGGTACATTGCTGCAAAGCGCCGCATCAGCCCACAAGCCTATTTATCCACCCAACGCTAACACAATGATATGGCACGCCGAACGCGATCCGCCGGTGGGGAGGAAGCGATTGCTGTTATTCTGATGATTGTATTTTCAGTTTTATTGATTGGGAATGTTACGACACCTGTAGTTCCTGAAAACAATCTAGCCGGTGCGTTTACCATTCCTCAGGATACCTGTACCCGCCTTGAAGCTGTTACTCGATGTCCTGTGAAAAAATCATACCAGATGTTCTACGATTTCTGTGATGGGGATAAGAGGGGTTATCGCACTGCCTCAGGCACAATTCTCTATGAAGATTGTATATCTGGATGCGCCAAGGGACGCTGTCTTATTTCTTCTTCAGAATAAGCTGCACTTTGAGCAGGAACTGCCCGCTTTGTGAAACCCGTGAAATCCGTTCATTTGCAGTGATTTTTTCTCCCTTTTCTGTTGCTAAGGTACCATCACCAATATTGATTGAAAAAGGAGTCCCTGCGGCGTCCTTCACCACGAATCCTTCAGGTTCGACGCGGAAAAGATAGCGATAGGACTTCTTGATAATTTCGAATTGATCCATTGCCTCGGTTATTTTTTCTTCTGCAAGACTCCGGCAGGTTGGTCCTGACCCGTCACATTGCCATGTCGGGGTAAAGAACGAACAGGAAATTACGTCAGAGACGAGCTTGCAATTGCTATCCGTATATCCCGTGTCTTCCCGGAGTACCGAAAGCAACGAATTATGTGCATAGAGATTGAGATATTCCACCGGGTTCAAGGTGCGTGCTGCAGAAAGAAGGAAGGCAATGACGCCAACAACAATCAACAGAATGAAAACAAAGACAACAATATTCGTTTGTGCGCGTTTCATGTGTAGACCCCCACAGTTACGACGCCTAAATCGGTCTGTGTCAGAAAGTCAGTTGGTGTGGTTATTGCAAACGTCCGGTAGACATTCACTGGCAATGCAAATGCCGTGAATTTCCTTCCACTTTGTTCACAGAAACTCCATTGATTACAGTTTGTGACCTCCCCTGGCGCACACCGAACAGGTGCTTTCCCATCGAACACGGTAACGTTAAAAAACCAGTCACCACCCCCAACAAACGACGCGAGTTTGGTACAGGTTTCCTCACCACCCACCGCGAACATGGCAAGTTTCCGATCGTCAAAAAGGGAAACGTCCTTGACGAGAAGCGGTGTTGCTGTTGTATATTTGAGTAGGAACAGGGCACGGTCTGTTATACCTTTTGATTTTTCGAAATTAAGTTGCGTGACTTGCCATCCAATTAGGAAGATGATAATCATGGTGACAGCAACCATTAACAGGAAGGTTAAGAAAACATAATTCATCAGTTCAGATTGTGCTTTTTTCATATCATCACGTGAAGAGATAGTCACATCCCAAATCAACAACTGTCGTATATGCGTTCTTTGACGCTGTGAGTGTTGCAACAAGAGCAGTTGCCTCGCTTGGCGTCTTTCCTTCAGTTTCTGCAAGGGGGATGAGAGGAGCCGTTACGGTTGCAAAGGACGTTAACGCCGAGAAGCATCTGTGATCCGGATGGACGGTATGAATCGCTTCTGCGAGATCAAGCGCCCGGACTGTCGCCAACTCTGTCGCAAGTCCAAGTTCCTGAAAAAATGACGCCCGCTTGTAATTATAGAGGAGTTTTCCTTGTGGTCCGAAAAGTGTTTCCTCATCTCCACCGAGACTGAGGGCAATCACATCAAGCGGATCAATGATCGTGAATTGTTGTGAGACATTTGCAATCATCGCACTCCCAATCCCATTTGATCCAAGCGGTTGAACACAGATACCGTTTGTTGGAACGTCACAAATCGCACCAACAGAGATGAGCAGAGCATTATCCGGGAGCGTTGCTGTGCATGCTCCTGACATGGTTCCCTGGGTTGCAGGAAGAATGGATGCCACAAAATCAAATGCTGAACATCCTGCTGAACCGCAGACACCTTCATCGATTTTCCCACTATCACACAAGGCAAACCGAACCTTGGTTTCAGTATTATCAGTTTCCGGAAACGCGAGTGTTACATCACGAATGAAATCCCAGGTGGCATCGTTCCCGTCACGAGGAGAAAACACAACGAGCGTCTCTGGTATGACAATTGCCATGGAATACTCCCACCACCCAAGATTGATGGTGCGCGCATCAATCACCACTTCTTCCCCGGGCTTTGAGAGAACAGGAACTGTTGCCCGAATATAACCACAATTTTCCGTCGCATCATCAACAATCTGAAATGCAGGCGGTGATTGCCATGGCTGGAATGCTGCCGTGAACTGGAGCCGTTTGAAATCAGTAAAGTCAATCTCATTTTCCGTGAGGTAGACGTCTTCTACGCTTTTCAAAAAGTTCTTCAAAGCGATATTCTTCCCGGTACAACCACCGACACCAGCATAGAGGCCAGCAAAATTGATAAGGAAGAAGAGGATAAAACCAGATGCGATGAGCCCGAATACCATCTTGAACAGCTCGTAGACCTCCATATCGTTCCTATTGGATGCGAGGGCTCTTATGCGCGCTCAACCAGAACAGCTGGGCCGATATTAGTGAGGTAAGCAGTCGCTTTTCCTGTGAAACAGAAATTGATTTTCGAGACAAGATGACCGATCTTGTATCCATTCTCCACATCATTGACGTCTGTCCAAACATTCGATCCATAGAGAGGGTCAGTCGGCGTTTCAAGGTGATATCGTGTGATTGTTCCGGGGAGCCACCCATCTATGACCGATGGTTTTGTTGGCTCGCTCACATTCAAGAAGCAGAATTTGGTGTTCTTTGGAATGACAACAATGAATTCCTTGGACGATCCCTCGGCGAGGTTGTAAACATCGGCAACGCTCTTCTCAAGAGATTCAACCTGTCGGAGGATTGTGGCTTCGTCATTGAAACTAAAAATCGTCATCACCTGATCGAACCCAAACACGAGGAGAAGCCCCAACGCAATCAAGGCAAATATGATCCCGAAGACTGGACCAACATTCATGCTTCCACCGAAATGCCGAACTTTTTGGTTTCAAGAAGTGTATCTGCATTAGGTTCACACGGGCCAGAACAAACAAGAACCTGGATAGTATAGGGACCGATTGCGGTTTGGGGAATCGTCAGAGAGACGCTCGTCTGATTAGTACCAGAAGGGGCCATGTGGAGAACGGGTGTATAGGCAAACCACGATGTTCGGGTTGTTTGACCCTGCTGCGTGGCACCAATCCAGAGATATCGACTTATTGGCGTTGTTGTTGGGTTTCTGATGCCAACAAGAAACTCAGCTGTTTCACCAGCCGGGATAAGGGGCGTGCTTGGTGGAATGATTGCGAGGGTCTTGTCACCAGCAAGCAACTCCGCGAGTTGCATTTGTGCATTTGGGTCCAAGGGGATACTCACGGGTGGCTTATATCGGATGAGCAGCACGATGGCAACAATAGCAATAAGGACGATGATAATTGCAATTCCGGCGCTGATTTGGGAACGATGAGAAGGCTCTCGTGGCACAGACTCTCTTTGGTGTTGCTGATACATAAGAGTATTTTGACAACAAAAACAGCTTTAAATCCGTGTAGATGTAAAAGAAGGGTAATGGCACGCAGACGGCGAAAAACCAATCAATTTTCACCAGCTTTGGTTCTCTTGCTGTTTGCCATCGGTCTCTTCCTTGCAAGTTTATCACTGGTTGCAATGAGCCCCAATGCCGATCAGGTTGCCGGTGCCCAGTTTTTTGTTGCAAAAGTCCAAAGTGTTCCCTGGTGTGCTGATAACGACGGTGGGATGAATATTGTCCAGCAAGGAACCTGCCGTGCAGGAACAATCAATCCTAAGACTGATTTTTGTTTGAGTTCTGTTGATCTGAACGAATTCAGTTGTGGATCAAGAGGCTGCATTAATACGATCTTTGATTGCCGAACCGAAGGTTATCAAGAGTGTTACAATGGAGCGTGCACAAACACGACAAGTAATACCCATCTTGAATGCATCCTCAATAGGTGTGTAGTTGTGAATGGTACCGGAACAAACCAATGTTCCCCACAAGGCTCATACTGTACAAATTCAACAACACCAGATCTGACCGTCCTCAGCCTCTCAATCTCTGGGAACACTACTGTAAACGTTACTGCTGTGATTAAGAACATCGGAAACGCAACAATCATCAATGCCTCAACAACCTCCTTCATCCTGAAGCAGGTCCCGGCAAACATATCATTCTCAGACTACTTCACACTCCCAATCCCATTTGCGCCCGGCCAGCAAGTAACCTATATCCGAGGCTACTTCCTCCCCTATGGAGCGCAGTGGTCACTCGTCGTCACCGCGGACGCATTCAATACCGTCATTGAATCGAACGAGTTCAACAACCAACAGATCCAGAACTTCAGTACCTAGAATGCTCAGTTTATAAGCGGTGAGGACCAAATAGAAGATAGTTATGGCACGACGGCGTTCCCGGAAAGTCCATCAAGAAAAAGCTGCATTCCAGATGAGCCTTGGGTTCATCGTGGCAGTCGTCTTTGCAATCGTTCTTCTCACCCTGTCCATTACCTGGCTCCAGCAGCTGATCGGGAACATTGGCGGATTGACAGACGACCTGACCCAACAAGCACAAGCAAAAATCCAAGAGACGTTCCAGGCTCAAAAAACGAATTTCGCTGTTTGGCCAACACAATATGCAATTTCTTCTGGAAACACCCTCAAGATGTCAGCGGGGATTCTGAACAATGACCCAGCAGGTAGCAACAGGATCTTTGCATTGAATGTGGTTCCGGTAGCATCAAGCATCTGCCAAACCGGGCAATTTGAGAGCTGTACTGTCAAAGGGACGGACATGAAATCCTACATGCGAAACTGGGTGACCTTTCCTGACAGTGCTGAAACCGTGCTCGTTGGAACAACAGGGTACCGATTCATTACCATCACCGCCCCTCTGGATGCACCAAAAGGACAATACCTATTCAGCGTTGTGGCATGCGCCGATGTGCCAAAAGGAACACTCCCTGTTTCAAGCACCTGTACCCAAACATCGAGTAGCCTCTGGGGAAATTCAGCATCCCTCGCAATCACAGTTAAGTAACGTTACTCTTCTGAAACGCGCGGCGCGAGAACAAACGACAGCTGCAGCTTGTCTGTTGCGATAAACGAGAGCCGGAGCGGATAATCTGCACCGAATTCAAGGGAAAGGTTTGATGCCAATTTACTGGCTTTGATCATCTTCTTCAGGTATTCGAGTGGGTACTGTGATCTGATCGTGCCACCAACACCGATTTTCAACAGCCCTTTATCTTCCTTTGACAGATCAAGCCTAGCGCTCGAGACATCACCCTTTGCGTACATACTGAATTGTTCCGGGGTGGCCTCCATGAATACCGAATCACCGATGACATCCGCATCTGCGATCCCTTCTTCAAGCACTTGGGAATCAACATCAACTTTTCCTGTGAACGAGAGCTGGTCAATTGGTGGTTTATCGGTAGTGATGTCAAGCAGCGGAATTTCAAAGGAGCGGATTCGTCCATTCTTGAGGGTAATCTTGAGTCGGTTCTTTTCGCCCACTTCCATAATCATCTTGTCCCCGCTTTTGGCGCGTCGCAGGATGGCCACAAAGCTTGTCATGTTCAGTCCGAGTGTTGGCTTTCCTTCAACCTTGAATTCATCGAAGGCGGTTGAGAGAATCTTGAAGTCAACGACCGCAACCATGGTCCGGTCAGCGGACATCAGGGTGAGTCCGTTTTCGTCTGCACGGAAGACTCCTTCGTCGATAATCTCGGAAATAATCGGAATCGAGTTCTTGAGCAAGTCGACGTCAGAAAGCACTGCGCGGAACATCATGACACCTGTCTATTCCTTGGCCATTGTTTATTTATACCTATGGCACGAGCATCTCGGGCGTCCGGGGGAAGAGGATCACTTCCTTGACATTATCGAGTCCGGTGAGCTGCTGGACAACGCGATCGAGGCCAAGACCGAAGCCACCATGGGGCGGCATCCCGTACCGGAAGGCATCCACGTAGAACCGGAATTGTTCTGGATCGAGCCCTTTCTGTTTCATCATCTTAACGAGTTCCTTGGGGCGGTGTTCCCGCTGCCCACCACTTGAGATTTCCATTCCTTTGTAAGCGAGATCAAAACCGAAAGATACCTTCCCATCCATCATGATATAGAACGGCTTGCTCACAGCAGGATAACCGGTGATAAAGTACCACTCATGCCCCTCTTTTGCAAGGAGGTCGCCGAGGACCTTTTCCTGGGAATCGTCCATATCTGATCCCCACTCGATGGTGATGTTTGCTTTCTTCAGCAGCTTCAACGCTTCATCATAAGTGACGCGTTTGAAAGGAAGTTTGGGAATTGTAATCTCCTGGCCGAGGACAGTAAACTCGTCCTTGGAACGTTCTTTGATGTCCTTGAGGACTTCAACGATCATATTCTCGATAAACATGAGGACATCGTCCATTCCTTTAATCCAGGCAAGCTCCACATCAACAGAGATGAACTCAGACACATGGCGGCGAGTGTGAAATTTCTCTGCACGAAACGCAGGACCAATCTCAAAGACCCGATCCAGGCCAGAGGCCATGAGGATCTGTTTGTAGAGCTGGGGTGACTGGCGGAGGAAGGCCTCCTTGTTATAGTAGACAACGGGGAACAAGGTTGATCCACCTTCTGCACCAGCGGCCTGGATCACTGGGGTGTGGACTTCAGTAAGCCCCTTTGCAAGGAAATACTTCCGGAAGGCATCGGTGACGACTGACCGAACTTTCATTGCTGCTGAAATCTGGGGATGGCGTACGTCAAGGAAGCGATAGGCGAAGCGGGTATGCTTTCCAGATTCAATCTTCTCGCTCGTTTCGAGCGGCAGTGGACTTTCTGCTTTGGCTACAATCTCCACCTTGGTGGGAATGAGCTCTTTTCCACCAATCGCCCGTGGTGCGGGTTGAAAATCACCATGAACAATGACACAATCTTCTCTCCCAAGCCCGGCAATCTCTTTGAACAGCTTGTCTGGAACGACCTCCTTCTTGGCTGTCACCTGTGTTGAGCCGTCCCGGTTGCGGAGGATGAAAAAGACAAGACCACCCATATCGCGGATGCTGTGGACCCAGCCGTGAAGCACGATTTCGCCAGTCATATCCGGAGGATTGGTTACCAAAGCTAATAAACGGGCAGGCTTCGGAACTTTTTAATGTTTAAGGAAAAGAGGCAGGTATGCCTGAAGGATTCAATCGCCGGTTGCCTGCGATTCCGCGCCTGATCTCGGAGATTTCCTCAGATGACATCAGGGTACGAATTATGGGAACGGTATTGGATGTTTCTGGAAACCGACTCGTTCTTGATGACGGGACAGGGAAGGTCACGGTCACATTTGAAGAGCTGCCTGCTGTTGCACCACATCAACTCGTCCGCATCTTTGGTCGTGTCATTCCCCTGGACGGAGGTGTCGAACTGTCAGGAGAATTGCTGCAGGACATGACCGGTCTTGATCTTGCATTACACCGATCACTAACACAAGCTTAACTCGGATGGTAGAGGGACAGATCTTTCGTCAGGGTTGCAAGCGCTGTTTTGACCTCAACCGATTCTGTGGCAAGCGGCTCACCTGTTGATTCCTTTTTTCCCCAGTTATCACAATTCACATCACTTGTGATTTGGAGTGAGACGTCCCGGGGAGCCTCTGTCGCAATTTGGTAGCGGACTGCTGCAACATTTGTTGCCACGTCCTCACATGCATAAGCAAAACGGACCGCGGTCGTGACACTACGATCAAGATCTGTGATGAGATTGTTCTCAACGGAAAAACTGGATGCATCATCAACAACACTATAATTCAGGAGCAGAAAATGAATTGCGAACACGAGCTCCGCGAGAAAGATCATGGTGATGATGAAGAGCTGTGCGCGCATACATTCTTTTTGGATTCCGGCCTATAAATCGAAATGCCGCTTTGCGTTCGCTGTTGTGACGCGATCGATTGTCGCAGAGTCTTCTTTCCGGATCTCCGCGATCTTCTTAATAACGAGTTCCACGGTTAATGGGGTGTTCCGCTCTCCTGGCGTCGGGGCAACGTACGGAGCGTCGGTTTCAGTCATGAGTTGTTCAAGGGGAATGTCACGGACAATCCTCGACGGCTTGGAGTGAAGGATGCCAGCGCCGACCGAAATCATCCACCCCTGGTCGAGGATCGTCTGGAACAAGGGTTTTGAGGAGAACATGTGCCACTGAACCTTTTCTGCGCCTTGTTTGAGGAGAATTTCCAAGGTTGCTTCGTGCGCTTTTCGGGAGTGGATCACGAGCGGCTTCTTGAGGTCTTGGGCAAGTTCGATTGAGTCGAGGAACCACTGCTTTTGTTTTTTTCGTCCGTTGGGGTCAGTGACCCAGTGGTAGTCGAGGCCGGTCTCACCAATGGCGACGATTTCCTTTGCGTGTTCCTTGACGCGTTCGAAGTACTGCTCTTTCTGGTCATTGGTGTAATGTTCGACGAATTCAGGATGGATGCCGGCGGCTGCAAACACGAAACCTTTGTATTTCTTTGTCATGTCGAGGACGCGGTCGAGATGGCTTGGTTGGGAGCAGACGGTAACGACACCGGTCATTTTCTTTTGGCACTCCTTGATCACCTTGTCGCGGTCGTCGTTGTACTTGTCGTCCTCGAGGTGGGCGTGGGAGTCGAACATAGTTTATTGTTCGTATGTTGAATCTTTAAATCATCTTGTCATTGACAGATAGCATGGGCATCATAGAAGCTGCACGGAATTTCGCTCGAAGTGAAACAGAGCAGTATGGGACACCAATTCTCGTTCACCTTGAAATATCAGAAAAGAAGGCAATAGAACTTGCCGAACAACTTGGTGCTGACAAGAAGATCGTTCAGGTCGGTACCAATCTTATGGATGTGAAATTGGGTCAAGCTATCAAGGAAAACAAACGCGAACACCATATTGAAATGAGCGCTGAGGCGACGAGAGATTTTCTCAACAATTTCGAACTCAGTGACAAAGAGCGGCAAAAAATAATCAATTGTGTGGAAGCACATCATGGAACAGTTCCCTTCAAGTCACGTGAAGCAGAGATCTGCGCCAATGCCGATTGCTATCGTTTCATTCACCCAAAGGGATTCTTTGCCTTTTTACTCTTGCTTGGAAAACGGGGAGGATCCTTCGCTGAATGTCTCGCACGAGCTGAAGAGAAGATGGAAGAAAAACACAACACCCTTTCTCTTGATATTTGTAAGAAAGAACTCGAACACTATTACATTGCGTTGAAACAGTTCATCAAAGATGCAAGGTCATTCTAACGTTTTACATATCCTTGATATACAATATCGTTTCCAAGCCGCGTCACCCGGACGTCAGCAAGCCGGACCGAGGGTGTTATTTTTCTGATTTCAGGAATCCGCATTGGTATAGTGCCTCTATTGTTCGGTGCAATGAAGAAGATGACCTTGTCAACAGCATAGGCGTCAAGGAAACTTTTTGCAACCTTGCTCCCCCCTTCAACGAGTACACTTGTGATGTTCTCCTGCCCTAACCGGCGGAGGAGGGATCTGATATTCACGTATCCTTTCGTGCCAGGGAGTTTCCAGACCTCTGCACCGCGAATGCGTTTCTGCCTTGTTGTTGCAAGAATCGTACGCCCGCCGCGAAAGAGGGCTGATCGTGGACTCACCTTATCACCGAGCACGATGCGGATCGGATTCTTTCCTTTCATATGGCGGACCGTCAGTGATGGATTGTCCTTTCTCACGGTTTCTGCACCAACGAGGATGGACTGGTACCGGGAACGCAATCGATGCACAAAACGCTGCGATTCCTTTGAGGTGATCCATTTGCTGGCACCGGGTGGTGTTGTGGTTTTTCCATCACCCGTAAACGCGAGTTTCAACACAACAAACGGTTTCTTGGTTTTCATGAAACTGAAGAAGTCTTCATTGAGCCCTTCGGCGTCGTGTTTCAGAACATTTTCTTGGACCATAATACCTGCCTGCCGGAGCTGCTTGATCCCCTTCCCGTTGACCCGGGGATTTGGATCCCGCGTTGCAACGACAATCTTCGTGATGCCGCTCTTGATGATAGCCTTGGTGCAGGGACCTGTTTTCCCGGTGAAACAGCAGGGTTCCAAGGAAACGTACAGTGTTGCGCCTCGTGCCCGTTTCCCGGCCTTTTTCAGCGCAACGACCTCGGCATGCGGTCCGCCGAATCGCGCGTGATACCCTTCAGCAAGAATCTTCCCATTCTTCACGACAACCGCACCGACCAACGGATTTGGTGCAGCATGTCCTGCGCCTTTGTGGGCGAGGAAGAAGCAACGACGCATGAACCTTCCGTCCATAAGATAATCTTATATGAGTGCAAAGCTATAAGGGGTCATGGTCATGTTGGCAGGCCTTGTAGTTGATTCCCTCGTTGCCACAGGGATCACCATCGTAGTCACTGCCTTCTTCATTTGGATCGTTCTCAAGTTCCTTGATTCCCGCTCTTTCCCAAGAGTTCTGGGAACCGTGCTCCTTGAGAAAATTATTGTCGCAATTGCATTGCCTTTTGTTCTGTCATTCTTTTTTTCACAGCTGGCAGGGTTCTGGTTTCTCATCATTGAAATCATCGTCGGCTTTCTGGTCTACAAGTACGGCCTCGACCTCTCTGTTGGCCGGACCATCATTCTGATCATTGTGACCCCGATTCTGACCATCCTGCTTGGCGTCGTCTTCGCATTGCTCGGGGTCGCCGCACTCGTCGGGCTAGCAACGCTGCTGTAACCCTTTTAAGACCTTTGACGAAGGAAATGCTGCAAGGGCCAGGCCGGGGCGTTGGGCGTGCCTTGTAACCACAAACCGTCCTTATGGTGGGGCTGCGAGCCGGTGAGCGGGCGTTGCGGCTGTGTCTGGTCCGGACGCTTGACGTCGAAGCGTTGTCCCTGCGGGTCGCTGATGCAGTGAACCGTGTCAGGCCTTGACCGGAGCAGCACTAAGCTGTACCAAATCACATCCCATGTGGGATGTGAGGGTAACGATGTCGCAGGGGTCGCAACGTGGAGGAGAGTGTTCCGGGCAGCCAGATGCTGTCGTGCGTTCCATCACCGGACGGTCCTTGCTTTCTCTTTTGATTGATCAGTGCAACACCGGCTATATCTCATCCCCTGAAATAAAGCGTTCATGACCGTGCTGCCGGACGATCATTTAAAGCAGGCCACTGAAGTCACTCTCATGAAACGGGATTTCACCGTGGTTGTGGAACAAGGAGAGGACGGCTACCTCATTGCTGAGGTTGTTGAACTCCCTGGCTGCCGCACCCAGGCGAAGTCCTATGACGAACTCATGAAACGAGCTCAGGAAGCCATTCGGCTGTACCTGAAGACCAAGCGATCCGACAGCAAGACCAAATTCGTGGGACTGCAGCGGATCGCCGTATGAAACTGCCACTCTTGACAGCACGAGACATGGCGAGGATTTTAACGGACCTTGGGTTTTCCTGTTGAAGGCAAAGCGGGAGCCACCAATTCTGGGAACACCCGGGCGGCAGGACGACCTTGATTCCGAATCATCCTGGCGAAGCAATCGATCGCGGATTATTGAACAAGATTGTGAAGCACGACCTCAGGATGGAGCGGAAAGCGTTTTTGCTCTCTTGTTTGAGATGATTAGTTTTTTCGATACTATAGTATCAATTCTGTGTGTTCATTGTTACCACTTAATTGCCGCCCTTCGGCGGCAAACTGTTTATAAAGTTAACTCCGTTATTCCGAATCATGTCTCGCTACCACATCAATTTCAAGCTGGCAAATCTCAACGGCCGCTTCGACGAGCTGGCCCGCGAAACCGCGCTCCCGCTCGGGCGGGCTCGCATCCTGTACGAGTTGGGCATCCTGCGGAAGTACGGTCATCCCCTGCTCAACAACTCGGACGCGGCGTATCTTGGTGTCAAGCTCCACGATTTCGTGCATGCGAACGAAGGCTTCGGCACGGTGATGGCGACCGGCATCGACCAGCAGGCGCAAGGCGGGTCATATCCTGCTCGGGTCGTTGATTTTCCTAACTTCCAGAAAGATCCTGAAACCGGTGTGTATCGCATGGAACACACAGCGAACTCAAGGAAGGGGGAGACAACAATCGTTCCGTCCGGTTTCGTGCTCTTTGTTCCTGGCG
>Ga0180007_10000213_pt1 | contig 108699 bp, 104 predicted proteins | sample MM_PC_MetaG_FD_121122 | JGI IMG/M metagenome (GOLD analysis project Ga0180007, IMG submission 121122) | Groundwater microbial communities from the Aspo Hard Rock Laboratory (HRL) deep subsurface site, Sweden - MM_PC_MetaG | ecosystem: Environmental > Aquatic > Deep subsurface > Groundwater... | reverse complement strand
TATTCAGTAATCTTACTGCTTCAATTTTAAACTCTTTAGCATATCTACCCCGTTTCTTCATCGAACACCTCCTTCGGGTATTGTACCCGTTTTATTGTGTCCGTCAAGTCCGGGCTAGCTCAGCCTGACCCTATAGTCCCCTCTATTTGACCCACTATTTAATCATAAAGCTTCTATATTTTATCATATTCAAATGATTTATTTGCCAATACACGAGTGATTGTAAGCGCATCTCCTCGTCTAGTTTTCCTTCCTGTCTCGCTAATAAGATGCAAGTTAGTTTTTGCCCTTGAACAAATTACATACATCAACTTTTTTGCAGCTTCAGATGCATTGCCTGAAAATATTTCATTCCAATGAGGAATATACCCATTTAAAAGTCCGTAAGCGATTACTGTTTCAAACTCTTCACCCTTAACTCCCACACAAGTATTAATAATTACTCCAGTCATTTCTCTATAAAAACTTTTAAATGATTTTATATCGCTTGGGATTTTGAACTCTGGATCATTCAACCTGCTTTCAATATTATCAAAAAATAGCTTTCGATCTTCAATCAATTGAGGATATTTTGTATAATCAATTTCAACAGCTAAAAGAAATTGGTCAAAACAATCAACAAGGTAGTCAACACCTTCCGTTTCTTCTGATTTAATTGAATTGATTAATCGCAATAAATTTCTTTCTATCCTGTATTTCTCTTCAAACTCAGTATTTGTTGCAACCCTAAAGTAATCAATCAACTCTGTTGCCCACCTATATCGTGAAGAATATATTTTCGGATTTGGCTCTGTGAGAAAAAGTCGGGATAGTTTATACCAAATATTTTCTCTATTCCTTGACATTGGTGCTAATCCTGAAGCATCAAAGTTCACATCAGGTAAAGCAGCTCTCATTTTTTTTGAAACAGAAGTAATCAACCACCATTGAGGAACAAGAACACAAATTTCATCTTCAGAAATTCCAACATCCAAACTCCTCTGAATTAGTCGCGCAATTTCATCTACGATTTTCGAACTATGAATAGTGTCATTAAGAGTGATTAGTCCTTGTGATTCTGCGTTACTTCCGACAGCTTCAATAGCTATTGATTGAGTTTGAAAGTGTGTGTAGAAATCAATTATTCTTTGGCTTGACCTATAATTACCAGAAAGAGTCAATGGAGTTATTGACATTCCATTTAACTCAGATCGAATTTCTACTATGCTTTTAGCCACACCGCCAAGCGAAGCGTAAATTGCTTGATCAGTATCGCCAACAAGGAACAAAGATGTATTACCTTTACCAGCATTGATTATTGTAGAAATTATTGCGTAAAGCAAATCCTGTGTGTCTTGATACTCATCAACACAAATCAGTTTAAATAAATTAGCAAGTGTTTTTTGAATTTTTGGATAAGTCGTCAATATCCGGTATGAATAATAAAGAAGTAATTCGAAATCAATTTGCTTTTTTTGCTTCAATACATCATGATACTTTTTAAGAAGGTTTTTCTGAACACTTTTAGGTTCAACAAAACTACCGTCTCTCTTCAACCGAAGATTTACAGAATCTATATGTTTTAAACCATACTCCTCTTTCAAGTCGCTAATTAAATCTGAACAGAAAGTTTCATCAGCAATTGTGTAACCATTTTTTAATTCTGGCAAATAACAAGCGTAGGGCTTCATTATCCATTCCAAGCAAAAAGCATGCAATGTTCCTGACCAAATCTTATCGCTGTTTATTCCTAATGCGTTAAGCCTCCTAAAAATCTCTTCTGATGCTCTGACCGTAAAAGTTACTGCTGCAATTCTTTTTTTGTTTCCCTCTCTAAGTCGTGTTAGTTCATAAGCAAGTTTATGAATAATTACTCTTGTTTTGCCACTGCCAGGGCAAGCTGTCAGCAAAACGTTTCCGTCTTGCTTAACGGCCAATTTTTGCTTATCATTTAATTCATTAAGTATCATGTCATTGCCAAAAACTTAGTCAATTGGTCATTTTTGAATGTTTCGCAAAAAGTCTTTACGATTTCTTCTTCACTTTTTTCTCTTGTTTTAAATTTATTCGCTTCGGGTCGCAACTCATCATCATTATTGTTTCTGATTAAATTTAAGCGATAATAAATTGCTTTCACTTTTGAAGATTGATTAATGTGTGCGGAAGCAAATGCAACGGCGTTAAGAATGTAAGTTGGAATATATGTATTATAAGAAATTTGTTCAGCAACTAAAAGCGCCAACCATCCCTTCCCCTGTTTATCAGCAATTCTTAAAACTTCCACACCAGCAACTTCAACAGCGCTATCCTCAAGCTTGATTTTTACTTTTTCCTTGTCTGCTTCTCTTGAATAAATTTTACTCAGGCATTGAACAAACTCATAGCTATTACCGTTCATGAGTAAATCAACTTCAAATGTGTGCTTAGAATAGAATGGTTTTAGAAAATTATTCCCGCTGCAGAAATTATTCAAAATAACTTTTCGATCTTCTCCGCTTTTTTCTGATGCCCGGCAATGTTTTTGATAATCATCGTCCTTAGCTGAATCAGCAGGAAGCGTCACAATTGTTTTATCCCAATCAGTGAGAATTGCACAATTCTTTTGTATTCTGTCTGAGTGAAAAATTTTTGCAACATTTTCAAAACCGGTGCTTCCTATATTTATCAAGCTTATTCCTATTTCATCAAGCGAAAGACCGAATACTTTTTTAAACATTTCAGGGATTAAAATTAACTCTGCATCACCTTCAACTAAAATAATTCCCTTTGCGAAAAGCAAATTACTTCTAACTGCATCTAAGTATCTTTCAACTCTAACGATTTCATCTGACTGCAAATTGTTTGCGGGATTAAAAACTAATGCTTCTCTGTTGCCACGACTTAAAATATTTACGCTACTAATTTTACTTACAGATGAAATATGCGTAGAGTGAGTTGAAATTATTACTTGAGTCTTATTTTCTTTTAAATTGTTGAATAAGGTTTTCTGAATGTGAGTATGGATATGCGCCTCAGGTTCTTCAATTAAAAGAAAATTTGCAATTCTGTCTGTTTTAACTTTTTTATATTCAAGTAGCTTTAAGGAAAGATAAATAAGGTTAGCACCACCTAAACTTAATTCCCAAATTCTTCCCTTGTAACCTTCGTCATCGGGGTCACCCACCCAAAGTTTTAGTGATTGGAATAGCTTCTCCATTTCGTTTGGCAACTCTGATTTTATGTCAATATTAGCCGCATAAGTTGTTCCAACTGCTTCTTTGATACTCTTATCAATACCTTGTTTTATTTCTTTAACTTCAGCAAGCGAACCTATTTGCTCGTTTAGTTTATCAAGGCTTTCAATGATCTCGTTTTGCTTCGCAACTTCAACTGTTTTTTCCTTTCCTCTCAAAAGTTTTAGCAGTGGATTTTTCGTATATGATCTTAAATCACTTTCAACATCTCTCAATGCTTTAATAAATGTGCAAGACACCTCATTATGAATATTAATTTCTTTCGGTAGCCATGTCCCGAATATTAATTCTTCTTTATCATCAGGGTTGGGAAATTCAACTGTCTTAAAATTTCCTACATACTTATTATAAGTTGCATCATCACTAAAATCGCCTGAACCTCTACTTAAATAAACCGTTTCATAATCTTCAATTGTAAGTTTATCTAATATGAGTTGTAAATCGGTTGCATTTTTACCTACTGTTTGAGAATAGTCATAAAGCTCTTTTCTGAATTGATATTTAGGTCGAAAATAAACCGCATAACTTCCTTGTTTTTCGGTATCCATGTGTCCACTTGCTTGTACAGCTAATGATTGTGCTTCTTCACTTGCATCTAACTCGTCAAAAACAATAGAAATAATTATCCAATGACCAGCCCAGTTACCTAAAGCTCTGTTCAAATCAGTTGAATAGAAATTGACGTATCTAGGAAGAGTATCATCAATCAATATTCTCAAAGCATAAAATAAATTTGTCTTGCCTGAACCGTTTTCTCCAACTATTGTGTTAATCCCTTTTTTAAAATGTAACTTTGCGTTTCTAAAGTTCCTAAAATTTCTTAATCTAAGTGAAGATATATGCATAAAATCCTTTCAAATATAAAACATCCCCAACTATTGGATTGTTATTCTACCTATTTATTAACTAAAAATCCAATCATAAATAACACTTTTATTAGTAAAAATATTCTTATCTGAATCATAGCGTAAAATAACAAAATCGTCTATAAAATCAGCAAAATGGGCAAAATCTTGTGAGATAATAATGTTCCTCACCTTTACAGAAAATTTCGTCCTCTTTTAATTTTTCCTTATCTTTTTTGTCTAAAATCAAGGTTTGACCATTTTATTTTCTTTATCTCTCAACTAAATGTGTTCGTCACCTTTTTTTTGTAAAAATAGTTGATGAACGACGTTGACATTTCTAAACACAAAAGAGCATCTTCTTTTGATATTGGAGCAACTTCTGGAGAGCCATGGCCAACGTTATCGGTTCTATTTCGAAATATGTAAAATTGTTCTAATGCTTTTACAATATGTTCAGGACATAGTTTACCTTTTTGTAATTGTTTTATTGCATCCCCAAGTTTTGATACCTTCAATTTTCTTTCATTTAGCCAACCTTTCAAAAAACCTTCAAGCGCATCAATTGAATATTTAATAGAATGAGCAAGATTTATTTTCTCTGGATCTATCAAAGCTTTTTTAGCTTCTTTTATAGATGCTATGACGCCTTCATATTTTATATCAGCTTCGACTATTCTGTCCGCTTCTTCTATAAGTGATTCATAATGAACAACTATCTCTCCCAATTCTCTTGAATGTCCTTTCTCAAATTTATATCGATACCCAACTTTATGATACAAAAAAAGCTTATTCGCCTTAGCAGGTTCTAATAATCCTTTGTGGATATAAAACTCTATTAAAGATAGAATTTGATGCCAATCAACATCTAATAACATTTCGACAAATAAATCGGGGTTATAATATTCTTCCATTTCCTCAACTGTTCTAAACCTAACAATATCTTTATTGATACTAACAGCAGAGTCTCTGAATAGACAATATTCTTGTACTGTGCTCTCACAATCAGATATGATAATCTTGTAGAGATCAAACCTAAAAGAGGGGGGGATATACTCATATTTCAAATCGTATTCTGGCACATCAAGTAGATGTCGTCGTGTGAAATTATTAAACATTCTTTATTCCTTTCCACCAAACATTAGTACCCCTGCTGGGGCCTAAATCTATTTCAAAGCAGGTAACAGTTATGTAAATACAATTGTCAAAAAAATTATCTTATTTATAGCTATTCCCCCCTTCGAAACCAAGTGATCTTATTTTCTTTGGTTTAGGAACGGAGATGAAGTCAGGACGCTGGAACGCCACTCTCTCAATTAAGTAGAACCTTCCCCTTTATTCTCCTGCTCAGTGTCTGACCCTGTTGTTTCACACTGTTCCATTTCTTTTTCCTCGAGGCCCATAATTTCATGCACCCTAAGTCTATCTAATTTAGACCGTTCTGAAATCTTTTTCAAAGACTTCTTCATTCTTACAACTATTTCTTTATTTTCATTACCAGCCGTGGTATCAAAGATTAGTAAAAAGTTTTTAATGGTATCTAACAGTTCACTATTTTCGCTTAATTTAAAAAATTCAAAAAAATCATCCTTGTTATAATTTTTCAATAATCTCCCCACATCTGAACTAGTCAATAAATTCTCTGCAAATTTTTTAAATACTTCATCCAAAGTATATGATTCATCGTGTTTCTCATAGTATTTCTTTAATATCTTTTCTTTAGTTTCAGCAGAAAAATTCACTCGGTCTAGACCCATCTCCTTTGGGCTTGTTTTACCATCAATAACAGCATCTATCGCGACATCAAGCGTTTCTGAAATATCAATATTTGAGTCAATAGATTTAAAAAATTCGAGAGCCATAGCTATATCATATAAAGATAATTCTTTCAGATGTCTTTTAATAAAATTAGAATGTTTCTCAATATATTCACCCTGGGTCAGTTTAAAGTTGCCATGATAAAGATTCCACATATTTCTATTTTCTTCAACTATATTAGCATGCAAATATTTATTTTCTACAGCCTCCAAAGTTGTTACAATTAATTCATCAGAACAATAACCATCTTTTAATAATTTAAGTATCAATGTGTCAAAATCTTCAGGGATATAACCAGCTTGGCTTAGTAAATTAATTTTCTTTTTTGCGCCTTCATCGTCTCTTTTTATATAATTAGTATAATAAAAGTTAGATAAATTATCATCTACATCTATTTTTTCCGAATGAGCATAATACAAACATGTCAAAATTGTAATTTTCTTCTCGAAAGCTTCCTTTAAGAAAATTTTAGAAGTATAATATTTCCCAAAAAAATCTAAATTCCACTTAACCCTATTCATAACTCTTATATTGTTGCAGTTTAAAGATTTAAAGGTTTTCAATAAGCCTTCTTTTTCGTGATTAAAAATTAACTTGAAGTTCACCTCAACAGATGGGTCAAAAACAAGCTCGAGATGAACTATCTTTTCTCTGTATTTTTTCAGCGCTTTTGTATCTTCCTCCTCAAATTTTCCTTCATTAAAAATTAATACTACTTTACAATCCTTTTCCTCCCCTAAATAATTAGCCAGACCTAGAAACGATTTTAAAATAAGGGAATCATCCTTTCTTTCAATATCATCAAAGCAAATAAAAATTTCGCTTATGAATTTTTCTTCAAAAGAATTAGATAAACCTGAACAGTTTGATATATATGGAATCGAGGAATTTTTTATAATCTTATTTATAGGCTTTATTGCATCCAAAACCCTTTTTTTCATTTCTTTATTGTCTACTAAACACAGATTGCTAAATATCTGACTTTTAACTTGATCCAAGTCTTTAACCCCAAAAAGACTTACATATGAATATGCATTTTTTTTAATTTCTTTAAGTCTTTTTTTAATAAAATTTTTCCAATAATAAGTCTTTCCAACCCCCCAAGGTCCTTTCAAAATCATGATCTTTAGTTCTTTATTGTCAATAAATCGATTTAGTGCATCATCTATATGTCCCATCTAATCCTATCCTTTTAACATGCTAATTGGAATTATGAAATAATATTATACATTCCCATCAAAAATCATTAGCAATAGTAAAAATTGAAGCTACCGCACCTTTTGCTGTTGGTAACGAAATACTATGCTTTTTTTCCTTTTCATTTTCAAGGTGAACTATATTCCTAAAAGCCGCGCTACATTCGTTTGATGATGAATAGCTTTTTTTAGCAAATTATTATTTTGACATGCTTCAATATAATTAGTAAATTTATTTGATGTTGATTTTATGTTATTGTGTTCAAGATATAATCGCAATAGTTCTTCGATAACAGCCCCAGCCAAAATTAAAGCAGGTTTATTGAACCCATCAACTGCAAGAATGTATGCTTGTTCAACATCTCTAAATATGATCTTACGTTTAAAATCACCTTTTACGAAATTAATTCTTCTCCCAAATTCCTTCTTTGAGATAGAGTATTCTTCTTCAATAAGTGGCCAATATTCACCCTCTTTGTATTTCATTGTAGATTGTACTTTCTCATCAACAGATGATTCTTCAATTTCCAATATTGCTTTCAATTTATCTAGCTGTCTCTCTGCCATGATAACATTGATATCATTTGGCAAAGCTACAACAATGCACTCAATAAGATTGTATTTTTTAAGAACAATCTGAACTTTCGTAATCCATTTTGCATATAAATTATCATTCAAAAAGGTTTTTTCAGGCATAGGGATGGTTCGTTTCTGTTTATTTCTACTAGAGCCAGAGAACAGCGTTATATTGTTACTTTTTGTATACTTTGACTTTAAAACTGCTTCGCCTTCAGAAATAAGAGCTTGAATAGTATTTTTCATTATATCCTTTCTTACGCATAACCATTAATATACATAATATGCTTTTACAATACAGCGAATAGAAGCTCTAAAACTAAACCCTAAGCCCTAAACGCTAATCACTGATTTAATTCCCCCCTTCGAAACCAAGTGATCTTATTTTCTTTGGTTTAGGAACGGAGATGAAGACACGATGTCGGAACGCCTCTGAGCCAGGATGAGCGATTTGGCGGCGAAGTCGTAGTTACTAAACCATTAGAAAATCTCACTGTTTCGTCTGGGGCGGCTCTTTCTTTGCTTCGTTTCTTTTAGCTGATGAAAAGAAATGAAGACCTGGGGGACGCTCCACCGGGGGCAGGCATCGCCCCTTACAAAAAGCAAAACCGTCCTTTTTTAATTTAACCCAATCTTTAAGTTTGCCCCTTTAAATCTCTTTAAATCTGCTTATGAGCTTTTTTTAATATTTCATAATCCGAATTACCATATGATCCCAACAAAATATCTTCTTCTGTAGTTTCTTCTATATTGTCGTAAAAATTATATCCATCGAAATTTAGATTAACCAGTAAATTTAAAATTTCGGGAATTACTTGTTTGGGGAGATATTTTGAAATAGAAGCAATTCGACTTTGCGGAGGTTCGGGCGCCCCAAAAACTGTACTTTTCAATATTCCTAAATCTGCTAATTTTGTTTTTATTAGCTCTTTATCTGATAAATTCTTGTTTATTCCAAAAAGAAGATTACTAAACCCCGAATCAGTTATTTTAATATCCTTCAAAGAAGTAACTACGCGATTCTCTACTCCCTCTATAAGTTGTCTCAATTCAACAATATGTGATTCATCCTTTTTAACTTTTATTACTTCATTGGATTTTCGACTTAAATAGGTAGAATAGTATGAATCTTCCTGCAATTCAGGCCTAAATTTAGTTTGTAATATAAATACAGCAATTAAAAAAAGTGGCACATTTACTATTGCTGCAACAACTAAAATCATTGATTCCCATGAGCCCTCGGGAAAATTTGTAGCAGCAACTAAGAAACAGCTGTCAATCGAAAACAATCCTGCTAGCCAAGCCCCAAGCAATTGGATTGGTTTTGTAATTTTTTCTGGATTTATATTTTTATTATTCATAGAGCCCTCTTTAGTATTTTTCAATGTTCCTAAATCAATTTAGCAAATAAAAAAAGGCAACTCCTCTCTCAAGGAATTGCCTTTTCAACTAATCAATCTTCACACTCATTTTTAAATCTTTCAGTGTTAAAGCCTGTTAATTTTTAGTTTTTTGCAAATCTATATAAAATAAAACGATTATATTTCAGTAAAGAACAAAACTGCTTTTTAAGCTAACTGCTTACTTCTTTTTGGAAAACTTCTTGATCAATAGGGGAATTACTTCAAATAGATCCCCGACAACTCCATAAGTCGCCATCTTGAAAATCGGCGCGTCCGGATCTTTATTGATTGCCACGATCACATCCGCTGACTGCATACCGACTAGATGCTGAATCTGACCGGATATTCCGCAAGCAAAATAGATCTTCGGACATACGGTTTTACCGGTCTGACCGACTTGATGCGAATACGGTATAAATCCGCTGTCCACTGCCGCGCGTGATGCGCCGACTGCTCCGCCGATTGCTTTGGCAAAATCTTCTAATAATTTAAAATTCTCCGCTTTGCCCATGCCTCTGCCGCCGCTAACAATAATATCAGCTTCGGCAATATTCACTGTGTCTTCCAGATCTTCGATCAGATCAAGTAATTTAGTTCTGGATGCTAATAAATCTTTACCCGGCTTGAATTCAATGATCTCGCCTTTATGCTTTTTATCAATTACCGCTTCCTGCATTACTTTATGGCGAACTGTGGCCATTTGCGGACGACGCGCGGGACAAATAATTGTCGCCATGATGTTTCCGCCAAATGCAGGACGAGTCTGTAATAACATGCCCTTTTCTTCATCAATATCTAAAGCCGTACAATCCGCGGTCAAGCCTGTTTTTAATTCTACCGCGACTCGCGGGATCAAAGCCCGGCCAATTGCCGTAGCCCCGGTCAATACGATCTCCGGCTTATATTTCTCAATCAAGCCGGTCAATACTTTAGCATATGTATCAGCCTGATAATGTTTGAGCTCCGGAGCGTCAATCAGATAAACTTTATCGGCGCCGCGTTCGATCAATTGACTGGCAATCGCTTTTACTTTATCACCGATTAAAACCGCGGCTAATTTCTGATTTCTTTTCTGGGCGAGTTTTTTACCTTCTCCGAGTAATTCAAAAGCCACGGATTGGATCACCCCTTTTTTCTGCTCGGCAAAAACCCAGACATCTTCATAATCTTCCAAAGCAACTGATACTTCCTCGGTTTTGCGCAGAAAAATCGCGTCAAACTTACAGCTGTCCACACATGCGCCGCAGACAGTACAGTTATCATTAATAATCGCAATATTATTAACCATATCAATTGCCGCGAAAGGACAAGCCCTTACGCACATTCCGCAACCAACACATTTTTGTTCAATTATTTCAATCGCCATTTTAGTCTTCTATCCTAAATAATTGTTTATTAAACCAGATCCTTAATAAGTCCATACAATTTTTCACTAACATCCTGCGCGTCACCATGCAGAACCTGACCGCCTTCACGTACCGGCGGGCTGAATATTTTCACAACCTGAGTCGGTGAACCATCCAGACCGATTTTCTTTTTATCAGCCTTAATATCTTCCGCGGACCAAGTAGTGATCACGGCTTTTTTCGAACGCATCATGCCCTTTAAAGAAGGCATTCTTGGTTCATTGATATCTTTGACCACTGAGATCATGCAAGGCAGGGGTATTTCTAAAACATCCGCGCCTTCTTCAGTCATTCTTTCCACTTTAAATGCTTTAACATCTTTTTCGGTTGTCGCGTCAATCTTTTTGGCAAATGCAACTTGAGGAATGCCCAGCCAAACCGAGATTCCCGGTCCGACTTGCGCTGTATCACCATCAATTGCCTGCTTGCCGCAAAGGATCACGTCAAAGTCACCGAGTTTCTTAATTCCCATGGCCAAGGCATAACTGGTCGCTAAAGTATCGCTGCCGGCAAAAGCCCGATCAGACAATAAAATCGCCTCATCCACACCCAGAGCAATTGCTTCTCTTAGGGCAACTTGGGCTTGCGGCGGTCCCATGGTAATAACGGTTACTTTACCTGCAAATTTCTCCCGCAAACGCAGACCTTCTTCGATCGCGTACATATCAAACGGATTGATAATTGATGCCACGCCCTCGCGAATCAAAGTATTTGTTTCCGGATTAATTCTCACATCTGTTGTATCTGGTACTTGTTTTATGCAAACAACTATATTCATTGATTATTTCGCTTTTTTAGAAGCAGCAAGCGACTCCTTAATTAAGTTATTTCCAATGATTTCTCTTTGGATCTGATTAGTTCCTTCGTATATCTGAGTGATTTTCGCGTCACGCATGTATTTCTCAATCGGATATTCACGCATATAACCATAGCCGCCAAAAATCTGTACAGCATCTGTGGTGACTTTCATCGCCACATCTGAGGCAAATAATTTTGCCATTGCTGATTCTTTAGCGACTTTTACATTACCGCTATCGATCTGACGGGCAACGCTGTAAACCAAACCGCGTGCTGCTTCGATCTGAGTAGCCATATCGGCTAACATGAATTTAATTCCCTGATTAGCGCAGATCGGCTTGCCGAACTGGATTCTTGTTCTGGAATAATCAACTGCCAGATCAAGCGCGCCCTGAGCGATTCCCAATGCCTGAGCGGCAACACCCGGACGAGATAGATCAAAAGTCTTCATAGTTACGATAAAGCCCATGCCTTCTTTGCCCAAAAGATTTTCTTTGGGAACTCGGCAGTCCTGGAAAATCAATTCACGGGTAGAAGATGTGCGGATTCCCAATTTTTCTTCTTTTTTACCAAAGGTAAATCCGGGAGTGCCTTTTTCAATAATAAAAGCCGAAGAACCGCGTTGGCCTTTGGTCTTATCTGTCATCGCGATCACAACATAAATTTCCGCGTCTCCGCCATTGGTAATAAAATGCTTCATTCCGTTAATTACATAATGATCGCCGTCTTTTACCGCGGTGGTCTCGATTGCTCCGGCATCACTACCGGCATTCGGCTCAGTTACGCCAAAAGCCGCGAGCTTTTTACCGCTAGCCAAATCAGGCAGGAATTTCTTTTTTTGTTCTTCTGTTCCAAATAAAATTATCGGGTCTGTGCCTAAACCAGATGCCGCGTAAGTAACCGCCACACCGCCGCAAACCTTAGAAAGTTCTTCTGTTACCAAACACAAGCCAAATACGCCCAGTCCCATTCCCCCGTATTTTTCATCAATATAAACCCCAAACAGATCAGCGTCTGCCAACAGCTTCATGATCTTCCAAGGAAATTCTTCTTTTTCATCAAGTTCTTTTACTATTGGTCTTAATTTTTCCTCAGCGATTTTTCTCGCCAGATCCTGCACCATTATCTGCTCTTCTGTTAGCAAATAATCCATAAACACGTCCTTTCATTAAATTATTCAAAAATATCAAATATCTACTGAGCAATCAAATGTATAATTAATATATATGTAAACCATATATATGTGATTTTTTAGATAAAAAAATATTATAACCGATATAATAGCTGCTGTCAATGTCTGAACAATGTAAAATTAGAGGGCAACTTTTTAACGGTTGCCCTCTATGGAATATATTAAACAATATATGTTTACTCGTATTTTTTAAGAACCAAAGTCACATTATGTCCGCCAAAACCCAATGAATTAGATATTGCCACATTAACCGGCTGTTTTCTCGCCACGTTCGGCACATAATCTAGATCACAATCCGGATCTGGTGTTTCATAATTAATTGTGGGAGGGATAATCCCGTGTTTTATTGCCAGAGCAATCGCCGCGCATTCCACGCCGCCAGCTGCTCCGAGTAAATGTCCGGTCATTGACTTGGTAGAACTAACCGCTACTTTTTTCGCGTAATCACCGAAAACAGTTTTGATTGCCAAAGTCTCCACTCGATCATTCATTGGTGTTGATGTTCCATGGGCATTAATATAATCTACTTCTTCTATATTAATTCCCCCGTCATTCAATGCCAGCTGCATACAACGCGCGCCGCCTTCACCAGCCGGGTCCGGAGCGGTCATATGATAAGCATCACCGCTCATCCCATAACCGACTATTTCCGCGTAAATATTAGCGCCGCGTTTTTTCGCGTGCTCAAGTTCTTCTAAAACCACAATTCCCGCGCCTTCACCCATTAAAAAACCATCCCTGCCTTTATCAAAAGGTCGGGATGCTTTTAGCGGATCATCATTTCTCGTAGTCAATGCTTTTAAAGCGCAAAAACCGCCGAAACCCAGAGGAGTAATACAACTCTCTGTTCCGCCGGCAAACATTGCTGTAGCATCGCCTCTGGCAATGACCTTAAAAGCATCACCTATGGAATGACCGCCAGTCGCGCAGGCAGTTGTCACACAGGAATTCGGTCCTTTTAAGCCTAGGCTGATTGATATCTGGCCAGGAGCCATATTCACGATCAGCATCGGAATCAAAAACGGTGATATTTTCTTTGGTCCATGTTCTAAATACTTTTTCTGCTGTTCTTCCACAACATGTAATCCGCCGATACCTGTACCGACAATCACTCCGATTTTGTTTACATCTTCATTAGGAAGATCTAAGCCTGAATCGAGGCAAGCCATTTTACTGGCAACTACCGCGAATTGGACAAATCTGTCCATCCGCTTTAATTCTTTGGGTTGAATACAAATGGTAGGATCAAAGTTTTTTACTTCCGCATCGATTTGAGAAGAAAATTCTGAAGCATCAAAATAAGTTACTAATCCGCCCCCGCTTTTACCTTCACACAAAGAATGCCAAAACTCATCTTTTGTATTTCCAACAGGTGAAACAACCCCTATACCTGTAATCACTACTCTTTTTTTGTCCATAATATTTTAAAATGAGAAAACAATTCCCGTATTTGCTAGCCTATGATCAATAAACTATAGGTTAATTTAAGCGTCAGTCTTGCTGCTGATATATTTAACAGCTTCGCCAACAGTTGTCATTTTCTCCGCGTCTTCATCAGGGATTTCAATTCCAAACTCTTCTTCTAAAGCCATAACCAACTCTACTGTATCCAAAGAATCCGCACCTAAATCATCCACAAATGACGCATTAATTGTAACTTCTTCTGCTTTAACCCCTAACTGATCAACAATTATCGATTTTACTTTATCTTCTACTGCCATTTAATTTTGCCTCCTTTCAAAAGGACCCTACATTAACATCCCGCCATTGATTGAGATCACTTGGCCTGTTATGTAGTTTGAGTCATCAGTGACTAAAAAAACAACTAGATTTGCTACATCTTGCGGGCTTCCAAATTTGCCCAAAGGTATCTGATTAAGCATTGCCTGCTTAACATCATCACTTAATATCTGTGTCATTTTGGTTTCAATAAACCCGGGAGCTATCGCGTTTACCCGGATATTTCTTGAAGCCACTTCTTTTGCCACACTTTTTGTCAAACCGATCAAACCGGCTTTTGAAGCAGCATAATTAACTTGCCCGGCATTTCCCATCAAACCAATAATTGAGGCCATATTTACGATTGCCCCGGAACGCTGTTTCATCATTGGTTTTACCACTGCTTTTGTGCAATTAAATGCCCCTTTGAGATTAACCGAAATCACCGCATCCCAGTCGGCTTCTTTCATCCGAATCAGCAGTCCATCTCGGGTAATTCCTGCGTTATTGATTAGTATATCCACTTTTTTAAATTTGTCAATAATTTTGTTCACCGCTGCTTCGCAGTCAGCCATGCTGCAAACATTGAGCACCAGCGGCATGCTTTCCACGCCCAAAGCCTTGATCTCAGCAGCGGTTTCCGCCAGCAATTGTTCATTAACATCGCAGATCACACAGTCCGCGCCCTGTCGAGCCAAAGTCAAGGCTATTTCCTTGCCGATTCCCGCGGCACCGCCGGTGATAAAAGCTACTTTTCCTTTTAATTTCATTATATCCCCCTTAAATTTTGGTTTTAAATCTTATTCGCAGCTGCAAGAACAAGCTATTGCCTCGAAATCACTGTTTTTGTCCAGATTTAAAACATTTAGCGCTTTGTCGATTCTTTGTAATAGACCGCGCAATACCTTGCCTGGTCCAAATTCAACAAAGTTATTTATCCCATCTTTTTTCAAAACTTCAATGCTTTTTTCCCAAAAAGTAGTGCTGGCAACTTGTTTTGTCAATAACTGTCCTATTTGTTCCGGGTCATTCTCATACTCGGCCGTGACATTGGGAATAAACAATACATTCGGCTGATTGATCCGCACATTGGCTAATTCTATTTTCAGTTTAGCGGCTGCTGAGTTCATTAAAGATGAATGAAACGGCCCGCTTACGCCCAAAGGTAATACTCTTTTTGCCCCAGCGGCTTTGGCTGCTTCTTCCGCTTTTTTCATATTTTCAAAACTACCTGAAATAACAATCTGTCCGGGACAATTAAGATTAGCGATTTCAACGCCGGTTTGCGCGCAGATATTTTCTGCCTGAGCAATATCAATCCCTAGAACACAGGCCAAAGTTCCCGGATTTTCTAGAGAAGCCTGATCCATAAACTGGCCTCTTTTATGCACCAGACTTACCGCATCGCAAAACTTTAAACTGCCGCAAGCCACCAAAGTGGAATATTCACCCAAGCTTAATCCCGCGCAGGCAATTGCCGGCATTTTCTTTTGCGCGCAAACTGATTTAAGCACTTCAAACGCGGCAATGCTATGGGTTAAAACCGCTGGCTGACAAACCGCGCTTTTGGTTAATTCTTCGATCGGCCCTTCAAAACAAATCTTGGCTAAATCAAAACCCAGAACAGCATTAGCCTGATCAAACACAGCCTTTGCCTGAGGAAAATTATCATACAGATCTTTGCCCATGCCCACATATTGCGCGCCTTGTCCGGGAAAGATATAAGCTGTTTTATTTGTCTGCATCTAAAAAAACCCCTTTTAAAACTCTTATTTTAAACCAGCCAGATGATTAATTATTTTTTTCAATTAATTCAATTATATGCTGATTAACATTATTCATTACTGATTCATGGGCGACTCGGATCGCGTTTTTTATCGCATTGGCGGAAGATCCGCCATGGGCAATAATACATACGCCGTCTATGCCCAGCAAAGGAGCTCCCCCGTATTCCGCATAATCCGTTTCTCTTTTTAAGGCTTTAAATGCCGGAGCACTGAGCAGCGCACCGAGTTTTGTAAAGATATTCGTGGAAAGTTTGCGCTTGAGCATTTCTTTTATCGCGTCGGCCAAGCCTTCGGATACTTTTAATACCACATTACCGAGAAATCCATCGCAGACAATAACATCACAGTCTCCCACATAAATATCGCGGCCTTCCACATTGCCGATAAAGTTTATATTTTTATTTTGCTCTAAGAGTTTAAAGGTTTCTTTAACAAATTCCGGGCCTTTGGTTTCTTCTTCGCCGATATTCAGCAAGCCAACAGTCGGATTCTCTTTGTGCAAAACATACTGGCTATAGACACTGCCCATAATTCCATACTGCAAAAGATGCTCTGGCTTGGCGTCAATATTCGCGCCCATGTCGATCATCTGAACCACATTTTTCAGCGTGGGCAATAATACACTTATCCCCGGCCTGTCTACCCCGGCTAGGTTTTTTAAAAACAAACTTGCCGCGCAAACAACCGCGCCGGTATTTCCCGCGGAGATCATCGCGTCCGCGGTTTTATCTTTGACCATTTTCACTGCCACGCTTATCGAAGAATCTTTTTTTCTCCGCACACTGACTGCCGGAGATTCATTCATCGCGATAACCTCAGTAGCATTTAGTACTGAAATATTCGCCGGAACGCTCTTATGCGCAGCAAGCTTAGCTTTGATAATATCTTCCGGTCCGACTAAAACAATATCAACATCAATATCTTTTGCTGCTAATATAGCTCCGCTGATTACTACATCCGGAGCATGGTCCCCACCCATCGCGTCAACAGCTATTCTCATAAAAAAAATACCTTTTTTTAGCTTATGGCTTATAGTCTATGGTCTATAGCTTATAGCCCTACTTCTATTTTTAGTTTAGCGTTAAAAAAATACTGTTTGCTAAACTACTCGATACTATTTACTTTACAGTTTTCGACTATGTTCTTTTTTCTGCTTTTTAACTCTTAGCTATTGACCATTGACCATTAGCTATCAGCTCTTATCTCTTCGTTCTTAACTATCAGCTATCGACCATTAGCCATTAGTTCTTTTTAGTTTTTTTCTCTTTCTTCTCAACGTACTTAATGCCCTTGTATTCTCCGCATTGTGGGCAGATATGATGTGCTGGTTTGGGCTGATTGCAAGCCGGGCATAATGAGCTACTTGGAGTAGCTAATGTTGAATTTCCCGCCCGTTTTGTATCACGTCTGGTTTTCGAATGTTTCCGTTTTGGATGCGCCATTGTTAATTCCTCCTTAAATACAGCGTAATGTTCTGTTTTAATCTCAGTTATCTAATCTATCTATGTGAATTCCGAGCGAACCCAAAGGGGCATCGCAGCGGCATGTATGCACATTTCTATTTCGCCCGCATTGCGGACACAAGCCTTTGCAGTCTTCTTTGCACAGCAATTTATCCGGATAAGAAAATATTATTTCTTCCCGCGCAATTTGGGTCAGATCAATTATTCTTTCTTCTTTAGCGTCTTTTATTATATCAATATGCTGCGCGAAAATTTTCGATTCATCTTCCAGACAGCGCGCGCAGGAAAATGATATTTCACTTTCAATATCCAGATGAATTCTTAAACTATCATACTCGCGCTTGATTCTGACTTTTATCAGCACATCTTTAGTGAATTCAATATCACTTCTTTCAATATCCAGCGCTTGGGCTGATTCTATTTCTTCTAATTCCAAACCCTGCGGCGGAATTTCGTTTATATTTATTTTCATTGCTAATTTTTACCTTTTTATAAGTTCAAAAGTATCCATTGCAATTAAATGCTCTTCTTCAGTATGAATCGTAAGCATTTTCATTTTATTGCCCATCAGATTACTTAATTCTTTGGTCAATGTTTGCTTTATCTGCGACATATTTTCCCCAATGCCGCCGGTGAGAACAATCGCGTCCGCGCCGTTCATTGCCGCGATATAAGCACCAATGTACTTTTTCACCCGATAAATAAAAATGTCAATCGCCAGTTTTGCCTGCTTATCACCTTTTTTTGCCTGCTCACTCAGATCGCGCATATCATTGCTGCTTTCGGAGATCCCGAGCAAACCGCTTTTCCGGTTCATCATCTGCCCGACCTCTTGAACGCTGAGCTTTTCTTTTTCCATGATATAGCCGATCAAAGCCGGATCAATATCTCCGCAGCGAGTTCCCATGAGCAAACCTTCCAAAGGAGTAAATCCCATGCTTGTATCAACCGAAGCCCCATGCTTGACCGCGGTAATACTGCAGCCATTGCCCAGATGACAAGTAATTAGCTTTAATTTTTTTAAAGGCTTTTTTAATACCTTTGCCGCGGCAGCAGACACATAACGATGGCTTGTGCCGTGAAATCCATAACGCCTGATACAATATTTTGTATACAGCTTATACGGCAATCCATACATAAACGCCTCTTCCGGCATGGTCTGATGAAAGGCTGTATCAAAGACCGCGACCTGCTTAATTTTCGGAAAAATCTTTCTGGTCGCGCTGATCCCATTATAAGCCGGAGGATTATGTAATGGCGCAAGCGCGCTGTAATATTTTATTCGATCTAAAACCTTTTTATCAATCAGCACTGATGATTTAAATTCTTCACCGCCGTGAACTACTCTATGCCCGATCGCGTGAATATCATCTTTGGTTTTTACCGCGCCCCAGGTTTCATCAGTCAATAGTTCGGAAACCTTTTCAATTGCCGAAAAATAATTATCGATAACCTGTTTTGATTTATAAGTTTTATCGGCTTTTTTATGCGAAATATAAGAATCCGGAGCTCCGATTTTTTCCACGATCCCGCTGACAAGCGATTGATCTGTTTCCATACAGAAAAGCTGATACTTTACCGAAGAGCTTCCGCAATTTATAACTAGTATATTCATTATTTATTCTCTGTAGTCACGCGAATTGATGTTGTGCAAACAGCATTTACAATTTCCCCGATTGTACAGCCCCGCGATAAATCACTGCAAGGCCTTGATACCCCATTCATCATCGGACCAATAACATCAGCTTTTGCCAAACGCTGTACCATTTTATAGGAAATATTTCCGGCATTAAGATCCGGGAAAATTAAAACATTGGCTGTTCCGGCGACTTTGCTGTCCGGTGCTTTGATCATTGCTACTTCCGGAACAATTGCCGCGTCTAATTGTAATTCGCCATCAGCAATCAGCTCGGGATATTTTTCATCAATTATTTCTTTGGCTCTGACTACTTTATCCACCAAAGGATGCTCGGCGCTGCCTTTAGTCGAAAAACTGAGCAATGCTACCTTTGGCTCTTCTTCGACTAATAAGCTGAACAGCTCCGCGGCCGAAGCCGCGATATTGGCGATTTGCATCGGTGAAGGATCCGGGACAATTCCGCAATCGGCAAACACAAAAGTGCCTTTTGTTCCATAAACGCAATCAGGCACTGTGATTAAAAAACAACTGGATATTGTTCTGATTTTCTCACCAAAACCAATACAATAAATCGCGGCTTTAGCCACATCCGCGGTTGTATTTATCGCTCCGGCAACCATACCATCCGCTTTGCCGAATCTGACCATCATTGCTCCAAAATATACGGGTTTGAGCATCTGTTCTTTGGCTTGTTCTTCCGTAATTCCTTTGGCTTTTCTCAACTCAAAAAATTTCTCGGTAAATTCCGGTAAATCAAGGCTTTTCGCCGGATAAATAACTTCTACTTTGGATAGATCCAAGCCCGCGACAGCGGCTTTTTCCTTAATCGCTTCATTTGTCGCTAGGATTATCAACCGCGCGAGATTCTCTTCAACTATGATTTTTGCGGCTTCTAAAATACGTTTATCATCGCCTTCCGGCAGAACAATTGTTCTTTGCTTATCCCTTGCTCTTTGTCTGATTTTATCTAAAATTTCCATTACAGCCTTTCACTTATGATATTTTAATTCCCATGAATTTTTAATCAAAAATTTTATTATCCGAACTTATTTTATTAGTATTTTCTTCAATTTCTTTTCTACAAAACTTGGAACAAATTCTGATAAATTCGCGCCGAGTTTTGCCACTTCTTTGATTAATTTGCTGGAGACAAAGGAATATGATTCATTGGGCATCATGAAAACTATTTCAATATTTTTATTCAGTTTTCGATTGGTTAAAGCCATCTGAAATTCATATTCAAAATCAGAGATCATTCTTAATCCCCTGATTACTACATTACAGTTTTTGCTCTGCACATAATCAACCATCAGCTGATCAAAAGTGTCTACTTTGACTCTGGACAACCCCTTTGTTGCCTGCTTGAGCATTGATACTCTTTGTTCAACACTGAACAGCGGCGTCTTTGAATCATTGGCTGCCACCGCGACAATTACTTCATCATAAAGCTTCACTGCTCTTTTGATTATATCAATATGCCCATAAGTAACCGGATCAAATGTTCCTGGATACACAGCTCTTTTATTCAAAATAGCAACTCCCTGGCCGATTTAAATCTTCAGCCTTAATGCACTGCAAATAAAATAGTTACACCCTTATCAGCATAAACCGGAATTTAAGAATGGGTATAAAAAGAGATAAGAGTATCCCCATAATTTTTAAGCTGCCAACGCTTTAGATTATTGCTGATCGTCGGCAACTCATCCTTTTTGTAGTGTTCAATAACTACTATTGCAGGCGCCAGTAATATATCACAGCTGCTGATTTTGAGCAAGCATTTTTTTGCCCAACCGCCTATATAAGGAGGATCGGCAAAGACAATATCATATCCCGCTTTTTGCTGATCAAAAATATCCAGGCTATCCAGCGCGTCCCGGGCAATAACCGTACATTTTGCCCGCACATTTAACAGCTCGATATTTTCCTGGATGGTTTTTAAAGATATTGGATTTTTTTCCACAAAAGTCACATATTCAGCTCCAACGCTTAAAGCCTCAAATCCCAATGCCCCGCTGCCGCTAAACAAATCCAGGACTTTTTTGCCTTCGACTACTCCGGATAAAACATCAAAAATTGCTTTTCTGACTTTTTGGCTGGTTGGCCTGACATCTCGGGAATTGGGCATTTTTATAATTCTGTTTCTAAATTCACCGCTGATAATCCGCATATTTTACCTTTTTATGGTTTAAAATAAAAAACAGAAGCAATTAAAGCCGAAAACTAGTTTCGTTTTGCTTAATTACTTTCTGTTTTAACCGAAACTTTTAATTTTTACTACTATTGAACCTTTGCCTGGATTTCAAAATCAATCAGTTCTAAGTCTCTGATTTTTCTTCTATTCGAGTAATTTAAATGACTATTGATAAAATACTCTGATTTTTCCAAGGCGCTGACAAAATCCAGCACTTCCTGCAAAGTTTTCGCCTGCCCCCTGATTACTAAAATACCTTGTTCATTGATTGAAAGCATATTTAAATTAGTCGACACCGGAATAATATCCGCAATCGCGGTGATCGCGTCTAATATCCGCAGCTGAGAGCTTAACTGTTCTTTGACTATTTCCAGTTTTCTTAATTTATTTTGAACTGTTTGGGCTTGCGGCTTGAGGCTTGTTATTTCAGTATTTATTTTTTCCAGATACGCCTGCTTGCTATTGATCTGGAGCATGAATATGCCGGCTAATAATAAAATATTTACTAATAAAAGCCCTATCGAAATTGAAATTCGTTTTTTAAAAGATTTTTTTTGTTTGCTTATGGTGAATTCATTGCTCAGCAGATTTATTCCCTGTCCATCCAAGACCGCTAAACCATACGCAATATCTATTTTTTCTTCCTGGATCGGTACGGCAAACCTTTGCTTTAAAACTTCAGCAATTGATTCAAGATCATTATCCCGCGAGCCCAGAATGATTTTTTTAAGTTTGTTTTCTTCGGCATTATTAAAAAATAATTCCATGCTATGGCGGATCTCGCTGATCAAAACTTGAGGAAAACGATCAGGATCATCAACTAAAAACCCGCGGCTGAATTCAATGATCTTGTTTCTGGCAATAATAATTTCCACTGCCCCGTCTTCGACATAAACTAATAAAACCGGATCATCCGCATTATTTTTATCCAGAGAATTTTCTAAACATTTGATCAATGCCAGACTGCTCAGACTAAGCGCTTGGATACCCAGCGCGGCGGATTGAATTTTCTCAAGCAGTTTGCTTACTTCTTCTTTATGGGTAACTACCACCAAAGTATCGGCATAGCCATTATTTCTTTTATTTAATACCAGAAATCGAATAATTGTTTCTTCGGGCTTAAGCGGCAATAGTTCGGCGGCTTCATATTGCGCCATGCGCTCAATTTCCCCGTTTTCATGCGATGGAAAGGAAAAAAATCTTACGCTGACCTGATGCCGGAATAAACAGCCGATGATATTTGTTTTCGTTATACCCTGTTTGGCCACGAAATTCTTGATCGCTAAAGGATCGATTTCTTTGCCCGCTAAACTAATCGATTCATCTTTGATCAGTTTAAACGCTTGTTTATTAAAACTAAACTGGGCTATCCGGGCTTTTTTATTGGTAAAATAGATTATTGTTTTGATCAATTCTAATTCTCCTTTGACAATAAAATATCAAGTTTATTATCATGTCGGCCGACTACTACTTCCAGACTCTGGGCAATATGCCGCTCTTTTGACTGAGCATTGACTAATATTCTAAACGCGTTTGAATTAACTTTAACACATTTTATCAGTGAGCTTACCTGTGCCGGGGTTAAGCCAATAAGCGATAATTCCGCTGAAAGCTCGTCATTGCTTACAAACGGATTTGATTGCCTGTGCGCGATTATTGACTGCACGGCTGAATCAGTCATCCCGGGAATCACGCCTAAAACCGCTTCAGAAACAGTATTAATGTTCAGCATCCCATTGGAAAAAGTCGTCAGCAGATCAATCAGCCGCGTTTGGTTAAATTGATCGACTGCCGAACCGGTACCATCCAAGGCTAATAAATCAATAACTTCACTTTTAAGATCAAACGGCCGATTCTTGAGAATTAGCGCTACCTGCTCAACGGTTATTTCCGGGAAAAAAGTTTTAAGATTATTTAAAATTTCTTCGGAAACATTATTTATATTAATAAACCGATTTTCATCAATGATCTGGATATTAACTGTTCCTGAATCCTGTTCTAAGCTGATTTTTTGCCCCCAGTCTTCACTGAGCGCGTCATACGCTAAGTCATCTTTGACCAGAATATCAATCGCCCGGTTCACACCTTCTTTTGCCAAATAAAACATGCGCAGGCTTTCATTATTTAATGAGCGCAGCCTTACATTCATTCTATTTTTCGCTCCTAAAACAAGCACGACAACAGAAAGAAAAAACATTACCCATAAAACAATAATCAGAATGATCGCTTTTTTTTGTTTACCCCTTTTAATCATTTTTTTATAATTTAACTCTTATTAAGATTAAGCTGTCGGCTCAGCTTCCGGCAAATTTATTTCATTTGCCACGGGGATGCTGATGTATTTTTCTAAATGTAAAACATTGTCAACTGAACCAGTGATCTTAAAATCAATCTCGACTTTAACCTGATCGGGTACAGATAATTCCTCAGCCCACTCTTCATTCCATTTATTATCTTTATTATTAAAGTAGCTTAATTTAAAACTCTCGATCTGATTATTCACTACTTCCGGAATCGCTTCCGACTGCTGATCATCCAAATAATATTTTTTCCTTAAAACTAATAATTCCGACGCGTTATTTTCTGCTTCTGAGTCTAAATAAAAACTAACTGATTCTAATTGCTCCGCATTATTTACTCTAAAAAATTCCAGGCGCTCTGAGCTGCCTTTAAATTTTATATTCTCATTGTCCGGATTGATAAAAGCACTGAACAGATCTGTCTCAATAAGCTCAAAAGTCAGGATAATCTCCTGAAGGCTTGAATTGTTTTTCTCTTCATTTTTCCAAACCTTTATCCCCAGATAAAGACTGGTATAAACCGCTCCGGAAATAATCGCGAAGATGGTCATACCGATAAGTAGCTCTAAGAGAGTAAATCCTTTTTTCATTTTATTTATTATACCACAGGTTTTAAAAAAAAGACACAAAACACAGGTCACAAGGATACAAGGAAACAGCGTAGGGGCCGCGCTTGCCTCGGCCCGTAATAATATACCATTATCAAGAATCGGGAATAATTAGGATACGGGCGCAGGCAAGCAGCGCCCCTACAAAAAAAGGCCGGAAAAATTAATCCCGGCCTTTTTCGCTTTATAACTTTAAACTATGCTTTTAACTTGTGACTTTGTGACTGTTTAGCTCTTACTTTTTAGTCATTAGAAATTAGTAATTAGTTATTTTTTTCTGTGACTTCGTCTATCCATTCAAGATACGGCTTACTGCCGGCGATAATCGGCAAAGCAATAATCTCTGGAACATCATAACTGTGCCACTCAAGAATCAGAGCTTCCAGCTCTCCGTACAGACTTTTCTTTGTTTTTATGATCAGCAGCACTTCATTTTCACTCTGGATTTCATTTTTCCAGGAAAACAGAGAATTAACATTGGTTTTACTCACACATGCTGCCAATTTTTGCTCAAGCAGCTTTTCCCTGAGCAGATCAGCTTCCTGGTCTGAACCGGCAGTAACAAAAACAATAATGCATTCATTGTTTTCTCGGCTCATTTAAAATTTATCCCTTTTTTTCTCTAAGGCTTATCTGGCAAGTTTTTTCATGTTCATTGCCCACACTGACATGACCTTCTCTGGCTAACCAGCCCAAGCCCATTAATACTAAATTTCTCGGCTTATTTATTCCGCTGATCAAATTTTCCAGATCAGAATCTCCGTTTTCATCCAGATAATGCCAGATGTCTCCTGCCACAATCCCAATTTCCATAATCATATTCAACCCCTCCTTATATGTCTGCATAACCCTTGTCTTGAATTAGCTATGCGCTAATCCAGGATCAGCTATGCGTGATTTACTCACTGTTTATTATTTTTTTCTTGAGAAGATTCCAAATGCTCTCTTTTATTAAAGCTGCCGCATTGCGGGCAAACAGTTATATCATTATCAAATACATGTGAATAAACAAAACCGCAAATCGAACATTGCCAGAGCTTAAATTCTTTAGGATACCATTGCTTAGGCTTGCGAAAAAAAGCAAATACCATACTTCCCGCGAATATTATAATAAAAAATAATACATAATAAGCAACTGCTTGATCAAAGGATAATTTTATCATTTAAGATTAAAAACCAGTTTAATTGTGCCCCATTGTTCCTGCGGTTTTATGCCCTCAGGTAAAGGCATAAATTTCCATTTTCTAATATAGCGAATCCCGATTTCATCCAGCTCCGGATATCCCGCGGATGTAACTTTTTCTACTGCGCCCACTGTACCGTCGGCTAAGATTAGAAATTTCAGCTCTACTTCAAAGTAATTGCCTAATTCTTTGGCCCATTCCGGATATACGGGTAAAGCTGGTTTAACTAAAATGCTTCTTTGCAATCCGCCTTTTAGGCTTTCTCCAATATGAAACTCTTCTTTGATCACTGAATCATTATTAATCTCCGGGTCTTTCTTCTGCGAAAGCTCAGAAACCGGCAAAGCTTCTTTGGTTAAAACATTGAATTCCATATTTTTCGGCATTGCTTGCTCAGCAATAGGATCAAGTTTTCTCTCTTGAATATTCTTTGGATTATCAGCATCCCCCGTGTCTAAACTCGACAGATCATGCAATGATCCCCAAAAATTTATCGCGGTAAATTTATGTTCCGCGATTTTTTCCGGCCAGACAATATGCACTGCTTCTCCGCCAATAAGATGCCATACCAAAGAAAATGATAGAGCAAAAGCAAATATTTTTTTTTCTCCCATTACTATCTGACTTCCTGTAAAGTCGCAATATTTATTTGGGAAATTCCTACTTTACGGCAAATGTCCCATACCATTACCACTGATCCCAGCTGAGTATTTTTGTCAGCTTTAATCAGTAAAGGTATTTCTTTATCCGCCTTTACTCTTTCACTAAGATGATTTGTCAGCTCTTCTAAACTAATCGGCTTGTCATTAAGATAAATCACATTTTCACTGTTGACTGTAATAATAATATTTTTATCTTTGATGACTTCCGAGGTCACTGCTTTGGGCAGATTGATTTTTATCCCCGGCATCACGATAAAACTTGAGGTAAGCATAAAAAAAACAAGCAAAAGAAATACCATATCCACTAAGGGAGTGATATTGATTTCTTTTTGTCCTTTTTCCAGCTCTAAATGCTTTCTAAACCGCATGGGATATTCCCCCTACTTTCTCTGAGTAAGAATATTCACAAGATCAGTGGCCATTATTTCCATTTCCACAACCAGGCTTCCGACTTTTGCCACCAAATAATTATAAGCAACAAAACTCGGAATCGCGACCAATAAACCCGCTACTGTGGTGATCAGAGCTTCCCATATTCCCTGAGCGAGAACTGAAGCATCAACCGGATACATTGCCTGCGCTTTTTGCTGAATGATCTGAAAGGTGCTGACCATCCCGGTAACTGTTCCCAGTAATCCGAGCAAAGGGCTGACATGGGCAATGGTCGCCAAAGAACTAAGATTCTTTTCCAGCTTAGGAACTTCATGTAAGCCGGCATCTTCTATTGCTTCCCGGATTTCCGCCTTGGGACAATCATGCTTGGCAATTCCGGCTTTTATGATCTGAGCTATCGGACCTTGGGTCTGTTCGCAGATTTCTAATGCGTCGGATATTCTATTTCGCTTTAAGGCCGCGGTGATTTCATCCATAAATCTCGATGTGTCGATTTTTGAACGGTATAGGTTTAAAACTCTTTCCAGAATAATCGCGAAGGCAAATATCGAACAGAGAATTATCGGAATCATAACCGGTCCGCCCTTATTTATAACATCGACCTTAAGGTATAAGCCTGTTGCGATCAGGCATGCCGAGATAAGACTTATCAGTTTAAATATTATGTTTTGCATTATTCCTCCTTGTGAATCAATTTTTCTATTTTTTAAAGGTATTAATATAAACAAAATACCGTTTTCTTTGACAAATAAACTTTAATTGCGAAATTATACAGGAAGATATCTGGAGTTTTTCATACTACTAGCTGATTTAACCTAAGTTATTGCGCCGCAAAATTTAAGCTTAAAATCTGAGCGTTATTCCAGATAATATACTTCTGCTCTGACTAGGATATCCTCTAACTATTTCGTAGTGGTCATTTAATAAATTATCAACTAAAGCAAAAAATGTCAAGGAATCTTTCAGGTTGTAAGTAAGCTTTGAGCCTAAAAGAAAATTCCCGCTTGAGCTCTCTTTTGAGTTTCCGGAATAATATCTTCTGCCCAAGTAATCACCGACAAAATCAATCTTAGTTTTTTCGGTCATTTGGTAGGTCAATCCCACTGATATTTTTTGTTTTGGCTCAAAGGGAATAAATTCATAATCTGAATCTTTGCTTCTTATTTTTCTTATATCTAAACTTAAAAAATAATTAAATTCTTCACTCCAATTATATTCTGTAGACAGATTTATTCCTTTAACATTTACCTGGTCAATACCTAAGGGAGCATAAAACCCATCATTATCATTGTCAGTTAATAACCAGTAATTTCGATCCTGGCGATAATAGATCAAAACATTTGCTCGCCATTGAGTGCTTATGTGTTTGTCCAGATTATAGGCAATCTCCGAGCTTCGCACCGGACGCATTAACTCGGGATTAACTTCAATATAATTATCTTCCAGATATGTTTGATTAAACAAGATCGGGGAATATTTGCGGCTGATTGTGAATTTATGCAGGCAATCCTCATTTGCCTCATAAACCAGCTCGATAAATGGCGACTGTCTTTGGCCAAACTCCTCCTGGGCAAAAAGGTCTATCCCAAGGATTGTTCTCCATTGATCAGTTAAATCAATTGAATTGGTTTTAATATCAGCGCTCCCTGTTGCTGCTTTGTAATGATTTATCAATTTATTCTGATAAGCATTGATATCAAAAATCAGCGATTCATTTGCTAGTTCTAATTTAAAACCAGAAATTTTATTTTTAAAATCTTCCCGCGCTAGATCATCATTGAATATCGACTGACCATAGTAGGGCGTAAATTTTAAACTCGCGTCATCTTGTTTGTGGATCAAGCTGAAAGAAGAAAGGATATCACTGTTTCTTCTTTCCGCGTTTAAGGTGGGCATTGTTGTCTTGCCGGGCAAGCCCATTTTCTTATCAAAATAATCAAAGTCAAACACCAGCTCATTTTCTTGATAAAAAGGGATCCCTAATCTAAAGCTAGGCGTATAAGCAGTAAACTGGGAATTGTCTCTATCCCCGCCATTGTCCATGACTTTCATGTAGGCATTGTAGTAAAATTTTTCTGACTTTATCGAATGTTCAAATTCAAATAGCTTAGAATCAAAGCTGCCGTAAGAGCTGTTAAAAAAACCCTGCGCCTCATCTTGCTTGGGTGATTCATTCAAAGTTGACTGTGCTACTAGCTCAGCAGATATGATCCCGCTGTTTCCAAAAGGATAATCGATATCTTCCTGCCCGGTGATATTTACCTGCGGCAGCTTGACTAATGGTTTTTCCAATTCCTCAGCAAAGCATTGGGAAACGCATAATAAACAGCTAATAATAATAATTAATCTGCTGTATTTACATTTGCTTTGATCCATTGCAGCCTCTCTTTAGCTATTTCTTGTTTGGGTAAATTTCCTATTATGATTTTATTGTAAGCGTCTTGAGCTTTTTCATAGTCTTTTTTAAACTCAAATATTTCTCCAATTTTCAAATATGCCTGACCAACCCATTGTTCTAAATTCGGATATAAATAAATAACTTTTAAATATTCATCAATGGCCTGATCATAATCTTCCATCTTTTCACTTATCGTAGCGATTTGAAACTGCAGCTGGGCTTTAAATTCACTAACAGCCTCTTTCGACTGCAATGCTTTGCCTAAATAAGATAAAGCTTTTTTATATTCACCTTCTTTTTGTTCAATATCCGCTAGTTTTTGATAAGCAATGTTTTCATACAATGACCCGGCATAGTTTTTAATCATTTGTTTTAACTCTAACTCTGCTTTTTCAATTTTTCCCTGTTCAGTCAGGATCTCGACGATTTTCAGCATCGCCTCGGCAGTAAGATCACTGTCCGGAAAGTCATGTTTAAGCAGATTAAATTGCTCCAGGGCAAGATCTTTATTATCGGATTTTAAAAAGCAAATACCGGTTTGAAACAAAGCATCGTCTTTTAAATCGTTTTGATCAATATTGCTTTTTGTAATTAAATTAAAGTATTCTCTAGCCTTATTATATTGTTCGTTCTGCTGATAATACTTTCCCAACCAAAACTGGGTATCACTGATAATCGGAGCTTCCGGGCACTTGGCGATAAATTCAATAAACGCGTTTACTGCTTCTTTTTCTTTGCCGCTATTATAATAAGCCCATGCCCTCTGATGCAGACATCGCCAGAGCAGCTCTTTGTCCTTGGTAGTTTTTATGATCTGATTGTACATTGCAATCGCGTCATCGAATTTTTTCAGATTGTAAAATGCGGTCGCTACATGAAATTGGGCTTGTTCTTTGAATTCTCCATCTGGATATTTTTCAATTGTCGAATTAAGTTCTCTGATCGCGACTGAGTAATTTCCTTTTTTAAAATAAGCTATTCCTAATTGATATCTTGCCGGGGCTAGTGATGCGCTTTGCGGAAAGTTATTTATAACATTGTTAAACGCTAATATTGCCGCGTCTAATCTGCCTTGTTTTAAAAAACTTATGCCTAATTGATATTGCGCGTAATCAGCGTAAGGACTGTCCGCGAAATCGATTAGGATCTTATCGTATCCCTTTTGCGCTAATTCAACATCTCCGGACTCTAAATAGATATCCGCGATTTTGCTCAAAGCATTAACTTTAATTTTAGGATCATTTGTTAGTTGGATAACTAGCTTTAATTCTTTTAAAGCGCTGCTTTTATCATTAAGTTTTTTAAGATATAAAATTCCTAAGTTATAGTGCACTTCCGCAATAAGCTGATTCTGCGGGAATTGTTTAACCAGGCTTTGATAACAACTTATTGCCTGATCTGTCCGGTTCAAATCACTAAATGTTTTAGCCTTGGCGAAAAGAGCCCGAGCAGCCAATTTTCCATTGGGGAATTTCTTTATCATCTCGTCATAAAGCTCTAAAGCTTTATCATACTGCTCTAATTTTCGATTGGATTCCCCGGCCTGGAGATAAACTATTTCCGCTAATTTATGCGCGGAAAAAAACTCAAGAAAATCTTCAAAAGCCTTTAAGCTTTGTTTATAATCCCCTAAGTCAAAATACGCCCAGCCGATTCCGTAACGAGCATATGGAGCATAATTTGAACTCGGACCTTTTTCCAAAGAAACCTTATAGTGTTCTATGGCTTGGGAATAATTACCCATGCGGTAAAAAATTTCTCCAAGCAAACAATGCGCCCTGGCCAAATTTTCCGGTTTGGGCTGTTTTTTTAAATAAACCAAAAGAAAGGTCTGCGCCTGAGCATGCTGGTTTGATTCAAATAAAATTTCTCCGATTTTAAACTGCGCTTCCGGAACATACTCATGATTCGGGAATTTATTTATAAAATATTCGAACTCATTTTTTGCCTGCGAAAAATCTTTTAATTCATATGATGCCCAGGCGCTATTATAGCTGGCATAGCTGGCAAAATGAGACTGAGAAAATTCATCAACTATTTTCTGGTAAAATACTCGAGCGCGTTTATAATCTTTACCCTTAAAATAGGTCTCCCCGCTCCAAAACATGATTTCATCAGTTTTATCCGGAGCTGATTCTTTACTTTTCTTAAGCAGTTCTTCAAAAGCTGAGGAAGCTTTGTATAAATGCCCTTGTTTTAAATAACAGCGGGCAATCAGGAATTCTACCTCAAACATTCTTTTACTGTCGGGATAGTCTTTTTTAAACTGCTGGAGCTGCCTGATCGCGCTATCATAAAACCCATCTTTGAATACTTGCTTAGATAAAAAAAGATCTTTAAATTCATTATCTTCAGCAAAGACAATCCCGCACTTTAAAACCATAAGGCTCAGCAGGAAAACTATGATTACTTTTAAAAATTTATTATTAAACATTATTATTTATCTCTAATGTTGCATTAAATGTTGTTTTAAATATCTACCTGTATATGATTTTTTATTATTCATTATTTGTTGCGGAGTGCCTACAGCAATTACCTGCCCTCCATTATCGCCGCCTTCAGGCCCTAAATCAATAATATGATCAGCGGTTCTGATCACATCAAGATTATGCTCAATCACTAATACTGTGTTACCATAACCAACTAAAGTGTGCAAGACTTTTAACAGTTTATCAATATCAGCAAAATGTAGTCCGGTGGTCGGCTCATCGAGGATATACAAAGTTCTCCCGGTTGCTTTTTTCGCCAGTTCAGTAGAAAGCTTTACTCTTTGGGCTTCCCCTCCGGAAAGGGTTGTCGCTGCCTGTCCGAGCTGAATATAACCCAAGCCTACATCATTTAAAATCTGAAGTTTTGCAGTAACTCGCGAATTGGCAGTGAAAAACTGCAGCGCATCGGAAACTGTCATTTCCAAAACATCGGAGATTGTCTTACCTTTATATTTAACTTCTAAGGTCTGCTCATTATAACGTTTGCCTTTGCAGACCTCGCACTGCACATAAACATCCGAAAGAAAATGCATTTCTATTTTTTTAATTCCATCGCCCTGACAAGATTCACAGCGGCCGCCTTTAACATTAAAGCTGAATCTCCCCGGCTTATATCCTCTGATCTTGGCTTCCGGCATTTGGGAAAAAAAATCGCGGATCGGAGAAAATAAATTAGTATAGGTTGCCGGATTTGATCTAGGAGTTCTCCCAATTGGCGATTGATCAATGACAATTACTTTATCGATATTCTCAATGCCTTTGATTGTTTTGTGCAATCCCGGTTTTTCTTTGGAAAAATATAATTTCTTAGCCAAGCCGCGATAAAGGATATCATCGATCAAAGTTGATTTGCCGGAGCCGGAAACTCCGGTGATACAAACAAATTTTCCCAAAGGAATACTCACATTAATATTTTTAAGATTATGCTCTTTAGCGCCGATTATTTCAATTTTTTTGGCTTTGATTTTCTTATCTGCTGGTTTTTTCGCCCGCAGATAGTCAGGCAGGATCTTGAAGTCTCCGTTTATATACTGAGCAGTCAGCGAATCTTTGGATTTAAGAATATCGGCTAATGTTCCCTGGGCGACAATATACCCGCCCTGTTTACCGGCCCCCGGACCAAGATCAACGATATAATCAGCTTGTTTGATTGTCGCCTCATCATGTTCAACCACGATCAAGGTATTGCCAATATCCCTTAATACTTTTAATGTATCCAGCAGTTTATCATTATCCCGCTGATGCAGACCAATGCTCGGTTCATCTAATACATAGATAACTCCCCGCAAACGCGATCCGATCTGAGTTGCCAAACGAATTCTCTGGGCCTCTCCTCCGGACAAGGTGCTGCTTTGCCGATCAAGGCTAAGATAACCTAAGCCGACATTTTCCATAAAATCAATCCGCTGCCTGATTTCTTTTAAAATCTGATGCGCAATATGTTTTTGTTTTTCATCGAGTTTCAATTCGCGAAAAAATTTCGCGGCATTAACAATCGACAGGCTAGTAATCGCATGGATTGAAAGGTCGCCTACTTTCACTGCCAGACTTTCCGGCTTTAATCTTGCTCCATTACAGCTGGGACAAGGCAGATTGCTCATGTATTTATTTATTTCTTCTTTTCGAAATTCACTATCTGTGGTTTTAAATAATCGCTCAAGATTAGGAATAATCCCTTCAAAAGGTTTGCCCCAGACATTTATTTTTTCATCTCCGTATAAAATTAATTTTTGAATATTTTTGCTTAATTTATTAAAGGAAACATCCAAACTAAAACCAACTTTTGCCGCGCATTCATACAGCAAGCTGCGATAATACATGATATAACCCTTACCGCCTCTGCGCCAGGGTTCAAGCGCGCCTTCTCTGAGCGTGCGGGTTGGCTCCGGAACCACCAGATCTTCATCTATTTCTACTTTTGTTCCCAAACCCCCGCAAGCAGCGCAAGCACCATAAGGACTATTAAAGGAAAACATTCTCGGCTGAAATTCTTCATAATTTATTCCGCAATGCGTACAAGCATAGACTTCGCTAAAGATCATTTCTTCTAATTTTGCGTCTTTACCTTCAATTGCCAGCAACATTGTGCTTTTACCGACTTTTAATGCTGTTTCTATTGAATCGGTAAGTCTTTTTTTAATATCCGGATTTAAGATCAATCTATCGACCACAACTTCGATGCTATGAGTTTTTTTCTTTTCAAGATTAATCGGTTCGTTTAGATCATAAATTTCTTTGTCTACCCGCACTCTGACAAAACCGGATTTAGCCACTTCCTCAAATATTTTGCGGTATTCGCCTTTTCTGCCCCGGACTAAAGGCGCCAGCACATACAGCTTAGAGCCTTGTGGCAATTGCATTATCTGAGTAACTATTTGTTGAACAGATTGTTGGGTTATTTTTCGATTACAGCGATAACAATAGGCAATACCGACTCGGGCAAATAATAATCTTAAATAATCATAGATTTCCGTCTGAGTGGCGACTGTGGAACGCGGATTAGCTCCCGCCACTCTTTGTTCAATGGCAATTGCCGGAGAAAGGCCTTCGATATATTCCACATCGGGTTTGTGTAATTGTTCAAGAAATTGACGGGCATAAGCCGAAAGGCTTTCCACATATCTCCGCTGACCCTCGGCATATATTGTGTCAAAGGCCAATGAAGATTTGCCGGAGCCGGATAAACCAGTAATTACTATCAGTTTATTCCGCGGCAGTTCTAAATCAAGGGACTTTAAATTATGTTCTTTGGCCCCTTTGATAATAATTGATTGTTTGTCCATAATTCTCACTCTAAATATAGCAGATAAAAGGCTGGTTTATCATTGTTAAACTTAAATAATATACTAGCACAAACTATGCGGTCTAGCAATGGGGAAAAAGCAGAGACAGAAAACCGAATGACGAGAGACGAAGGACGCAAGGCTATGGAGGACAGATGGACGATCGCTACGCTAGGACGCAAAAGCAGGAAGTGAGAGTAAATTTCTAATTACTAATTTCTAAACTCTAAATAAACTCAAATGACTAAAACCAAAAAGTAAAATCGATTAAAAAGTTTGTAAGGTTATAAAGGTCATAACGACACAAAGACATAAGTTTAATTTTTATTTAGGTTTATAATTTTGGATTTATTTAGAGTTTAGGGTTTGGAGTTTTTTGCGTGATACGCAATGCGCGATACTCACGACTCTCGAAGTAATAATAAAATTTGGGCATAAAAAAACGAGGAGAGACGAGGTTGTTACAATTAAATTTCCGAACTTATTGCAAAATCCAAACCTTAAACGTACCTTACCGCTCGTCTATCCTCTAATTAAAATATACCACATTTTCGATAACTCTGCCACTTTATTTTATATCTTTTTATTCAGCATTGCGTCTTGAGTCGTGCGCATTGCTGCTACCCCGATACTCAATATGATCAGCAAATTTTACGCGAGTCATAAATTTTCTTGCCATAAAACAGCAAGATCGGCAAATCCGTGCCGTATTTTCGGCACTTGCGGAACTCGCCCTTTAAAGTTGGCGTGCCGCCTCTCTTGATTTACAAGGGCTCAGACAGGTCCTCGTGCCCTAAAGGGTTCCCAAAAATCCAACACGTATTTAACTAAATTGATGAAAGCTTAAAAATTTCCCAATCATCTTTCACAAAGTTCACCTTTGCTTAATTAACGCGACAACACCTAAATTTAAACGCTCCTGCTTTTCGTTTTTATTTTTAGAAATTAGTGCAATTAGAAATTAAATATTTATTCCCTGCTTTTGCGTCGTTCGTCCTAGCGCAGCGATCGTCCTTCGGTTCCACGCAATATTTGTGTCAATTCTTTGACAATCAGCTGGTTTTATGCTAAATTAAATCTATATGAAAAAATTTATCCTTATTTTTATGATCATTGCCCTATTCCTCGGCGGCTGTAAAACCACAGCCAAAATCCCCCAACTTACAAACAGCCTTTCAATAAAATCTGTTATCGAACTCTGGGGTGATCCGCAAGAAAAAACTCAGGTTGGCACTACGCCGAAAAAATATCCTGTGGAATTATGGAAGTATAGTTTTAAAAAAGGTCATTCGCTTTCCGGCAAACCCGAAGAGTGGGTATTGATTTTTGTTGATTCAGAGTTATATTTATGGCTTGAAGACGATCCGGATAAAATTTTTAAAGAACTGCTGACTCTCGGAGTATATGGCGATGAAGAAATGAGTTTTCTGGAAAATCAGAATTCTCAACAAAATCCAGCGATAAAAGCCGAAGAAACCAGAAGAACTATGGATATTCTCCACACTTATCAATTATATCAAAACACGCAAATGCAAATACAAACTCAGCAGCTATTGCAAACTCTCAGACAACAACCAGTATATCTTCCGCCTCCAGCACCTCCGGCAAGACAAATAAGGCAATAACTCTATGACCCCAGATAATCCTCTTTCAGAATTATTAGTTGATTTAGAAGACTTTCATCCCCTCACCCGCAAACAAGCGATAAATAAATTAACGGATTTAGGCGACAAATCAGTTATTCCCAAAATTATTGAAATACTCTTAAACGATAAACCGGCTTTGGTTCGCCAAGCAGCGGCCCAGTATTTTCAAAAAAATGTATCTGATAAAAGCAGTGTGCCGGCTTTAATCCAGTCTTTAAAAGACCCAGAGGAAATCGTGCGCGGCGCGGCTGCCAGCGCCTTAGGAGCAATCAAGGATAAATCAGCGGTTATTGATTTATGCGCGGCTTTAAAAGATGAGTCCCAACATGTCCGCTGGGCAGCGATTCATAATCTTGCCAAAATCGGGGACAAAGCAGCGATCAATGCCTTGATTGAATTAATTAACGATCCTGAAGAAATTCTAAACATTAAGGACTCGGCAAAAGAAGCTTTAAGACAATTAAGACTATGCTGATTAAATTTCAATGAAATAACCCCATTAGTTTAATAATATTTATGTTTAAATTAAATAATAAATTAGTATTTTTAGTTGTCATATTGTTGTTTATCGCTCCCCTATCTTTAGCTCAAGCTAAAACTTTTAAAATCGCCAGTTATAATGTTGAGAATTTATTTGATCTGGAGACCTCAGGAAATGAATATATTGAATATGTTCCGAATAATATATTTAACTGGAATGAAAAAACTTTTAACATAAAACTAAATAATCTTACCACAGTGCTTAAGGATTTAAACGCTGATATTATTGCCCTGCAGGAAATTGAATCAAAAAGCGCTTTACAAGCCCTCCAGACAAAACTCCGCGAAAATAATTTAGAATATAAATATTCCGCGATCACCATAGGCAAAAATACCACTGTAAAATGCGCTGTATTATCTAAATATCCGATTACTAAAACCCAAGAAATATTTATCGCGGACCGAAAAACCCGAAATATCTTAAAGCTGCAGATTGACTTAGAAAACAACCCGTTAATCGTATATATCAATCACTGGAAATCAAAAAGTGGACCGGAGAGTCTGCGAATTAAATCCGCCAAGGCCCTGAAAAAAGATATTGATCAGCTGGCCGCTAATACTGATTTTATCCTGATCGGTGATTTTAATTCCAACTATAATGAATTTGAAAGCATAAAAAAAATAAAGAGATTAAATGACCGCAAAGGCTTAACCGGTATAAATCATATTCTGAAAACTACGCTTGGCTCAAAAATAGTCAGCGAACAATTTTTTTCCAAACAGCAAAACAGTCTTTTTCTTTATAATCTATGGATGGAAATACCCGCAAGCCAAAGATGGTCATATACTTATTCTAAATTCAAAGACAGCCCGGATTCAATAATCTTAAGTCCAGGACTTTACGATAATAAAGGGATTGCTTATATTGATAATTCTTTTAACCGCTTTACGCCTGATTATTTATTTAAACAAGGAGAAATTTTCAGATGGCAAAAAGCAAAAAATGGATCAGGCATGCATATCGGATCAGGATACTCGGATCATTTGCCGATTTTCGCCCTATTCACTCCGGAAGCTTTTAATTTTAAACAAACAGAGAAACCGCCTATTGCTGCTGAGCTAGCCAAAAATAAGCCTACAATCCAAACTCTGGGACTTGTTGATTTGAATACAAGTGCTAAAAAAGAGCTGCTGGCAATACCGGGAATCGGCAAGGTTCTGGCTGATAAGATCATTGCCAAACGCCCTTATCAAAGTATTGATGATCTGATAAAAGTAAACGGCATTGGCAAAAAAAAGTTGGCGACAATCCGCAAGTATTTTAAGATCGATAAGCAATAGAATCTATAAATTCTGATAAACTGCTTCGCACTAAAGCCTCAGAAACAAAAAAACAATTATTATGCTGCCCTTGGAGAATAACAAATTTCTTCGGATTATTCGCAGAATTAAATAATTTCTGACCTAAAGTAAACGGCACGATATCATCATCCTGTGAATGAAAATGCAGTTTAGGAACTTTTACTCGGGAAATTTTATCAAGCGAAGCAAATTTAGTTTTCAGAAAAAGAGTCGGCAAAAAAGGATAAAATGTTCTGGCCATATCTTGAACATTGCTAAAAGTGCCTTCAACGATTAAACCATCTAGCGCAATATCACTTCGCGCTGCCAGATCAATCGCGATCGCTCCGCCTAATGACTCTCCATAAACGATAATCGGCAATCCTGGCTGTTGCTCCTTAACAAATCGATAAGCTGCCTGAATATCCAAATACAAACCGTTTTCACTGGGCTTGCCCTGGCTTTGGCCGTAGCCGCGATAATCAAACAGAAAAATATTCAAATCAAGCTGATTTAAACAAGCGATTTTTTCCAAACGATGACTGATATTGCCGCCATTACCATGACAGAAAATTATAGTTGCTTTAGGCTTTTTCGCTTTAATAATCCAGGCATTTAATCTTACCTTATCCTGAGTATTAAAAAATACATCCTGATATTCTAAACCAAGATCAGCGGGTGTGGCTTCGATCTGCGCAACAGGATAATACAAGCTTTTATTTTCTAAATAGCGAGCATAGAAAAATAAAAATAAAAAACCAGTAATGAACAATACTGCTGTTTTAATCATAAATACCCTTGATTTTCAACCTTTTCATTTAAAAACGGCTTATTTTTTCTGCGAATTTAATATTTTATTTAGCTTTTCCCATACTTGCTCAACAGATATTGCGTTCATGCATTCAGCCGGCGCGTGGGCCTGGCAGCTGCCACCATTCGGGCCGGGATAACAAGGCATGCATTTCAAACCCGCGCTTGAAAAAATAATATTTTGTTTATGTAATAAAGGATAAATAAAATTCGGGTCAGTTGCCCCGTACAATCCAATGGTTTGAATGCCCATGCAGCTGGCAAAATGCAGAAAACTGCTATCTGGACCAATAAAAATATCCATTTTTTTTATCAAAGCCATTGATTGCGATACAGTGCTTTTATCAATAATTGAGATTACTTGCTTAGCGATGTTCGGAACAACCTGTTTATCCCAATCGCTGTTACCGGTTTTGCCAAATAAGAAAACTTTAGCATTAAACTCGCTATTTAATTTTTCAATTATCTTATTCCACTTTTCAATTGGCCAGCATTTAAGCGGCCAAGCCGCTAAAGGCATTATTCCCACCTTTAAACTTTTCGCATCTACACTATTATCTTTAAGTAAATCAACTACATACCGCGAATCATTGTCCGAAAATTTAAATTCAAACTCAGCCGGACCGGCGATTATCCCCTGTTTTTCCAGAAACTCAAGATATTTTTCCGCGACATGCGCGTCTTTTATCGCAATCGCGCTTTTCCGATATTTTAATAATTTGCCGATACCAAAAAAATAATGCATCTGGATATCTCGCAAAATAATCGCTAAATCAAATTTTTCCGCCCTCACTCGGGCAATGAACCGCAAATAGCCCATTAACCCTTTATCCTTGCCATGTTTATCAAAGATAATCACCTGATCAATACCCATAATCGAGTTTCCGATATCAGCGCCTTTAGGCGAAGTAATAAAACTAATCCGAGCATTGGGAAAAGCTTTTTTTAAGGGAATGACCACGACCATATCATAGCAGATATCGCCAATATTGCTGTGGCCGAAGATCAGCACTTTTTTTATTTTCAAGTTTTCCAATCCTAAACTCCTTTATGTTCTATTTATAGTTTAATTATACTCTAATATTGAAAACAGGGTAAGCATCAGTCCTGATTAATTGCGTCGATCAATTGACTTAACCTTGAAAAATCATGCCTGTTAAAGCGCAGACTCAAGCGCGGCAAATCAATATAATCTTTTGATTCAAGTTCAATGGCCGCGGGTCCGGTCCGCTGAATTGTTCCCTGTTTTAAGATGTCTTTAAAATTTTTATTCAGCAGTTTTATTTTTTTGTCTGAGATTTCTTTATTTAAGCGCAATATTGTATCAGACCCAATATAACGAATAGAATGATATATTTTATAAAAATTATCGATAAATTCTACCGCCTGATCCACGCTATTCGCAATCCGAAAAAGGCTTAAATCGTCCTTATTAATGAATTTTTTCCCAACTAACTGCTGTTTAACAAAACGCATCCATTGAGTCCAATAAGAAAAACCTTTGGGTTCCATAAGTATTATCGGACGCGGTTTGGCTTTGCCGGTTTGGATCAAAGTAAGCATTTCAAAGCCTTCGTCAAGAGTTCCAAACCCGCCGGGAAAAAGCACGGTAGCATCTGTTTCTTTAACGAACATCAATTTGCGGGTAAAAAAATACTTGAAATTAATTATTTTATCTTTTTCATCAATATAAGGATTAGCGGATTGTTCAAAAGGCAAGCGGATATTCAAAGCAAACTCCATCCCTGACAAAGCTCCTTTATTACCGGCTTCCATTATACCCGGGCCGCCTCCGGTTACAACCATATAGCCTTTTTTAGTTATTTTTCTGGCAAGCTTTTCCGCTAGTTTGTATTCGGCTGAACTCTTTTTTGATCTGGCTGAGCCAAATATTATCACTTTCTTAATATTTCTATACGGAGCAAAAATTTTAAAAGAATACCGCAATTCTTTAAGCGTATTATTTACCATCTTTAAATCAGCTAAATCATTCGACTCTTGGCCAAATTTAGCTACTGTAGTTAATAGCTGTTGCAGCAGATGTTCTGTTTCCGGTAAACTAGACTGCTTAGCAAGTTTATTAATTAGAGCATCTATCCCTTTTTGTCCAGTTTCATATTTTTTTAAATTTTTTGGGCGAATAGACATACTCTCACTCCCTTTTTAAATTCCTAAGTATTGAGATTGCATTAAGTTATCCAATATTGGCTTAAATCTCTGTTTTAAACCTATCTTTCAATTCCTTTAAAAAATCTTCTTCTATTTTTAATCCTGCTAAAAGCGATGGATTATCTTTGAGGACTCTGAATAAGGCCATGACAACGCTAGGGTCAAACTGCAAACCGGCCATTTTTATAAACTCATCAAAGATTTCAGCACTGTTTTTGAGCTTCTGGTAATGACGCCCAGAGTGCATCGCCTCCACCGAACAAGCCACACTTATAATCCGTGCCCCGATTGGGATGCTTTCCCCTTTCATCCCCACCGGGTAGCCGCCTCCATCAAAGCGCTCATGGTGATACAATATGATTTTTAATTCTTCGTCGACATATTTTATCGGCCTAAGCAGCTGCATAGCAATAAGCGGATGTTTTTTTATTTCAACCCAGTCTTGATCGTTAAGCGGATGTTTTTTCAGCCGCACTTCATCTTTAATTCCCAACATACCTAAGTCATGAAGCAAACCCGCATGCTCAATAATTTCTTCTTCATATTTACCCAATTTCAATTCCCTGGCTATGGCTGTTGCTATCGCAGCAACTCTCAGTGAATGGCCGACAAATAATTCATGCTCTTTCTCCAGGTCTTGGAGGAGTGCTTTTATATTTTTAAAATAATAATCCTTTGATTGCTTGGCTATTTCCTGTAGTTTAGCCCCGATTATCTGAAAATCTTTGATCTTCTCCATTTCCGCTACTACTAACTGGCTTAAACAGATATCCTTATAAAGCGTGACCGTTTTTCTGCCTGCGTCCTTAGCCGCGTACAAGCCTTTATCAGCTGATACAACCATCTCTTCAGCACTGGTTATATTATCTTCCAGGACTGAAGATATCCCGCCGCTTATGGAAAATTTAACCATTATATTTTTGGCTTTATCTTTGACCTCGGTTTTCCTAACCATTTCCTGTATCCGCTCAGCGGCATTAACCGCCCCCTTATAACCGGTATTTGGAAGAAGAATTATAAATTCATCCCCGCCATAGCGGGCAATTATATCACAGATCCGGCAGCATTTTTTAAGCAGAAGCGCTACCTGTTTTATAACTATATCTCCAAAAGCGTGGCCATGCCCATCATTTATCATTTTAAAAAAATCAACATCAAGCATCAAACAACTCAAATGGGTATTATAGCGCCTGCTTCGGACAAATTCCTGTTTGCAAACTTCCAGAAAATAATTATAGTTAAACAAATTTGTCAGGCTGTCACGAACTATCATTGCCTTGAGTTCATCCTGTAGATGTTTCGCTCTAAGCATCGCGTTGATCTTTGCCAAGATAATCTCGTGATTAACCGGCTTCCCCATAAAATCATCCGCTCCTGCTTGCAGGCCTTTTAAAATCGCTTTTTCGCTATCATATCCCGTTACCAGAACAATCGGGATATACTTTGTCTGGTCAGAGTTTTTCAATTGAGCACAGGCCGTTAACCCATCCATAACCGGCATATTGCAGTCCATGATAATACAATCCGGGCTGTACTGATAAACCATACTGACACATTCTGCCCCGTCGGAAGCCAGCAATACTTCGAAATGATCTTCAGTTAAAATCCGTTTGAATATTTCGCGATCAGTTTCACTGTCATCCACGTAAAGGATTTTCGCTTTTTTATTTTCTATTTTTTCCATCTTAACCTCAAGGAGTAAGTTTTTAAATTATACAAGCTCTGTCCCGCAAGGGGCACAACCTGTTTTATTTCTTCTTATTAACAATCAGCAACCCGAACAGCGCTATAACACAAATCGTCCCTGTGACATAACCCGCCGGGATTGAAAGGAGTTGCGGAATCAGTATATTTTGAACATTATAATTCTTCAAAAGCATTGGGTCCAAGACTTTAACCACTAGCCACATCCCGGGGATAAAAGATATCCAGACAATAAGATAAAAAAGATTTCCTTCTCCGAGTTGCCTTAGCGTTCCCAGGACACATCCGCCGCTTAAGGCAATACCCGCGCCAAAGATGATTCCGGAAAGAATATTGAAAAATCCCGCGCCTCGGATCTGTCCGATAGGCTTCAAGCCCAGTAAAAGAAATCCAATCGAAGTTACGATCAATATTATAAACCAGATGGTTAAAATCCGTTTACCTTTTCCCATGATTAATGAAGCAAATCCCTGAGAAAAACAAAGCCCAGCCCTTTGGACGAAAAATCCGAATCCAATTCCAAACAACAAACCAATCAGCAACATAATTCACCTCTACTTCCTTTTTAATTTGTCATCCAGTTGTATACGGTAAACACTCCGACAAAAATCCCAGCAGCGGAAAGAAACGAAGAAACGCTTAACATTGGAATTCCGGTTACAAATGATGTGGTACAGGTTCCGGGAGCAAGGGTTACCCCTACCCCGATCAATGCCCCGCCTAAAACAGCTTTCCACAAATCTTTTCCGGCCGGCATCCGCAGTTTAAATTCCCCAAATGATTTAGCCCCGATAAATGAACCCAAGATAACCCCCAGATTAACCACAAAAGCGAATAAAAACTTATTGTTATCTCCCATTACGCCAATCATTGGTAAAAAACTGCTACCCCCGATCCAGAATTTTTTAATACTCATGTACATAAAGACATTAAGTACCGCAAACCCAAAGGCCATTATCCAGTAAGTCGAAAAAAACTTACGCATAATATTCCCCCTTCTCTTCGTTTACTTCCTGTTAATAATAATCAACCAATCAAAATCCCGCTTTTCCACCACAATATCCACTCCAGACTCCGCCAGCTCTTCTGGAATACTTTTCATCGCCAAAGGATCATCAGTAGTAATTTCCAAAGTATCGCCGGGCAAAAGCTGTTTAAACTGCTTAATCGAGTTAATTACCGGGAACGGACAAACCTGCCCATTAAAATTAAATCGCTTCACTGCCATAATCTCATCACCGTTAGCTGTTTTTGAATTAGTGCGTTGCGCCTAGGGCTGAATGAATACTCCAGCTATTGCCAAACCCAAACCGCTAAAGTTTAAACTTCTGCCGAAAGTTATCAATAGAGCCGTTTAGCCAATCTTTATTGTTATCCGCCGTATTCCTTAAAATTACTTTTAAAAAAGCTAATACGACTTTTGAATTAAATTGTGTCCCTGAATTCTTTATTAATTCTTTTACCGCATCCTCTACGCTTAAAGCATTCCGGTAAGGCCGTAAAGATATCATCGCATCATATGAATCGGCAACAGCAATAATCTGCGCCCCTAGAGGGATGTCCCCCAAGAGCAAGCCGGCCGGATAACCCTTGCCATCTGGACGTTCATGATGACACTGGATAATCGGCAATTCAGATTCCATATATTTAATTCTTTTCAAAATCTGAATACTGATCAGCGGATGCCTTTTTACAACTTCATATTCTTCCGCGGTCAGGCTGGACGGCTTAAGCAGAATACTTTCCGGGATGCCTATCTTCCCGATATCATGCAGCTGCGCCGCATCTGAGATCAGATCTATTTGCTCCGCGGACAAACCCAGCTCTGTCGCGATTTGAGAAGCGAAATTCGCCACATCCACTGAGTGAGCTTTAGTATAAGGATCCTTTGCCTCCAAAGCCGCGATCAAAGCCCGGGCTGATTCCATATACAATTTCTTGCTCGAATCAGCTAAAGTTACCAGCTGCTCTTCAATGATATTTATCTGATCGATCTGTTTTTCCAGAATATTATCCAGGTCTTTATCCGCAACCTCATTATACGCGACAACAGTATTTCGTCCTTTGGCCTTAGCCTGAGAAACTGCCCTATCGCCAAAATTTAACAATTCTTGAGCGGACCGGGGTTTATCGCGAACCGAACTTGCCAAGCCGATGCTTATGGTTACCCTTCCGGAAAGACTGTCTTGCTGAAAAATATATTCAGCGATTTTTTGCCTTAAACTGTTAGCCACAAGCATTCCCTTTGCGTAATTACTATCAACCAGCAGAATCGTAAATTCATCCGCTTCATGCCTGCCCAGAATATCCTGAGGATGAATTTCCTCCTGTATAATCTGCCCGATCTTTTTTAACATGAAATCGCCGAAATTATGTCCAAGACTATGATTGATTATTTTAAAATAATCCAAATCAATCATCATCAGTAGCAGCGGTTTGTTTTCCCCTTTTGCCCGTGCGAATTCAAGTTCAAGGCATTCGTGCAAAGAGCGGTGATTTAAAAGTCCAGTCAGGCCGTCGGTACTGGCCTGTTTTTCAAGCATACTGTTCGTTTCCCTTAATTGCAGCTCTTTATACTTTATCTCACTCATATCTGTCATGGTAAAAAAAGCCCCGATGATTTCATTATTTTGATTATGCATCTGGACCCCATTGAGCAGAACCGGCAGAGTGGTTTTATCTTTCCGCTGGCAGGCGAGTTCAAAGGTGATTTTTTTCTTCGAGCAAAGAATACTCTCCAGCTGCGCGGAGAAATATTTTATCTGATTACCCGCAATAAGCATGCAGACATTTTGCCCCAGTAGATCCTGATGGCGATAGTTGAGCAGCGATAAAAGAGTATTATTAACGAAAATAATCGCCCCCAAGGAATCGACGGTTACAAGCCCTTCATCCATGGTTTCAATAACATCAATATAAAATTCCTGCTTTAAAAACTTATTTTCATAACCTAAGGCACCACCCTCTTGAGCGGAATCTTCTTTCTTGATCTGCGCCGCGTGCACTAATTCAATGATTACTTTTTCCAACAGCTCGCGATTCAACTTTTCTTTGGGGATAAATCTGAGAAAAGGGAAATCCTGGAAAGCCGTGCTTAATTTTTTATCCAGAACTCCGGAGACGATTATTATCGGACGCCTCGGCTGAGCTTCAAAAAGCTTAAAAACCATATCAAATATATTAGTATCTGGAATACGGTAATCCATGATCAGGCAGTTATATCGAGCTTTTTCCATCTGGGCATTGAATTGATCAATGGTCCGCACGCATTCTAAAACGATTTTTTTCTCATTACGCAAGCAGCGCCGCATAATTTCCAGATCTTGCTCATTATCATCCAAGTACATGAGTTTTAAAAGACCTTTAGGAAAAATTTCTCCGTTTAGTTTTAACTCTTCCATGATTTCCTTTTATAGTAATCTTATTGCAATTAATAACAATATTTTCCTATTTCAGACACCAGACTGGTAAATTCCTGCGGATTTACCGGTTTGGTTATAAATCTACTGGCCCCAAGCCTATAGCTCTTTTCGATATCCGCATCCGCATCTGAGGAAGTAAGCATCATCACCGGTACTGAATATATTTTACTATTAATTTTTATTGCTTTTAAGATTCCAAACCCGCTAACTTTCGGTAAATTTAAATCGAGGATAATAAACTGCGGTTGAAAAATATCTTTTTGGCTGTTATCTGATTCTAGTTCAGCAATGAATTTTAAAGCATCATCACCGTCATTTATAACTTTTAATAGATGTTTACAATTACTAATTTTTAAGGCTCTCTTCAGTATTTCGACATCTGCAGGATTATCTTCCACAAGTAAAATATTGATTATCTTTTCCTCTTGTCCGGTTGACATTCCCCCCCCTAAATTATCGTATTGTACAGACCAATTTTTCTTGAAAACGCTTTTTAGGAAAAGTAAAGTAGAAAGTGCTGCCCTTGCCTACTTCAGACTCTACCCACATCATCCCTTTATGCGCCTCAACAATTGTTTTCACTATTGTCAGCCCCGCCCCGGTTCCTTCGTATTTATTGGCATTATTCAAACGCTGAAATATTAAAAAAATCTTCTCGAAATCTTCCTGCCGGATACCAATACCATTATCTTTTACGAAAAAAACATATTCTTCCGAAGTTTCCTTGCAGCCAATCTTGACTTCCGGATGTTCTTTATCACAATATTTAAGCGCATTAGTCAATAAATTATAGAAAACCTGTTTATACCTTATATGATCACAGTATATGTTCGGCAAGCCCTTCTGGACTTCAATTTTAGCATTTTTTTCTTTCAGTGTATACTCTAAGGAATCTAGGATCTCACGCAGCAACACATTAACGCTAATATCTTCATGAGGATTTGCACTATGACGCAAACGAGAGATTTCTAGGAGACTATCTATCAGGCTTTTCATCCGTGCGCTTGATTGGTTGATTACCTGCAAATAATGTTTTCCCTGGTCATCAAGCTTATCCGAATAATCCTCAATTAAAAACTGGCTAAAAGCGCTTATCCCCCGCAGCGGCTCTTTAAGGTCATGGCTGACAATATAAGTAAAATCATCAAGCTCTTTGTTCGATTTTTGTAAAGCCTTGTTTGCTTTGGTTAAATCCAGTTCCATCTTCCGGCGATTCAGCATCAGCATAATCGCACTGGCAACTCTGCCAATTCTCTTTTTATCCTTTTCTGAATACCCCCCCGGCTTATTAGCCATGGCGATCATCCCATACGCATTATCCGCGTTTGAAAAAGGGATGCCCAAAAGAGAATCAAGTTCTAAAAACCCTTTTTCTTTATCTACCCAAGGCATACCCGGAGCTTGATTAAGAATAGTTGGCTTATTGGTCTTGATAACCTCTTTCCAAACACCCTGAAGCTCAAGATTAGTCATTAACTGCCAAACGTTTTCTTTGTTTATCGCCGAAGTTTCCCAAATCGAACCGGAAATAGCCGCCAAGTCAAACTTTTCTTCATCATTAACTACGCCTAATATGCCAAAATTGCTCTCAGTATCCATGATACACTTATCCAGCAATTCACGCCAAATGGCAATACATGACTTCTGGGATATAAGCATTTCCAAAAGCGAAGTAATAAATTCTGCTTCATGTTTTTCTTCAAGCAATTGTTCCGCTAAATCATCCTGCATATTAATCTTTCTTTAATTTTTCAAAATAATGGCTTAGGCTGACCTTTTGACACATAAATTGTTTAATATTATCCCAAAAAATGATTTAAACCACGAAAATAAATTAAACAGATTTCCCCTAAAAAAAATAGACTAAACATAAAAAGTTATTGTATAATACATAAAAATTAATGTCAATGAGTTCACCTTTCCTATTTTCATTGTAACACAATCCTGTTTTTTTATAACTACTTTAAACATAAATTATTGCTAAAATTAATAAATTTAATAAGATATTAATAAAATAAATCAGAAGAAATTTTCATATTTGGAAATAATTTTCTTATTTTCTCAGTTTGAATTTTTTCTAACTTTATTTTCATTCTCGACTATTAATTTAACTCGTTTAAATACAAGAAGATACATTAATTAATTTATTGAGATAAATTTAGAATTATGGTATGATTATTGCTTATTAGGTATTGTGATTTACTTGATAATTCAATTTCTAAATTCTAATCCCATGAAAGGAGCTTTACAATGTCTCACAAATTTTTTTTATTTTTTGTTATCATAACTTTAGCAGCAGGCCTTGCCGGATGCGCGGGAGTAGGCCAAAAAATTAATCGGCTTTCAATCAGCATGCAAAAAGACGAGGTCAGATCTCTGATTGGCAATAATTTTGTTGCTAAAGGATCTAAAGTCAGCGCGGAAGGAAATGTGCTGGATCTTTGGGAAATAACTGATCCAAAAACCAAAGAAACTTATCAGATATTCTTTTTGAATGATAAGGTCTCTCAATGGGGAAGCAGTGAAGATTTAAAGGCCTTTCCCGAACTGCATACGCCGACTTACAAGTCACAAAAGTAAACTATTAGTAAAAAGCGGAAAAACGATACATAAGTTTTTCCGCTTTTTTATATTCAAAAGTTGCTAATTTATCCTAAACTCTATCCGATCATTTTCATTTACTCTAACCAGAATTTCACTTTTTTGATTTTTATGATCTGCAATAACAATGTATTGCTGCCCTTCAACTGTGTCCCCATAAGCCGCACAAATATGCGCCGCTTTGCCAAGGGCCATCCCTGCTCCCGGCTGCGCTAAAAGTAAGCAATATGGACTGGGAGTATCTTTGACTGTCAGCAAATAGTCATCTTCAGTCGAATAATTTTCTATTTTTTGATTCTCGGTCTGATTTCGCCCTAATATTAGTTTATAGGTATCCGCTAAACGAAAATGTCTGCCCACGCTCAATAGTTGTAAATCCCGTATTTCCGGTTCACTATTTTTTGCCAGCAATTCTCTTAATCTATTGGAAAAACCTTTATCAGTAAGTAAGCAGCCCCCAGCAGGATTAGGATATTCAATAACTTTAAATTGTTCAGCTAGAGCTATCTGGGGCTTGCGTGATCTGCCTCTGATATTCAATAGTTTTTCCCGATCAACCTTACCGGAAATTTCCGGTTTTGTCGGATCAAGTAATTTAGCGCTCAGCGGCCGAAGAATATATTCAGCATAGCCTGATGAACGAGCAACGACCTCTAAAGACCTCCGGTTTTGCGACATTGGGCGTTCATCGAGAACCTCTCCGGTAAAGATAAAATCATATCCTTTTTCTTCCATTAGCTTGCCGGCAATATTAAGCATTAAAACATGACAATCTATACATGGATTCATCGTCTTACCATAACCATGTTCCGGATTTTTCAGCATCTTAAAATGTGAAACTGTAATATCCTGAATAATCAGCTTTATCTTAAGATCTTGCGCGGCTTTTTGGGCAAGACTTGCTCCAAAAAATGGAGTAACAAAAGATAAACCAGTTACCTCTATCCCCTGAGACTCTAATACTTTCACCGCCAAGATACTATCCAATCCTCCGGACAATAAACCCAGCGCTCTTACTTTTTTCTGCATAAAATTAAACCTATTTATCGGGTTATTTCCAGAATCTCAACTACTAGAAAACCTGTGGGAATTTTTATTTGTACTGTTTCGCCCACTTTATGCCCCAGCATGCCTTGACCTAATGGAGACGCGGCGGAAATTTTATTTTTACTAAAATCTGATTCGGCTTCTGAAACAAGAGTATATTCTTCTATTTCATTATCGCTGACTATCCTGATTTTAACTTTTGCGCCCAGTAAAACTTTATCTTTATCAATATTCTCATTATCGAGAATTCTTGCCCGGCTAAGGGTATCTTCAAGATCTCTGATCCGAGCTTCATTTAAACCCTGCGCGTCCTTAGCTGAATGATATTCAGCATTTTCTTTTAAATCTCCTAACTCTCGGGCTACACCGATTGCCCGAGAAATTTCATGTCTTTTCTTTTGAATTAAATATTCATGCTCCTTTTTGATTTCTTCATAACCTTCTCTGGTCAAAAATATATCATCCATAATAAACCCTTTCATTAATATTCAATAGTCGATAGTCAATAGCTAATGGTCAATAGTTTTTAAAGCCTTAATCCTTTTTTGCTTTTACCATGAGCTATGAGCCATCAGCTATTAGCCACCTGTCCTCCGAAGCCTTGGCAAAGGAGGATCAGCTATTAGCTAATCTATCGTTCAAATTCTGTAATTTTCTGCCACCAATGGCTGCTGTCCCATTTTTTTAAATTCTGCCAAAGTTTTTTCGCGCTTTTTGTTTTTAAAAAACTCGGCGCTTTTTTAAAAAATAACTTTGCTTGAGTATTGCCTTGATCGGAATATTCTTTTGCCTGCATTAAACATTCAAAGATATCCGCGTCCCGGGCGATAATACTCTCTTTGTCTTCTTGTTTTGTGTACTGCTTGCGCCATCCTGACATTTCACTGCTGATTGATTCGGGCAAATCCTTGATCTGGTCAAAAAAAGCTTTATCCTCTGCCTGGCGACAGTTTAAATATGTTGAGGCTACTTTGTGCGAATCATTTATCCTCGCTTCGTGCAAATCATTAAACAAGCACATCATCGTAACGCTATGCGCGTCAGCTTTTTCCATTTTAGCCAAAACATAGCCGATTACCGCGCAGCGATAGCAATGATCCGCAACGCTTTCCGGATCTTTTATCCCTACCACCCACCAGCCGCTGCGTTTTACTCTTTTGAGCAATCCAGACTCAGCAAAAAAATCATAAATATTTTCATTTTCATTGGATTTTTTATTTTTCTTCATCATCTAACCTCTCAATAAAACTAAGCAACTATTTTCTTTAATAACCAGCATTTAAACTAAAATTTTAAAAGGAAATCAACCAGCAGAAAATCTTCATCCTCTTTGGTTAAGGCTTTGATTGTTTCCGCATTATAATAACTAATCGCCATTGATACGTTTTTAGCAACAGCGTATTGTAAAATATATTCATACCCTCTAGCATCTGTTTGTCCGGCTAAAAAAGTGGAATTAGGCAAAAAATCCAACCAGGCGTCTTTAGCCAATTTGCGATAGTTAATTACTGCCTGCCAATCCCCTGGGTTATCAACTTTCGGAACCCCGAATTTTATGCCAATAAGATATCCTTCATTTTCTGAGCTAGGATCAGGATTATTTATATAGTCAAAAAATACTGCCCCGTAATCAAGCCTATTGCTGATAAAATTCTGTTTGCCGATTTCAGTACTGATTCCCCAACAATCATAATCATAAGCAAAAGAAGCCGGAGAACCGGTCAAGGTATTGCTATTGCTACCGGAAACGATATTGGTATATTCCAAGCCTTGGACTGAATTAACCGCATAGCAGTTAAATGAGCCTTTAACACTGATATCATTATCGCTTAGCATAAAACCAGGTTGGAGAAAAAACATTGTCGGATCAGCTCCAGCGCTTATTTCATCAAGAATAAAGTAACCTGTGTTCAGCCAAAATTTATTTTCATTACACTGAATCTGCGCAACCAATCCTTCGGGATTGATATCACTATCCCATAATAAGTTGGAAGCCATCCATAGTGTTTTTTTATTTTCTATTTTTCCAGCCAAAACTTTGATGTTTTCTTCTGGATCATAAATCGCATAGGCATAATCAAGCTGTATCGGTTTTGAGGAAAAATTGTCCTGATAGGTCTGATTGGTCGAACGCGAATCAGTTGAGCCGGAAGCCAGCCCGGTTTTAACTGTCCAGCCTTGCGCGACTTTTGCTTCTAATCCTAAACGCAATCTAAATCTCGCTCGTTCTCTTTTTGTATTAGTAGTTAAGCCAGCAGTTGTTGTATCTTTTTCCTCTCTTTGATAGCGGAAACGCAAATCCCCTTTTAGCTTAATATCCTGGGCCCATTGCGGCAGAGAATCCAAGCCCTGGGGCGCCTCTGACTGCGCAAGTAAAGCTTCCGCTTCCGGTTGGGAAATAATATTTTTTTCCACCAGCTTATTGACCAGCAGATCTGATTGTCCGGCAATTGCTTGAGAATTAAACAACAAAAAGCAAACGATGCTCAATAAAGCTATGTTTAAATTATTCATTATTCCCCCATGGTATTAGTTTCTTATAACTTGCCATAAAACCAAAATGAATAAAAATAACCCAAGCCAAGATGTTAACTAATCTTGGCTTTGGCTATATTTTTTATTACTTTAAACTGTTAATTATTATACATTAAAACTTATTGATCACAAGTCCGGTTATTGGTTTCGGATAAAAATAAGTTGATTTTTGCGGCATGCGATTTCCGGATAATGCGATTTTTTTAACCTGCTCGGCCTTGGTTGTATTGGGGAAAAATACAACTCCCACTTTTTTATTTTTTACGTTTGCCACAGCTTCCAAGGGATCTCTGGTATATGTTACTTTTTCTTCTTTCTGAGTTTCATTAAGTTTGAAAATATGTTCAAAAACTACTGTATTCAACATAGCCACATCCAACTTACGCCATTGTTCCGGAGATTTTTCCATTATTTTATCAAGCAGTTTTTTATCTTTCATTTTTAAAACATGAAAATCATCGGCATAACACATCCCCAATGAAAATCCGGATGTATCTTGCTGCATTTTAAGCATTGCTTTTAAATCTTTAACTTTTGTAATCTGAAAGTAGTTGCTTAATAACTCTTTTTTTTTCTCAAGATCCGGGATATCTTTAACCATTCTATGGGTCGGCATAACACTCAGATTCTGTTCATTAAATCCGGTAAAATAAACCATTACTCCATCCGCACCAGTCTCACCTTTTTTAAGCGATTCTTCGTAAAAAGATTTTGCTACTTCATAGCGATGATGTCCGTCGGCAATAAATGTTTCTTTTTTACTCATCAATTTTCTTACTTTTTCAATTGCTGCGGCATCATCTATTTTCCAAAAACGATGTGTGATTTTATCACTATCTTTATAGCTTATTTCAGCTTTTTTTTCGGCAAATGGCAATAAGACTTTATCTATTTCGTTTTTATTATCAATATAAAAAGAAAATATTGGACTAAGATTTGCCCTAACCGCGCGGATTAAATTCACTCTATCAACCTTGGGCTTAGCCAGTGTATGTTCATGCGGCAAGCAACCTTTTCCCTCAAACTGCATTTTGGCAATAAACCCGATTCTTTTTTTAGCAACTCCCTCAAATCTATAATCCTGAGTATACAGATAGATTGACGGCTTTTCATCCTGGATTAAGACCTGATCTTTGATCCATTTGGTAAATAACTTGCCGGCTCGGGTATAGCGATTATTTTTTTGATTATCCGCGGCTGTTATCTTGCCGAGGATTAATCTTATTACATTAAATTCATGTTTTTTGTACAGATCTTTTTGTTCCTGTTCGGAAATAACATCATAAGGAGGAGCGAAAGTTTTGTTTATATCTTTGACTTTTTTCTTATTATAGCGCAATCCATTAAAAGGTAATATATCTGCCATTTCCAGCTCCTATGTTTATTAAATTCTTTTTCGATAAAACATTTGACCGATCATCCCGCCCAGACCATCATACAATAAATCCATGATACTGGCCGTACGATACAGGACAAAACTCTGATGCCACTCATCAGTTATTCCATATACAATAACACAAATTATTGCTAAAATGCGAAAGAATTTTTTAAAGTTTTTTTGTGATGAATTCCTAAATGCCCTTGCCCAAAAAAAACCGAAAATCGCGTATTCTATAGTATGCGCCAGCTTATCAAATGAAAATACAGGTTCAAGTTCTTTAGGAAAACGGGAAATCGAAGATAGGATAAAGATCAAAATCGCCCAAATTATTACCGGCAGCCAGTATACGCGAAAGTGCCTGTCCATATTATTTTTTATCTTTCTCTTTGCTCTGAACTTTATTTTCTGTTTTACTCTCAACAATTGGTTTAGCTGTTTCGCTTTTTTCAGCGGTTTCTTTTTTTGCCGAATCTTTTTCTGTATTGTTTTGAGGAGATCTTCCGCCTGATCCGGCTGTATTATTGCGCTTATAATCAGTTTCATAAAATCCCGAGCCTTTAAAAATAATACCCAGGCCCGCGCCAATATGTCTTTTAGCTGTATTTTTCCCGCATTCAGGACATTTCTTAATCGGATTTTCACTCATTTGCTGAAACAGCTCAAACAGATAACCGCAAGATAAACATTCATAATCATATGTAGGCAATTAAATCATCCTTTCTCAATCAATTTCGCTTTTACTTAAATGCTTTTTTAATTTTTTGAGCTATCGATTCGTTTGAGACATCTTCTCCTGTAAGCTTAGCATATTCCAGTAAAGCTTTTTTCTGGCTTGGATTAAGATTTGTCGGAACCAGAACTCTGACTTTTACAAATTGATCACCTTTACCATGACCGCGAAGATCAGCAAACCCCTTGCCGGAAACTCGAAATATCTTTTCACTAGGAGTTCCCCCGGGAATCTTCATTTTAATTTTAGATTCATAAAGCGTAGGCACTTCAATTTCAGTTCCTAATACAGCGCCAACAAAACTAATTGGAACAGTGCAATAAATATCGGCATTACTCCGCTCGAATGTTTTATGCTTTTTAAGGCGGATTAAAATATATAAATCACCATTTGGCCCATTTTTATCTCCAGCCTCACCTTCGGAACGTACCCGTAAATGTGAACCATTATCTACTCCTGCCGGGATTTTAACATTTATTTTTCGATCTATAGAAATTTTGCCTCGGCCTTGACATTTATTACAAGGCTTGGTTATGATCTGACCTTGGCCCCGACAGCTGTCACAGGTTCTAGCGATTGTGAAAAATCCCGCTGACTGGCCAATTTGTCCGCTGCCTTTACAAGCAGGACAAGTAATTTTTTTTGTCCCTGGAGCAGCGCCTTCGCCTTTGCATTCATCGCAGGCTTCGCCGCGTCTGATTGAGATTGTTTTTTCTATTCCCAAAGCAGCTTCTTCAAAACTAATCTCTAATTGATATTCCAGGTCAGCACCGCGGCTCGGACCTCTATGTGAACGCCGGCTGCCGCCTCTACCGCCGGAAAACAGTTCGTCGAAGATTCCTCCGCCAAAACCCATTTCCTCGAAAATAGAACCAAAATCAGCGCCTCTAAATATATCTTCTGAGCTGTATTGATTGTTTATTCCCGCATGACCAAAACGATCATATTGAGCGCGCTTATTATCATCAGACAGCACTGCATAGGCTTCTGATATTTCTTTAAATTTTTCTTCAGACTCTTTACGTTTTTCAGGCTCAGCCCGGTCTGGATGATATTTCATTGCCAGTTTTCGATAACTTTTTTTAATTTCCCCAACTTCCGAGCCTTTGCTGACCCCTAATATTTCATAATAATCGCGATTAGTCATTTTTTTGTCCTAACAATATTAATAAGCATAAAACAGACAGTAGCTAATCAGCGATACATTACATACCTGCCGGATTAGCTACTGTCTCTTGGTTAATTTATTTCTTCTCGTCTTCTACTTTGTACTCAGCATCCACTACATCTTCTTTGGATTTCTGATCGGATGCGCTATCTTCCGGCTGTGCCTGTCCGCCAGCAGCCTGAGCGCCAGCTTGCGCCTGCTGCTGAGCTGCCTGAGCTTTGTATACTTCTTCAGCTAAGGAGTGCGCCACTTTTGAAACTTCTTCTATACCTGTTTTAATTTTTTCGATGTCTGTTCCTTTTGATGCTTCTTTAAGCTCAGCTAATTTCTTCTCGATATTCTCTTTATCTTCTTTTTTTACTTTATCGCCAAAATCTTTTAGCGATTTTTCTGTGCTATAAACCAGAGTTTCTGCTTGGTTACGAGTTTCTACTTCTTCTTTTTTCTTTTTGTCAGCCTCAGCAAAAACTTCCGCGTCTTTTACCATTTTAGCAATCTCTTCTTCCGAGAGTTTTTTCGGTGCGGTTATTTTTATTGACTGTTCTTTACCGGTTCCCAGGTCCTTAGCCGCCACATGCACCAAACCATTCGCGTCAATATCAAAAGCAACTTCTATTTGCGGAATTCCTCGAGCTGCTGGCGGTATCCCAACTAGATTAAACCGGCCAAGTTCAACGTTATCATTAGCCATCTGACGTTCACCCTGCAATACTCTGATTGTTACTTCTGTTTGATTATCAGCCGCAGTTGAGAAGATTTGGCTCTTTTTAGTAGGAATTGTTGTATTTCGCTCAATTAATTTTGTGCTTACACTGCCCAATGTTTCAATCCCTAATGATAAAGGAGTAACATCAAGCAACAGGATATCTTTTACGTCGCCTTTGATAATTCCCGCCTGAATAGCTGCTCCCATTGCAACGCATTCCATGGGATCAACTCCGCCTTCAATTTTTGTCCCAATAACGCTTTCGACAAATTTCTGAACTATCGGCATCCGGGTAGGACCGCCAACCATGATTATTTTATCAATCTGATTAACCGGAATTTTAGAATCAGCAATTGCTTTTTCAATCGGACCGCGACAACGTTCTACAATCGGATTGATCAGGTCTTCTAATTTAGCTCGGCTTATATTCAGAGTTAAATGTTTTGGACCAGTCGCGTCCGCGGTAATAAACGGCAGATTGATATCTGTGGAAAGGGCTCCGGAAAGTTCAATCTTTGCTTTTTCCGCGCCTTCTCTCAATCTCTGTACAGCCATTTTATCACTACGCAGATCAATACCGCTTTCTTTCTTAAACTGCTCAGCAATGTATTCAATCAATACATTATCCATATCAGTACCGCCAAGATGTGTATCACCATGTGTAGATTTCACTTCAAATACTCCATCTGCCATTTCCATAATTGTTACGTCAAGAGTCCCGCCACCCAAGTCAAAAACCAGAATTTTCTGTTCTTTGCCTGCTTTTTCCAATCCATAAGCCAAACAAGCTGCTGTGGGCTCATTTATGATTCGCAGTACTTTTAAGCCAGCGATCTGCCCGGCATCTTTGGTTGCTTGCCTTTGATTGTCATCAAAATACGCGGGACAAGTAATAACTACTTCTTCAACTTTGTCGCCCAGATAAGCTTCCGCGTCTTCTTTGATTTTCTGCAGAATAAAAGCTGATATCTGCTGGGGAGTATATTTATTGCCATAAGCTTCAAAGTGGTAATCAAGTCCCATTTTTCTTTTAGCTGCCTGAATGGTTCCTTGGGCATTTATCGAAGCCTGACGACGCGCCGGCTCGCCGACTAATCTTTGTCCATCTTTTGTAAAAGCTACAATAGATGGAAAAGCCTTCCCCCCACCAACGGTTGTTCCTTCTGCTGAAGGAATTATCACTGGTCTTCCGCCTTCTAATATCGATGCCGCTGAATTAGATGTCCCCAAATCGATTCCAATTACTTTTGCCATTTTTTCTACCTCCCTATTTTTATAGTTTAATTGTGATTATGTTCTTGTTATTCTTCTTTAGCTTTAGCAACTTTAACTTTTGCCACTCTTAAAACCCGATCATTTAAAAGATATCCCTTTTGAAACTCCTCGACTACTGTGTTCTCTGGATGCTCATCTGTTTCAACCTGCAGCATTGCTTCATGAAATGCCGGATCAAACATTTTTCCCACTGATTCGATTTCAACGACCCCTTTTTCTTTTAATAAATCAAGCAAATGCTTTAATATCATTTCAACGCCTTTATGCAAAACATTAAAGTCCTTTGTTTGATCCGCAGAAGCAAAAGCCCGTTTAAAATCGTCAACAAAGGGAATCAATTGACTGATTATTTGATCATTCGCGTATTTGATAAAATCAATCTTATCCCGCTCAAGACGTTTTCTTGAATTTTCAAAATCCGCCTGGATCCGAAGCATTTTCTCCAAAGCTTTAGCCGCATTGTCACGACTAAGCAGCAATTGATCATATTCAGATTTAGGAATTGAGATTATTTGTTCTTCCGCATTTTCATCATTATTTTTTTCCTGATCATTAGCTACACCTTCTTCCTGATCAAGTTCCTCATTGATTTCATTCTTATTCTTTTTATTCATAATAAAATTTTCCTTAAAGACTATATCGGTTTAAAGCTTCGCTAAGCATCTCAGAAACATAACGGACAAGGGCAATTGCTTTTCCATAATCCATACGTTTTGGGCCAATAATCCCCAAGCCGCCAACGGTTTTATCATCAAGCGCATAGCTGCTCATAATTATTGTACAATTATTTCCCATGTCATAAGGATTTTCCTGCCCAATGAAAACCCTTATTTTTTTTGCACTATCAGTCTCGCTTATAATATCATTAAGCATATCCGCCAGTCTGATTTTTTGATCTAAAACTCTAATTAAAGAACGAATCATCCCCGAATCTTCAAAATCAGGAAAATCAAGAATATTACTTATTCCTTCAAGATAAAAACGCTTACTTTCATCAATAATTGAACTTAAATCAACCAGATCAATAGCTTGCTGCAAAACCTGAAAAAAAGAATCTCTTTGCTGGATCATCATCCTCCGCAATTTAGTTTTTACGTGAGATAATGGAACATCTTCCAGCTGCTCATTCATAAAATTCTGAATTCTCACAAGCTGTTGTTTATCAATTTGTGAATCAAACTGCACTACCGTGCTTTTGGTCATGCCCGTATTGGCAATTAAAGTCACGCAAACTTTTTTAGAATCCAACAAAGTAAATTGTATATGTTTAAAAGCCGTTCTATTGATTTCCGGCTGCGACACCACTGCCGCATAGCTTGTCATGCTCGATAATAACTTAGATGTCTTACTCATTACTTCTTCTAGAGCAATATGCTTACTTAAATACTCATTATTAATAAATCCTTGCTCCTGAGGCGTAAGCCCAGAATACTTAATCAGCCGGTCAACATAATAACGATAGCCTTTATCCGTGGGAATTCTGCCCGCTGATGTGTGTAAATGAGTTATCATTCCCTGCTCTTCTAAATCAGCTAATACATTTCTCACTGAAGCCGGACACAAAGCTATCTTATATTTATTACATATAGTTCTTGAACTAACAGGACTACCTGTAGAAATATAGTTATTAATTACAATCCTTAAGATTGTTTCTCTTCTCTGCTCTACATCTACTTTCAAATCTTCTCCGTTTTAGCACTCTCTATGTGGGAGTGCTAATATATTAACATAAAGCTTAAATTTCTGTCAAGAGCTTTTTTGCTATTTGCACGGGCAGCCTTACTTTCAGAGAAATACCATCAGGCAAATGCTCAAAACTAAGCACCTTACCTTGCTCGTAAATAGCATTCAATATATTCATTTGATCATGCTTAATATGGAATTCACTGATCGTAGACTCGCTGAACAATAAATCCTCAATAACTTTTAAAAGCTTATCCATATTCAGATTGTTTTTGGCTGATACAGCTACGCAGGGATTAAATTTTCTTTTTAGGCGCTCAATAATGCTGCGATCATCCAAACGATCAGTTTTATTGAAAGCATAGATAACCGGAGTGTCGTGAACTTGTAGCCCGCTTAAAACTTCCCAAATAGCATCATTATGCTGATAAACAAGCTCATCCGAAACATCCAAAACTATAACTATTAACTGCGCGTCTTTTACTGCTTCAAGCGTTGCCTGAAAGGCTTCAATTAAATCATGCGGCAGTTTATGCAAAAATCCAACTGTATCAGATAAAAGAATTTTCAATTTACATCCAGGCAAAGCCACTTGTTTGGTCACTGGATCAAGAGTGCTGAACATTTCATTTTTCATTTTTACACTTGCGCCAGCTAAGGCGTTTAGCAATGTTGATTTACCCGCATTAGTGTATCCAACCAAAGCCACTGTTGCCAAAGAATTATCCAGTCGTCTTTTTCTTAACTGTAAACGCCTTTGACTCAGGATTTTAATCTCTTTTTTTAGTCGATCGATCTTAGTCCGAATCCGGCGTCTGTCAATTTCAAGCTTTTGTTCACCTGGACCGCGAGTCCCGATACCCCCGCCCAATCTTGACAAAACAACCCCTTTCCCGGACAAACGGGGCAGAAGATATTGCAGCTGAGCAAGCTCCACTTGAACCTTTCCCTCACTGCTTCTTGCGTGCCGCGCAAATATATCCAGAATTAATTGGGTACGATCAATTACTTTAATCCCGATTATTTGTTCAAGATTATGCTGCTGGGTAGGAGTTAAATCATTATTAAAAACAATGGTTTGCGCATTAGATTCCTTAACCAATTCCGCTAGTTCTTCAACCTTGCCTTTACCTAAATAGGAAAACGGTGTTGGACTTTTTCGATTAGCAAGCATTTGCCCAACAACTTCCCCTTTTACCGTACCAATTAAAAGTGCAAGCTCCTGCGCTGATTGTTCTAAAGACCAATCATCAACAATATGTTTCTTATCAGTAATATTTACAGTAACAGTTATAATCTTCTCCATAAAGAGGTATTATAGTACACTGACTGTCTATGTCCAGCAAAACTTTGACTAATATATTATTATAGTTTTCTTGCTGGCAGACTGAATTGAATATAAACCCGAGGATGATCTGAGGAAAAGATTTTTTATTTTATAGCATCAACAAACATAATAATAGAAATAAAAAATAAATAACAAATTAAAACCATATAGGCAACTTTAGAAAATGTATCTTTATGAAAACAATACACAAACGTAGATTTAGAAAAATCAGAATTTATTTTTTTTCTAGCCTCTCGCATATTTTCCTTTAATTAATGAATCTTATTTATATCTTTTTAAATCTTATTAATTATACCACAAGAATAAAATTATTGCAATTTTAAACCGAATTTTTTTATAAAGAGTTGATAACTATAAGTCTTTTATCTGCCTGATTTTACAGTTAGCTCAAATAGATTTTCATCAATATTATCCCCAATATATTCACAATTTATCCTCCATTGCCAATTATTATGCGCAATACCAGGAACATTCATTCTGTGTTCTTGCCCCAGATTTAATATATCCTGAACCGGGATGATTACCAGATTTGCCATAGAATCCATTAAAAGCTTGATTAAAACCCAATTTAAGTCCTCAACAGAAACCTCTACCTTTAGATATTCAAACAGTCTTTTTCTGTCTTCAGATGACAGTTCGTGCTCAAACCATCCTCTTAATGTATTATTATCATGAGTTCCTGTATATGCTACGCAATTTTCAATATAGTTATGCGGCAAATAAGGATGTTTTATTAAATCTTCATAAAAAGCAAATAAAAGTATCTTCATTCCCGCAAAAGAAAAGTCTTTCATTGTATTTCTAACTTCGTCGGTTATGATTCCCAGGTCTTCAGCTAAGATCGGTAGGTTCGGAAATTTATTTATTAGCTTGCTGAAAAAGTCCCTTGCCGGAGCATTAACCCAACAACCATTTATTGCTGTTTCCTCGCCTGCAGGCACCTGCCAGAAATCAACAAACCCCCGAAAATGATCAATTCTGATCAAATCGAAAAGTTTAAGATTATGCTCAATTCTTTGCATCCACCAAGCATAATCCAGTTCTTTTAATTTATCCCAATCATACACCGGATTACCCCATAATTGTCCGGTTTTACTAAAATAATCTGGCGGGACTCCTGCCAAAAACTCAAGTTTTTTATCCTGATTAAGTTTGAAAATTTCCGAATTTGTCCAAACATCCACACTGTCGTAGGTCACATAGATTGGAATGTCGCCGATTATTCGCACATTTTTTTGTTTAGCATATTTTTTTAAATTGTTCCATTGTTTATAAAACAGAAACTGAAGAAATTTTTCTTTTAATATGCCGTCTGCCTTGCTTTCTCTTAATTCCTGCATGGCTTGCTGATTGCGGTCTCTGATTTCAATTGGCCATTCACACCAACATTTTTGCTCAAAATGGGATTTAAAAACCATGAAATCAGCAAAGTCATTCAGCCAAACAGCATTATCTTTGCAGAAATTTTTAAAATTATCATCAAGCCCAATCACCTTAAATCGCTCAAAAGCTTTTGCGAAAATTCTTGATTTAGCATTAGTAACAGCCTGATAATCAACCTTATCTTGAGCAATTCCCGCAAAAACTTCTAAATCTTTTTCTTTAATTAATCCCTCATTAAACATAAACTCGGGACTTATCAATAATGAGTTTGACGCAAATGCAGACGCACTGCTATACGGAGAGTTTCCACTGATTAGATCTGTAGGATTAAGCGGTAAGATTTGCCAATAACTTTGTTTTGTTTTTTCTAAGTAATCAATAAACTCAAATGCTTTAGGACCGATATCACCAATTCCAAACTTTGAGCTTAAACAACTAATATGCAATAATAATCCACTTCCCCTTTTAAGCATTACTCCCCCTGAAATTTTAGTTATTCAAATATTATTTAACCTCTGATTGAAAGCATATTCCCTAAAGCATTGAAGTTCGCACACCATCTTGTTGCTTCTTTATCGTCTTGTTTTGATTTTGCGTTCATCCGGTCAAACTGTTCTTTTCTTATAGAAAAATATATATTCTGAGCTTCCCATACGCGCAAGGGCAGATCCAAAGGTCTAAGAACCTTGAAAATATTTTCAATTGTTTTCATCAACATAATATCCTTAGGATTCACCTTGAATTCTTCCATCAATTTGGTTATCCGCTTACTGGCTATAAAACCAATTGTCTGTTTATCGATCTTAAGACCCCAGAGCTTTACTTGTTTTACTGTTTCAATAAGGCTTTTTATTTCTACATGCTCAGCTTCTAAAATTTTTCTAATGTCTGTATTAAAAATAAATCCAAATGTGTTTAAGAAAACATTTGGCATAGGCATGCCGTTTTCTTTCATTGCCATCATAATCGAATAATTATCTTCTTTTATATGTCTAAACGATGTTTCTATTTCATTAAGCGCAGTCCCTAATATTTTATTCATAACCTGTCTCCGGTCGTCTTTAAACAGGCTTGCTATTGAGCAATCATGATTTCCGAAATATTGATCAAGTAATGTAATTATTTTCGGAACATCGCTTTTTTCAAAAGCCAGACTTATATCATTACGCATCTCTGAAAAAATATTCGTGTTTAGCGCTTCAGTGATTCCGCCAAAAATAATATGATCGCCTAAATGCAATATGGCATAGCTGAATTCATCTTGTTCAAGAGTTACTTGAGAAATAATTTTTACTGCGCCCATAACCAGTTGCTGTTTGCCGCCTCGCGTTTTTTCGTGTTCAAGGCTTTTAACTTCATAAGAATAAACTTTATCTTCGCTTTCATAGTCATGAAAGATTGAAGAAACCGCGTAATGGGCGGCAACTCTTTTTAGATCCAAACAAGTAGGCTTGATTATTTTATTGTATATTCTTAACCCGTCTTCATATTCAACTATATTGCTCTTTGCTTCTTTTAATATTTCCAGATATCCCTGTTCTAAATCAAGACCGCTAACTTCTTTTGCCAGTTGAATCGCCCGACAAGCGTATTGAATTACCTGGATAGTTTCTATGCCTGATAAGTCATCAAAAAACCAACCACAGCTAGTATACATCAGCATTGCATGATGCTGCATTTCCAGCATTTTTAATAAATTATTTTTTTCTTCTTCCGCTAAATCCTTATTGAAATTGTCCGCGATAAAACTTGTTATATTTTCCGAGGTACGGTTAAGCAGTACAGATATGTATGCATTGCGCGCTTTCCAGCAATCTGATGTATATTTTGACATTTCCTTTTCATATATTTTTATCAGATTATCCCGCAGCCAATCCATTGCCTGGCGCAAAGGAGTCCGCCATTTCTGGTTCCAAGCAGAGTTTGTATTTACATTGCAACCACAATCAGAATGCCACCTCTGCACTCCATGAAAGCAGCTCCACGAAGAACCTTCAATGATTTGAACCTCATCTTTCGGAGGAAATTTCTCTAAATATTGACCATATATGGTTATTTTCGCAAGGTTATTGTCAATTATATGAGAATAGCCGTAAGCCAAAGCCATTTCACCATAATTATGATGATGCCCATAGGTTTCCCCATCGGTCGCAATATGCACAAGCTGCGGGGAATCGCCGTCTGAGGCGAAAGTCCCGACTAATCTGTTTGCGAATTTTACTCCGCTTTTCAATAAATCACCAAAAGCCGTTTCCTGCGAAACAGGCCCATCATAGAAAAAAATACTGATTTCTCTACCAGTTGACAGTTTACAAAGATAGGCTTTTTTCGGATCAATCTTTCCGCCAGTGGCGTCCTGCCAATATTCTGTTCCCATTTTTCTAAAGCTGCGAGCCTGATAAGGGGAAAGTATAGTGAATTTAATTCCTTGCTGTGCCATGATATCGAGGCTTTCAAAATCAACTGCTGTTTCAGCTAACCACATGCCTTCAGGAAAACGGTCAAATCTATGAACAAAATCTTTTATTCCCCATAATATTTGAGTAAGTTTATCACGGCTGTTGGCTAGCGGCATTATCATATGATTATATACCTGAGCAATTGCTGCTCCATGGCCGCCAAAGTTTTCTTTACTCTGTGTATCTGCAGTTAAAATAGACTGGTAATTATCAGGCCTATTTTTTTCCATCCAAGAAAGAAGCGTTGGCCCAAAATTAAAACTTATCTTTGCGTAATTATTAACAATATTAAGGATCTTATCTTCCTTAGCTAAGATCCTTGAAGCCCCATTAGGCGCATAGCATTCAATTGTTATTCTTTCATTCCAATCATGGTAAGGATAAGCTGAATCCTGAATTTCTATTTCCGCTAACCAAGGATTTTCTCTGGGCGGCTGATAAAAATGCCCATGCACACATAAATAACGATTCACCTTAACTCCTCCTTGTAAAATAAAGCAACTTCTTTCAATCAAATATAAAGTCACCTAACCTATAGCCATTCCAGCAAATAAATATATTCATTACATATATGATTCTTTCATATTATACCATCTTCTTAAAAAAAACAACTTCACTTTTCAAAAACAAAAACATACTATCTTGCATTCAAAATTTAAAAACTTATTACATTATAACTAACTTATAAATTCTAAAGGGTTTAAAAATAGCTCTATAATTATAATTACAGCCCGAACAAATTAAGAACCACTGCTGATAAAAGAAGGTTTAGCTTCTAATTGGGATAGACACAAGCTCCTCTGCGCAAAAAAAAATAACGTTTTAATTAAACGTTATTAAAGACTTTTCCCTGGATATCCTACTGATTTACAGCTTTAGTTGCAATCCGCTACCTCAGTAGATATATTCAAGAGTCAACCGTGATTGATAGCTTAATTTGAAACCACACAAAATATTAAATTAAAAATAAAACATTATTTGGGAATCAGCCGAATTCCTCTATTATTTATTTGAAGGATTTAATTTCGCATAAAACCGTATGCAGGAATAAAACATGATCTTTTAAATCAATTGTAATGAAAATTATAAATCCAATTCAAATTCTGTCTTATTATCCTGTCTTGAATCATTCCATTTTTTATAGCAATAATCTATAAGACATTGTTTTTCAACAGGATCAATTTGATCTAAATGAATACCTATATCATATTCGCGTTTTGAATTAGTATTGTTCTCTTTTACCCAGACAACTTTTCCAGCTGAAAAAAACGGCATAATTGTGTCTGGAAATATCATTTCACATTCAAGCGTTTGGCCTAAATCTACTTTTTTATTTATAGTAGCTTTAAATCCGCCTCTGCTAAAATTATCCGTACTTAAAACTCCCTGAATATCATTATTCCTAACCTGAAATTCACCATTAATATCGGTATTAAAACGCATATGTTTTCTTCTCTCATCTACCATCAGGCGCCTTTTCTTTTTTCACTCGGATTAAAAAATCCCAGACAAGTATTATTTAGGACGTTTAAGTATACCATAAATTGGGTGATTTACAAGAGGCGTATCGGAGATGATTCCATTAACATATTCTAAAATGTTTTAACTTAAAGGGCAGCAAGAGCATCATTTACAATCTCATCCATGAGCTCTTTTACTGTAATTATTTTTTTAATTCTATGTACATTACTACCAGCAAAGACAACAGCATCGTCGATTTTCCCAATAACCGCATTGAATAATGCCTTAGCGATACAATAAGGTACTGTTGACGGATCACAAGTTTTTAAACACCTATATCCGCATTTGACCGATTCTTTTTTACCACCAACAACTCTTTCAATCAATGCCGTCCTAAGTGATCTTCCCGGCATGCCCACCGGACTTTTAATAATCTCGATATCAGCTTCAGTGGATTCGATATATAATTTCTTAAATTCATCAGAAACCGAACATTCTTCTGTTGCGACAAACCGAGTAGCCATTTGTATCGCGCTAACTCCCAATTTAAAAAATCTAGCCGCATCCTCACCAGTATATATTCCCCCAGCAGCGATAACTGGAATCTTCTGCTTGTACTCTTTTTCAAATTCAGCTACTATTTTCAAAACTTCACTGACCATTGATTCTAATACATGTTCCTTGGGTGAAATAAGCTCTTCGAAACTAAAGCCAAGATGTCCTCCAGCCATGGGACCTTCAACGACAATTGCGTCAGGCAAGCGATTATATCTTTTCTTCCAGGTTTTTATAATTAATGCCGCCGCTCTTGGAGAAGAAATGATTGGAATAATCTTAATCGATGTTCCTTCAACAAACTCGGGCAATTTAATCGGCAACCCAGCACCGGAAACTATAAAATCGGCTTTTTCTTTTGCTGCTGTTCTCGCTAAGTCCTCGTAGTTAGTAACTGCAACAAGTATATTAACTCCCACTACTCCTGTAGTCATTTTTTTAGCCTGGCGAATTTCTTTCTCCAAACCTTCACGGGAAGCTTTAACAAAATTAGTTTCGTTTTCTATTGAATTATACCCCAACCCTACACTGGCTATTGTTCCTGCTCCACCATAAGTGGCAACTGCACTTGCTAAAGAAGCGGTTGAAACAGCAACTCCCATTCCCCCTTGAACTATCGGTACGTTAACTTTTAGATCTCCGAGCATAAGGGGATTTAATTTTTTTAGCATTTTAACCTATCTTTCTGATTGTTACATTTAAATCATTTTAGCAAGATTATATTTATAGAGTCAAGCATAAAAATTATCTCTTTAAACAATCCTTACAACCCAAAGTCTAAATATAAACCCCATGATTCAATGGGGTGGATGAGGGGACTCGAACCCCCGGCCTCATGAACCACAATCATGAGCTCTAACCAACTGAGCTACATCCACCACATAAATTAATTTTAATCCAAAAATAAATTATAGAGAAGGATGGTTAAGCCTGTTAAATTGGCGTCCCTGGGGCGATTCGAACACCCGGCCCACTGCTTAGAAGGCAGTTGCTCTATCCATCTGAGCTACAGGGACATTTTTAGAAACTAAGGACATCAAAGTTATAAGCTCTAAGCAAAATACTTTAATGTCCTGCTCCCCAAACTCTACAACTATTTTTTGGTCGGGGCAGGTGGATTCGAACCACCGACATCCTGGTCCCAAACCAGGCGCTCTAAGCCAAGCTGAGCCATGCCCCGAATAAAACTATATCAATATTAAAAGTGTAGAGAAAACATATAATTCTCTACACTTTAGTGCTTTAATTTAAGCTTAAAATAAACTATTTTTTCCGTTCAGCAGTTTTTGTGTTTTGTGCAGGTTTTACTATGCTTAAAGATATAAGCACATTAATTTCTTTACCTTTTTTATCCTTTTCCTTGCGATAAGTTGCTAAAATTATTGATCCAGGTTCTATCTGCTTAAGTGAGACCTCAACAGATTCACCCTTTTTATCCTTAATAACAATCGCTGATTCTCCGCGAGCCTTAAATTCAGTATATTCCACATTACCAACTACTCCGAAAACGCTCTGAGCTTTAGACGCCATTCCTGCCGAAGCCATTGAACTTATCGCATTTTCAGCTAGCACTTCTGAACAGTGACCAAAAGTTAAAAATAAAGAGAGCACAAAACAATACCCAAGAATTTTTTTCATCATTTTCCCTCCCTGATGAGTCTACAATCTATAAACTAGTGTTTATATACATTATAGAGATTTTAAATGATTCTTCCATTAAACCTCTGATCGTGTTTTATTATTTCAAGCTAATCGCATCTAAACTAGTAATAACACCCCTAAATTACTTTAAATTATTATACAAAAAAGTTATGTAAAGTATAGCATTATTTAAAACTAACGTCAAGAAAATAGAAATACTTTGCGACAAATTTAAAAATTTATTTCTAAAACTGCCTTTTCCAAAACAAATTAACTCTATCATCATCTGGATCAACTCTTAAATCAAGTTTGTAACGATTAAGATATGGGTCATCTAAATGATTGACCCATTCAAAACAATCAACACCTTTCCCTAACAATTCAGAAATCTGAGGAACATAATATTCGTCCAGAGCAACTCTTAACGTTTCTGGGGTGATTTTTCTCTTTTCAGGATATTTATCATCTTTTTCCTCTGGCTTATTCATAGTAATCTGCCAAGTTGATGAAATATAAGCTTTAGAAGGCGGAGTATTTTTTTCAATATCCGCCCCATTTGCAAAGGCAGTAACTGTAAGCACTAAAGGTAGATATAAAATAATCGCGTTTCTAAAAAATTTTTTACTACCTATTTTCTTCATAAAATTTTATATTGTACCTGGTTATTTACTTTTAATTATTATATCATAAAACCAATAATAATATATTTACTTATTTTCAATCAATAGTGATCTTTGTCTCATGATTTCATAACAAAAAACTGCTGTAGCAACAGCAGCATTTAAAGAAAGTTCTTTGCCTGGCATGGGCAATGTAAGCTTATAATCTAAATGATTTAATAAGCCATGTCTTATTCCCTTATCTTCAGATCCAATCACTAAACACAGGGGAAATGGAAATTTAAAAGTTGTCACAGCTTCTCCATTATCAACAACACTGCCGGCAACCCAATACCCCGCATCTTTAGCTGCTTGAATTGCCGATATAAGATTAGTTACTTGCACAATTGGAACATGATTTTCTCCTCCGCAAGCAACTTTCAAAACAGTCTCGTTAATACTTGCAGTTCTGTGCTTTGGAATAATCAAGGCGAAATTGCCAAAACATGCTGCCGTTCGCAGAATAGACCCAAGATTCTGAGGATCAGTAATATTGCTTAAGGCAATCAAAACATACTTGTCCTGTTTACTCCGTCTTAAGAGATTATCTAAATCTTCGTAATGAAATTCATCTACCTGGGCAATAACCCCTTGAGTGTTTGCATCCTTCGAGATAATCAAAAATTCTTTTTCAGATAATACTGTGTATGGTATTTTTTTTTCATTCGCTAGTGTTTTCAGTTCAGCTAAAACAGATTTTTGATTGAAAAATATTTTTTTAATACTATTTGGCTGTGATGCTAACCGCTCTATTACTTGATTTTTCCCATACAAATTCATCATAAGTCCCTTTGCGAATTTTAAAATCAATACTTTTTAATTTTATTTCCACTATCTATATTTAGGAGATTATCGCAATATCGGTAGGAGTGTTTGGGCAACTTTAAAATATATAATTAATCCTATAATATCAACTACACTGGTTGTAATTGGTCCGGCCAAAACCGCAGGATCCAGGCCCATCTTTTTTGATATAAATGGCAAAGAAACTCCGGTGCAAATAGCCAACAAAACAATAAGGAACATTGTAGCACCAACAACAAGAGCTATAATAGGATCGCTTTCCAAGAGCATTGCTCTGCCAAAAGCAAGTAACCCAACAATAAGCCCCATAAGCAACGCCGCCATCAGTTCCAACCTTAAAACAGTTTTAATATTATCAAATCCAACATCTCCTGTAGCTAAAGCTCGAATAACTGTGATTGAACTTTGAGTTCCTGCGTTACCTCCTGCGCCCAATAACATTGGGATAAAAAAAACTAAAGCAACAACACTGCTTAATGTATCTTGAAATGTTTTCAAAACAGTCCCTGTTAAAAAATCAAACACAACTAAAAATACTAACCAACCTGCCCGTCGGCCAATAATTTCTCTAACCGTAGAAGTTGCATAACTAATCATTTTACCTTCGCCAGGAGTCATTTTACCAACTTCGTATATTTCTTTAGTTGCTTCTTTTTCCATAATATCAACAATATCATCAATCGTAATTACCCCGATTAATTCTTCATTTTCATCCACTACCGGAGCGTCAATCAAATCATATCGCTTAAAAAGTTGGGCAACTTCATCATCAGGAGAATATTCATTGATCTTGATGAAATCAGTACTCTCCATGATATCTTTAATCAACATATCTGGCGGAGCTTTAATTAAATCCTGAAGTTCAACTACTCCGAGAAGTTTATGTTCAACATCAGTAATATATATAGAACTAATATCCGAATCATCATCAAAACTTAATGTGTCCTGTAGCTTTAAAATAGCCGCTCTCGCGGTGATTTCTTTTCTGAGCTCAACATAATCAGTGGTCATTATTGCCCCAGCAATACCCTCTTCATAAGTCATCAATTCTCTAACATCTTCAACCTCTTCTTTTTTCATGAGTTTAAAGAATTTCTTGATTACTTTAGGGGGTAAATCTCGAAAAAGATTAGCTCTATCATCTGGGGACATTTCATTAAGAACTTGGGAAACTTCAGTATTACCTAGATTATCCAAGAGAAATGATTGTTCTTCAAACGGCAAAGACTCAAAAACATCTACAGCCAAACGTGTCTTTAAAAGTTTAAAAAGCAGCATCTTTTCCTTTGAGGAAAAGTCATTCCAGCGTTCAGCGATATCTATCGGCGGGATTTTTGATATAATCTCCTTAACCTCGGAAAAGTTTTTAAGATTTATCAAATCTCTTATTTCCGGGACAAAAAGAGCCGTAACGCTCATTAATTTTTTTTTGTTTTTTTTAGACATAAAATTTAATCTTATTGATTGATATATTTAGTTTTTGTTTATTTTTACAATATAACATCATGCTTAAATCATCTCAAACTAATTGCTTTTTCTGCGGTTTTATTGTCTGCACAGGCTTTGACCATTGCAACTTACCAGCAACTGCCTCAGCAACATTAGTAAAATGATCCGCGATCTTTTCGAAATTACTTATAATATCTAAAAAGACAATCCCCGATAAAACTTTACAGCTACCTTTAGCTAAACGGTTTATATGGTTTTCTCTTAATTTGAAAGTGATCGCGTTCACCTTTTCTTCCATTTCTAAAACAACCCCGGCATCTTTTATCTCATCTGTATCCAAACACTTTATAGTAGCCTCAGCCATTAAATCCACTAATTCAAACATTGCTTTTATATCAGCTAATGCATCTGCGGAAAAAGGTAAATTATTAACTATTTTTCGCTCTGCAAGCTCTTTGAGGTTTTCGGAATGATCTCCAACTCTTTCAATATCATTAACGCTATGAAGCAGAGAGGGAATTTTATTAGCAATAGCGGGCGAAAGTTCTTTTTGCATTATTTCCATCAAATAATTAGTGATTGCTTCCTGTAAGCTATCTACAGCTATTTCTTTTTTGCTTACAAAAGCCAGAATTTTAAGATCATTATCCAAAAACCCCTTCATTGCATCATCAATCATTCCTCGAGTAATTTCCGCCATTCTCATTGTCTCTTTCATTGCGGCGTCAAAAGCAGCTATCGGAGTAGCTAATAAATGTTTTTCCAAAAATTTTGGCTGAGTATCAATGATTATATCTTTCCCCGGCAAAACCCTTGTTACAACTTTCGCGAAAACTGCGGCAAAAGGCACAAAAATCACAGTACCGATAACATTAAATATAGTATGCGCATTGGCAACTTGCCGAGCAATATCACCTGAAGTCAAAGCGATGATCTTATAATAAAACCCTAGTGTCGGTAAAAAAATGACTGTGACCAATACATTGAACAAAACATGGGCAAGCGCCGCGCGCCTGGCTGAAATTGTTGTTCCAATTGAAGCAAGGATTGCTGTTATACAGGTCCCGATATTACAGCCAAATATCAAAGGGATTGCTCCCTGCAAATCAAACAGTCCCAAAGAAGCCAGTGTTATGATCATACCCGTTGTAACACTAGAGCTTTGAAATATCGCAGTAACAACTGCTCCGGTTAAAACTGCCAAAGCAGGATTTTTACTAAAAGATATAAAGGCAGAAATAACCGCGGGTCTATCTGAATAGTCCTTAATAACCGAAGTCATTGTTTGTAAACCTAAAAATAAAATCCCGAATCCCAATAAGAACAAACCAAAAAACTTCCAAAATCTTTTAGGGACAAATAAATATAAGCAAGCGCCAATTGCAATAGCCGGCAAAGCATAATTTGTTAATTTAAACGCAATTATTTGAGCAGTAATCGTTGTTCCGATATTAGCACCAAAAATGACTCCAATGGCCTGTTCTAATCCCATTAGCCCAGCATTAACAAACCCAACGACCATAACCGTTGTTGCTGAGGAACTCTGAATGATTGCGGTTATTCCTGCCCCAACTACTGTTCCAGCAAGAGTATTACTGGTTAAAGCTTTAAGCAGCCTGCGCATTCTATCACCAGCCGCATTCTGCAGCCCCTCGCCCATGAGGTGTATCCCATAAATAAATAATCCTAAACCGCCAAATACGCTAAAAATAAGCTCTTTAACCATTACTCCTCCAAAAAATAGGAACGGATTCTATCCGATTTCAACTTCAATTTTTGTAATTATAACATCTAATTCTTTAAGAATATCTTCAGAAAGAAATTTACTTAACTTTATCTCTTTTCTGATTGAATTTAACGAACCAACAACGCGACGTAAATATTTAAATCTTCTCAATTTATGATCTTCTTCTGGACTATTTTCCTTAACCCGCTTAACCATGGATTGATAAACATCTTTTACTTCTTTATCCGGTTTGCCTTCCTCAAAAATATGGCGCTTCATTTTTTCATAGTCACCAGCGCCTAAATCCTTATTCGCCTTTACCTGGCTAAGCGTATGAACCGCTTCAAACGAAGGGATATTCTTACCTTCCGCTGAATCAATATATTCCTTTTTAATATAATTAGGCTCTTCCTGCTCCAGAAAATGATAAGATCTTAACAGTTTAATTCCAGTTTCCTTTCTTATCCCAATTTCCTTGGAACAATATGCCTCAAAAGTGAGATATCCCCACTCTTTGTATAATTTATCATTATAAACTGAAACTAAATGCTGCCCTAACTCAAGCCAAGAACTTTTAAAATTCTTAGCACAGTTTAGGATAGAATAACGCAAACTACCAACTTCTACCGACTCCATACTTGTTTCCAGACGCTCAATTGCTCTATATTGTGTGTTCATATGACCTTCTGTTAAATTTAAGAAAATTGCCCAAGGAATGTATTTAATGTTGAAAGCGATGAATTTCAACATAATATTAGCACATCATATTTTTTTTATCAAGAAAAATTAAATTTTAGAAACAATACACTTTTTAGCTTCTTCCGTCGTAATATTAGGAAGCTCACATCCGTTTCTTTTAACCGCTTTTATCATTCGCATATAAGCCTGGGCAGGAGTAGTTCCTTCAGTAAGATTATTCATGCATAATGCTCCATATCCTTTACGATTAGATATCTTAAATATTCTAACTGTTTTTTGAGGAATTTTTTTAAAAATTTTTTGTTTCATGCTCTCCCCCCTTTTATTTTTTCCTAATTATTGATATCAACCAAACAGATAAGATTAAACATAATATAAGCGCGATCTTTGCCACTGATAATCCAAAAACTAGTGTCTGCTGTTCAAGCCTTAATATAATTGCCGCCGTAACAAGCAGAGTAATAATAACGATTGAAATCAGCCGGATATTATTAACTCTTTCCATTTCATCTTTAATCGCCATTATTTCACTTTTATCGATCTTAACATCAATCTGCCCTTTTTCTATTTTCTCAATAAGTTTCAATGTGTTTTCAGGCAGTTGCTGCAAAATATTCAAATAATCAATCATACTAATTTCCATATCTTTCATTATCCGCTTTGGATTAAATCTTTCTTTAATTACTTTTTCAAACAAAGGCGCAAGCTCATCATACAATTTAAACTCCGGACACAATTTAAGCCCTGTTCCTTCCATTATTAACAGTGCTCTAGAACATAATACCAGGTTCCGGGGAAAATATAAACCGCTTTTTGCTCCTTCAATAACAAGATGATAAAACATTTTAGCAAAACTTTTTTCCGGCTTTTTAGAATAAAACCATGTACTTAAAATCGGCATTGCTCTTTGCGCAAATTCTTCCTTAGCTTGTAGGGAATAATTGGGTGCTAAATCAAGCATCTTTTTAGAAGTTAATTCCGCATTTTTTTCCACAAAAGATATAAAAACAGCGGATAGACTATCTCGCATTTGCCGATCTAAATATCCCACCATGCCAAAATCGTACAAACATAGAACATTATCTTTTAAAACGAAAAAATTCCCCGGATGTGGATCAGCCTGAAAAAAACCATGGATAAAAAACTGCCTAAGCCCCAATTCTAAGCCGTTTATTGCCAGGACATAAGGATCGCCCCCTGCTTTTATAATTTTCGCGGCTTCTGACAATTTTATCCCTTTGATCAGTTCCATTGTCAGCACTCGCTTTGTCGAATAATCCCAATGAATTTCAGGAAAATAAAAACGATTATCATCAGCAAAGTTTTGACGAAACCGCTCCGCATTAGCCGCTTCAACACTAAAATCCAACTCTCGCATTGTCCATTCTGAAAACTCTTTGACCAATTGTACTGGTTGGAGATAAATTATTTCTTTAATATATTTTTCTACAAGCGCAGCAAAAAAAAACAGAATATGGATATCATTTTCTATAATCCCTCTGATATCAGGCCTTTGAACCTTAACAGCCACTTCTGTCCCATCAGGTAATTCCGCATTATGAACTTGAGCTAAACTTGCCGCGGCAAAAGGTTTTTCTGAAAACGTTTTATAAACTTGGCTAATATCTTTACCAAATTCTTCCGCGACGATTTCTTTTACTTTATTATAGGAAAAAGTATTTGCATTTGTTTGTAGTTTTTCTAATTGTTGAATATATTCCGGAGGGATAATGTCTGACCGCAAACTTAAGATTTGGCCAAATTTTACATATGTCGGCCCTAGGCGTTGAAAGGACCGGCACAAACGTTCCGGCAGTGAAATAACCGTTTCATCCAATTTGGATGACGGCTTGCACCGCCGGAAGATGCTGCACAATCTTAACTTAAAAGGCAATAGATATGCCAACCTAACTCTATCGATAAGGAAGCCAAATCCTTCTTCAAAAAGAATAACCAATATCACTCTCAGTCGGTTTATATCTCCGACCATTGTTTTAATACTAAAGAGCATTACACTTTCTTCTTTGCTTTAGCCTTTACTTTTTTCTTTACAGCCACCGGAGCAGCTTTAACCACTTTAGTTTTTTTCTTCTCTACCTCTAAACTTTTAGCTAGCTGTGCTAATTTTTTATTCAAAGCATCAATCTGCTTCTGTGAATTCTTAACCACACTTATCGACACCTGTTTCATCTTATTTTCAAGATCACTATCTAACTGCTTTGTACTTTTAAGTAAGCGGCTTAAAACAGCTTTTTTATCTTTTGCCTGTATTTGACCTTTTTTAATCAGCATATCAACCAGGCTCTCAGCTTTTTCTTTGGTTAAATTTGCCAACCCAACACCAGCAAGTATAATTTTCTCAATTAATTCAAACATTATCTCTCTCCTTGTAAATTATTTACAATTAATTTTTCTTTTTCTTATCACTTTTTTTTGAGCTGCTCATACTTTTGTTTAACTGCGCTAATTTTTTATTTAAAGCATCAATTTGTTTTTGCGAGTTCTTGACTACATTTAAAGATACCTGTCTCATCTTATTCTCAAGATCTTTATCAAGTTTTTGTGTGTGCTTAAGCAATCGGTTTAATATCGCTTTTTTGTCTTTAGCTTTAACCTCTCCTTTAGCAATCAATGCGTCAACAATCTTTTCTGCTTTTTCTTTGGTTAAACTAGCAAAACCGACACCAGCCAAAATTAACTTTTCTAATATTTCAAACATATCCATCCCCCTTTCTTTATTAATATTAAAACACTATATTATTGAATGCGGCGAAATAGTAACTCCTCGCCTAACAATGGTAACCCCATCACGAATATAATACAGATCACCATCCATATCCTTATGATTCCTTTTATCGGTAATCTGAGTAAAATCACCAATTGTAACATTTTTATCAACAATAGTTCTTTCCAGAATAACTCCTTTTCCTATATAAGGAGCTTGATGATTATTGATTGATGGATCGCGATAGTAATCATTGCCAATAATAATTGAATTTTTAATTATCGCATTATCCTTAATGTGACTTCGTAATCCTATGATTGAATTTTCTATACTTGCCTTATTTATCAAACAACCTTCCGATATAATTGATCTTAATATTTTAGAATCAATTATTTTATTCGGAGGCAAAAGACGCGCACGCGTAAGCAAAGGCATATTAACATCAAACAGATCAAAACCAGGCTTATCGTTTAATAAATCCATGCTTGCGTCATAATAGCTCTTTATTGTACCAATATCGCGCCAATACCCTTTAAAATCATATGAAAATACTTTGGCCTTATTTTTAACGAGCAATGGAAGTATATGCTTACCAAAATCAGCTAATTTATTTGTTGATAAAATATTAAATAAGACATCTTTATTGAATAAATATATACCCATTGACGCACAATACTGGTTATGCATACCATCATTTTGTTTCACTGACTTAGATTTAAATTTATGTCTTCTGACATTTGCTGGTTTTTCAATTACTCGATTTAGCCTTCCGGAAGAAGCCACATCAAGAATCCCCATACGAGATGCTTCATCTTCATCAACAAAAATTGAAGAAACAGTAACTTCCGCTTTTTTTTGGATATGATAATTCAGCATTTTTCGATAATCCATCCGATAAAGATGATCGCCTGATAAGATCAATACATGTTCTTCCGGCATGTATCGCAAATGTCTTAAAACACAACGCACAGCATCCGCTGTTCCCTGAAACCATTCAGAACTTTTATGCGACTGTTCAGCAGAAAGGATTTCCACAAATCCTTTGGAGAAATTATCAAAACGGTAGGTTTGCATAAGATGGCCATGCAAGCTAGCAGAAAGAAATTGGGTTAAAACAAAAATCTTATTATATCCAGAATTTATAGAATTAGAAATAGGGATATCAATCAATCTGTATTTACCGGCAAAACCAATAGCCGGCTTACTTCTTTCTAATGTTAGAGGAAAAAGACGAGTACCTCTTCCTCCCCCCAAGATTAATACGGAGCAGCCTGAATTATTATTCACACATTCCCTCTCGTTAAACCAGTTTTTAATAATAAAAAATTGTTAAGTATATACTTATTGCTCCCATCATCCAGCAATAATACGCGAAATAATGGAATTTCGCCTTTGCTATCATTTTAGAAAGAAATATCAATGATATATATCCACTTAAAAAAGCAATGAAAAATGCGACAAAAATGATTGAGATGCTTATATTGATTTCACCTATACCATGCTTAAGCTTATAGACACCTGCCGCAAGAATAGTCGGCACGGCAAGAATAAAAGAGAATCTTGCTGCTAAATTTTTGTTCAAGCCTCTAAACATTCCGCAGGCTATTGTTGAACCAGAACGCGATATACCTGGGATTATTGCCATGGCTTGAACTAAACCAATACTCAAAGCATCTTTTAAATTCAAATCACTTCGGGTTTTTTGATTTGTATATTTAGTTAAAAATAAAATTGTCCCCGTGACTAAAAATGTTATCCCCACAAGTTTTAATGAGCCAAACATTGATTCAATTATATTATTAAATAATAATCCGAAAATAATAGCCGGGACAATCGCGATACCAACAAGAACTCCTAGCCTAAGATTACTATTTTCCTGCCAGACATCTATAACTTTTTTTCCGTTGATCACCTGTTTCAACGAAAAGAAAGTTTCCGTGATTATATTTTTTAAATCATTTTTAAGAAAAACTATAACCGATAAAGCAGTTGCTAAATGTAAAATAATATCAAAACAAAGAAGCGGCTCATTAAAACCAAAAACTTTTTGATAAAAAACCAAATGACCAGAACTGGATACTGGAAGAAATTCTGTTAAACCTTGCAATAGCGCTAAATATAAATACTTCAATCCCTTGCTCCTAAGAATTAAACGCTGCTAAATATTATTATTAGTTATTTTATTGTAACATACTCAATAAACCGGCACAAGATAATGCTTATAAAAAAACTTCCTTACTAAAATCATCAATCCCATTATTGATTAAAAACTTAGCCATATCTTTGGGTAATTCAGCATTAAAACTTACTGTAATATTTTTAGTTGGGTGTGTAAAGGCAACACTAAACGCGTGCAAAGCGACCCGCTTGAACTTTATCGGCCAATCGCGAGCCATAACAAAACGCCTTTCTCCGACAAGCGGGTGCCCGATATCTTTGAATTGAATCCTTATCTGATTGGTCCTTCCGGTTTGGGGTTCCAATCTCATTATGCTGAAAGCCTTTCCCTGCCCGATAAGTTTAAAATTTGTAATTGCCAGTTTTTTCTGTTCATTGCGCTGATAAGGCCACCCCCCCTGGATATAGCTTTTTAAGACACCTGATTGCTTATCAATAACTCCATGAACAAATGCAATATATACTTTTTTGACTTTTTTCGCTCTAAATTGATCCATTATCTTCTGCTGAACATTCTTCCCCTTAGCAAAAATTAATACCCCGGAAGTTTCCTTATCTAAACGATGACACGGATAAATTTTAGAACTATTATTTTGTTGAAAATTTAAGGTGTTTAACAATAAACTTAAGCTCTTTTCTTTGTTATTTGTTGAAGCCTCTGTTAATAAACCACTTGGTTTATCGACAATAAGAATGTCTTCATCTTCAAAAATAGTTGCCCTAAATTTTTCATTTTCCATTAATTCTTTCCTTTTTAACTGAATTAATACTAAAAATGGCTAGAACACTAAAAATGTTCTAGCCACTGTACTAATAAATCAGATTACTTCTATTAATTACTTTCCGCATCACCTGGGTTAGTACCGGCTTTGATTTCATCATAGTTAGAAACACCATCTTCATCACTATCGGCACCATCAATCGCTTTAACCGCATCCACACTTCTACCTGCATCATTATATGCATTACCATAGCTGTTAAGTTCTTTAAAATTACCTTCTGGATGACAAACTGTGCACCCTACAGTTGCTCCTTCGTGAACTTGCTTAACATTATTCGCATCAGGCATTGCGGCAAAAGATGTAGAAATACAAATTGCGCTCAAAACCAAAGCAAACACCCCTAAAAACACTATTTTTTTCTTCAATTAAGTCACCTCCTTATTAATATTAAAGATACACTAAAACAAACAAAAAGTCAATTATTTTAAATTTAAAAATAACTGGAAATATCAGAAAATAATAAGGTTATGACAATAAAATTAGGTTTACACTATTTGCTCAATCTTAAAATCCTGCTCCATAAACAGCTTAATACAAGCGTCTACAACATCCACATTATACAATATTCCTTTTTTATTAATAATTTCATCTAAAGCTCGCTCAATACCCAATGCAGGTCTATAAGGACGATGCGAAGCCATGGCTTCAACAACATCAGCAACAATTAGAATATGCGCCTCAATTAATATTTCATTACCTTTTAAAGAATTTGGGTATCCACTTCCATCCATTCTCTCATGATGCTGCACAACAATTGAAGAAACTGGCCAAGGAAATTCAATTTCCTTTAATATATCATAACCTACTTCTGGATGAGCTTTAATAATATTAAATTCATACGTAGTTAGCTTAGAGGGCTTGCTTAAAATTTCCGCGGGAACACAAATTTTTCCAATATCATGAATCATTGCCGCAGTCTTCACCCCTAATATCTGATCCGCGGGTAATTTCATTTCCCTGGCAATAGCTTCTGCCAAGTGAGTTACACGTTCCTGATGTCCAGCGGTATAGGGATCTCTTTTTTCAACTGTAAAGGCTAGAGCACTAATTGTTTCATTTAATACACGCTGCAATTTTTCATTGCCATCCTCAAAATTTTTCTGAACTTTTTTCCTTTGCATGATTTCAACAAGCAGCGCTTCATTCATTTTAGAAAGTTCAGCAGTCCTCTCACGAATCTGCATTTCTAAAGTCTGATAAGATTTTTGAAAGGATTGCTCTTCATTTTTTCTTCCGGTAATATCTTCAAATGATTCTATAGCGCCGATTGTATTTCCATGCTCATCCTTTAATATTTCCGCATTTTTTGAAATAACAATTATTTTCCCATCTTTTCTTTTAATCGAACATTCCGCGTTAAAAATAGGTTTCTCGACATTATCCGAAAAAACCGCGCACATATCCTTACAAGGGCTATCCGCAAAAACAGTACACTGCTTTCCAATTATCTCCTTAAAAGAATAACCCGTAATTTCTTCAGCTTTATTATTCCAACTGGTTATACTCCGGTTAGGATCAATTGTAAAAATCGCGTTTGGAGTAGATCGAAAAACAAATTCAGCATATTCCTTAGCCTGCCTCAATTCTTGCTCTGCTTTTTGAAACTTCAGTTCCGCCCCTTGAAGTTCGTTTATTCTTTTACGCAATTGTTCAATCTCTAAAAGCATTCTTTCATGCGATTCAGGCAAGTCACTCATTATTTTCCTTTCTAAGAAAAGCGATGAACGTATTCAATCTAATACCTATTCTAAAACTTTAAAGCTAAAATTGTCAAGAAAGAAAATACTCTTATTAAATATATAAATCAAAAGATATTAAAAAAGATATGAACAAAATATTATTGCAGGTTTTTAGGTAGTTTTTCTTTGATCCCTCCCAAAGGCAAGGAACAAAATTTCGGGTCATTGATCGCTTAATTTCCCCGCCTTTGGGAATTGATAACATCCTTGTTCAATTAATCAAAATTGGGATCCTGTATTCATCAAAGATGAACTAGCCAAGTTTATTTTTTCTTTTTCTTAGCTACTACTTTCTTTGCTACTTTTTTTACTACTTTCTTAGCCACTGCTTTTTTTACCACTTTTTTTACCACTTTCTTAGCCACTGCCTTCTTTGCTACTTTTTTCTTTTTGACTACCAAAATATTCACCCCCTTTCTTTCAGTAATATTTTAAACTAAAAGTTTGCCCCTACACAATATCTTGGTACGTCTTCTAATGCAAGCACAATATATGTTTGTACTATATATTGTATCTACAATTTATAATATACAACATTATAAATACTAATTTCAAGAAAAAAATAAAAAAAAACGAAAAAACTTTTTAAAATTTTTTCATCATTACGTTCTTTTTTATTTTTTAAAAAATATTTTCTGATATTTTTTTTAATTACCCCTTCTTAATCTCGAAAGAAAGAATGATTGCTTCAGCAATATCTTTCATAGATATACGCTTAGACATGCTTGATTTTCTCAGCATATTATAAGCTTCATCTTCATCAACATTCTGATCCTTCATCAATATCCCTTTTGCTTTTTCAACTTTTTTTCTTGTTTCCAATTCTTCCTGAATAACTCTAGTCTTAACTAACAGCTCCGTATTTTCGATTGCAACAGCTGCTTGATTAGCCACAGTCATTAAAACCTCGACATCGCTTTTTTCAAAATCGTATTTTTTTGTAGTATAACAATTAATAACACCGATCACTTTTTGTTTAACCATCATCGGAACGCTAAGCATTGAAACAAACTTTTCTTTTTTTGCTAATTTTTTTTCTTTATACTGCGGATCTAAAAGAACATCAGCAATAATAATCGGCTGCTTAGTTTTCGCAACCATTCCGACAACGCCTTCCCCAACATTAATTGATCTTTCCTTCAGATATTCACTGCTCAAAGCTTGAGTAGCTTTAATTTTTAAAGTTTGGTTCTTTTCATCTAATAGCCAAAGCGCGCAAATTTTCGCGTGCATAACATTCGCGGTAACAGTTACAATAAGCTTTAACATATCTTCAAGATAAAGATCACTTGTAATTGCTTTACTGATTTTACTCAAAGCATTGATATATGATTTTTCTGATTTTACTTGTTTTACCATTTTATCACCTATTGGCTGAAGCCTTAACAAACTCTCTAAATAAAGGATGAACGCGATCTGGTTTTGATTTAAATTCAGGGTGGAACTGACAAGCTAAAAACCAAGGATGATCTTTTATCTCAATAATTTCCACAAGCTTAGATTGAGGATTAATTCCGGAAAATATCATTCCATTTTTTTCAATTATATTATAAAATTGACTATTAAACTCAAAACGATGCCGATGTCTTTCACTTATATTAATTTTCTTATACGCATTATATGCTTTTGTTCCTTTTTTTAAAACACAGTCATATGCGCCCAAGCGCATTGTAGCGCCTTTTTCTTTTACTGCTTTTTGCTCTTCCAGTAAACTAATTACTGGATTTTTTGTTTGTTTAGAAAATTCTGTTGAATTCGCATTTTTTAAACCGCAAACATTTCGAGAAAATTCAATAACTGCTGTATGCATACCTAAACATATACCGAAATACGGGATTTTATTTTCTCTGGCAAACTGCGCTGCTTTAATCTTACCTTCTATCCCACGAACACCAAAACCTCCGGGGATTAAAACACCTTTAACATTTTTAAAATATTTTTCCGCGCCGTTTTTTTCGATTAATTCTGAATCTACTTTTCTAATAACTAATTTTACATTATTGCTTATCGCTCCATGAATTAAAGCTTCATAAATTGATTTGTAGGCATCCTGCAAAGCTATATACTTGCCAACAACCGCGATTTCAACTTCTTTTCTAGGTGATTTCAATGGCTCTAATACTGTTTTAGTCCATTGGGAAAGATCGCTTTTCCCAGACTTTAATTTAAGTTTTCTAAAAATAAGAGTGTCCAATCCTTCCTGACTATACTTTATTGGAACCTCATATATACTTTCAACATCTATAGCAGAAATAACTGCTTCCGGGTCAACATTACAAAAAAGGCCTATCTTTTCGCGTGCTTCTTTTGGGATATTTTTTTCAGTACGGCATAAAATAATATCTGCCATTATTCCTATTTCCCGTAAAGTCCCCACACTATGCTGAGTTGGTTTTGTTTTTATTTCACCAGCTGACTTAATAAATGGAACAAGTGTTAAATGAATATTTATCGCGTTCGCGTAACCTAGCTCTAATTTAAATTGTCTTATTGCTTCAAGAAACGGAAGACCTTCAATATCTCCAACGGTACCTCCGATTTCCACAATCACAACATCATGCTTTTTCCCCAGCGATGCTTTTTTAATACTATTTTTTATTTCATCAGTAATATGCGGAATTATCTGTACGGTTTTCCCGAGATAGTCGCCTCTTCGTTCTTTGGTAATAACCGAATAATATATTTTTCCTGTGGTTATATTATTATCACGACTCAGAACAGCATTTGTAAAACGCTCATAATGGCCAAGGTCTAGATCTGTTTCCGCGCCGTCATCAGTAACATAAACTTCTCCATGCTGAAAAGGACTCATTGTCCCTGGATCAACATTAAGATAAGGATCACATTTAATTATTGTTACTTTCAGCCCTTTTGCTTCTAAGAGTTTACCTATTGAAGCCGCGGCAATACCCTTGCCTAAGCTCGAAATTACTCCGCCTGTAATAAAAATATATTTTTTCATTATCTACTCGTTTCTTAGGATACTCCACAAAAAACTTGTTTAACTATACTTCTATGCCTTAATAATCACTACACACTCTTTTATTCATTACTATTAGCCTACCACAAGTCATCCCTTTTGATAATTCTTAAATAAAATATTCTGTTTAACGCTTTTTTTCTAGCATTTTCTTGGAAAATTTCTTAGGAATTTTAGTCGGATAATTGCCATCAAAACACGCGGTACAAAATTCACAGGCCGGCAAAAGCATTGCTTTCAACAAACCTTCTTGGCTTAAATATTTCAAGCTGTCTAAGCCCATAAATTTTTCTATTTCTTTGACCGTATAATTAGCGGCAATTAATTCTTTTTTTGTGGGAAAATCAATTCCATAAAAACACGGCGCTTTGATCGGAGGACAACTAATGCGCATATGCATTTTTTCTGCTCCGGATTCACGAATAGTTTTTATTCTTGCTCTACTTGTTGTCCCGCGAACAATAGAATCTTCGATAATTGCCAACCGCTTACCTTTGATTACATCTTTAATCGGATTTAGTTTTACTTTTACGCGAAAATCTCTTATAAACTGAGATGGTTGAATAAAGGTTCTACCGACATAATGATTCCTGATCATTCCTTCTTCATAAGGAGTTTTTGATTTTTTAGCAAACCCCAATGCCGCGGCATTACCTGAGTCAGGTATAGCCATAACCAGATCACATTCAGCTGGCGACTCTTTTGCCATTTCCTCCCCTAAACGCTTTCTGGTCAAATAAACATTCTTACCAAAAATGTTGCTATCCGGTCTAGCAAAATATATGTATTCAAAAATACAGAACGCGTGTTTTTGTTTGGGAAAAGGTTTGATTGATTCTAATTTTTTATCCCGAATAAAAACAATCTCGCCGGGTTCAATTTCGCGAATATATTCAGCCTGAATCAGATCTAAAGCGCAAGTTTCACTGGCAAGCACATAAGCCCCGTTTAATTTACCCAAGCATAAAGGCCTAAAACCATACGGATCACGCGCACCAACTAAAACATCATCAAGCAGCATAACTAATGAATATGCTCCCTCTAAATTAGATAAAGCATGGATTACTCTCTTGCGATAATCCTTATCTTTTGATTGCGCGACAAAATGAACAATTGCTTCTGAATCCATTGTTGTCTGAAATATTGAACCCTGCTCTTCTAGGGTTCCCCGCAAATGACTAGTATTAGTCAAATTTCCATTATGCGCTACGGCAATATGTCCTTTTTTATGATTGACCAGAAACGGCTGAATGTTTCTTTCCAGACTTGATCCAGTTGTTGAATAGCGAACATGTCCTATGGCTATCGCGCCTTTTAAAGACCGGATCGCGCTTTCATCAAAAACGTCCTCAACCAAACCCATGCCCTGAGAAGAATTTATTCTACCTCTATCATAACTGACAATACCCGCACTTTCTTCTCCGCGGTGCTGCAGAGCATATAAACCTAAATAGGTTAAACGCGCCGCTTCTTTATGTCCAGCAATACCAAATATTCCACACATACTATCCTCTTTATCCGGAATGCTTAATGAATTCCTGAATTGATGTAACTGAAAAATCTTTTTCCAATATTGCTTCTATTCCATTTACCGCAGCCTGCGCTCCCTGGATAGTTGTGATACATGAGATGCCATGCATTACCGCAGCATTTCTTATCGACTTCATATCTGACTGGCTTTTCCGTCCCGTCGGAGTATTTATAATCAGCTTGATTTTTCCCTGTCTGATTAAATCCAGCACATTATTATCACTGATCTTATCGCTGATTTTATCGATTACAGTTGCTTTAATATTATTATCATTTAAAACCTTATATGTTCCTTTTGTCGCAATAATCTCAAAACCTAACTCAACCAGTTTTTTTCCAACAGAAACAATAGCTTTTTTATCATGCGCTCTAACGCTAATAAAGATTTTTCCTGTTTTAGGTAAAACTGATCCCGCGGCCAATTGTGACTTATAAAAAGCAATACCAAAAGTCTTGTCAATTCCCATTACTTCGCCTGTTGACTTCATCTCAGGCCCCAGGATGATATCAACTCCGGAAAACCGGGAAAAGGGCAATACTGATTCTTTTACCGCGACATGTTTTATTTTTTTCTCGTCTTTTATTCCTAATTCATCGAGTGTTTTACCTACCATAATTTTCGCGGCGATTTTTGCCAAAGGAATTCCTGTCGCCTTGCTTACAAAAGGAGCAGTGCGCGATGCCCGAGGATTAACTTCAAGCACATACACAATATTATTTTTTATTGCGAATTGTATATTTAAAAGCCCGATTACTTCTAATTTTTTTGATAAGAGCTTAGTATTATCTCTAATAATATCCAGAATCTTTTCGCTTAAAGTATGCGGAGGTAGCACACAGGCAGAATCTCCAGAATGGACTCCGGCTTCTTCGATATGTTCCATGATCCCGCCAATAATCGTAGTATGTCCATCAGATAGCGCATCCACATCAACTTCAACAGCATCTTCTAAAAACTTATCGATCAAAATCGGTTTTTCCTTTGAGACATCAATCGCTTCCGCTTCTTCGACCATAAATTCTGTTAAATCTTTTTCATTATAAACAATCCTCATCGCTCGACCACCCAAAACATATGAAGGTCTGACTAATATCGGATATCCTATTTCTTTAGCAATAATAATTGCCTGATCTCTTGATGTCGCTGATCCATTAGGCGGCTGATTAATTCCCAATTCTTTAATTAACTGTGAAAATTTGTCCCGATCTTCAGCGCGATCAATTGACTCTACAGAAGTTCCAATTATCGGGGCTCCGGCATCCTTCAGTTTTCTTGCCAGGTTTAATGGAGTTTGCCCGCCAAATTGGACAATAATTCCATCAGGTTTTTCGCGATCAACAATATTCATTACATCTTCAAATGTCAATGGCTCAAAATAAAGTTTGTCCGAAGTATCATAATCAGTAGAAACAGTCTCGGGATTTGAATTAACCATTATTGTTTCAAATCCCAGCTCTTTTAAAGCAAACGAGGCATGACAGCAACAATAGTCAAATTCTATTCCCTGACCGATTCGATTCGGACCGCCACCTAAGATCATAATTTTTTTCTTATTTGAAATGCGGGTCTCATCTTCCTGCTCATAAGTTGAATAATAATATGGTGTATACGCTTCAAACTCCGCGCCGCAGGTATCGACTAATTTATAGGTTACGGTAATGTCTAGTTTTTTTCTTTGATTCCGGACCGTAATTTCATCAGTATTCAGTAATTTCGCCAACTGTTCATCGCCAAATCCATATTCTTTTGCTTTGCGCAATAATTCGGGAGTAATCTGAAAAATATCTTTTCCTTGATTTACTATTTCTTCTTCCAATTCAACAATTTGCTTTAAATTATCAATGAACCAAGGATCAATATAAGTTAATTTACAAATCTCTTCAGAACTCATGCCTTTTTGAAACGCATATTTAATATAAAAAATACGCGAAGCATTAGGCTCTTTAAGCCTCTGCAATAATTTCTCCTGCTCAATCTCTCGAAAATCATTTTTATTGTCAAAACCAACATGGCCGATTTCCAAACCTCTTAAACCTTTTTGCAATGCTTCTTTAAATGTTCTGCCAATCGCCATTGTTTCACCAACTGACTTCATTGAAATACCCAAAATATCCTGGGCTTCGGGAAATTTTTCAAAAGTAAACCGAGGAATTTTTACCACACAATAATCAATTGTCGGCTCAAAAGAAGCCGGGGTTTCTCTGGTTATATCATTCTGTATTTCATCCAAGGTAAATCCTACCGCTAATTTTGCCGCGAATTTAGCAATTGGAAAACCCGTGGCTTTACTCGCTAAAGCAGAACTGCGGGAAACACGCGGATTCATCTCAATAACAATCATTCTGCCATTTTCAGGATTAACCGCGAACTGAATATTAGATCCGCCAGTTTCCACTCCTATTTCGCGAATAATCGCCAAAGCGGCATCGCGCATTATCTGATATTCTTTATCTGTCAAAGTCTGAGCAGGAGCTACTGTTATCGAATCACCAGTATGGATTCCCATGGGATCAAAATTTTCAATTGAACAAATAATAACAACATTGTCTTTGACATCACGCATTACTTCCAGCTCATACTCTTTCCAGCCAAATATTGATTCTTCGATCAATATTTCATTAATCATGCTATTGCGCAATCCCAGCTGACAAATTTTTTCAAATTCTTCTTCAGTTTGCGCAATCCCTCCGCCAGTTCCGCCCATAGTGAAACTTGGACGAATAATCAACGGCAATCCTATTTGATTTAAAGCATCTTTAGCCTCAGCCATATTATAAGCTAAAGCGCTTTTAGGCAGATCCATGCCGATCTTTATCATTGCTTCTTTAAAATGCTTTCTATCTTCTGCTTTTTGAATCGCTTCTATATTTGCACCGATCATCTCAACATTATATTTTTTAAGAATACCCTGCTCGTATGCCTGCATTGCCGTATTAAGCGCTGTCTGCCCACCTAAGGTAGGAAGCAAAGCATCCGGACGTTCTTTGGCAATAATCTTTTCCAATACTTCCGGAGTAATCGGCTCAATATAAGTAGCATTTGCTATTTCTGGATCAGTCATTATTGTTGCAGGGTTGGAATTAATCAAAACAACTTCAAACCCTTCCTCGCGCAATGCCTTGCAAGCCTGCGTGCCTGAATAATCAAACTCACAAGCTTGTCCAATAATAATCGGACCTGAACCAATAATTAATATTTTTTTTATATCTGTTCTTTTGGGCATATTTTTTCTACTTTTTATGTTTTTTAATCATTTCCCCAAAATTCGCGAATAAATACGCGGAATCATGAGGGCCGGGACAAGATTCAGGATGAAACTGCACACTAAAAATTGGCAGTTTTTTATGTCTAATACCCTCTAAAGTCTTATCATTAAGATTCATATGTGTAATCTCAATATCATTTTTATTCAGAGAATCAATATCAACGCAAAATCCATGATTCTGCACAGTAATATCAATTTTACCTGTTTTTAAATCTTTAACCGGCTGATTACCGCCATGATGTCCAAATTTAAGTTTATAAGTTTTGCCGCCTAAAGCCAAGCCCAGCATCTGCTGACCTAAGCATATTCCGAAAATCGGCAACTTATCCAGTAATTTTTTAACAGTCTCAATAACATAGGTAACTGCCTCAGGATCTCCCGGTCCATTGGAAAGCATTAAACCATCCGGTTTAAGTTTTAGAATATCCTCTGCGCTTGTCTGTGCTGGAACAACAGTTACTTTAAAATTATTTAATACCAAGGAACGCAGAATATTTAACTTTACCCCGCAATCAAGGACAATAACATGATATTTCCCCTGATTATTCCACTCATAAACTTGGGAACAAGTAACTTCTTTGACTAAATCAATACCCACAAGCCCAGAAGACGCATTAACTTTTTCAAGCAGGCTTTTATCGTCCAAATCTTCGGTGGATATAACTGCTTTCAAAGCCCCTTTTAGCCGAATGTGCCGAGTCAGAGCGCGAGTATCAACACCTTCAATCCCAATAATATTATTTTTTCTAAGATATGAAGCTAATGTATCATTAGAACGCCAATTGCTGGCAATTCGCGAACATTCTTTAACAATAAATGCTTCTACAAAAGGTTTGCTTGATTCAACATCTTGCTTGTTTACACCATAATTGCCAATAAGAGGATAAGTCATCGTAACAATTTGACCTTTGTATGAGGGGTCAGTAAGGATTTCCTGATAACCAGCCATGCTGGTATTAAAAACAACTTCGCCAAAGGTAGTGCCAGTTGCCCCAAAAGAATAACCTTGAAAAGTTCTTCCGTCTTCTAGAACAATTTTTGCTTTTTTGCTTTTATGCTCGCCATTTATATCATTCATAAAAAATTTTAAATATTTCTATAATTTTAACTTAATTATATTGAAGGTGTTAATGTATAGCAACAGAACCTTAATATAAAACAGGAGTTTTGAAGGGTTACAATAGAAATAATTATAATACAATAAACTTCCAAGATAAAGCTTTTTTTTAAAAATTTCAATTTAAAGCATTAAAACAAACAAAATGCTTAATTTTTAAGCATTTTGTTTGTTTTTTTAGGCATTTTTAAAAAAACCGCGAAATACTAAACAACTTATAAACTATTACTCCACTCCAAAGGGATTCGATATATTCCGCTGCAAAGAACCGTCATAAGTCTTTACATCTTCCTCGAATTCCGAAGGTTTATGATTAATTTTCGGGCGAAAGCGCTTATTCATAAACAATAAACCACAAAATAAAATAATTAAAAACATAATCAGCACGATAAACTGTCTTTTTTCTTCTTCTCTTTGCGCCAGTTTTTTATGTTTATTATCCATTTTAAATATTATACTCTTTGTTTACTCTTGATCTAAATTATCTGATTCTATTATCTGCGCTTGTTCTTCTAGTTCTAAAGTCTGCAACTCAAATTCCTGCATAGCTTGCTTTATATTTGCCTCTTCTTCTTTGGTAAATGATTCTCTTAGCTGCGCAGAATCTTGATTTGTCTGTTCCTGCAATGCTTCTATTTCGCTATCTATCTGCTGCTGAGCTAACTCAGCATCCTTCTGCGCTTGAGATTGCGATTCTAGATATTCTGCTTCATTCTCCGAATCAGCAGCCGCTACTTCATTGCTCACATCTTCCAATTCTCTTTTAACCTGTTCAACTTGATTCTTTGCTATTTCTTTGTCTGACTGCTGAGCATAACCTTGAACCGCCAAACCGCAAAACCCGCTGCATAAAACCATAAAAAATGCTACTTTTAATCCCTGCTTCATAGTGCTCCCTCCTGAAGGTTATTATAATATTTTATTGTTAATCAAGCAATAATATCTTTTAAAACCTTAAACTGGCTGCTGCCTATTTTTAAAAACTCAAGAAAAATATGCGCGGTTACTAGTGTATCATCTAATGCCCTATGATATCTATCACTTTTTATCCCCAGTCTTTGTGCCACTACTGATAATTTATGCGTACGTTCCTTAGCAAACAAAAATCTGGATAACTTTAAAGTATCAACACAAACAGTATTTTCCTCAACCTCAAATGCATTGCATAAAAAAGGCATGTCAAATGACTTAATATTATGCCCCACCAGAACACATCCCGAAGTAAACTCACGAAAATCATTCCTAACTACATTTAAAGAGGGAGCATCTTCGATCATCCGCATATCTATCCCATGTACCCGCGTCGCATGATAAGGGATATGCTCAGCATAAATTAAAGATTGATAATGTTCTGTAATCTCCCCGCTTTTTATTTTAACCGCGGCAACCTCAATAACACAATCCCGCTTTGAACAAAATCCGGTTGTTTCTAAATCAACAACCGCGAACTCAATTTGATCTAATGTCGTATTTAATAATTTTTTCATTTTAACAATTCTTGGAATTTTGAAATTTCCATAGCAACATCCTGTTTTGTAACTACCGAAGATATTGCGCACACTGCATCCGCTCCGGCAGCTTTGACTTGTTTAACATTGCCCAAATTAATACCGCCTATTGCCACAATCGGAAGCGAGACAATCTTTGCTACCTGCTCAATCATCTCTAGACCCAAGACATCGGCGTCAGATTTAGTATTAGTAGGAAATATTGCTCCAATACCAATATAGTTTGCTCCTTGCTTGAGCGCCAAAAGAGCCTGCTCTTTATTATGAATACTAATGCCAATAATTTTATCTGGCCCGAGGATTTTTCTTGCTAAATCACAGGGCATATCATCCTGACCTAAGTGAACACCATCTGCCCCTACAGCCAATGCGATATCAATTCTGTCATTAACTATAAATATCGACCCTTTAGCGGTCTGCTTTAATTCCCTGGCTTGCCTGTACATATTTCTCACAGATTGATTTTTACTGCGATACTGGATAAATTTAACCCCAGCCTTAACCGCGGCTTTTACATCGCTGATACTCCCGTTAACGCTTAAAGCATCATCAGTAATAAAATAAAAACCCTGCATTTATTCAATCCTTTGCTTAGCATCAACCGTAGCTGAATCCAAGCAGAATAGACAATCAAATAATCTTTGTTTAAAAGTCCCGGGGCCTGATGCTAATTTAACTGCTTGTTCTGCCGCTATTGCATAAACACAAAGACCAGCGCAAGCAGCTTCGGCTAAATCATCACCCACAGCAGCAAATGTTCCAATAACTGAAGCAGCCATACATCCGGTACCGACAACATGACTCATTATTTCATTACCATTTTTTACTTTAAAATTTTTATTCTTACTGGTAATAATATCCACTTTTCCGGTGATCACTACAGTGCAATCCCTTTGCTCAGCTAACTTCTGGGCAAGCAAAGTTAAATCAGTATCTACTTTCCCGGAATCTACGCCTTTAGTGTTCACATCCATGCCCGCGACCCGAGCGATTTCCGAAGCATTACCTTTAATAATATTAATCTTCGTCTGGTCAAGCAATTCAACTATTTTATCATCCCGGAATTTTGTGGCACCAGCACCGCATACATCCAACACAACCGGTATGTTTTTTTTATTCGCTGCTAAAGCCGCTATTTTCATCGAACAAATCAACTCCGCAGTTAATGTCCCGATATTTAATACCAAGGCTGAAGCAATCCCGGTCATCTCAGAAACTTCCTCAGGCGCATGTGCCATAACCGGGGATGCCCCCAAAACCTTAACAATATTAGCACAATCATAAATTGTCACCCAGTTTGTTATATGATGGATCAGCGGTTTTTGCGACCTGACCTTTTCCAATAGATCTGATGCCTTCATGCTTCCTTTCTTAAGTATTGCTTTGCTTAGGTGTTCCATGAACAGCTAACCACACAGTCTTTTGTTTAGGATCAGTCCATTCAACCCGATGCTGTGTATCGGCTTTAATTAATAGATAATCTCCTGGTTTTAATTCAACTATCTGGGATGGTTCTTTAAATAATAATCTCGCATTTCCCTTAATCACTACCACCCATTCATCCCTGCCCTGTTCAAGCCATTGATTTTTAGCGGTGCAATGCCCCTGGGAAACGATTCTTTCTATTTTTAAACTATTATCTTCAAAAATAGGATTAAAAATTTCTTCAGAAAAAATCTCCGGAATATCGGAGAATAAATTACCTGTTTTTCTCTCACTCATGATACCTTGCTCTGCCTTTTTATAATATTTAAATATTTATCGATCAATCTTCTTTAAGAATAAATGGCACAGTAATCGAATCGCTTGATTCTGTTTCTTGCACAACTTCCTTCGGATTGCCATCTTCTCCTGTTTCAGTAATTGTGTCTTTTTTTAAAATTTTTGCTGAAATAATACATTGATAACGGCCAAAATCGGCTGGAAGCGTATCTTTGCCTATCCCATCCCAACTTACCCTAAATTCCCAATGCTTAAATAGATGCCTATACTCTTCAGGGAGCATACTATCTGTAGGCTGAATTGTTAATTCCACAGCTAAATCTATGCCTAGCTCACTGATCTGCGCTTTCACTTCCGGAGCATCAAAAACCCCTGATCTTGTAAGATAAGCCATTTCTCCGCTAAATACTATTTCTTTGTCTTTTTTAGGATTAAATTCGCGAGCACTGATATTTGTTAACCCAAGCTTGATCTGTTCTGTAGGCTCTTGAGCATAAACCATATATCCGGAAGAAAAAATAATTACAGCCAAACATAATACCAATGTTCTAATTGTATTTTTTATAATCATAATTTCTCCTTTTAGCATAAAAAATAAACCTAAAGAAATTCTAGGTTTCTTCTAATTACTATATTTATCTTTCTATACCTATAGTATAGTAACATTTTTATTTTGTCTGCCAATGAGACACTTCGACTTTTCCACTATTCGGAGCAGTTGTTCTGGTCATTAATGATTCATCAAAATGAATTGCCGCCCAATTCTCAATCTCAACCTTCTTTGCCATTACGGCTCCCCTAAAAACCGCCAACGCCCCTAGCTTAAAATCTGAATTAGGGGCATAAACAGTACCATCTATACTAACAGCCCCAAGTAAATTTATCTTATTTGTTGAGTCCATTGCGTAAACAGCGAGATTCGCGGTATCTCCGCTAAGATTATCTAGTGCCGCAAAAGCAACCACATTGAAATGATCCTCCACAATTATATTTACCTTTGCATCATTCTGTATCTCAATCTTAGAAAAAGCAACCACATTAAGCTTATCTACATATATTGTACAATCACTATCAATCACCAGTTTGCCAAAAGCGGCAACAGTAATCTTATTATACTGCCCACTACTTGAAATTGTTTTTGTTCCAAACATTACATTTAAATCTCCTTCATTCGGCAAACCTACTGGAGCGACAACGCTGGGAAAATTAGCCGCTTCACTGGATATCAACTCTGATCCGGTTATCGAACCAGTACCGGAATAATCAATAACATCCGTAGGATTTCCCCCAACCCCTACATAGGCATCACCTTTAACCAAAACAGTATCTCCGATTTTTATATCATCATTGCCTGTCGATTCTGTGCCAATATCCCCATTGGACAATACATTAGCCCCGCCATAAGGCTGATCGCCAAGTGGTCCGCTATCATAACTATCGATTAATACTCCATTATCCAGTTCTATCTTATCTACTGCGAGTATGCTCTTTTTAAAAAGCGGCTCGGACTTTAATGTAACCTTTACTATTTGTCTGTCTGAGCTAGGATTAGTAAGATCAGGCACTCCGGCTCTACATTCTATGGTAAAAATCCCAGTATTTGTGATGTTTACACTATATTCACCGATTCGGTTTCCCGCATTATCCAAAAGAAATGCCCGATTAGTTGTCGGAACCGCTTGCGCTGTCCAGCCATCAGCCGCTGCATAATCAGCCCCGTCGTGCATAACCTCCCAAATCGCGAATTCAATGCCGGCCTCCGCGACACTCAGCGCATTGGCTGCTGAATTAGAACGTTCGGTGTTTTTCATTTCAGTTAGAACCATGGATAAAAATACAGAGCTTAAGACAGCCATAACAACCACAATCATCAGACCAAAAAAAAGCGCACTGCCTGAATTTTTCTTTCTCTGCTTTTTCATGCATTTACCTCACAATTGACCTGTATCCAATACCGATTTAAAATATAAACATACCAGTCTCAATTATTTTAAAATTAATTATTATTACTCATTTCTAAAAGAAACTGCTGTGGTTAAGGTATCACTCAAAACTCGAGAATTCAAAACAGTACGTCGCGTATTTACCGTAATCCCAATATTATCCGCATTTAAAGCAAACTGCAGCATATTAACATTATTGGCAATCGTATAATTACTTGCCAAACGGTTACTGCCGCTGCCGCTGACTGCATTAGGGCTAACAACTCTGATTAAATCTGTTCCATTGAGAGCATATACAACCGCATCAAATACCCCTTCGATAATATCTCCGCTAGCATCTATTCCCGGGACACTAAGAACCAATCGATTTATACCGGTTGTATAAGTAGTTCCGCTGATTGTTACAGAAGGAACTGTTTGGTTTGCCCATTTTATATCCCGCACAATCCAATCCATAGCCAATCGATTAGCACCGTGCACCTCAAGCGCAGCACTATTAGATATAAACGCATTCCTTGCGCTAATAAACACACCGGTTATCACACCCGCGAAAATAGATGTTATCGCTACGGCAACTAAAACCTCTACTAAAGTAAATCCTGATATTTTTTTAGATTTTCTCATGTTTTTCCAAACTTTTCTCATCTAAATAAACCTTAACCCCCTATGCCACCTTTTGTTACATAAGTTGCAATACTTTTAGTCATTGTTCTGTTGTTTGCCGACTGCCATGATAACCTTAGCGTTACCCTAACAATCTGATTATTAGCAAACGGATAATCTAGAGTAACTATACCCACAGGACTAATTAAAGCAGCGAAACCAGCGGTATTAAAATTTGTAGCCACTGGATAATTAGTAATAATAGCATCAAAGCTTGTCCGGCGAATAAGCTCCATCTGTTCCTGTAAAGCATATGTTACAACAGAATCTTCTTTAATATTTGAGACCAAAGCGGTTCCCTGATTAAACAAAGAAAGCGATCCTAATAATGATATCACTATTACCACGGTTGCAATCAAAACCTCAATTAAAGTAAATGCTTTTTTTCTCATCTGATTTATCCTAAATTTATTATTTTCTTAAACTTAAGCATTAAAATAATTAAATTTTATTTTTAATCCTAAAGCACTGCCTTAATATCTGGATGTTTCTTTAATTTACTATAAATTAAGTCTCTTTGCTCTTCGTTTTCTACTTTTATTTCAACATTAAAAGCAAGATAATTGCCATTTTTACTTATATTAGAAAACATCATCTTTAGATTTTGTTTATCCAACGCAATGATTTCTATCAAAGCTTTTTCCACTTTATCCCGGTCAGCCCCAATTACTTTATACAGCCATTTACAGGGATACTCCATTTTCCCTTTAGCATCTAATCTATTTTTCATTTATCTTTTCACCTAAAGATGTAACTATATACAGCATATCATACTTGCATCTCTACCCAATTATAAGTTTACCATTTTTCATGATTAATTGCCCGTCCGCATAAATATTTGGCGCACTGATAACTCCATCTAAATGCAAGGGAACATCATTATCCTGCCCATAGGACATATTATTGCCCAAAGCAATATGTATTGTCCCGCAGACTTTTTCATCTTCCAAGACCAATCCAATGACTTTTGCCTTAGGATTCAGCCCAATGCCTAATTCAGCTATTTTATAAGCCTTAACCCCAACAGAATCAAGCCTTTTGATTATTTGTTCGCTGCCTTTACCAGTAATTTCATAGGCAAAACCATTTCTTACTTTAAAAGTTATCGGGGAGTCTAGAATTCCCAAACCAGGAAATGAAACATCCACCACATATTGCCCATTGCAATCAACCGGAGCAAAAGAAACCTCTCCTTCAGGCAGATTTCCAAAAGCTCCGGGAAAATCAAAACTACCTCCATTTTCACCAAACCATTTATTTTTACCAATTGTAAACTTTATATCTGTACCTAATTTTGTCAGCACATGTAAAGTAGATGCTGCTTGCAAAATCTGATATAGGTTCTGTGAATTTAGTTTCAATAAATCATAATCAATATCACAACAGCGATTAATAATATCCTCTGTTACTGTGGGCATTGACGCGATGCGCGCACCATTTAGTGTTGCCTGTCTTCTTGCTTTAGTGTGCGAGAGAGATTTACTGGTAATCAGAAATTGAACATCATATCCCAGCATTTGCGCGGCAATATCATCAGGCGGCTCTACTCCATGTTCAAGCGTTGGCTGCATGATCATTAATTTAGCATTCGCTGTAATTTTCTGGGCAAACTTAAAAAAATCACGGCCAATAGATTCTTTCTCAGTATCGGCAATAATCAAGCAAGATTCTTGAGGTTTTAATTTTATTGATCCTTTAAATATTGCTTCTAAAGCTTGTTTATTTATCATATTTTATTTTTAGTTTTGTTGAGGATAACCTACTGAAATAATATAAAAAGGCAGAATTTAAGGGCAATTCTATAAACTCTTTGTTTGACTTGAATTCACTACCAAAAGCTAATTGTGTTACTAACAGGCAAACAATTACTATCATACAATTTGTGAGATATTTCATGTGATTTATTATAACAAAAGTTAAAGTTTTTAACCAGAAAAACTTTAACTTTTCTAAAAATGAATTTGCAGGTAAACAATGCGCATGGTATAATTTAACACTTTATTTAAATGGTACTTATAAATATTTAGAAAGGATTTGATAACTTTGATTAATTATAAATCTTTATTGATTTTTTTTGTCAATATATTACTAATATCGAATATTGCCTTTGCCCAAACAAATGGTTTTGATTGCTCTACACTTTCACCAAGATTATCCATAGCGCTTAATGACTTACGCAATCTTTTCCCTTATTTTATCCCTTCAATTTCTCAAGAAGAAGCAATTATTATGAAATGGCAAGAAAACGGGAGATTATCTGACATCGCACCCGATATTATCACTTATAGAAATTTCAATGGCTCACAATCTGAGGAAATAATCGGTTTAAAAATTAATGTTGAAATCAACTTATCAAACGGACGCCGTCTTTTTATAATGGATGACGAGCATAAAGTACTTCCTTTTTGGTGGAAAATGCTTAAAGAAGGAATAATTTCTTATAACGAAAAATTTCTTCATATTGATGCGCATCTTGATACCCTAATCCAAGAAAAAGCAAATAAACCAATCTCAAACAAGCAATCAGTTAAAAACGTATTTGACCTATCATTTACTGCGAAGGAATCCGGCTTTCTTATTCCTGCTTTCGCTAGCAAAATAATTGATGCGCATAATTCATACCTAATGGATACACGCTATAGCAAAAAAGCAAATCAACTATTCGTCACCTGGAAAAGTTCAGAAACAATTAAAAAAGTTATTATGAGTGAAACATCCATCATCCCTGAAGATATGGACTTTGGCTTAATATGCGTAGATCTTGATGCTTTAGCAGGGTTAACGCCTAAAGAAGCCTATTTGGAATTAAAACGCTTTGCTGGTTTATGCAAAAATGCAAAAGCAATTACCATAGCAACAAGCCCTCAATATATGCTTAACCAAAAACTAGCTGTACATTATACAATATATCTTACCAATCTACTTTTAAATGAAACTAAGTTAGATGACTTAACAGACAAAGAAACACCTTTTCCTAACACAAGACAAAAAATAAAACCAATACTCCCTGGAATAATTAATAATAAAAACATAGACCACTCCATATAAAAAAAAGCTCTGCAAAAATACAGAGCTTTTGATTAGATATTTATTATCTGTTTTTATTGCTCAGCAGATATCTTTTTTCTCAAATTTAATTTTCGGTTCCTATCTCGCCAGATAATAAACTTGTGCCCATATTAATCACTGTCTCAAGCTCATCTTTTACTGGAAGTATTGTTTTTCTTTGCGCTAATAAAGTCCTTTGCTTAAATTTTTAACTTCAACTTAAGATTGAAAGTGAATTATTATTTTAAAAATTAAAAGCCACCCGCAGCCCATATTCAGTAGAATAGTTTTTCGGCTCATATCCAAAACCTTGGATTATCCCTGAATCGCTTATATCCGCTGATTCTGACTGCCCAATATTCCAATAAATCATATATGGCTCGATGCTAATATCAAAACATTTCTGCTGTTTTTTGATTTTAAGCGAAGCTCTGTAACCATAACCATTTTTTTGTTTATTTTCCAGATCGCTTCTTGAAGGGATGGCATCGCTCAAATAACTTTTTTGAATCCCCTGTAAAAAAAGGTCATATTCCAAATTTGCCTGAAGGACAAAACCATTGCCTTTATCTTTTATTATGCAAAGCCCAATCGGTGAATAATAATAATTAGCTTCTCTTTTATATCCAAGGTGGCCAGTACTGGTAACCCTGCCCTGAGAATCATCCTCTAGATAGCGATACCCATAACCAAAATAAGGCAGAATAATACATTCTTCATCCGGAGAAATATTAAAGCCCGTAATGGCCCGAAATTCAAAAAGAATATCCTCTATCGACTCCATACTACCTGTATTGATCGAAGAGTAATCAACTTGTCCGGAAGTTAAACGAGTTTCAAATCTGATAACTATATCGTCAAAATATGTATATGCCACTGAAAGACCAGACATATTTCCTGACTGTTTCATCACTCCAGGCTCTTTATAAGATATCTGAGATATTTCGCTGGATAATTCTAATCGCGGAATTTGCACTTCACTGGCAATACAATTTTGTAAAAAATTCAGAAAAACAATTATTACGATTACTACTTTTTTTTTCACAATCCCCCAGATCCCCAAAAACCTGCTCTTACCCTCAGGCTTTTTCTTTATGATGTGTTATTTGTGTTATGATACCGATAGAGGTTAAAATCACAAATAATATTTTTGTTAAATATAAATTAAACCCAGTTGATTGAATAATAAGAAAAGCCCCAATAAATGATGATAAAATAATTAATGCCCAGTCAAATACCACGAGAATCAGAATTATACCCAGAATTCCGCCTGAAATAAATATAACCCAAGGAAGCCAAGCAATCTGAAAACCTAATTCTTTTATAAGCATCAAAGAAACATATCCGCCCGCTAAAAAACCCGCTATTGCCAATCCTATTTTCTGAACAACAAAAGCAAGAATAAGTCCGATAATTGCACAAATAAGCGCGGCTATTAAGACAACTTTATCTGATTTCCCGGGTAATAATAACCCGGCATATTCAATCCCAATTACAAACCCAGTCATACCCGCAAACAACCAGAATAATTTACGTCCCAGCATTAATAAAACAATTCCTAAAACAATATACGCAATTTCTAGATACATAATATTTTCCAACCTCTAATTAAAAACTGTTTTGCATTTTTTTCATTAAACCCAAAATCTCTTCAGATGCTGCCTCAATTTTAAGCAGTAAATGCTCCTGAGCCATTTCATCTTCAGATTGTTTGGCATCCATATAAGCTCTAACATGTTCATGAAGCCGCACATGAACCTTCTCTAAACGCCTAAATTCAAATACTTTACCATAAGCAAACATTCCATCAGAATAAAGCCATTTACCAAAATCACAATCCTCATGGGATAAAGCTTGAACTTCTGTTAATCCACCATTACCTTTTAAAAATGCTTTAAGTGCTATCATCCAATTTCGATGAAAAGCACCTACCATAATAAAATCTATTTTTGCCACAGCTTCGCCCCCTGGTTAAAATTACGTTTTTAAAAATTGGTAACACTTTCTTATATATTATTTTTATTTGCCGATTCTGCTTTTAATTGTTCAACCTCCTTGATCAGCTTTTCTTGCTGCGCTTTAAGCTCGCTGATTTGCTGTCTCATTTCAGATATAGTTCGTGCCACATACTTATCAATTTGTTCAACAATTATTAATCCGCCTTTTTCCTGAATTTCCGCGTCTTTAGGAAGAAGAATGCTTGTCTGTCCAATTACGCGCAATTCCATCCCCGGAGGCACAAGCTCTTCAAACTCAGCTTGAGCCCTTATTGTAAATCCGAGAAATATCAAAACTAACACTAAAATAAGAAGATTGCTATTTTTCATAGTTAATAAGAGTATTTTCCTTTGCCTCATAGTATATCATTTTATATTATTTAAACAATAATAAATAGTTATTGGGGGCTTTTATAAACATCTTTTCGCGGCGGTTTTTCAGAAGCTTATCTTTTATATCAAAGCTCAATTTAACCGCTACAAATCATCACAATAAAAATATTGCCTCAAAAGCTTAATTTAAGTATAATCTATTTAGAGCAGGATGCTCAAGCAAAAGAAAATACCCTTATTTTTTAACATCATCTAAAAAAGGATTTTGGATATGGCAGAAAAAAAAGCAAAAACATTTGTCCTTGACACAAACGTCATTCTCCATGATAGCGCCTGTCTTTATCAATTTAAAGATCACGATATAGTTGTTCCGATATATGTATTGGAAGAACTAGACCGCTTTAAAAAAGGTAATGAGACCCTAAATTTTCACGCCCGCGAATTTGTCCGAGCTTTGGATAATTTAAGCGGGGATCAGCTGTTTGATGAAGGCGTGCGCATTGGTCCGAATAGAAGTAAAATAATCATCAAGCTCGGTCAAGCAATGCACGAAGACCTATCCCTAACTTTTTCCAGCGACCTAGCTGACCATAGGATTCTTAATACGGCTTATTGTCTGGCTGATGAGAATCCTAATCGCCAAGTCACCCTTGTCAGCAAAGATGTTAATCTGCGCATGAAAGCAAAAGCCGTTGGTTTAATTGCTGCTGACTACACCAGCGACCATGTTAAAGATATTACTGAGCTTTATACCGGCTACCGAGTTGTCGAAGATGTCTCTGATGCATTGATTGATTTGATGTACAAAGAGCCTTTTGAAATCGATCCATCAGAATTATCTTCCAAAAGAGAAATTTTACCAAATGAATACATCATCATGCGCAATGGGAAAAAATCAGTTCTTTCTTATTGCAATCCGGAAACAAAAAAAATTCAACGAATAAATAAAGAATCAGCTTATGGAATTACTCCGAGAAACGCGGAACAAATATTCGCTCTACACGCTTTAATGAATCCTAAGATCCAGCTGGTAACCATTTCCGGAAAAGCCGGCACAGGAAAAACTCTGCTCGCTTTAGCTGGCGCCCTAGCAAATAAAAAAGAATACTTTCAGATTTATATGGCCAGGCCTATTGTTCCTTTGAGCAATAAGGATATTGGTTATTTACCTGGGGATATCAACTCAAAACTTGAACCTTACATGCAGCCGCTTTATGACAATCTGGGAGTTATAAAGCATACATTCATTGAATCTGATTCAAAACAAAAAAAACTGCAAAAATTACTTGATGAAGAAAAGCTGGTAATTGCTCCGCTTTCTTATATAAGAGGAAGAAGTTTAGTCGATATTTTCTTTATTGTTGATGAAGCGCAAAACCTGACTCCGCATGAAATAAAAACTATTATTACCCGCGCCGGGGATAATACAAAAATGGTTTTCACCGGAGATATTTTTCAAATAGACCATCCCTACTTAAATACTTTTTCGAATGGCTTAGCTTATTTGATTGATAAGATGAAAGGTCAAAAGATTTATACTCATATAAACCTGGAAAAAGGAGAACGCTCGGAACTTGCTGATCTCGCAAGTGATATTCTTTAAATAGCGGATAGCGATTAGCGTTTAGACTTAAGCAAAAAGCCCGCAGTTTTATCACTGCGGGCTTTTAATCAAACAAATATATCTCTACTTAATCGGCAGCAGACTTTCCTTACCGGTTAAATAAGCATCCATATAATGCGCGGCTTTTCTGCCTTCAGCAATCGCCCAGACGATTAAAGACTGTCCCCGCCGGATGTCTCCGGCAGCAAAAAAGCCTTTTTTACTGGTCATAAACTGTTCATTTGTTTTAACATTACCCCGCTCATCCAAATCCACTTTTAATTCCGATAAGAGTCCGCCATGGACAGGATGAACAAAACCAACCGCAAGGATAACCAAATCAGCTTCAATCATAAAAGAACTATTGGAAATTTCTTTGAGACTATTGCGCCCGGTTTTTTCATCTTTCACAAATTCAACTTCCACGCATTGTAAATTAGTTACATGACCATCTTTGCCAATAAATTCTTTGGTCAGAAGCGCCCAATGACGTTTACCGCCTTCTTCATGAGAACTTGATGTTTTTAAAACCATCGGGTATTTAGGCCAAGGAAAATCCTCGGTTCTTGATTGCGGAGGCTTAGGCATGACTTCTATTTGGATAATACTCTTAGCCCCCTGACGATTAGATACGCCCACACAATCAGCGCCGGTATCTCCTCCGCCGATAATAACAACATTCTTATTTTTAGCATCAATAAACTCATTTAGCTTAAACTTTTCTCCGCTGATTTTTTTATTAGATTGCACCAGGAAATCCATAGCAAAATGAATTCCCTGCAAATCTCGACCGGGAATATTTAAGTCGCGAGGAGTATGAGCCCCTCCGGTTAAACAGACCGCGTCAAAATCATTGTTTAACTCACTAACCTTTAAATCAATCCCGACGTTTACGCCTGTTACAAATTTTATACCCTCTTGTTTGAAAATTTTCAATCTGCGGTCAAGCAGCCATTTTTCAATTTTAAAATCAGGAATCCCATAGCGCAGTATTGCTCCAATTTTTTTATCCTTTTCAAACACAGTCACATTATGCCCCGCTTTATTCAGCTGATCAGCGCAAGCAAGTCCAGCCGGACCAGAACCAATAACCGCGACTTTTTTATTTGTCCGTTTTTTCGGGGGATTAGGTTTTACATATCCATGCTTAAAAGCGTGCTCAATAATTCCCAATTCATTTTCCCGAATCGTAACCGGATCATCACCCAAACCTAAAACGCAGGCAAATTCACAAAGCGCGGGACAAAGCCTTCCGGTAACTTCCGGCAAATTATTTGTCGCGCTAAGCGACAGATAAGCCTTTTCCCATTGACCTTTCATAACCAAATCATTCCATTCCGGAATATCATTGCCCAAAGGACACGCAGAATGACAAAACGGTGTGCCGCAATCCATACATCTGTCTGCCTGCTCCTGCGTATATTCGCTAGGGCGCAAAACAACAACTTCCTGAAAATCACGGATCCGTTCCCGCACTGGTCTGTATTCTGACTGTTTACGCTTAATTTTTAAAAACGCTTTTACATCTTTCATCACAAATCCTCCTAAAACAAAAAACTCTTGTTACAACCTACTACATTGATTTTTCTAGACCTAGTTTTTTGCCCAGTTCTTTTTGACTTAAAATACGTTTATATTCCAAAGGCATTACTTTTATAAATTTATCACTCTCAGAAACAAAGTTATCGTATATCTTCTTTGCTTTCGGACTTTGCGTGTACTTGCAATGATTACGAATCAGACTAGAAATCATCTGCTTATCATCCGCATCAAGCACTTGCAGTTCAACCATACTCATATTACAGCTTTGTTTAAACATATTATCCTCATCATAGATATAAGCAATCCCTCCGCTCATCCCAGCGCCGAAGTTTATCCCGGTTTTACCCAATATAACAACCCTTCCCCCGGTCATATACTCACAACCATGATCACCGACTCCTTCGACAACCGCGTGCAATCCTGAATTACGAATACAAAACCTTTCTCCAGCAATACCATTAATATAAGCTTCTCCGGCAATTGCTCCATAAAAAGTGGTATTCCCGATAATGATATTTTCCTCGGGTATAAAGCTGCTATCCGCATTAGGATAAATAATTATTTTCCCGCCAAATGCCCCTTTACCTACATAATCATTAGCAATCCCTTCCAACTCAAAAGTAATTCCTTTGATCAACCACGCCCCAAAACTCTGACCAGCTTCACCTTTAAATTTAAAATTGATTGTATCTTCATAAAGCCCGTCTTCACCATATAGTTTAGCAACTTCACCGCTGAGCATCGCTCCAGTAGTCCGGTCTGAATTCTTAATCTTCAAGGTTTCCTTAATCTGCTTTTTATGCTCTAAAGCCGGCTTAGCTAATTTGATCAGCGTTCTATCTAAAACTTTAGATATTTGATGATCCTGTTTTTGCGTACAAAACACACTGACATTCTGGGAAACCTGAGGTTTATACAATATTTTTGAATAATCAATATCTTTTGCTTTCCAAGGAATTATTTTAGAATTAACCTGCAATAGATCTGTTCTGCCCACAAGCTCATTGATTGTTTTTACCCCTAGACTGGCCATAATATTTCTTAACTCATGCGCCACAAAATTAAAATAATTTTCTAAATATTCAGTTCTGCCTCTGAATCTTTTTCTTAAAATTTCATCCTGAGTAGCTATGCCCAGATTACAATTATTCAAATGGCAATGTCTTAACATCACACAGCCCATAACAATTAAAGGAGTAGTACAAAAGCCATATTCTTCAGCACCTAAAATAGCGGCAATTGCCACATCTCGGCCAGTACGCATTTGTCCGTCTGTCTGCAAACGTACGCGGCTTCTCAAATCATTTAAGACCAAAGTCTGATGAGTTTCCGCAAGCCCCAGTTCCCAAGGCAAACCAGCATGGCGGATTGAACTCATCGGAGATGCACCTGTTCCGCCATCACCTCCTGAAATCAAAATCATGTCCGCATGGCCTTTAGCCACTCCAGCCGCAACCGTGCCTACTCCGATTTCTGAAACAAGTTTCACACTGATTCGCGCCCGAGGATTAACATTTTTCAAATCAAATATTAACTGCGCCAGGTCTTCAATTGAATAAATATCATGATGCGGCGGAGGAGAGATCAAGGTTACTCCAGGAGTTGTATAACGAGTCTTAGCAATAATCGAACTAACCTTATGTCCCGGCAACTGACCGCCCTCACCCGGCTTTGCGCCTTGGGCAACTTTAATCTGCAATTCATCAGCATTAACCAAATAATTTGTGGTAACTCCGAAACGTCCGGACGCAACCTGCTTGATCGCGCTGCGTTTTAAATCACCATTTGGCAAACGGTTAAAACGAGCTGGATCTTCTCCGCCTTCTCCGGTATTGGACATTCCACCCAAGCGATTCATCACAATTGCCAAAGACTCATGTATTTCTTTACTGATTGAACCAAAACTCATTGCTCCGGTAACAAACCGTTTAACAATTTTTTTCACAGGCTCAACCTGCTCAACCGGAATAGATTCTTTAGCTTTAAATTCAAGCAAACTGCGCAAAGTAATCGGCTGCTGCGCTTGATCATTTATTAGTTTAGCAAAGTCCTGATATTTAGCATAACTGCCTGTGCGGGTCGCATCCTGCAAAGCAGTAATACTCTGAGGGTTCCAAAGATGCGCTTCTCCATCTCTTTTCCATTGATATACACCACCAACAGCTAAATCAGTGACACCGATTTCCCGCTCAGGATAAGCATGTTTATGTTTTAAAATAGTTTCCTGTCGGATAATTTCAAAATCAGCTCCTCCGATGCGCGAAGGAGTTCCTTTAAAACAGCGCTCAATTACCTGATCATGCAATCCCAAAGCTTCAAAAATCTGGGCGCCTTTATAACTTTGCAAAGTACAAATACCCATTTTAGAAGTTATTTTCAATATTCCTTTTTTTACAGCATTAATATAATTTTTTGCTGCTTCCTCAAAACTAATATCTAATTCTTTTTCTTTAATTAAATAATCTAATGTCCTAAATATTAAATAAGGATTAATACAATCAGCACCATATCCGAACAAAAGGGCAAAATGATGCACCTCTCTTGGCTCTGCACTCTCCACTACGATTCCAATCTGGGTACGCAGGGCTTTTCTGACTAAATGATGATGCACCGCTCCGGTTGCTAAAAGCGCGGGAATTGCCGCCTGATCTTTATCAGTACCGCGATCACTTAAAATAATAAACGTATACCCCTGCTGAATAGCCAATACTGCCTGATCGCAAATCCCTTTAATCGCCTGCATAAAACTTTTCTTTTCATTCAGATTAAATAAAAGAGAGATTGTTTTAGCTTTAAACCCTTTAGCATTTACATTTTTTATCTTAGCCAGATCAGCGTCTGATAATAGGGGGTTTTTTACCCGAAGAGTATGGCAATGTTCGGGAGTTTCCTCTAGAATATTTTTTTGCGCGCCAACAAAACTTTGCCAGCTCATAACAATTTCTTCCCTGATCGGATCAACTGCCGGATTGGTAACCTGAGCAAAAAGCTGTTTAAAATAGGAATAAAGCACTTGCGGCTTTTTCGATAAAATAGCATGCGGAGCATCATTACCCATAGAATGAGTCGGCTCTTGACCGGTTTGAGCCATGGGCTTTATGATCATCTTTAAATCTTCTCGACTGTAGCCAAAACTTTTCAAACAAGTAAGAATATCTTCCTGTTTACTTTTATCAGCCTTAGCTGGTTTTAAACTGGCTAATTCCACTAAATTACTATCTATCCATTTCCCATAAGGCTGAGAAATAGCAATATTTTTTTTCAATTCTTCGTCATTAATAATTCTTCCTTGCTCAGTATCAATAAAAAACATTTTTCCCGGCTCAAGTCTTCCGGAATAAGCAATATCCTTAGGAGCAATGTCCAAAACCCCAACTTCAGAGGCCATAACAATAAAATCGTTTTTTGTTACTATATAACGCGCCGGACGTAAACCGTTGCGATCAAGCGCGGCACTGATTCTAATCCCATCGGTCACAGCAATTGCCGCCGGGCCATCCCAAGGTTCCATAAAACAAGCATGATATTTATAAAAATCGCGCAGTTCTTTATCCATCAAAGTACTGTTTTCCCATGCGCTGGGGACAAGCATCATCATAACATGCGGCAAAGACCTGCCGGAAAGCAGTAATAATTCCAAAGCATTATCCAAAGTCGCGGAATCACTTCCGCCCGGAACAATAATTGGTTTCATTTGCTCAATATTTTTCCCAAATAATTCACTTTTCAACAAACCTTCCCGTGCCTGCATCCAGTTTATATTACCTCTAACCGTATTTATTTCTCCATTATGCGCTAAAAAACGAAACGGCTGTGCCAAATCCCAAGTAGGAAAAGTATTAGTACTATAACGAGAATGAACTAAACATAAAGCACTTTCGATGCTTTTATCTTTTAAATCCAAAAAGAATTTATCAACCTGATGCGGCATTAGCAATCCTTTATAGGAAAGGACTTTATACGATAAATTAGAAACATAGAAATAAGATTTTTGTTTTAGATCAGCCCCGCGGACAAAATTTTCAATAAGTTTTCTAATAACATAAAGTTTTCTTTCAAAATCCATAGGATCTTGGATTTGGGCATTTCGCGCAATAAATACCTGCTCGATGATCGGAGCAGACTCCTGTGCCACTGGGCCAATACAGGAATTATCAACCGGGACTTTCCGCCAGCCAAGCAGTATCTGTCCCTGCTGCTCAATAATTTTTTCAAAATTAAGCTTGCAGATATCCCGTTCTTTTTTAACTGTTGGCAAAAACACCAGACCACTGCCATAAAACCCGAATTCCGGTAATTTAATCTTTGCCTGAGCAGCCGCCTTCTCCAAAAACTTATGCGGCATCTGAATCAGCAGACCCGCACCGTCCCCGGTATTAGGATCAGCGCCCACGGCACCACGATGCGCCATACGCCTTAAAACAGTCAATCCATCTTTAATTATCTGATTGGATTTAACTCCCTTGATATTGCAAACAAACCCAACACCGCAAGCATCTTTTTCAAAGCTAGGGTCATAAAGCCCCTGCTTGGCAGGTAAATGTTTATACTTCATTCGGAATAATTCCTTTCTTTTTCAGAATTTTGCTTTTCAATCTGAAGCATCTTTGAATTCTTTAGCGTTTATCTTAAGTTTTTTAATTTTAACAAACAATGTATTTCGGTTAATCCCCAAAAGCACCGCCGCTTTTTTCTGATTGCCTTTTGTTGATTTTAAAACCATTTCAATCAAAGGTTTTTCGACTATTTCCAATATGTGTTTATATAAATGTTTTGTATCTTTTTTTAGAAAAAAAGTCTCAACATCCTTTATTTGTTCTTGGAGAATACTAATTTTATCTGTGTATGCGCTCATATCCCCTTAAATGAGAGCCTGACTTACGGAACGTTCTATGCGACGTCAAGTCAGCCTGCTCGAATTTAGTCCGAAATAGCTGCGGCCAAGCAGATACTTTCGGAATCATTATTATTTAGCCTGACTTACGGAACGTTCTATGCGACGTCAAGTCAGCCTGCTCGAATTTAGTCCGAAATAGCTGCGGCCAAGCAGATATTTTGGAATCATTATTATTTAGCCTG
>Ga0180007_10000212_pt1 | contig 108960 bp, 87 predicted proteins | sample MM_PC_MetaG_FD_121122 | JGI IMG/M metagenome (GOLD analysis project Ga0180007, IMG submission 121122) | Groundwater microbial communities from the Aspo Hard Rock Laboratory (HRL) deep subsurface site, Sweden - MM_PC_MetaG | ecosystem: Environmental > Aquatic > Deep subsurface > Groundwater... | reverse complement strand
TTGGTTTGGTAGTTGGACAGAACTTCCAGAAGTAACAAGTATCTATGAAGATGATTCTGTTAAATTAGATATCACTAAAACTGGATCACCTGAATTCTGGGGAATCCAAGTGAAATACAAAGGCGGAGAAATCGTTAACGGGCAAGATTATATTTTAAATATTACCATTAATGCTGAAGTCGCAAGAAAAGTATCTATTCAAGTGAAAGATAATGCTTTTGGTGGAGCAGTGACTGAATTTATAGTAGACTTAGTCGCAGGCGATAACGTATTAGCATTACCATTTACAGCTGACAATGCATCATTTGGTCTACAAATCAATATGGGAACATTTGACACACTTGATGAAGGATTAATCGAAGATGGATTATTTATCTTTTCTGATTTCTCTTTAGAGAGACCAATTTAATTAATTTACAATGGTTCATAATAATAGGTGTGAGTTGACTCACACCTATTTTCTTTTTTTGTTCTATTGATTATTAAAATAGAATCTGTTATAATAATAAATCACATAGTAAAGCGCTTTCTAAAATAGCGAAAAGATAGAAGAAGGGTGATTATATGTTTTTAACCATTTTTGATAATTTCCTAGACACGGGTCCAGGAGTTTTGGAAATATTACTTCGTATGGGATTAACTGCATTATTTGTTGGAATCATTGGAATTGAAAGACAAATGAGACACAAAACAGCAGGAGTTACAACCCATTTGATGGTTGCATTTGGAGCTTGTGGAATTGCGATTTTACAAGACAGTCTTTATCAAGAAGCATTAGGTATGGCGGTTGATCTTGCAGCTCAAGGAGTTGCAGTCAATTTAGAAAGACAAAGAATTATTGCTCAAGTTGTTACTGGTGTTGGTTTTTTAGGTGCTGGTACAATTCTTAAAACAGGCAATGGAATTTATGGATTAACTACTGCCGCAACTTTATGGCTAGCATCTATGATTGGTCTTTGCTTTGGAATGGGCGGATATACCATCGGAATCATCTTAAGTCTATTTTCACTCGTTTTCTTGACTGGATTTAGAAAATTACTTGGGTTGACTGCGTTGAAGCACGTCAAGAGTCCGGATATTTTGGGTTCTGAAATTGTAGAACAATAAAGAAATCCGAAAGGATTTCTTTTTTTTGATGAAAAGCGCAACATTTTTAGGATAATGTATGAAAGATTATTAAAGAAAAACATTCATATTTTTTGCATAATAAGCCAAAATAATGTACAATAGAGTTGTTGATTTGGAGGGATACTATGGCGATTTTAGAAATTAAAGATTTATATGTTTCAGTAGAAAACAATTTAATTTTGCAAGGAGTTAATCTCATTGTAAAGGGTGGAGAAACTCACGCAATAATGGGCCCAAACGGAACTGGAAAATCTACCTTAGCACAAATAGTAATGGGACATCCTAAATATAAGATTGAATCAGGAGATATCCTTCTTGATGGAAAAAGTCTAAAAGAAATGACCGTTGATCAAAGAAGTAGAGCTGGTCTGTTTTTAGCCATGCAAAACCCCGTGGAAGTACCTGGTGTTACGAATTTTGATTTTGTAAAAACTGCAGTACAAACAAGACTTCCAAAAGATAAACATTTAAGAATTGGTAAATTCATTCTCGAATTTGAAGATTCTGCGAAAGAATTAAAAATGGGTTCAGGGTTATCACATCGTTTTTTAAATCAAGGGTTTAGTGGTGGAGAAAAAAAACGAAACGAAATCTTGCAAATGAAACTTTTGAAACCTTCGATTGCTTTTCTAGATGAAATTGATTCAGGTCTTGATGTGGATGCTTTAAGAATTGTTGGAGAAAATGTCACTAAATTAAAATCAAAAGATTTGGGTATGGTATTAATTACACATTATCAAAGATTATTAGATTACATTATTCCAGATTTTGTTCACATCATGATAAAAGGAAATATTGTTAAAACAGGTGGAAAAGAACTAATCCAAAAAATTGATGCTTTTGGATATGATTGGCTTAAGGACGAATTAGGAATTGATGAATTAGAAGAAACTCCAAAGCAATATTCACTTGGAACTTGTGCAACAAAGAGTTTAAAGTAGGTTTATGCTTATGAAATTACCTCTTTATATATTGGACAAGCCAAATTTGATTCTTTTACACGAACAGGATTTTATCAATCAGTCAAAAGTGAAAGCAAAAATTCAAAAAAATCAAACACTTTTAACTTTTTCAAAGACTCTTGATGAAGAAATAAATCTTGTGGTTGGAGATGAATTAAAAGATAAATCAATCAAGTTGCATTTTTTAGACAATGTTCATCAAACGATTGTCATAATGATTCATCTTTCAAAGAAAAATTCAATCACACTTGATTTTGTTTTAGAAAAGAATTCACAAGTTGATGTTTTATATTTAATTACAAATACACGTAACAACAAAGCATTCCTAAAAAGAACATTCACCCTTTATGATTCTTCAAAATTATATGTAAAAACAGGGCTATTATATAATGGAACGTTCAACTTAACAGATTCCATATATTTAAAAGAAAATGAATCACTTCTAGATTATGAAATGTTAAATCTAGGATCAGGAAAAGACCATTTTACAGTCAAGCAACAAGTAATACATCAACACGAAAGAACAAGTTCAAAGATTACGAATTTATTAGTTTCAAGTGATGAAGCCACTCTTGATTATGATGTGTCAGGTACCATTAATAAAGGAATGAAAAATTCCGTATGTAAACAACAAAATAGGGGTTTAATATTAGGCGAATTTGGATCAATCAAAGTAGAACCAAAATTAAACATTGATGAATATGACGTTCAAGCTAGTCATGGAGCCGCTATTGGACAGATAAATGAAGATGAAATGTTTTATTTATTAAGTCGAGGTCTTTCTGAAAATGAAGCAAAGAAGTTAATCATTTCCGGATATACATCCCCGTTTTTATCTTTGTTAAAAGAAGGAATACATAAACAAACAGTTTCGAAAAGAATTTCAAAGAAAATAAAAGGAGTTGTCACTTAATGGAAAAGAATCTGTGGCGCGAAGATTTTCCTCAAATTCGTGAAGATGTCGTTTATTTAGATACAGCAGCTATGAGTTTGAAGCCTCAATCAGTTATTGATGAAATCAATCATTACTATAGTTCTTTAAGTGTAAATATCCACAGAGGGCTGTATCAAGAAAGTTATGAAGCTACAAAACTTTACGAAGAAGCTAGGGCAAGAATTGCAAAATTTATCAATGCGTCCATCGATGAAATTATTTTCACAAGAGGCGCAACTTCAGCTTTAAATCTAGTCGCAAATTCTTATGGACTTTCAAATCTTACTTCAAAAGATGAAATTATAACTTCAGAGTTAGAACACCATTCTTCGCTTCTTCCTTGGCAAGTAGTATCTCAAAAAACGAAAGCTTCACTTAAATACATTGAACTTTCAACAGAAGGAAGAATTACAGTTGAAAACTTTAAGAAAGTATTGAATAAAAACACAAAAGTAGTAGCTCTAACTTTCGTTTCGAATGTCATGGGGTATGTTACCCCTATGAAAGAAATTATCGAACTTGCACACAAAGTTGGTGCAATAGTAGTTGTGGACGCGGCTCAAGCGATTCAACACATGAAAATTGATGTCATAGATCTAGATCCTGACTTTCTTGCTTTTTCAGGTCATAAAATGTTAGGACCAACTGGAATCGGAGTATTATATGGGAAAAAGACTTTACTAAATGCAATGGAACCTTGTGAATTTGGTGGGGATATGAATGATCAAGTATCAAAAGACTTTTCAGAGTGGAAAGATTCTCCCTATCGATTTGAAGCTGGGACCATGCCAGTTGCATCCGCAATCGGCATGACAAAAGCCGTTGATTATTTAGAAAATATAGGATTAGATAAAATTGACGATTACATCAAAAGACTTTATCGATATACTTATGCTCAATTAAAGAAAATACCAGAAATTGAAATTTATAACCCAAACGCTGATATGGGAATTATTGCGTTTAATATCAAAAATGTTCCATCACATGATGCCGTTTCCTACTATGCAGAGAATCATATTTCTATCAGGTCCGGGCATCACTGTGCACAACTTGTCACTAAATGGTTAAATATTGCGGCTTGTTTACGCGCCTCTTTCTATTTATATAATACGTTTAAAGAAGCAGATAAATTTATTCAAACTACAAAAGAGGCTGTTGTTTTCTTTCATAAAATCGGATTTTAGGAGTGGTATTTTGGCAAACTTAGAGAATTTATATCGTGAAGTAATTATGGAACATTATAAAAACCCTAGAAATAAAGGGCTATTAATCGATGAAACTTATAAACAAATTCACATAAAAAACCCTAGTTGTGGGGATGATATCACAATTCAAACTAAAGTCGAACAAGGAATTGTAACAGATTGTAGACACGATGGTACTGGGTGCAGTATTTGTTGCTCTTCCGCATCAGTACTTTCAGAAACCATGATTGGAAAAACCATTGAAGAAGCAAAAAAAGTTGCAAATACGTATTTAAACATGATTACAAATGAAACATATGACACAACCGTTGACTTAGAAGAAGCAGAAGTTTACAAAGGGGTTCGATTATTTCCCGCAAGAATCAAATGTGCATCCATCTCATGGAAAGCATTTTTAGAGACAATTGACATAAAGTAGGTGAGCCGTATGGAAGATAAAAAACCAGATATAGAAGGAATTGTTACAGATTATAAATTTGGATTTCATACAGATGCAAAATCTGTTTTTCAAACTAAAAAAGGTGTTTCAAAAGAAGTAGTATCTCAAATCTCTCATTTGAAAAATGAACCTGAATGGATGTTAAAGATTAGACTGAAAGCCTATGAGGCATTTGTTTCCATGAAAAATCCTTCTTGGGGACCAGATCTTTCAAAGATTGATTTTAATGATATCATTTATTATATTAAATCATCTGAAAGAGTAGAAAGCGATTGGGAAAATGTACCTGCTTCTATCAAAGATACCTTTAATGTTTTAGGAATTCCCGAAGCAGAGCAAAAATATCTATCTGGAGTTACTACTCAATTTGAATCAGAAGCAGTTTATCATAGTACGATTCAAGAATTACAAGATTTAGGAGTCATCTTTCTTGATACGGATTCTGCCTTAAAAGCGTACCCAGAAATTATCAAGAATTACTTTGGAAAAGCCGTAAGTTATATTGATAATAAATACGCAGCACTAAATACCGCTGTTTGGAGTGGCGGATCATTTATTTTTGTTCCAAAAGGCGTTAAAGTCGAAAAACCACTTCAATCCTATTTTCGAATTAATACCGAAAAAATGGGTCAATTTGAACGAACGCTTATTATTGTTGAAGATGGAGCATCCCTAAACTATGTTGAAGGATGTACGGCTCCAATTTATTCAAACGACTCTTTGCACGCAGCTGTTGTAGAAATATTTGTTCAAGAAAATGCATATTGTCGATATTCTACGGTTCAAAACTGGTCTAATAATATTATTAATCTTGTGACTAAAAGAGCGATTGTTGAGTCACACGGACATATGGAGTGGATTGATGGAAACATTGGTTCAGGCCTGAACATGAAGTATCCTGGATGTATTCTAAAAGGAGATTATTCCAAAGGAACGACGATTTCAATTGCTTTTGCAGGAAAAGGTCAAATTCAAGATACTGGAGCAAAAATGATTCACTTAGGAAACTATACATCAAGTAAAATCATTTCGAAATCAATTGCTACAAAAGGTGGTAAAGTGAACTACAGAGGGCTTGTAAGTCAAGGAGCTCACGCTATTGGAGCAAAAAGTAAAGTTGAATGTGATACCATTTTAGTTGATAGAGCCTCCTCTTCAGATACTCTTCCTACAAATATCGTTAAAAATTTCAAAGGTCAAATTGAACATGAAGCAACTGTTTCGAAAGTAAGTGACGAACAACTATTTTACTTAATGAGTAGAGGGCTTACAGAAGAAGAAGCAACTGAAATGATTGTAATGGGATTTATTGAACCTTTCGCAAGAGAACTACCAATGGAATATGCAGTTGAATTAAATCAGTTAATCAAATTAGAAATGACAGGTTCAATTGGATAATATTAAAAAACACTAGATATCTAGTGTTTTTTTAATGAAAATAGTTGCATTTTATTGATAAATTATGATATATTTTCATAATCGCTATTTGATTTTTTTGTAAATTATGATAAAATAATCAAAAAGGTGGTGTTGTATGATGAAACTGGTAATGGCAATTGTATCGAATGAAGATGCAAGTAAAGTCATTAAAACGTTGATTAAAGAAAACTTCTTTGTCACAAAACTTGCGACTACAGGTGGTTTCTTGATGAGTGGAAATACAACAATGATCATCGGTGTTCAAGATGAACTTCTTGATAAATGTATTCAAGTAATTAGTGAAACCTCAAGAAGGAGAACAAAATTAGTTCCAAATGCTATTTCAAGTGAATTTGGAATATTCTCATCTACTCCTGTCGAAGTACAAGTTGGAGGCGCAACGATTTTTGTGTTAGATGTTAATCAATTCATAAAAGCATAACTTTATTTGCTATATTTCATAAAACCAATGATATGAATCATTGGTTTTTTTATGCTTAAAATTAGAAAAAAAACTTCACAAAAAATAATCATATGATATAATATATGTATACGGTTACACAAAGGAGCGAGAGCGTGAATAAGACAAAAACAAATTTCCATGATGACGGTTCTTATACCATTCAAAATATAGATGATTACAGTTATCTATATTTCCCTCTCTTTAATTATTTTGGAATGAAATCAGCGATTACGCCAACGTTACATGGCGATTTTAAGATTGACCAAAATCATTTTGGAATGATTCCGGTTTCTCAAGACGATTTAAAGAATCCTTTGAATGCTCGAAATATCTTTTTTCGAGTAGATAATCAACTTTGGAATATTACGGGCTTAACTCCAAATCAAAAAATGGAAAAAGATATTGTGACCCTCGAGAACGGGTTACTATATCAAACGATTGAACGAGAAAATTCAAAATTTAAAGTTAAAGTTACTAGTTTTGTGCCTACCATCAACAAGTGGATGGAACTTCACAAGATTACGTTCGAAAATATAAGTCAAAAATCGTTAAAAGTCAAAACAGTCATGGGGACTCCAATCTATGGTAGAAGTGCAGACAATCTAAGAGATCATCGACAAGTCACATCCCTTTTAAACCGAATACAAATCAATCAAAACGGAATCATTAATCATCCGAGTCTTTCATTTGATGAGAGAGGACATCAAGAAAACGGAATGGCATATGGCGTTTTCGCTATGTCTTCGAAACACAAAGAGGTTTCAAAATACTGGCCAATTCTTCAAGAATTTATTGGAGAAGGTGCGGATTTATTTTATCCAGATGTTCCTATGAAAAATTTAGATAATCACTATAAAATCGGCGATATTTTATCAGGCTATGAAGCGATTGGAGGATTAGAATTTTCAGAAATTACTCTTTCTCCCAATGAAAAACTGGATTTTTTGTTGTATTTTGAAATGGAAAAAAATCTTGATACATTTGCTCAAAATCAAGAGGAATATTTTACATTTGCAAGGTTTGACAGTTTATTAGAACAAAACAAACTATTTTGGCAAAATGATTTAAAAACATCTGACTTTCATATTGGTTCTCAAGCAATGTCTTGTTGGTTAAGACAAGTTGGACTTCAACCGCTCGCAAGGAGAATTTATGGAAACTCTTATTTACCTCATCATGATTATGGAAGAGGAGGAAGAGGGTGGCGTGATTTATGGCAAGATTCATTAGAACTAATTTTAAAAAACCCTACAGATGTTAGAGAAAACATTATTAGTTATTTAAAAGGTGTTCGAATTGATGGAACAAACGCTACAATCATTGGTTCTAACAAAGGAGAATTCTTAGCAGACAGAAATCATATAGTTAGAGTGTGGTCTGATCATGGAGCTTGGCCATTTATGACCACGAATCTGTATATTCAACGCACAGGGGATTTAGATCTCCTGTTTGAGAAGGAAGGATATTTTAAAGACAAATTTTCTTTTTATACCAGACAAGTTGACACTGATTATCAGGAAGCAGATGGACATGACTTGTTAACACGTAAAAACATTCCCTATAAAGGAACCGTGCTTGAACATATATTAATCGAAAATCTTACAGCTTTTTTTAACGTAGGAAAACACGGAAATATCCGAATCGAAGATGGGGATTGGAACGATGGATTCGATATGGCGAGCAAAAACGGAGAAACCGTTGCGTTCACCTTTCTATATACAGGAAATTTAACTAAAATAATTGTTATTTTAGATAAATTACGAGAAAAAGGAATTCAAAAAATAGAATTACTAGAAGAAATTTTGCTTTTGTTAGATACAATAGATTCACCAATTTCATATGACAATCCGATAGAAAAACAAAAACGATTGTTTCAATATTTTAGTCTGATTAAAAACAAAGTTTCTGGAACAACTGTATTAGTTGACATAGATAAATTGATTTTAGATTTAGAAAAAAAATATTTGTTTATGAAACAACATTTAAATGAGAATGAATGGCTATCTTCTCCCAATAAAGAGACAGGATTTTACAATGGCTATTACAACAATAATGGAGTACGAGTTGAGTCAGCCAATCCAGAAAACATTAGAATGACCTTAACAGGGCAAGTATTTCCTTTAATGGCAAAAGTAGCTTCAACCAATCAAATTACAAAAATCATTGAATCTACAAAGAAATATTTATTTGATTCAAAAATTAATTCGTATCATTTAAATACAGATTTTGGGGAAAATAAAATGGATTTAGGTCGATTTATGGGATTTGCCTATGGTCATAAAGAAAATGGTGCATTTTTTTCTCATATGACGTTAATGTATGCGTATTCTCTGCTCGAAAACGGATTTGTTTTTGAAGGAAATAAAGTTATAGAAGATATATACCTTTACTCAATCGATATTCAAAAGTCAAAAATATTGCCAGGAATCCCAGAATATTTTGATCCTCTTGGTAGAGGAATGTATCATTATCTCACTGGATCCGCTTCGTGGGTTATTTTATCTATTGTGGAGCAAGTATATGGAATTGATGGTTGTTTTGGTGATTTTGTTATCAAACCAAAATTATTAAAACATCATTTCCGAGAAGGCATTGCGTCTTTAAATGTCGTTTTTCATTCAAAATTGCTTCATATAAGCTTTTTAAATCCATCCCAACTCGAATATGGAACGTATCAGATTGAAAAAGTCTTAATAAATGATAAACTATATGTGTGCCATAATAATCGTTTTGTTCTAACGGAATCAATGATTGAAAAAGATGGAACGATTAAAATTGTATTGGAGGGAAAAAAATGAAGAAGTATATCTTAGATTGGTCAGATGAATTTGACGTTGATGGATTACCAGACCCCACAAAATGGAGTTTCGATACAGGCAGTAAAAAATGGGGGAATGGTGAGCCTCAATATTACACTGATGGAAAAAATTCAACTATTAAGAATTCAATTTTAAATATTGAAGGACGAGTTGAGCCTTTTGAAGATTCTCCCTACACTTCTGCAAGACTTACGACATATCAAAAGAAACATTTTATGTACGGCCGTATTGAGGTGAAAGCCAAAGTTCCGACTGCGAAGGGTTCGTGGCCTGCAATTTGGCTGCTTCCAATTGACTTTAAAGAGAAAAAAAGTTCATGGCCTAGATGTGGTGAAATTGATATTATGGAGCATGTTTCTCATTTATTTGATAACATTCACGTAAGCTTACACACCGAACTTTTTAATCATGTTCAAAGAACTCAACGAACTCATTTTGAATATTTAGAAGGAATCACTTCTGATTTTCAAGTGTATGCAATGGATTGGACAAAAGACTATATTGAATTTTTTATAAATGAAAAACTATTCGCACATTATGACAAAATAGAAGAAGGATATGATACTTCTGAACTTGGATGGCCTTTTGATAAACCTTATTACTTGATTCTAAATCAAGCAATTGGCGGTACCTGGGGCGGAGATGTTAATGTTAAAGATTACCCATCTCCATTTTTAATTGATTATGTCAGATACTATAAAATAATTGAAGAATAAGGTTGGAAACAACCTTTTTTTTCTCTTAACATCTTTGTTGAATTTTAAAAGTAGACGTAGTATAATAGTGTATGTAAACAGTTACATAGCTAAAGGAGAATGCACATATGATTAAAGTAATAGCTACGGCAAAGGATACTGCTTATCGCCTTAGTGAAGTTGATACTCTTTTTAATAAAAGCCAAAATTCGAAAATAAAAATTCAAGTAAACCCACTCATAAAATATCAAGAAATCATTGGCTTCGGTGGTGCTTTTACTGAATCTGCTTGTTATAATCTTTTTCGAGTTAATGATAAAGTAAGAGAAAAAGCCTTGAAGCTATATTTTGATCCAGAAGAAGGCATTGGGTATACAATAGGGCGAGTTTCCATTCATGGATGTGATTTCTCTTTAAGTAGTTATACCTACATAGAAGAAGGAGATTCTGACTTAAAAACGTTTGATATTTCTCGGGATTTTAAATATGTGATTCCTACGATTAAGCAAGCGGAACAAATAGCAAAACAAAAGATTAATCTTTTAGCGTCACCTTGGACGCCTCCTGCTTTTATGAAAGACAATCATTCCCCCATTAAAGGAGGGCATCTTTTAAAAGAGTTTGCTCCTGCTTGGGCAAATTATTTTGTTAAATTTATTGAAGCATATCGAAAAGCCAATTTATCTATTTGGGGAGTCACCATTCAAAATGAACCTGCAGCGGTTCAAAGATGGGATTCTTGCATATATTCAGCAATCGAAGAAAGGGATTTTTTAAAATACCATCTTGGACCTACTATGAAAAATTCAAGTGCAAAAGATGTAAAAATTCTTGTTTGGGACCATAATAGAGATGTTATTGTTGAAAGAGTAAAACCAATCTATGAAGACAAAGAAGCAAGTCAATATGTATGGGGAACTGGATTTCATTGGTACGTAAGTGATGCATTTGAAAATGTAGGTAAAGTTCATGACCTCTACCCCGATAAAGGGCTATTATTTACAGAGGGTTGCGTTGAAATGGGTGTACACTTTAAAGACTGGGAAACAGGCGAAAAATATGCAACCAATATGTTTGGAGATCTTTCTAATTGGTGTCAAGGATATATTGATTGGAATCTATTTTTAGATAATTTAGGTGGACCTAATCATGTAAATAACGTATGTGACAGTCCAATCATTATTGATATTTATCCTGAAAATTTAATCTTAGAATCATCCTATTATTATATAGGTCAAATTTCAAAATATGTTTTACCTAAAGCATTTCGAATCAATACTACTTTAACAAACAACGCTTCTCTTGAAGTGATTGGCTTTGAGAATCCAAACAAAGATATCGTTTTGATTGTACTTAATAAAACCGATGAAGAAGAAACGTTTGAAGTAGAATTAAATAATCTCTCAAAAGGATTCAAATCTTTACCTCATTCAATTATGACATTAATCTATTCCTAAAGGGCCAAAAAAAATGGAAAAAATAAAAGCTGTAAATCTCGGTGGATGGTTTGTCCTTGAAAAATGGATGAAACCAGAAATGTTTGAAGAATATAATATACCAAAAAGATGTGAAACTTCTTTTGTTTGTAATCATCCTTTTGCCAAAAAAGCTTTGGAAAAACACTGGGAATCTTGGATTACAATTGAAGATATTTTTTGGTTAAAAAATGCAGGAATTAATCTAGTAAGAATTCCGGTTCCATGGTGGCTCTTTCCAGAAGATTTTGTTTTTCCATATCCCTATCATACGCCTATTAAATACTTGGATAAAGCGATGGATTTTATTCATGAAGCAGGAATGAAAGTGATGATAGATTTACATACGGCTCCTGGAAGTCAAAATGGATTTGATAATGGTGGAATTGATGGAGAAAGAACATGGCAAGATGACTTAAATAATATCGAAGTGACAACTCAAGTTCTTGAAAAAATTGCTCTTCGTTATAAAGATCATCCTGCACTTCATTCCATTCAATTTTTAAATGAACCTCATCGAGCAATTGATATTGATTTAATTAAGAATTTTTATTTAGATAGTTATAAGCGTTTAAGAAAAATCTTAAGTCCTAACATCGGACTTGTTTTTCACGATGCATTTCGCTTTTCTGAATGGAACGATTTTTTCTTAGATAATCATTTTGAAAATGTATATTTTGACACACATATTTATCAGTGTTTTGATGAATACTTTGATCGAATTGATACAACAACATTTCTCAATCATCCGTTTTTTGTTCAAACGAAATTAGAAAAAATGGAAAAAATAGTACCAGTAATCATTGGAGAGTGGAGTCTTGGAGCAAGAAGAATGGAATTTGATGGTCCAAGAGAAATGTTTGAAACTTCCTACTCGACCAACCAATTAAAAGCTTATGAGAGTGTTACTGGTTGGGTTTTTTGGTCATATAAAATTTCAGATTTCAACAGCGGATGGAATTTCAGAGCATTAGTTGAAAGGGGAATTATTCAATTGTGAAGAAATTTTTAGTAGTTTTTACACTATTATTTTTTGGCTTTTCTGTTTTTGCTTGCGAAGAAAGAACTTCTATTGAAACAACAACATCACTTACAACCGTATCTGAAACAGATATTTCTACTTCAACAGAAACAATTTCTTCAACCGAAACCATTGATTTTTCTTCCATTGAAGTTAAGGCTTATTCTTCCAATAACCTTTTAGAGTTATCTGATATTTCAGATTCGATATCTTCTTGGGATTCTGAAAATAGTGCTCCCGCTTCCATTTCGGTTGATGATTTAATCAGTTATCAAACTTATTATGGAGCCGGTGCTGCTTTGACTTATTCAAGTGCCTATGTTATTAGTGAATCACCAGACCGAAATGAAATCATCCATTATTTATTTAGCGAAGAAGGACTTCATCTTCAATTGATAAGATTAACGATTGGCGCAAGTGATTTTGTGGCAAGTGAAATGGGGCATTATACCTATGATGATACTCCTTCCAATGTTGAAGATTTAACATTAGATTATTTTTCAATTGAAAATGATCGAATCATCATTGATCTTTTACAAGAAGCTCTAGCAATAAATCCAGATATCGTCTTTATTGCCGCTCCTTGGAGCGCTCCTGCTTGGATGAAAAACAATAAAAGTTTATATGGAGGAACTTTAAGAACAGATTATTTTAATGCATACGCAAACTATCTTGTAAAATATATTATTACAATGCAAGAAGAAGGAATTGATATTCATTACCTTTCTATCCAAAACGAACCATATTATGCAGCAGTTGATTATCCTGGTATGACTTGGACAATTGATACAACTAAAATATTTATTCGTGATTTTTTAGGCCCAAAATTAGTTGAAAATGAATTGCAAACCAAATTAATGATTTGGGATCACAATCCAGAGGATAATTCAGGGAATTTAATTGATTTTCCTGTACGAGTATTGCTAAATGATGCAACGGCTTCTTTTATAGATGCAATTGGAGTTCATTGTTATACAGGCGATGAACAAGATATGAAAGATTATCTTACCTATTTAAGTACAAATAACCCCGAAGTAGAAGTGTTTATGACAGAATGTACTGCGACAACGACTTATCAAAATAGAGAAAATAATATTGAATGGTCTATAAGAAGAATGTATACTTCGGCCTATAATTTAGGAGCAGTAGGAACAACTTACTGGAATTTGGCTTTAGATCCAGAAGGATTAACCCACTTAGGTGGATGCGATACATGTACTGGATTAATAAGCGTTCCTTTAAATCAGGAGTCAGGATATACTCTTGAGGCAGACGGATATGTGAGTGCCCATTTTTCGAAAGATATTCTATCAGGAGCTAAAAGAATTTTGACTTCGTCGAATAATTCTTCTCTTTTAGTTTCAGGCTTTGTTGATGAAAACAAAAAAATTACTTTAGTAGTATTTAATGATGGGCCTCAAAAAACGACTTCCATTGTTTGGCAAAATAATACTTTTTTAATTGTACTTCCAAGCAATAGCTTAACTACTATTACTTGGACAAAACCAAGCTAGAATGAGAGGACTATGATGAAAAAAAGTGTAGTGATCATTGTACTATTATTATTTTTATTTATAGTGGGATGTCAAAAGAGTTTGACTTCCACTTCAACCACTGTTTCAATCACATCTTCTGAAACATTATCTACGACAACTTCAATTACTGAATCAACTACGACCTCTTTTTTGACAAACATAGCAGAAGTAAACTATGAAGGATCTTATTGCGATGATTTAGAAGTAGATTATGCTTTTATTGATGATTTACTTGAAAGTCTTGATTTAGATGAAAAAGTCGGTCAAATGTTACAAGCTGAAAAAAATGGAGCTTCCTCTCTTGATGCAAAAACCTACAATTTAGGATCTGTATTAAGCGGAGGAGGATCCTCTCCGGATACAAATGATGCATATCACTGGTATTTAATGTATAAAGGATATCAAACCGCAATGAGAACGTCTTCTTCACAAATTCCCATCATGTATGGAGTGGACGCAGTTCATGGACATAATAATGTCTATGGCGCAACTATTTTTCCTCATAATATAGGTCTTGGAGCTGCAAATGATCCAGATTTAATGGAAAAAATTGGAATCATAACCGCAAGAGAAGTACGAGTAACAGGAATCAATTATACCTTTGCTCCAGCGGTTAGTATTGTTCAAGATATTTCATGGGGAAGAAGTTATGAATCTTTTGGTGAAAAGTATGAATTGGTGTCTAATTTAGCTGAACCTTATATTAACGGACTTCAATCTTATTGTGTTGCCTCAACAGCAAAACATTTTTTAGCAGATGGCGCAACAGACGATGGTCAGGATCAAGGAGACGCTACTTTAACCCAAGAACAAATAAGAGATATTCACTTACAACCCTATTATGCAGCAATCAATGCAGGTGTTTACACCATAATGGTTTCTTACAGCTCAATTAATGGAGAAAAAATGCACCAAAGTAAATACTGGATTCAAGAAGTACTAAAAGACGAAATGAACTTTGAAGGATTTGTTATTTCTGATTACAACGCTATTCATCAATTGCCAGGAGAGTATTATGACAAACTCGTTTCTTCTATCAATGCAGGAATTGATATGTTAATGGAACCTTATGATTGGAAAAGCGCCATTGAAACTATTTTATTAGCTGTGGCTAATGGAGATATTTTAGAAGAAAGAATTAACGATGCGGTTAGAAGAATCTTAATTGTTAAATACAAAATGGGTTTATTTGAAGAAGAATTTTACGACGAAACAACTGGTGATTTTTATAGATTAACCTACGATGGTAATTTTTATACCACCGAAAATAAAGAAGTAGCAAGAGAAGCCGTAAGAAAATCACTTGTTTTACTTAAAAATGATAATAATGCACTTCCTTTATCAAAAGATCAAGATGTAGCAGTAATAGGTGAGGGAGCAGACAATATTGGAATTCAATCAGGAGGCTGGACCATTTCTTGGCAAGGAGATGACGCCTCAAGGTTGACTAAAGGAACCACAATTCTTTCGGGAATGAGGCAAGCGGTTTCAGGTACAAGCGGATCTGTTTATGATAATACAGAAGATGCAGATACTGTTGTAGTTGTTTTATCAGAAAATCCATACGCTGAATTTAGCGGAGATAACGATACTTTAACGCTTACAGGGCCAACTGCTTGTAGTCAAAATGCAGCTTTGTTAGATGAAGCATTGCAAGCTAAAAGCCAAGGAAAAACTGTTATTGCTTTGTTAATAACCGGACGCCCTTTAATTATCAATAACTATTTACCGTTTTTTGATGCTGTTGTTGCTTGTTGGCTTCCTGGGTCAGAAGCGGGGCTTGGCATAGCAGATGTATTATATGGAGACTATGATTTTTCTGGTAAATTACCCGTCACTTGGCCAAAAACATTGTCGGGTGTTGGTATGAATAGCAATTCATTAAATTATGATCCAACCGTCGTCGAATTTGCTTTTGGATTTGGACTTTCATACAAAGAAGAATAGTGATTAGTAATGTAAGATTGAGATAGACTTTATTGGCATAATCATTTTACATTTGAAGTAAAATAAATCATCAATATTTTATGAGGAAGACGAGAAAAACCTCGCGAACGAGTATTGAAAAGAATTGATAAAGGAAGGTTTTTATTCATTCAAAAAAAGTTAGAATGACTGAAAATGATTATGATTAAATAATGAAACTTAATCACAAAAAGACTATCGATGAAAAAAATATGTAACCAATTACATAAAAAGTGTTGAAAACGCTTTACTGATATGATAAAATAATTCGTGTATAATAAAAATATAGGAGGAAAATAATGAAAAAGTTTTTAATGGTTTTTGTAGTATCGGCTTTTTTGTTGGTTTTAGTTGGTTGTGGAGAAGTTACGACCACTACAACCACTACTCAAACTACATCTGAAGAAACTACTACTGAATTAACAAATATTGAATCTGACACAGGACTTGATAAAAACGTTGTCGGAGAAATAGATATCGTTTTATGGAGTGGGTCTGGTCAACAATATTATGATTTAGGACATCAAACTTATGATGCAATTGATTTGCCTGCTCAAAATGATGCGGCAGCATATGCGGTTGCCAAAGCATTTAATGAAATTTATCCAAACATTGTTATTAACGGATATTTTAAAACAGGAGGCCCAGATAATTGGAGCCAAACCTTAGAAACTTATAAAGATGACGAAGGACGTTTTCCAGCAGTTTGGGCGTCCATGGGATTATACAGCGACCTTGAAAAAGGAATCGTTGCCGATCTTACTCGTTTTGAAGATGATCCTTTATATGAAGCTTTAAATCCAAGTGCAATGGAAATGATGAATTATTACGGATTCCAAGCTGGACTTCCACAATATATTCTTCCTTGGGGAGTTTACGTGAATAAATCACTTGCGGATACGAACGGAATAGAAATGCCAAGTTATGATTGGGATATCGATGAATATACCGATTTTGCTTCACATTATTCACTTGAACCAGATTCTATTTATTTTGGAGCAATGGATACTCCGCTTTCCTTTATTTCAACAGGAACAACTACAATGTATGCCTCTCTTGCAAGCTACACTTCTGGAGATACATTTATTAATATGAACTCTGGAGAAGTCAGAGATATGATAGGCTACATTCACGAATGGGTAGACGGTACTCTTTGGGGACGATATGATCAAGAAATGTTAATTACTCCTGATGGATCTGGTCCAGTCGCAACTTATATTGCTGGAACCGGTTGGTGGGATTATGATATCTTTAGAACTGGTGGTCTTTTAACGTTTGATGGTCAACCATGGATGATGGGTGACTGTGCTGAAACCGATCCTGATTGGTGGGCAGTATGTAATATCAATGATTGGGATATTTATCCAAGACCTGCAACAGAATATCAAGATACAACAATAGGAATCGTTTTAGATCCTATGGCTGTTTATAATTATTGTTTAGAAGGGGCAACGATTGAGTGTACTCCAGAAGAAGAATTAAAGATTCAAATTGCTTACACATTTGCTATATTCTGGGCTGCAGATAGCCGTTCTTTCGAAGCAAGAGCTAATCAATTATTTTATGATGAAACTTCAGATGCGTATTCTTCAGCATTAAACGACTCTCTTCCAATTGTTACTGGAGCAATGTTTGATGATCAAATGGCTTATTGGTATACACCAACAAAACACATTCGATTTGGCGCAACCAATGACGATGGAGATTATTTAATGCCAGGATTCCAAGAAGTATTAAGATTATATCTTGAAGGACAGTTCTGGGATATCTCAGATAAAGCCTTCCCTTGGAACTATTCTTTTGAAGGATCAAGTCGAGCTATTTTATACGAATGGTTACACTACTATTTGGCAGAGGTAAATGGAGATAAAACAAAATTTGATACAGACTTTACATCTACCATTCAATCCTTACTTCCTACATGGAATGACCTAGCAAATCAGCGCTTGGTTACAGCGTTTGATGATATTAAGATTGCACTTCAAACTTATTATGGGTATTCTTCATCCGATTTCGAATAAATCAAAAAAAAGGTGTGTGTAAACACACCTTTTATTTTTTTAAAACTGTTTATTAATATAGACACTATTTTATGATTTATGATATAATTAAATCGTATGTTACGGTTTACATACGTGAAAATAAAATAAAATTAGTGCTTTTGGAGGAACTCATATGAAGTTAAAAAAATTCATAAAACCTATCATCATTATTTTACTAATTGTCATTGCATTTGTTTTTGTTTTTGACAATCCTTTTTTGCAATCTGATTATGATAGTTGGAATGAAGAAATCACAGATACAATGTATGAAGATGCTTTAAATGTTATTAAAGGATCTTCCGATTACATAACAAGATATTCATATATTAGTTTTCTCGAAGAGTTTCAAATTCAATATGGACTTGAAGATTATGATGCAACTTTGTTAGGAGCAGCTGCTACTTCAAATTTTGATTATCAAGGGAACAAAGCAATCGACCTTGAAGAAGCCAATATTGTTAATTATCAAGTTTCAATTGATCAAGCCGGTTTGTATTATATTTACGTTGATTATTACGTCAAAGAATCTGTTTTGAATAATCTGACTATTTCCGTTAAAATAAATGACGAAATTGAGTTCGATGATGCACAAATCGTTGATGTGCCACTGATATGGGAAGATGAGTCAAAAGAATTTTCACTTGATACCTACGGAGATGAATCCTTACCAAATCAACTAAGAGTTTTAGAGTGGAAAACACTCCCACTTTATAATAATACGTATACGACCACTGAACCACTGCTTTTTTATTTTGAAGAAGGGAATAATACCATTACTTTTGAAAATGTAATATCAGGAGCCGTTCTTTTTGGAGATTTACAAGTTGTAAGTCCAAAAGTAGTTCCATCTTATGAAGCTTATAGTACTTTATATGTTTCTGAAAATCATCCCGAAACAATTTTAAACATCGATGCGACAGAATATGTAGACAAAAACTCATCTTATGTCAGATTATATTCCTTCCAATCTCCATCTGTTTCTCCTTTTGATTCTATTGATAAAAAATTAAATGTAATCAACGGAGCAGCTTGGTATCGCTCAGGCCAAGAAGTAACCTACTCTTTTACAGTCAGCGAAACAGGGCTATACCACTTAAATTTACATTACTTAAATGATAAAGATGAATTTAGTGTTTTTCGTTCCATTTACATTGATGGAGAAATTCCGTTTGATGCGTTTGAATCTTATGAATTTAAAGTGACCGGTCAAAACACTTGGGCAAATGAAGTTCTTGGAACGGACGAAACCCCATTTGATATTTACTTAGAAGAAGGAGTTCATCAAATCGCTTTTAGAGTTGAAACCGATTCTCTTTCAGAAGAATTAAGAAATATTCAATTGTTAGTGGACCACATCAATGCTTTTGCCCTGAATATTCTTAAAATTACAGGAGTGAATATTGATGCAGACCGCAAATGGCAATTTACAAATTATATCCCTGAAACTGAAAGCTATCTAAGGGCGTATGAAACCATCATTAAACGAGCAGTCGTCACTTTAAGCAAGTATTCAAACCAATCTGATTTATCAGCTACATTAGCTTATTTGAAAACGGCGGTAAGTGCTCTTGAAGTCATAGTAGAAGAGCCTGACAAAATTCCACTTTATTTGGATTCTCTTTACAGTGGAACCGGATCTGTTACACAAATGCTTGGAGATTCGTTAACAATGATTTCAAAACAACCTCTTTATCTTGATGGATTTACCATTTATAACGATAATGAATTAGATTCTCCTAATGCGAATTTTATTCAAAAATTAGGAAGTGGTATTCGTACGTTTACCGCATCATTTACCGAAAAAAAATACATTACTGAAAACAATCCAGAAGCTGTAAATATTTGGGTGAGTCGCTCGCTCATTTATGTCGATTTAATGCAAAAAATGGCAGATAAAGCTTTTTCAGGTACTGACATTCAAATTAAAATATCTATTATGCCTGATGCAAATAAATTAATTTTAGCAAATGCTGCAAATCAAACTCCTGACGTTGCTTTAGGACTACCATCTTATATGCCTTTTGATTTAGCCATTCGTGGTGCGCTTCAAGATTTATCAGAATTTTCTGATTTTTGGGAAGTAGCAAGCGAATTTAGTCCAGGTGCATTTATTCCATATGTGCTAGAAGACAAAGTATATGCTATTCCAGAAACACTAGAATTTCATGCTTTAGCGTATCGAATTGATACGATGAATGCTTTAGGGTTATCAATTCCTAGTACTTGGGAAGATGTAATCGATATGCTTCCAACTTTACAACGATATGGAATGAATTTTTTCTATCCAACAAGTGGAGGAACCAGTTTAAAATGGTTTTACCAAACATCAGCTTTGATTTATCAAAGCGGAGGTTCTATTTACAATGAAGATGGATTATCCACTTCAATAAATTCTGAGCAGTCATACAACGGATTAAAATTATTATCGGATTTGTATACGACATATAGTTTGCCTTCTTATGTTGCTAGCTTTTATAATTCTTTTAGATACAATACGCTTCCTATTGGAATTATCGATTTTAATACGTATTTAACTCTTAAGAATGCAGCACCAGAATTAACAGGTCAATGGGCACTAGCTCTCTACCCTGGAATTGAAGATGAAAACGGCGATGTTCAAAGATGGTATATCGCCAATGGAACAAGTGCAATTATGTTTAAGAATGAAGATACTCAAAAACTGTCAGACAGTTGGGAATTCATGAAGTGGTGGTTATCTACAGAAACACAAACTGAGTTTGCATTTGCACTTCAATCAACTTATGGGCCAGAATATGTATGGTTATCTGGAAACATTGAAGCTGTTGCAAATTCACCAATTGATTCTGCAGATAAAGCAGTTATCTTAGAACAAGTTACTTGGCTTGTGGATGTTCCAAGAACGCCAGGACAATACATGTTAGAACGCGGATTGTCCGATATTTGGAATACCGTTACGTTTGATGGAACCTCCATTCGAGTTGCCATCGATGATCAAGTATTAAAAATAAATCGAGAGATTACAAAAAAAATGGTGGAATTTGGGTATATCGATTCGAATGGAAACATACTAGTCCCTTATACCATTCGTGATACCGCTTGGATTCTAGAACAAATAGAAAACTATTTTGCAGAAGGCGGTGAATGATATGAGTGAACGGGTTGTTAAAAACGGAACTCCTTTGAGAAAAATTAGGCGTTTTTATGAAAACAAAGTGAAACCATCCGTTAATAAAATCGATAAAGATAAAGCATCTACTGTATTGCTTTTAGCTCCTTATATTTTGTTATTTACTCTTTTTATTATCATCCCAGTCCTTGTAGCATTTTTCTTATCGTTTACTTATTTTAATGTAATCGAAATGCCAAGCATTGCTGGAATGTCTGGACTTTATAATTATGTAATGATTTTAACGCAAGATGAAGTATTTCTTCGCTATGTACTTCCAAACACGTTAAAATATGCCATAATTACCGGACCTGGAGGATATTTGCTATCGTTTATCATGGCTTGGATGCTATCACAAATTCAAGCAACTCCAAGAAAAATTTTAGCGTTAGCATTGTATACCCCTTCTATGTTAGGTGGCGTTTTTATTGGTGTCATCTTTCGAACGTTGTTTAGTGGAGATAAATCTGGGTACATCAATTCCATTTTACTGAATATCGGTGTTATTAATACCCCTCTTGATTTTTTACAATCCGGAAATTATTTAATGAACATTATGATATTTGTAACACTTTGGTCTTCGATGGGTATCGGATTTTTATCGATGCTTGCAGGTATTTTAAATGTAAATAAAGAAATGTATGAAGCCGCTTATATCGATGGAATTAAAAATAGGTTACAAGAAATTTTTTACATTACCATTCCTTCTATGAAACCTCAAATGCTCTTTGGAGCAGTCATGGCTATCGTGGGGGCATTTAATGCTGGAGGAATTGGTGTTGCACTTTCAGGATCCAATCCGACACCACAATATGCAGGACAATTAATCGTAAACCATATTGATGATTATGGTTTTCTTCGGTATGAAATGGGATATGCCGCAGCGTTGTCCGTTATTTTATTAATCATTATTTTGCTCTTTTCACGAGTTGCATATTCGTTATTTGGGGAAAGGGATTAGGTGATGCTATATGGCTAGTTTTTTAGGAACTCAAATTAATCCGAAAAAATTTCATAAATCCCAAATGAAATTTTATGTTATCTTACTTCCAATAGGATTGTTTATGCTTTTGCCTGTGGTTTATGTTATATCACAAGCGTTTAAACCGTTAAGTGAACTTTTCTTATTTCCACCGAGATTCTTTGTATCCAATCCAACGTTTGATAATTTTACAAGATTATTTAGAACCGCATCTGGTACAGGAGTACCGATGACAAGGTATTTATTTAATTCGATTATCATAACAGGACTTACAATCACCTTGACCTTAGTTATTACATTATCAACTGGATATGCGTTATCCAAAAAAAGATTTAAATCTAAAAAAGTCCTTTTTAAAATCAATCAAACCGCGTTAATGTTTGTTGCAACAGCGGTTGCTATTCCTAGATATTTAGTAGTGTCTTCTTTAGGGCTTACCAATAGTTTCTTCGCTCATATTATTCCATATCTTGCGATGCCTGTTGGCCTATTCCTTGTGAAACAGTTTGTAGATCAAGTTCCAGATGAATTGATTGAAGCAGCTAAAATTGATGGAGCAAATGATTGGGACATTTTATCAAAAATAATTGCACCTTTAGTAAAACCAGCTTTGGCAACAGTTGCAATTCTATCGTTCCAAATGATTTGGAATTCTACTGAATCATCAAACATATACATCATTGATGAAACAAAGAAGACATTCGCGTTTTATATGTCAACTTTAACTTCGTCTACTTCGGGTCCTGCAGGAGTCGGAATATCTGCTGCAGCTGGACTTGTAATGTTTATTCCAAACTTATTTATCTTTATTATCATGCAAGGTAATGTCATGGATACCATGAGTCATTCAGGAATCAAATAGGAGGTGACAATGTGAAAATTATCAAGAAAATAAGTCTTTTTACCATCATGCTTCTTTTATTTGTTTTTGCATTTATACCATTGTCGACTCAAGTGTTTGCTTCGTCTTCGACAACCTATACCTATGCCTTAGATGACAATGAACATTTTGTAAGAACCCAAGATGCTTATCTTCCTGGACAAACGGTTACTTTTTTGGGGTTAGATAAACCTGCAGATATCGCCATCAATGAAGATAATTTTCTAGTGATTGCAGATTCTGGAAACAAACGAGTTCTTGTATACAATCCAGTTGCCAATGAAGTTGTTTTAGAAATTACCAATTCGCAAATGATCAATCCAAGTGGAGTCTTTGTAGTGTTAGAAGAGTCAAGTTATGTAGGATATGGTGATATATACGTAGCAGATCCTTCTGCAGGAATTGTATTTCATTTTGATAAAGACGGATTACTGTTAGATCAATTTGGAAAGCCTAATTCCATTATGTATGAGTCCCTTGAATTTCAACCAGAAAAAATTGCGGTTAATAAATCAGGGATTATGTATGTTGTATCAAAAGGAACAAGTGATGGAATCGTTCAATTATCAAATACTGGAGACTTTTTAGGTTTCTTTTCCTCAAACCAAGTAACTCTTTCATTAAGAGAACAATTTCAACAACTTATTTATACGGATGAACAATTGGATAACTTAGGGATAAATCTAACACCACCTGTTTTTACAAGTGTGTATATTGATACGAATGGAATTGTCTATTCGAGTTCATCTGGAATTCAAGTTGAAAACATTAAAAAACATAATACGCAAGGAACTAATATGATATCAGAAATGTTGGTGGTATCTTATCAATATTCCGATTTATATGTTGACAATCAAGGCATTATTTATACGGCAGATCAAAGTGGATTTATTGACATTTATACCAATGATGGCGAATTCATTTACTCTTTCGGAACCATAAACGAGATTTCTATTGCTGGGTTCTTTAAAACCTTAACTGGAATTGCTGTTGATTCAAATGGTCAAATTTGGACAGTTGACTCAGGTAACAATTACTTACAATCCTTTGTACCAACAGAATACGCAACAACGATTTATCAAGCAATCAATTTATACAATGAAACAAAGTACAATGAAGCCATTGAACTTTGGAAAACCGTACTTAGTTTAAATCAATTATCTATTTTAGCCCATAATGGAATTGCAAAAAATTATCTTCAAATTGAAGAATATCAATTAGCATCAGAACACTTTAAAATATCTGGCAATAGAGCCCTTTATTCGGAAACGTTTTGGGAGATTCGAAATATTTGGCTTCAACAGTACTTAATTGGAATTATCGGAATAGGATTGTTATTTGGAATTGCATACGTTGCTGTAAAAGTAACCAACAAAAAATATCATTATCTATCTCCGATCAGCAATGCTTTTCATAAAGTAAAAGATGTCAGAATTATTAATGATGTATTATATATGTCTCAGGTTTCAAAAAAACCTGCTGACGCTTTTTATTACTTAAGAAAGAAAACCAAAGGATCCTATGCAGGTGCACTGATCATTTTTGCAATAACGTTTTTTAGCTACTTGCTATTTGTTTCTGGAAAAGGCTTTATATTCCAATACACTGATTTAAAGGATTTAGATTTAGGTTCGATTATCTTAGGATTTATCATTATCATTGGATTATTTATCATTTGTTCGTACCTTGTAACATCGATTCAAGATGGAGAAGGAACTTTAGGAGAAATCTTTAAAGGTGTATCCTATTCGATGTTTCCTTTCATTATTGCTTGTATTGCGACCACTTTGTTTTCTTACGTAGCAACGACAAATGAAATTTTCCTACTAAACCTTATCTTTTATCTTGGATTAGGATGGAGTCTTCTTTTAGTTTTTATCTCGATTTCTGAAATTCAAAATTATACCTTTGGACAAACCATTAAAAGCATTCTTTTAACCGCTTTGTTTGTAATTATTATTTTACTTGTATTGTCCTTTGTACAAATGACACTTCGACAAGTATTCAGTTTCTTTCAAGAATGGATAAAGGAGGCGATTAGAAATGTTTTCAATTAAGAAAGTATTATTAATTGTTGTTTTATTTCTTTCCATTACTCCTTTGGTTGCACAAGCAAATTATGTATCAACAGGAAGAGATACTCAAGAAAACCCAGAAACACTTACCAATATCCTTCCAGCCGATTATGATCAAGCCGGTTATGCAAAATTATCAGAAAACGACATCTATACATTTTACTGGCAAGAAGCAAGAGATGTTCTAGTCATCTACGATAAACGAAATGGGTATACTTGGAAGACAGGATTAGATATCGATCCAAACGCCAGTAGAACAGAACAAAGTACAGTTTGTAAAAATTTACGAAACGATTATAATGATGATTTAATTACTTATGATGAGTTTGAAGAGGGTTGCCAAATTAGTGTTGACTCCATTACCGGAACGACTACAGGACCACTTGTTGCAAATTCCCTTTTGTTCTTTGAGTATTTTAGCAAAGGAGCAAACGATTCTTTCTATCAAACAAATGCAGTTTACAGTAGTTATCTTAAGACATCGCTTTATAAAATGACTTCGACAATGCAACAAGTCAATGGGGATGAAACTCATTGGAAATTTACCGTGTATGCAGAAAATTTAGGTGTGGATAAAACGCTTGATTTGAGAATAATTGCAGATCTTTATTTAAGCGTTGATGGATTCCAAATACAAATAGCAAATGAGAATTTGAGCGGAACCGCTTTGCCTTATCTATCTTCAATTGGTATTGCATCCTATTTAGGTGCCGTTGGTGGAATTGATTATGTTTTCACGACTACACCAAAAACCATAGATGAAAATGGCGATTATGATTATGTTGAATCTCAAAGAGATATGGTAGATGGATATTCATTTGTGCCAGATGGAAGTGGAGCGTTAATCCGATTTAGAGATAATTCTGTTTCATTATCTAGATATCAAGCATACGTTTATGGAGCAGATCCATCTCAAACCATACAAAATTACCGAATTTGGGAAGGAATATATGTTCCTTTCAAAACAGCGTCCATTCCAGTTTATGGAATGGCCCACGGAAACAACCAAGCAGCATACGTTGCTTACGCAAGTTCTGGAGATGAGTTTATGTATATCATTTCGACTCCAGAGGAAAACGTTTATCACTACAATAATACCTTTGCTAAATTTAATTACAATTTTAGTTATAATAAACTTTATACCTTAGATGGAGATAACCCCGTTCCAAGTATTGGCGATGCCATTAATGTGTTCGACATAGAGATGAACTATAATTTTCTTTCAGGAGATGGAACTGATGATAATTATCCAGCCAATTATGTTGGAATGGCTCAAAAATATAAAGACTTCTTAATCTCTGAAAACATTCTTGCTTTAGAAGAAACAACAGAGTCTCAAATTGGGCTTCGACTTGATTTCTTAATGGCTGATTCTGAAAATTCAATCGTAGGATATAATACGCAAATTGCGACTACAGCAAGTGATGTTAAAACAATTCTAGATGATGTTATTTCAAAAGGAATTACGAATATTTCTTCCGGACTTATCGGATGGCAAAAAGATGGATTGACACTAGGAACTCCTACTAAAGCAGAATTTTCAGCTCAAATAGGCTCAAAAACTGCTTATAAGAATTTAATTAACTCCTTTTTAGAACAAGGAGTCGATATATCGTTTTATCAAGATTATTATAAGATTAATGAAGAACAGATTTCTCTTTACAAAAATGCGACAAAACATCCAGCTGGATGGTATGCAAGAATTTTAACCTATGAAGATCCTATCTCTGTTTTTTATTATGCGAGACCTCTAAAGAGTGTTGATTGGTTAAACAATCAATCAAAAACCTTTATTGATATGGGAGTTAGAAGCATTACCGTTGATGGAATTTCGAATAATTTAATTTCAGATTATTCAGAAAACTTGACTTCAAGAGTAGAAGCAGTCACTCTCTTTCAACAAGCTTTTGCTACTTTATCTCAAGATGTTAAAGTGAATTTAACCAAACCAAATCAATATTTGTTTGCTTATACTGATCGTTATTTACAAATGGATGTATATTCTACTCAATATTTAATTGAAACAGATACGGTTCCGTTCTTACAAATTTTACTTCAAGGAACAATGGAACTTTATGCCGTTTATAGTAACTTTTCGTTTTATACAAATAAAGATGTACTTCGAATGATTGATTACAACGTCTACCCATCGTTTGTTTTAACAATGGAACCTTCTCACATTTTAACTGATACAAATTCCAGTGAATTTTATACTACTGAATATAGTCTTTACGAAGAGTTAATTCAATCGATTTACGGTGATGTAAATGATGCATTAAAGGAAGTACTAAATGCTTCTTGGGTAAACAGGGAAGTATTAGAACTTGGTTTCATTCGCAACACCTATGATAACGGCGTCGAGATTTTGATTAATTATACCGATCAAATCAAAACGGTAAATGGAGAAGACGTTCTTCCACAATCCTTCCTCGTTTTAGGAGGTGAGTAAGATGGCAAGAGATAAAACAGTCAAAAATCTTACTTCTACATCTTCCATTGAAAATCAAAATAAAATTGCTTATTTATTTCTTTTACCATGGTTTATCGGCTTTTCTTTGTTTGTTATTTATCCTTTCTTTAAAACGATTTATAACACGTTATTTGATATTTCTTCACAAGCGAACACTTTGGTGTACGTTTATAACTTAAATATTACAGGAGGAAACTTCGGAACGGCGTTTCGAAATCTGTATTTCTTCCCACAATTACTTGATTTTATCGTCATGGAAGTTACTTATGTACCAACGATAATTATTGTTGCATTTATCTTAGCTTTATTATTAAATACTGGCGCAAAAGGACAAGGAATCTTTCGAGTTATCTTTTTCTTTCCTGTCATCATTATGAGTGGGCCTGTTGCTGGAATTTTAAAATATAATGGAGCTGGATCATTGTTTGATTACGTCAATAATATTGTGTTTAAAATGATTTTTAGTTATAGTCATGGGTTAGCTGAAGCTTTATCTGGACTATTTGAAAACTTTACAATGGTATTATGGTTTACAGGAATTCCAATTATCTTATTTATCAATGCGCTACAAAAAATAAATGTAAATCTTTACGAAGCAGCCAAAATCGATGGAGCTTCCTCTTGGCAAATATTATGGAAGATTAAAGTTCCAATCGTAAAATCAACAGCTTTTATTACCGCAGTATTTACGATTGTTCAAATTGGAACCTATTCACTCAATCCAGTCTATAACCTTATAAAGGGGCAAATTTATGCAACAGAAGGTGGAATTGGACTTGCCTCAACCTTTGCTTTTATTTATGCTGTCGTTGTTTTCATGTTAGTAGGAGTAGCCTATTTGCTTTTAGGTAAACCTGAAAAAACAAAAACCATTCACTTATCCTCTATCCAAAGAAGGAATTTAGAATCGGTTAAGAAGAAACAACAAAAATTGAAGAAAAGGACGGTGGTTGACAATTGAAAACAATCGTCTTGAAAACTAAGTTGTTCTTCAAAAAACTAGCAACGAATCAAATCAACTTTAAAGAATATTACCGAACTCATAAAACAAGAATAAATCGTTTGATTTCTCAAATTGTTGTATATGTCTTTTTAATTACGATTAGTTATGTTTTTTTATATCCTATTATAAAAATGCTTTCTATTTCATTTATGAGTTCAAATGACTTGGTAAATCCTGAAGTCATCTGGTTCCCCAAAGATTTCTCCTTTTCAAATTACAAAATAGCTTGGGCTGTTTTAAATGGGTCAGTATCCTTATTCAACTCTATTAAATTTTCAATGATTATGGCTATTTTTCAAACATTTATTTCAGCAATTACCGGTTTTGCTTTTGCACGATATGAATTTAGAGGTAAAAAAGTATTGTATGGAATTTTACTTTTATCTTTTATCATTCCGGTTCCTATTTTATTAATCACTCAATACAATATGTTTAATTCGTTTTACCAATTAATTGGTTGGACAGGTGCAGGCAAAGGATTAAATACATATGATTCTCAAATGATAATGGCTTTCTTTGGACAAGGAGTCAATTCAGCTATTCTAATTTTAATCTTTGTAAATTTCTTTAAAATGATACCTGTGGATTTATATGAAGCTGGAAAAATTGATGGAGCAAACCCTTTTCAATTATTTTGGCACATCACTATTAAATTGTCTCTATCAACCATTATCGTAGTGTTTTTGTTTTCCTTCGTATGGAACTGGAACGAAAGCTACGTCACCGAACTTTTGGTTGGAGATGGCGTTGATTTATTTACAAATCAATTAGGTAAATTCGATTCTTTATTTGGAACAAGAGTATCGGACACTAGATCAGAAGGAGACGCTATTCAATTAGTTGAATCCTTTAAAATGGCAGCGACGGTCATTTCAATCATTCCATTATTGCTTATTTATTTTGCTGGACAAAAATCATTTGTTCAAGGAATTGAAAAAACTGGAATCACTGGTGAATAGAAAATATTGTTGTGTAAAGACTTCTTTTTCATCACAAAAAGCTCAGTATTTATTTTCGTATTTCCGATAAATCTTTAATTTATTATGGTATAATAAATGCTGACAATTAGTCGGCATTTTATTATTTAAAGGGATGTGTTTTGATGGAATTATCTAGAACGGAGTTGAAATTCATCATTACCATTGATGAATATGTAAAACTTAAAAATCAACTTCAGTTAATTATGAATTTAGATATTCATGCAGAAATCGATGAAGACGAATACTTTCTTCACTCCCTTTATTTCGATGATTTTTATGATTCTCGCATTTTTGAAAAAGCGGATGGAATTGAATTTCATCAGAAGTTTCGAATTCGAACCTATTCATCCAGCGAGAAACGATTGGAGTACAAAACAAAAGTTGGAAATATGACAAACAAACAATCCATGTGGATCTCTGATGAATTGGCGCAAGCCCTTATTTTGAGAGATTATCCTGTATTGTATCAATTTATAGATGAACCGTTAATTCAAGCTATTTTGATTCGAATGAAATGCGATGATTTACGACCTAGATTATACGTAGATTATAAAAGAGAAGCCTACACTTATCCTGAAGGGGACGTAAGAATTACTTTTGATAAAGATATCTGTGGATACTTATTCGATCGTAGTATTTCAAGCAAACGAAAAATCTTAGAACCAAGAACAATGATTTTAGAAGTTAAATATACTGGAATATTGCCAGATTTCATTCACAAAATTGTTTTTTATAAAAATTTACAAGTATTATCATACTCTAAGTTTTATATGAGTTGGCTTTTGCTTGAAATATAATGGAAAAAGGAGAAAAAGAAGATGCAATTATTTTTATCAATTATAGATATCTTAGGAGAACTTGAATCTCTTGATTTATCTGTATTAGACATTGTTTTAAATTTACTCATTACTTTATTTATTAGTTTATGGGTTTTGTTTATTTATAAGCTTAGTTATCAAACAACCGTCTATAACAAAAGTTTTTCCATGACGTTACCTATCTCTGCATTGGTTACTTGCATGGTTATTATGGCGGTATCAAGTAATGTCATATTATCTCTAGGAATGGTTGGAGCTTTATCAATTGTCAGATTTAGAACCGCGATAAAGAACCCCTTAGACACTATTTTTATGTTTTGGTCCATAGGGATTGGTATTACCGTTGGAGCGAACTCAAGCGTACTTGCAATCATTGGTAGTGTAGTTATCGGACTATGTATTCTTTTTGTTCAAGCCTTAGAAATATTTACTACTCCTTATATTTTGATTGTAAATTTTGAAGGAACATACAATGAAGACTTTTTATTGAAAGAAGTAGAACAAATTTATAAGAAATATTCCATAAGAAATAAATCGATTCAAAAAGAAAAAGCTGAATTTACATTTGAAGTCAGAGGAACAAAAGGTTTTCAAAAGAAAATTGAGCCTCTTCGTAAACTTGAAGGGGTTTCTCAAGTCATGCTTTTAAGTTATAGGGGCGATTACGTTTTATAAATAGGAGGGTCTTTTCATGAGCCAAATCATTTATCTTTATTATAAAAATATCGATTACGATACGTTAATCGCTTTTTTGAATGGGTTTGAAGATTTATATGTTAAGAAGCTTAGTGAAAACCTCTTTATGATTACGGATGAATCCGCCTATGAAGATCGAGATTATAATCATTTGCGAGAAATGGCTATGCAAGAGTTTTATCAAGATTTTACAGCATTCATCGTTCCGAAATCACAAGGATTTGATGCAAATATCATTCTCCAAGTTTTACCGAAAATGAATCCAGGCGTATATGAGATTCAAACCATTATTCCCGAGATTGTATTATCTCATCTAAACGAAACCAAATCATTATTAAAAAATTATTACTATTCCCTTTGTGGAATTGAAACCATTGAATCTGTCATTGGCTTTATCGAATCAAATTTAAATGCTTCCGAAGCATCAAAAAGATTATTTATGCATCGAAATACACTCAATTACCGGCTGGACCACTTTGTGAAACAATCTAGAATTGATATTAGAACGTTTGAAGGAGCTCTTGCCATCTATTTGTTATTTCGAATTTAAATTTGTGCAGTTTGCATATAGGTTTTACGCCATTAATTTAGTATACTTAAAAAGAAGATTTAGATATTAGGAGGAAATTATGGCAACTTTAACATTTAAAGGATTAGACAAAGTTTACGACAATGGCGTACAAGCAGTTTTTGATTTTTCACTAGAAGTAAAACATAAAGAATTTATCGTATTTGTTGGTCCTTCTGGATGCGGAAAATCCACTACACTTCGAATGGTAGCAGGACTTGAAGAAATTACAGCAGGAGAGCTTTATATTGATGATGTATTAGTAAATGATGTAGCTCCGAAAGATAGAAACATTGCGATGGTTTTCCAATCTTATGCACTGTATCCACATATGACTGTATACGATAATATGGCATTTGGATTAAAACTAAGAAAAATGCCAAAAGATGAAATTGAAAAACGCGTTAAAAACGCAGCTGATATTTTAGGCTTAACAGGATACCTTGATCGTAAACCAAAAGCTTTATCAGGTGGACAAAGACAACGTGTGGCATTAGGTAGAGCGATTGTAAGAGACGCGAAAGTGTTCTTAATGGATGAGCCATTATCTAATTTAGATGCTAAATTACGTGTAGCTATGAGAGCGGAACTCATTAAACTTCATGAACGGTTAGGAACTACAACCATTTATGTAACGCATGACCAAATTGAAGCCATGACAATGGCTACAAGAATTGTTGTTATGAAAGATGGAAGAATTCAACAAATAGGTGCTCCAAAAGAAATTTATGACAATCCAAACAACATGTTTGTTGGTGGATTTATTGGAACTCCAGCCATGAACTTTTTAACAGGTGAAGTGCAAGATGATGGGTATTTTTATTGCGAGAATTTAAAATTAAAAATTCCAGAACCTAAATTCCAATTATTAAAAGACAAAGATTATTTGAATCATCAAGTAGTATTAGGAACACGTCCAGAAGATATGCATGATGAATTAGTTGCTTTAGAAACTTATAAAGATTCAAAAGCAAAATTCTTAGTAGACGTTGCCGAGTTACTAGGGGCTGAAACAAATATTCATATCGCAGTTGCTAAAACAAATATTATTGCCAAAGTAAACGCTCGTTCAGACATTCACATAGGAGATACCATTGAACTTGCTTTTAACATGAACAAATGTCATTTCTTTGATGTTGATCACGAACACAGAATCGTTAAAGCATCCCCAGTAAGACAAGATACAGTTCAATAATTATTAGAACCACCTTCTAGGTGGTTTTTTTTTCGAATTTTATCAACAAGAATTCTTTCACTTTTGTGCTATATTAAAACAGGGGTAAGAATATGATCCATTATATAGAAAAGACAAAAGAAGATTTCGTAAAAGTGGCAAAAGAACATGATGTTTTCTTATATGATCGCACATTAATTGGCTACTTAAATGAGTTGTTGCTTGAAACGCTTTCAACACTAGAAGGAAGATTGAAAGCGACAAAGAAAGTGTTTCATTTTAAGGCGAAAATTCCGATTTTTATTAACGAATCAACTTTACTAATTCCTTTGATTGGATATCGCTCTAAAACAAGTTTCTATCTTAATTATCATAGTATAGAACATTTTTCGATTCTAAAAGGCAGCAAATTATACATATCTTTTCGAAACAATCACGAAATGAAATTAGAAAAAAAATATGGTTTTATAAAACAATATGAAAAAGCAAAAAGAATCTTAGATTATCTTGAAAAGGCAAAAAACGAATAAGAAAATGCTTTCATTTTGAAAAAGGCGGTATTTTTAAGTAGTATTTTTAGACCATAGATAGTATAATAAATAGTGTTATATGTTTATCCTATAAGGAGGAATAAAATGAAAAAGAAAACAATTGAAGACATTCAAGTAGCTTCAAAAAAAGTGCTTGTTAGAGTAGATTTTAACGTTCCGATGCAAGATGGAATGATTACTGATGATAATCGAATAGTACAAGCGTTACCTACCATAAAATACCTTTTAGATGAAAAAGGAAAAGTAATATTATTTAGTCACTTGGGTAGAGTGAAAACAGAAGCAGATAAAGCATCTGCATCGTTAGCACCAGTAGCTAATCGGTTGGCAGAACTTTTAAATCAATCCGTTAAATTTATTCCTTTTACAAGAGGTATAGAATTAGAAGAAGCTATTAACCAATTAAATGATGGTGAAGTTTTGATGTTTGAAAACACTCGCTTCGAAGACATAGATGGAAATAAAGAGTCGAAAAATAATCCAGAATTAGGTGCATACTGGGCAAGTCTTGGAGATGTATTTGTAAATGACGCATTTGGAACGGCACATCGCGCTCATGCATCCAACGTGGGAATTGCAAGTCATTTAGAAGCAGTAGCTGGATTTTTAATGGAAAAAGAATTGCGTTACATTGGTGATGCTGTTGATAACCCTGCAAGACCATTTGTGGCTATTCTTGGTGGTGCAAAAGTTTCAGATAAAATTGGAGTCATTGAAAATTTATTAAATAAAGCGGATAAAATCTTAATTGGTGGAGGTATGGCATATACCTTCATGAAAGCTTTAGGATTTAACATTGGAACGTCTATTGTAGAAAATGATAAGGTTGACTTAGCTAAATCTCTTCTAGAAAAAGCAAATGGCAAGATTATTTTACCGATTGATTTGGTTGTTTCTGAAGAGTTTAAAGAGGATGCACCTTTCCATACAACAACCTATAAAAAAATTCAAGATAACGAAATGGGCTTAGACGTAGGGTCAAAAACCATTGAATTATTTAAAAAAGAATTAAAAAATGCTAAAACAGTGGTATGGAATGGACCCCTTGGTGTTTTCGAATTTGAAAACTTTTCCAAAGGAACTAGAGCAATTTGTGAGATTTTAGCTAACTTAAAAGATGCAAAAACAATCATCGGTGGAGGAGATTCTGCCGCAGCTGCTATTCAAATGGGTTATCAAGATAAATTCACTCATATTTCAACAGGAGGGGGAGCTTCCTTAGAATACCTTGAGGGCAAAGAGCTTCCAGGAGTTGTCGCATTAGATGACCAAGAATCATGCGGTTGTGGATCGGATTGTGAATGCAATTAAACTTTACTTTTTAAGACAACTTTTTCTTTTGCAGTGAATAATCCTTGAAAGATTACCAAAAAAAGTATAGAATAGGTAAGGGTTTAATTGGCAACCTATATTTTGAATGCCTTTTAAATCAAAATACTAAAAAAGAAGCGTTACTTACAATAATTAATAAAACGTTGAAATAAAAAAAGGAGAAATAAGAATGGAAAAAATAATTACTATTAAAAGCACAGCAGGATTACACGCTGAACTGGCTTCAAAAGTAGTTCAAACATCAAGTAAATATGATGTTGATATTAAATTAGTTTACGCTCATGTGACAATAGATGCTAAATCTATTTTAGGTTTAATGAGTTTAGCCGTTCCTCAAGGGGAAAATGTAAAACTAATCGCTATAGGTGAAAATGCCGAAAGCGCAATCAATGATATTGAAAAGATTTTAGGATAATTTTGGTTAAGAAAATGAGAAAACCAATTATTGCTGGAAACTGGAAAATGTTTAAAACGCGTGATGAAGCGCTGTATTTTATTTTAAAAGTTTCGACAATGATGCCAAGTATCGAAGAAGTTGAAACCATCGTTTTTGCACAAGCGCCTTTAATGCGTTGTCTTGTGAAACGTCAAGGAGACAACCTTAGAATCGGTGCTCAAAATTTATGCTATGAAGATGAAGGCGCTTATACTGGAGAAGTTTCAGGTGCGTTGTTAAATAGTTATAATGTGGAATACGTCATTGTTGGACATAGTGAAAGAAGAAATATCTTTTTAGAGACCGATGAGATTGTAAATAAAAAAGTCATTGCAGCTTTAAGAAATGACTTAATGCCAATTGTTTGTATCGGAGAACATCTTGAAGAAAGAGAAAACAATCTGACAAATCAAGTTTTAAAAGCTCAATTAGAAAAAGCATTTGCCAATGTTAGTCAAATAGATATGGATAACGTGATCTTGGCATATGAACCGATTTGGGCAATTGGAACTGGTAAAACAGCAACTTCAGAAATGGCGAATGAATCGTGTAAATACATTCGCAGCGTTATTCAAGATATGTATGGAAGTTCAGTAAGTGAGTCCATTCGAATTCAATATGGTGGTTCTGTAAAGCCAGAAAATATTGATGAATTACTAGCAATGCCACATATTGATGGAGCTTTAATCGGAGGGGCCTCTTTGGATCCCGATAAATTCATCTATATGGCAAATGCCGCAGTGAAAAAATAAAGAATAAGAATCGGAAAATCCGATTCTTTTTTTATAGGATACCTTGAAAATATTGTCAAATATGTTACAATAGAAAAAACATTCTTGGAGGCAATTATGAAAAAAATATTAACTTTCTTTGTACTACTTATATTTTTATTTAGTTTAATTGGTTGTACAGAACAAACTAGAACTCAAATTACTTCAGTAACGACAGATGGCGAAACGACAACGACTGTTTCAACAACGATAGGAAACACTACAACGACTACAGTTTCAACAACAACACAAACGACAACTGAAGAGTGGTTTTATATGACAAAAGACATCGAATTCATCAATTATTCTGAAGAATTTGTAAGAGAAGATCCGATTGATACTCTAACCTTTTATTATTATCCTTATAAAGAGGGAATTCCTTTCGTAGATATCGAAGAATTCGTGAGGCTACTACTTGGAATTATCGATGAAAACGTGCAAGTTGAAGTTCTAGCAAATCAAGTGAGTGTGTACATAGAATCTTGTGATACAGAAGTAGAAAGTATGGACTTATGTCCAGTGGACGATTATTGGCGCGAATACGTTACCTTTGATTTTGACAATACGGTAGTTACTGCACCATCCATTGATAGTTTTGACTATTTTACAGGAAATACCGAGACGGATTTTTCTCTTGGATTAACGCTTTCAAGTTATGAAGAAGAAGAATTACCAGCATTTAGTGCAGATTTATCTGACTATAATTTCCGATTTAGTATTTTGGAAATTGAAGGTGAAACCTTCTATACCATTCCGTTATCCATCGCAAATCTTTTCCTTACTGGATCGATGTTTGATGTCATTAACAATGGCGATTATTTATATGGAGTGGATACCTATCAAATTGGTGATATCAGAACTTCACTCACCGACCCTGTAAGATATAACAATGATTTAACATCTGATATGAGAAAAGAATCAGAGAAATTCTTAATCTTTGTGTTTAATACTTTTTACGGGTTAAAAGATTATAAAAACATCTCTGATTTTGATGATATTATCAATTTCACAAAAACAGATTCTTTTGAAGAACAATTATGGCAATTTTCTTTGTCATTACTCGATGGGCATACTGCCATTATTTCTACTGGACACACAGCCAGTTATTACAACCCAGGATCCTTAATAGAATATACAGCATACTATAACAAATTCTATAAAGATTATTATGGCGGATGTGAATGCGATATTTTGCCTGACGAATATTTTGAAGTTGATTTTTATGAAGATTTGGCCTATTTTAGATTTAACAGTTTTACCGAAAATTTTAGATTAGACATCGAACCTTATATGAATCAAATCATTGCAGCCGCACCGAGTAAAATCGTAATCGACCTTGCTTGTAATGGCGGTGGAGTTTTAGCTGGAGTCTTCCAAATGTTAAATTACATGACAAATGACGATCTCTCTTTTTATACCATTTCAGATGGGGCGAGAAGCTCTTATACTTATGAAGTAGAAGGAGATTATGCCATTGACGCAGATTTTTATATTGTAACCTCTTCAGCTACCTATAGTGCAGCAAATTATTTTACAGCTCTTGCTCAAGAATTGGGATTGGCCAAAGTTATTGGCGCTAGAAGTGGTGGTGGAGCTTGTTCCATTAAGGCTATTGTTTTACCAAACGGAGCAGTCATGGTTATGTCCTCTCCTATGAATTTAACGTACTCTACTTATGAAACCGTTGAACTTGGAGTTCCACTTGATCAATTTTATCGATTATCAAATTTAACAACGTATTTAACTCCAGAAGATTTTTATGGAATTATCGAAAGCATGAATACTGTTGGATAAAACAAAATGCGCTCAATAGTGAGCGCTTTTTTATTTTCAAAAAAAAACACATTCAATTTGAATGTGTTATTACGATTATTTGTTGTAAAGTTCAACGATAAGATTTTCTTTGATTTCTGCTAGAATTTCGCTTCTTTCCGGTAAACGGAGATAAGTTGATTCGTTTTTATTGTCATCAAAAGAAATAAATTCAAGTCTGCTTATTACAGCTTCTAATGCATCTTTAATAATCACTAATGTTTTAGAAGTTTCTTTCACACTGATCACTTGACCAGGTTTTACTCTTATGGATGGAATGGATGCTTTTTTTCCATCTAATAAGATATGACCATGATTGACAAGTTGTCTTGCTTGTTGTCTTGTTCTTGCAAAACCAGAACGATAAACTAAATTATCTAATCTAGATTCTAATAAGAATAAAAAGTTTGCACCTTGTTTTCCTGGCATTTTTTTAGCTTCATTGAATGTTTTACGAAATTGTTTTTCGTTAACACCATACGTGTAACGTACACGTTGTTTTTCTTGTAACTGAACCCCGTACTCTGAAAGTTTTGTCCGTTTTTGCCCGTGTTGTCCAGGAGCATAAGGACGTTTGTTAAGTTCTTTACCGGTTTCGGTTATTGAATAACCTAATCTACGTGATACTTTCCACCCTGATCCTAAAAATCTTGACATATATAATCCTCCTTACTATAGATTTACGTGTAACATCTGAGGAGTTTAGAAGACGGATACTTTGATTGTTTTGATGGGTTCTTGTTAAGCAGTTAACAATACTTCCAAACCGTTTTTGGAACAATCACTGAGTAAAACATCTTTAAAACAACTGCTTTTTATTACATGCGCAGGTAGTATTATAACCCAATCACACTAAAATGTCAACCAAAAGATTTACCGCTTTCTCAAAGGTAAATTTGTCAATTTCATCAAAGCGATTGATGACAGGACTATCGATATCTAAGACCCCAATTAGGGCGTTATTCTTAATAATTGGAATAACAATTTCAGACAAGGAATTACTGTCACATGCGATATGTCCTGTAAAGGCATGAGTGTCCTTTACAACAATCGTTTCTCTTTTTAAAGCTGAAGTGCCACAAACCCCACTTCCGATAGCGATTTCAACGCAAGCTGGAAGACCTTGAAAAGGTCCAAGATAAAGATTTTGTCCGTTGAATAAATAAAAGCCAGCCCAATTAATCTCTTGAAAAGATGCAAAAATAATTGCAGACATGTTTGCAAGATTAGTTACAACCGGTAATTTTGAATCAAGATACCCTTTAAGCGTTTCAAGAAATGAATTATTGATTTTAGTTCTTAATTCTTCGTTTTCTGAATGTATAAACATATTATCACCAGGAAAATTATATAATAAATTCGTGAAATTCACAAGTTTTATGGTAAAATATGAATAGAATAAAGCGAGGTTTTGTTATGTATGATCGAATTTTAGTGCGTTATGGAGATTTAACGATTAAAGGAAAAAATAAAAAATATTTTATTAGTGCCGTGAACAAATTGATCACAGATAAACTAGTGGGTTTAAATGTGACATATGATTTTAATCACGACAGAGTTTATATTATTTTAAATGGTCTTAATTACCAAGAAGTTGTGAAGAAACTAGATTACGTTACAGGCCTTTATTCCTATAGTTTGGTTACAAAATGCGAAGCAAATTTAGATGATATTACAAAATCTGCTTTAAAAATGATTGATGAGTTTTCAGGCAAAACACCAACCACTTTTAAAATTGATACCAAAAGAGCAAACAAAGATTTTTTACAGACTTCTATGGAAATATCTTCTTCTGTAGCAGGGAAAGTATTACGACAAGCACCTTATTTAAGTGTGGATGTTCACCACCCTACTATCTTATTAAATATAGAAGTTCGTTTAGAAGGAGCTTATCTATACATAGGACAGATAAGAGGAATAGGTGGTTTTCCCGTTCCACTCGGAGGGAAAGCATTGCTTATGCTAAGCGGAGGAATTGATTCTCCCGTTTCAGGATACCTTGGTATGAAAAAAGGTATGGAAATTGAATGCATTCATTTTGAGTCAACACCACTCACCCCGCTTGAATCGGTTCAAAAAGTAATTGATTTAACAGAAATACTTGCAAGATACGCTCCTAATAATCGAATTCAACTTCACTTAATTCCTTTTCGAATAATTCATGAAGAGATTATTAAAAAAGTCCCAGAAGCTTATGTTATCACCATCATGAGAAGAATGATGTATCGTATTTCAGCTAAACTTCAAGAAAAAACAAAGTGTTTAGCCATTCTTACCGGAGATTCGATCGGTCAGGTTGCTTCACAAACACTAGAAAGTTTAACTTGCATCAGTGAAGTGACTTCATCTTTAATCATTCGACCTCTTTCTACTTATGATAAAATAGATATTATGAGCCTTGCAAGAAAAATTCATACTCAAGATATATCAGATAGACCTTTTTCAGATTGTTGTTCGGTATATATTCCTAAAAAACCGGTTATTAGACCACAATCCTATATAGCGAAAAATTATGAGAGAAACATTGATTTTGAGCAATTAATTGAAACAGCCCTTCTTCAAACAAAAACACTCACGGTTGAAGCATTCAATCATTTTGATATTATTCAAAAAGGATTTACAGTGGCTGAGGCCTTAGAATGAAAGCACTAGAAAGTCAAAGATTGTATTTAAGAGAGTGGAAAGTTGAAGATGCAAAAGATTTATTCGAATATGCTCAAATGATTACGGTAGGACCAAATGCAGGATGGAAACCTCACGAAAATATCGAAGAATCACAAATGATTATATCGAGATTTATGAAAGATGATGATACTTGGGCCATTGTGTTAAAAGAAAACAATAAAGTCATTGGCTCAGTTGGACTTCATAAGCGCATTGATTTATCCGGAGATGAAGTCACAGAACTAGGATACGTTTTATCAACAAATTATGAAGGAAGAGGATTTATGACTGAGGCTTGCAGAAGCGCTTTAGAATTTGCATTTACAGAACAACAAGTTTCAAAAGTTAAAGTGATGCATTATATCAAAAATTTTAAATCTCAAAGAGTCATTGAAAAGTGTGGATTTATTTATGAAAAAGAAATTGAACATGATACAAAATCTTATGGAATCAAAACTTCAAAAGTATATGTATTAACAAAAGAAAATTATTTTAATAAAGGAGAGAGACAATGAACACATGGAATTTAGACAAATTATATCTTAGTTTTGAGGATGAAGTTTTTCAAAAAGACTATGCAAAAGCAGATCTTTTGATTGAGAAATTTAAAAGTCAAGAACCACTTTTCGCAAATTATGATGACAAAGAAGCAAAACTTGTCCATTACCTTGAAAAAGAGATTGAAATTGCTGACCTAGCAACAAAGCTATTTCATTTTGCTTTTTTAAAACAATCAACAGATTCGACGAACCAAAAAGCAATTAAATACTTAACATCTTTGCAAATGAAATTTACAGAATTGACCATCGTTGAGACACTTTACAAAAAATGGTTAAAGAATTATCCTGATATTGATTTATCTATTCAAAAAATACCGTTTCTAAAAGAACATGAATTTCACTTACATGAAATCATATTACAAGCAAGTCATATGTTAGACGAAAAAACAGAAGCCTTAATCGCTAAATTAACCCAAACAGGATCTACGTCTTGGGGAAGACTTCAATCTTTGTTGACATCCACTTTGACAGTAGACTATGAGGGAAAAGAAATCACCTTATCTGAAGTGAGAAATTTAGCCTTTGATAAAGACCCAAAAGTGAGAAAAGCGGCTTATGAAGCAGAATTAAAAGCTTATAAAGCTATTGAAAAGCCAATCGCCTTTTCTTTAAATTCAATTAAGGGTGAAGTAAATACTCTTTCTGAACTAAGAGGATATTCGAGCGCTTTAGAACAAGCCTTAGATCAAAGCAGAATGAAACAATCGACATTGGATGTATTGATTTCCTCCATTGAAGAATATTTACCAGTTTTCCGAAAATATTTAAAAAGAAAAGCAAAATTACTTGGTTATACTTCAGGACTTCCTTTTTACGAACTTTTCGCACCAATTGGAAATTTATCTAAAAGTTATACCATACCAGAAGCCAATGCCTATGTCTTAAAAAACTTTAAAACATTTAATAATCGGTTATATGAAATGGCAAATAAAGCCTTTACAGAAGGATGGGTAGACTACTCTCCAAAAAGCGGAAAAGAAGGTGGCGCATTCTGTGCCAATATTCATGTGATTAAGGAAAGCCGTGTTTTAACCAATTTCACTGGAGTATTCGGAGATATCATTACCTTATCTCATGAACTAGGGCATGCCTATCATGGTGAAGCAATTTTTACTGAATCGGTTTTAAATGCAGAATACACAATGCCAGTTGCTGAGACAGCGTCGACATTCTGTGAGACAATCGTCAATAAAGCGGCATTAAATGATGCCACTTCTGTTGAAGAAAAAATCTATTTATTAGAATCATCTATTCAAGATTACACTCAAGTTACAGTAGATATTATGTCTCGCTTCTTATTTGAAAGAGCAGTACTTGAAGGACGTAAAACAACTGTTTTTGATGAAAACGAATTAAAAGAAATGATGTTATCTGCGCAAAAGAAAACGTATGGAGATGGCTTAGATGAAAATCTATTACATCCTTACATGTGGCTTTGCAAATCACATTATTATAGAGGAAGCTTAAGTTACTATAATTTCCCATATGCTTTTGGATTGTTGTTTGCAAAAGGGTTATATGCAAAATATCTTGAAGATAAATCCTCTTTTGTGAAAATGTATGATTTGTTACTATCAGCAACCGGAAAAAATATGGTAGAAGATGCCGCTATGATTGCAGGCATTGATATTACGAAGAAATCTTTCTGGGTTGCCTCTTTAGAACTACTAAAGAAAGATATCGATATGTTTTTAGAATTAACAGAGTAGATTCTTACTCTTTTTTTCTTTTCTCCAACAAAACGTAAGTTTCATTTGTTTATATTAGTGAATGAGTAGGAGGAATATAATGAAAAAAATAATTCAATTAAAAAGATACTTAGTAATACTTCTGACCCTTATCTTATCTTTAGGGTTATATGCATGTCAAGACTCAAGAGAAACATCTGAACTTCCAACGGTAGAAACGGTTGGAAATTTTAAAAGTTATGATGAATTAAAAACCTATTTAAACTCTTTTTATGATAAGAATGATGATATTTATCTGTATCAGAATTCAAACATGTTAGCAGAAAATACAATTTTGACTACAGGGGTATACATGTCAGGAGCAGAAGATTCTTCACAGTCAACCACTCCAATAAGTCATAGTGAAACCAATGACCAAGTAGAAGGGGTATCTGAATCAGATCGTATCTTAACCGATGGAATAAATATTTACGTTTTATCAAATCAAAAATTCTTTATTATTGATGCTTTATCATTAGAAATTGTATATTCCTATACGATTGAAAACGGATATTTAACAGGAATGTATCTTTATAATGATAAGATTGTTATCATAGCAAATGAATATCTTTATGATGAAACAAAATTAGAAGATGTCTATTACTGGAGTTATTACTCCTATGGAACCAGTGTAAATGTATTTGATACTTCAGATATGGAAAACATTTCCATTACAAAAAGAGTCTATTTCGATAGTACTTACCTTGTAAATAGCCGTATGATTGACGGATATCTTTATTTAGTAATGGATAATTATACAATCAACTACGGATTTAGCGATGATAATTTTGTTCCACAGTATCGTGATTCTACTATAAGTAGCGATTTAATTAATTTACCAGCAGAAAATATCTATTACATGCCAAATGACAATCAATCGTTTGGGTATTTACTTCTTGCATCCATATCAGTTGATACCGATGAAGAAGCCAATGTAAAAGCATATCTTGGAAGTAGTTATCAAATCTATATGAGTTTAAATAATCTGTATACGATTATTTATCGCAACACTTATGATGTAGTAGAACAAACTTATACTTACAATACTTATATTCTAAGATTTGAAATTATTGAAAATGAATTAGTCTATCAAGCAATTGGTAAAGTAAATGGATCGCCACTAAACCAATTTTCAATGGATGAATATAATGGTGTATTTCGAATTGCAACAACAGGTTATAGTTATTTTCCTGAATCTTGGAGCATTACAAATGAGTTATACTTACTGGATGCAACTTCGCTTGAATCTATGACTCAAATTCAAACGTTATCTGGACTTGGAAAACCAGGAGAAAGAATTTATGCAGTAAGATTTAGTGAAGATTATGCATACGTTGTAACTTTTATTCAAACCGATCCTCTTTATAAACTCGATTTAAGCGACCCAGAAAACCCTCTTATTCTTGGAGAATTATATGAAGATGGCGTATCAGATTATCTTCATGAAATTAGTGATTCCTTAATGATAGGAGTCGGAAGACAAGCCGAAACTTCTGGTGATTGGACTCGCTTTACTGGAGTCAAAGTCGCAATATACAACACGTTAGAAGATATTCCTGTTACTCTCGAAACGTATTTAGTTGAAGGAGAATACAGTTATACTGATGTTCAATATGATCATAAAGCTTTTGTGACATATGAACCAGATGGAGCAGATTTCATGTACGTGGCCATTCCAATCTATGAATACTATGAAAACTATTATCAATATTCTCAAAGCGTATACGTATTTAAAGCATTTTACTCAGGTGATTTAGAACTTGTTGCAAAGTTATCACATTATCAAGAAGAATCAGTTAACTATTATTGGTATTTTGATTCAATTGATCGCACCGTAATGATAGGAGATAAAATTTATACTGTTTCCTATTCGAAAATTCAAATGTATGATATGGCAAACGATTTTCAATTACTAAAATCAACAGAATTAGATCCAGATTATTTCAGCAATATTTATTCATCTCCAGTGTCTCCAATCGATTAATAATTGCTTTAGAGGAGCCCTTTTCAAAAGGCTCTTTTTTTTTTCGTATATTATTAGAATAATATAATATAACAAAAAGCTTAAAATATAACGAAAGTCATGTAGATTTTTTTTTTAAATCATGATATATTTAAATTGGAACAAATAGAATAACACTATTTTAATAGGAGGGATATTTTGTGAAACGAAAGATTATATCAATTTTTTTGTTATTTGTTTTTACTTTTGCGTTAGCTGGTTGTGACCTTTTTGGTGGAACAACAACTACGACTACGACTGCAGCAACCTCTGATACTACAGACACCACGACAACAATTACGACAGAAACTTCTGGAACAACGACAACGACTATCACTACTACAACTTCCGGAACTTCGACGACAACGACAACAACGACCGTTAATACCGGAACAACTACAACCACTCAAACTTTGACGACAACAACTTCTTCTGGAACGACAACGACGACTACTACAGATGGAGAATTGTTTGTACGCCAAGATTTAATTGATTACATAATTGCTAAAGCGGGAGACACTACACCAACGACTGAAGAAATAGAAGCGAAAATTGCCTTCTATAAAGCAATCCTTGGAATAACTTCCGAGCAGGACCTCTATTATCTTTTACTTGCATCCGATACTTTAATGGATGAGTTTAATTTAGTAGAGACTTTAACAGATTTCCAAGCTTTATATCAAAATGCTAAAACATTGGGCTTTGACAAAACATTTGTTACAAATGTCATGACCAATGCAGCATTACAATTTGTGAATGAATCAGCAGACAATTTTGATGAAACTTTTTATACTTCGCTGATTGCTGAAATGCAAGCAGACATTGTGGCAAATGAATTTTCTATGATGCAAATTCGAAGTGGAATGACAGATTACTGTAATAATAGTACAGGTTATGGTGTTGAATGTATTGGCTACTATGATGCTTATATAAACGAATACCAATTGAATACAGTTTTTAGTCAAGCACAAGATGAAGCAGAAAACAATCCTGCTTTTGATATCAGCACTTATCTAGATCTTATTTGGAATTTGGATGATGTGATTCAATATACTTATTATAATGTAGACACGTATTATCAAGAACTATATCAAGACTCTTTTGATACCCTTTACGGTGCTTTATCACCTGAAGAAAAAACACTTTATGATAATGTGTTAGAAAAATACGAGTTATACGCTACTGTAATGTATCGAGATCGTTTACCAAAACAAGATTTTCTATATGGTGTAACTGATTATAATTCAAATCCAATTGCTCAAATTGTTTATTCCGATTATTATTCTTATTACGAAAATCTCGGAAATTTAAATCAACAAATCCGTTTTGAACTGCAAGAAAGCCAAGATGAATTAGTGCGCATGCAAGAGCAACATCAAATGATGATCTTAATGCAAACGTATTTTGGAAGTGTTGCAGGACAAGCAAAACTTAAAACATTAATGATAACAATATATGACATCTTAGATTCGGTTATTTTAGGTGTAAGTCAAGAATCATTTGATTTATTACTTGGAATCTTATCAAGTGAAACAGATTTTTCATTTGAAGATTTAACCGCGGAAGAGATTGCTCTATATTCAGGTCAAATAGCGGATTTAATGACTTTGATTAAGTCTACTATTACTACAGAAGATACCGACAATCTGAAAGCTTTAGTAAAAGAGTTTGCGGCAATTTATGTAGGTTCATTAGATTTAACTTTATTAGAACAAACTGCTTTAATTGTTAAATTAAATGCAGCTGTCGATCATTACGTAGATGTTTTCTTTGAAACCTATGATGATTTAATTGTATTTTTGGATTCCATTACTTTGCAAAAAGCAAGTATCATTCTTGATGTCGTTGCAATGATGAAATCAGAAGATGCTACGATGGAAGAGCGAATCATTGGAATTGCAACACTCATTGATACCTTACAAAGTGATGGCAGTTTAGATATTAATTCACTTACACACAATTTAACAGAGCTTTATTATGATATACAAACCATGTTTAATCCAGACTTATTGATTGTAAGTGATGTAAATGATGCTATTGATGAAAACATTGCCCGTATTCTAGAACTTTCTGCCATTATTAAAGAATATGATTCTTCTACAATTCTCGATGCAGAAGATATGCTAAATTTAGAGGAACTTTTGGCGCGAGTTCAAGCGTTTGCTATGATGTTTGAATATGGATTTGAATCGATTTTAGATCCAATAGCATTTGGTTATGAACACCAAGATTTTATCGACTTAATTTATCGTTTATCTGATGAATGGATGACTCTTGAAGAAGCAGAAGCACAACTATTAATGTATATGGATGTATTTGGATATGAATCCGAAGAAGAAACCTATTATCTTCTATCAACTATTATGATTTTCGCGAATGAATTAAGAATGATTTCTTCTTTTACGGATTTCCAAAATTGGTTCTATCAAGTTATATATTTAGGCTTTTCAAATGAAGCAATTGCAGAATACATTCTAAACTTTATTATTTTAAAAGTTGATGACATAAATACAAATTCTATTATTGATAAACTTGCTGCTGTCAATGATAGAATTGATGAATATACGGGATATATAGAATTTTATTCTGATGAATTAGATAGTATTAATGCGGAAGTTCTTATGGGAATAGCCATGTTAGATCCTTCATACCAAGCAACTGCCACAGCTTTTTGGGAAGCAGCTATGCAACGCGTTATTTTAGAAATTGAAGCAAATACAGCCTATTGGAACGCTATGGATACTCTTGGGTACTATACGGTTTTAAGGTTAATTGATGCAAGAGATATGGTTGTTTTTTACGAATCTATCTTGGATTTTGAAAATGCAGCATTTTCGCAAGATGCTTATGATACACTCTATAATTCTTTAGAGCCTGAGGAACAAGATCTAATTGACGATATGTTTAGCGCCGAGAATGCTTTATTACTATATGAAACAGATACATATAATCCTTTGTATCTGCAATGTGAAAGTTTAGAATACTTTAATGTTACGATAATGTTTACTGAATTCGAATATACTTATTTTAGTTGTTATCAAAATATGATTGATTATTCTTCGTTTCTAGAAGGATATGTAGCTGAATTAGCACAGATTGAAGCAGACCAAGCATCACTATTATTACTTCAAACGTATCTTCAAGATCTTGATAATCAACAATTAATTCAAGATGTAATAGTGATTGTCATTGAAGAGGTAACTCAATTGATTCTGGCTTCAGATCCACAAACATTTGATGTATTCTTTGGCTTTTTAATGAATACGACAGTGAAAGTATATGGCCTTATTGGAGAAGAGCCTGAAACTCCTGATATTGACTTAAGTCCAGAAGCTATACTTGGATATTCAGAAGATATCTCAGCGCTACTTCACTTAATCTTTAGTACGATGTCTTTAGAAGATATTGTAAAAGTCAAGGCACTTCTGTTAGATGCCATTGAGATTCAGTTAACCATGGAAGGAAAGACTGGACCTGAAATTGAAGCCTTTATGACGGTTATTACGCCTGAAATCGATAAATATTGGGTTATGCTTACAGGCTTGATTGAAGTAATGTATCATACTTTAGATGGACTAACCGAAGCTAAAATTCAAATTGTTATAGACAATTTGACAATTATTATGGATGACATGAGCTCTCTACCTTCCAAGGTGATTGCTGGTTCCGCTATCATTGATGCTTTGTGTACTGATGGTACATTTGATTATGAAACCATCATTGATTCAGTACTTACTGTTTACTTTGATGTGATGTATGAATTTGATTATAGTCTTACAGATTTAGAAGATTTACAAACGATTTATAAAGATCAAATCGCGGCAATCATTGCTCTTGCAAGCGAAATAAAAGATTATGATGTTGAAAATTTAACAGAATTACAATTGCAATCAATCTTTGAAGCTCAAAAAAGAGTGATGTATCTTATTTCAGTGGTTCAAAACCCTGAAAGCATTACAGATACATATGTGTTTGTCTATGAGCATACAGATTTTGTCAATTTAATCTATTCTATGTATGGAGACGAATTAACACCAACGGAAGTAGAAGACGAAATTTCAAGCTTAATGGCCTCATTTGATGCAACAGAAGAATTTACATACTATAGAATCACCTTAATTGGATATTTGATGCAAGGAGTATCAAAAATTGAAACCTTAAGTGATTTCAAAACTCTGGTTCAATCCATCTTAAATTCTGGAGTCAGTATCGCTGACTTATCCGAATATGCAGTAAATACGTTGGTTGATATGTTCTGGCAAAATCTAGATAAGAATCCAGTGTATTTTGATTATCAAAGTTTGCTTGATAATTTAGCAGGCTATGTTGCTTCTTTGGATGCATCTGAAATAGAACTTGCTCAAATAGATTCTGAAGTTGATTTAGAGATTTCAGGTATTATCAATATTGTTGCGCAAGAACTTGCTGAGGCTGTTTGGCTCCAAGGACTTGATTTAAATGAATTAAACCGCGCGTGGGATAATTTTTATTACGAAGGTAGCGATTCTGATTTATGGAGCGGTTCGATTTACAACGAGTTAATGATTTATCGCTATGGTATTGGTGAAACCCCAATAGATTTAGAAGCATACGATTTATTGTGGTCCTCGTTAAGTGTTGAACAACAAGTACTATACGCTCCTGTATTTGACGCTTCTGATGATTACTTTGCTGCTTTAGAAATTTATGAAGGTTTATTAGAGGATTTAGTAGCATACGCACTAACAACTTCTGATGAAGTTACGGAGTTTAGTGATTACTTAGATGCGATGAGAATTGACCGTTATTTTGTGCAAAACGATGTGATTCGGTTAACACGAAATGTACAATTCTTTGAAATTGAAGTTGCTATGGCACAAGCAGAATTAGGAATGATTTTAATTGTGGCAGATTACTTAAGTAATCCTGATAATATAGGCCTTTCAAAAGAAGTATTAGTTATTGTTTTTGATGAATTTGCTAATTTTATAATGAATGCAGATGAAGAAACTCTTAACTTTTTCGCAAGTGTATTTTTCAATTTTGAAGGAAATCCAGAAGAAGAAATAAATGCTTTGTTTATTCTTACGAAACTTCAAGCGATATCTGATATGTTAGATTTATTCTATGCAACCTTTACACCAGAAGAAATGGATACTCTAACCTTATTCTTAGATCAAGTGATGGGATCTTACATTCGGAACTGTGAGTTAGACTTCAGTGACTCAGAAGAAATTGCATTAATCCTATCTATGAACATTATCATAGAAGATTATTTCCAAAATATACTTGCATTAGTTCCAATCTTTAACAGTTTCTTAGATTCCTTGACTCTTGAAAAAATTCAAATTGTTATGGATCAAACGGCATTACTAAATTTACTTCCTACAGAAGACGATAATGCAGATAACCTTGTTAGACTACAAGCAATTAGTAATATATTGGTTGCTTTACTAGGGGATGGAAGTTTAGATACAGATGCAATTATCGATACTTTAATTGGTCTTATATATGATGTAGAAATAGCAATTGGCAATGATGAATTCACAGCGGCTAACAGAATTTTAGCATTTCAAACAGCCCTTGATGCTTTGATGTTGCAAGCAAATGTTGTTTATCTATATGACTTTACTTCTTTAACAGTAGAACAATTAATACAAGTCGATTTATTTAAAGGCTGTATTGATTCTCTTCAAGAATTAGTAGTTTACTTACCAATTCAATTGCCAGCTTAAACAATAATGCAAGTGGAGCTAAAATGCGAAATTTTAGCTCCACTTTTTTTTTTATGATATAATAAGAAATGGTGATAAATATGATAGTCTCCCTTACAAACGAAAAAATTAAGGATGTATTAAAACTCAAGTTAAAAAAACATCGTTTAGAAGCAATGGAATTCGTGGTTGAAGGATTCCATTTGGTTCAAGAAGCTATTTCTGAAGGTGTGTGTAAACGAATTTTCTATACTGAAAAAACACTTGATTTCAAACTTGAAACGTATCAAGTTTCAGAAGAAGTTATGAAAAAAATGACTGATCTTGAAAACTCTCAAGGTATTTTAGCGGTATGCAAAATTTCATCCACTGAAAATTTATCCGATCGTGTTTTAATTTTAGATGGGATTCAAGATCCTGGAAATCTGGGAACACTTATTCGGAGTGCTAGTGCTTTTGGGTATTCAACCATTGTCTATGAAAACACAGTAGATATCTACAATCAAAAAGTGATTCGTGCCTCTCAAGGAGCTATTTTTAAACTACATTTTTCTTCGCAAAACATTTTAACTTTTATGAAATTACATCCAGAATATTATTACATCGGTACGGATTTAAAAGAAGGTAAAAATCTGAACAACTTTTTTGTTTCTGTAAAGAAAATAGCCATTATTTTAGGAAATGAAGGGTCTGGAGTGAACGAGTTAATCTTAGCGAAAACCAATGCGAATTTATATATTGAAATGGACAATATGGAATCCCTTAATGTAAGTGTTGCTGGAAGCATATTAATGCATCATTTTAGGAATTGGAAAGGATAACACTATGGAATATATTTATGAAATAAATCGAATTTTTGCCATAGATACATCTCAAAAATTGTTAGCTGAAGTCACTTTTCCTGCAAGAGATGATCATAGAGTAAATATCAATCATGTATTTGTTGATGAATCATTAAGAGGACAAGGAATTGCTTCACATTTAATGGAATTGGCTTACGATTATATCAAAAAAAACGACTTACTCATCATTGCAAAATGCCCTTATGCCATTTCTTGGTTTAAAAAAAATGTTGATTTTCAAGACATTGTTGTAAACGTAAAAACCAAAAAAGAAACCTAAAATACTGATATTTATATCTTGAAATTAGCTACACTGTGTGATATAATATCACTGCATAAGTTACTTAAGAGAGGGTCGGACCCTCTCTTTTTGATAGAAAAAGGGGGTTTACAATGGATCTTTCAAAGTTAAAAATTCAAATTGAAAAAAAGGTTCGTGAATTGGGATACGACTTTTATGATCTTGAGTTTGTGAAAGAACGAAAAGTAGATGTCTTAAGAATATTAATTGATAGTGCAAATGGAATCGATATTAATGATTGTGTAAAAGCTTCAAATTATCTAAGCACCTATTTAGATGAAATCGATCCAATTCCTATGGAATACCATTTAGAAATATCTTCACCAGGAGCTGAGAGACCTCTTAGAAATCGCGAAGAGATTGTTAAGGCCATAGGAAAGTTTGTTCATATCGACAATTATGAACAAAAGTTTGAAGGGGATTTAATTGGATTTGAAGATGACTATGTCATTATTAAAATTAAAAACAAAAACATTGAAATCAAGTTTATCGATATCCAAGAGATTCGATTAGCCATAAAATTTTAGGAGAATATAAAGATGATTAGCAAAAACTTTTTTGAAGCTTTAAATGTAGTAGCAGATGAAAGAGGCGTTTCTAAAGATAAAATATTAGATATTTTTGGAAAAGGATTACTCAATGCCTATAAAAAAGATTACAATGGTCAACAAAACGCAAAAGTAATCTTTAACGAAGAAAAATATGAAATTTTAATTGTCGCCACCTATTTAGTTGTAGAAGAGATTGACCTAGAAGCGGAAAAAGGCACTCAAATTACAATCGTAGACGCTCAAGATATTAAAAAGAATGCTAAAGTTGGCGATATTATTGAACAAAAAATCACTCCAAAAGATTTTGGAAGAATTGCAGCATCTAGTGCAAAACAAATTCTGACACAAGGATTAAAACAACTAGAAAGAGAGCGAAACTTTGAAATTTTTACTGATAAAACGGGAGAAATGATTATTGCAGAAGTTGTTCAAATTAATGACGATTTTGTTACACTTAGTTTAGGATATGATACTGAAACTTCGATACCTTCAAAAGATTTATTGCTTTCGGATTTATATCTTGGAAATCAAGTAAGAGTTTATATAACAAAAGTGGAGCAAACAACAAAAGGACCTAAAGTGTTTGTATCAAGGACGGATCGTAACCTTGTAAAACGTTTAATGGAAAATGCCATTCCAGAACTTCATGAAGGAATAGTTGAAATCATTGGACTTGCAAGAGACCCAGGTGATCGTTGTAAAGTATGTGTTTCATCAAACAATCCAAAAGTAGATCCACTTGGTGCTTGCCTTGGTAAGAGTGGCTCCAGAATTAAAGAAGTAATCGATCAATTAAACGGTGAAAAAATTGACATCTATAAATATAGTGCTGATCCAAAAGAATTAGTTTCAAATGCCATTCAACCAGCAAGAACTGTGGCTGTATTGGTTGATTTGAAAGAGAAAACTGCCATTGCGATTGTTCCTGATGATCAATTATCTCTTGCGATTGGAAAAAAAGGACAAAATGCAAGACTTGCAGTTCAATCAAGTGGATGGAAAATAGATATTAAATCAGAATCCGACGCATTGATTCAAGACATTAAATATTAACATCAAAAAGGGTGATAAGTGATGAATAAAATCAGAAAAATCCCAATGCGAAAGTGTGTTGTTTCACAAGAACATTATGAAAAAAAAGCATTACTTCGAGTTGTTAAAACCCCAGAAGGCATTGTAATTGTTGATCCAACTGGTAAAGCGAACGGAAGAGGTGCTTATGTTTCCAAAAACAAAGATATTATTTTGAAAGCTCAAAAAACAAAAATTTTAGAACGTCATTTAGAAGTATCTATCCCAGATGAAATCTATCTTGAATTATTAAAGTTGGTAAGTCATGAATAAATCAAAAGTATTATCAACCTTTGGATTAGCTTATAAAGCTTCCAAGATGGTAACCGGTGAAGAAATGTGCCTGGATAGAATTAAAAAAAGAAAAGCGCTTCTTGTGTTCCTTGCAAAAGATGCTGGACCTAATACAACAAAAAGAATTACAGATAAAGCAAGCTTTTATAATGTAAAATTAAATACGGAGTTTACAAGTGATGAACTAAGTAATTCAACGGGAAAAATCAACCGAAAAGCACTTGCAATTACCGATGCTAATTTTGTATTATTAATTGAAAAGGCATTAAACGAATAAATAGAAAGAGGTGGTAATATGGCTAATAACAGACCAAATACCAAGAAAAAATCCAACTTCACAAACAAGAAACCGATGGAAAAGAAACCGATTCCTGTACAAAAAAAGCCTGAAGTTGTTGATAAAACAGTGTACTACAAAAGTACGATGACGGTATTAGAGTTAGCCGAATCTTTGAGTCGCCCAGTTGCAGAAGTTATTAAAAAACTAATGTTTATGAAAATCATGGCTTCTCAAACACAATCCGTTAATCGTGAAACAGCAGAACTTATCGCTATGGATTATGGATACGAATTTAAAGATGAAATAATGTCTGATGTATCCAGATTTGAAGAAATCGAGATTTTAGACGATGTCAAAGATTTAGTAGAAAGACCTGCAGTTGTTACCATCATGGGTCATGTTGACCATGGAAAAACAACTTTGTTAGATACCATAAGACATTCAAGAGTTGTAGCATCAGAAGCTGGAGGAATTACACAACATATTGGTGCATATCAAGTTACAAGAAATAATAAAGCCATTACTTTTATCGATACACCTGGACATGCTGCATTTACAGAAATGAGAGCAAGAGGTGCTAGAATTACCGATATTATTGTTTTAGTTGTTGCCGCGGATGATGGAGTTATGCCTCAAACAAAAGAAGCAATCGATCACGCAAAAGCTTCAAAATGTTCCATTATTGTTGCAGTGAATAAAATGGACAGACCAGGAGTAAATCCTGACCGCGTAAAACAAGAACTAGCAGATCTCGGACTACTTCCAGATGACTGGGGCGGCGAGACTCCATTTTGCTATATTTCAGCACTAAAAGGAACTGGAGTAGATAATTTACTTGATACAATTCAATTGGTTGCAGAAATGCTTGAATTAAAAGCAAATCCAAAACGAAATGCTGTTGGTACCGTAGTTGAAGCAAAACTTGATAAAGGAAGAGGACCAGTAGCTACCATTTTAATTTTAAATGGAACGTTAAAGATTGGTGACGCCTTTGCAGTTGGAAGTACTTACGGAAAAGTAAGAGCGATGAATGACGACTTAAATCAACCCATCTCACTTGCAAAACCAGGTGCTGCCATTGAAATTATAGGTCTTAATGATGTTCCTTTTGCAGGAGATCCTCTTATGGTTTTTGATGATGAAAAAGTTACCAAAGACATCGCTTCAAAAAGATCTAATCGTTTGTTTACAGAAGAACACAGTAACAGAAAACCAATTACTCTAGAAGAATTCTTCGAAAAAGCAGAAGGCAATATTAAAGAATTGCGCTTAATTATCAAAGCGGATACACAAGGTTCTATCGAAGCCTTTAAAGGTTCAATCGAAAAAATAAACATCGAAGGAACTTCGATTGATATCGTTCGAACCGGTGTTGGAGCGATTACTGATACTGATGTATCTTTAGCTGAAGCAAGTAACGCGATTATTATAGGTTTTGACGTCCAAGCTCCTTCAAACATTAGAGAAACCGCAGATGCAAAAGGTGTTGAAATTCGTGATTATCGAGTTATATATGAAGCTTTAGATGATATTGAAGCAGCAATGAAAGGCTTACTTGATCCTGTATTCGAAAAACAAATCATAGGTGAAGCTACTGTAAGAGAAACCTTCTCTATTTCCAAAATGGGAACAATTGCAGGGTGTATGGTATTATCAGGAAACATTAAAAGAGATTCTTTAGTAAAACTAATTCGTAATGGAAAAGTTATTTTTGAAGGAAAAATTTCTTCTTTAAAACGATTTAAAGATGACGTAAAAGAAGTGAGACAAGGGTTTGATTGTGGAATCATGATTGAAAATTATAACGATTTAAAAATTGACGACATTATAGAAGCTTCGGTAATGAAAGAGGTGCTTTAGAATGGCTAAAGTAGATCGTTTAGAAACACTTGTACAACGAGAAGTAGCAAATATTATTTCTCATGTAGTTAAAGATGATTTAGGTTTTTTTACAGTGACGGATGTTAAAATCACCAATGAACTATCTTATATGTATGTCTATTACACGGTGTTTGGTGGAAATGATGCTCTAGAAAAAACCAAAGAAGCATTAGAAAGAGCAAAAGGTTTTATTAAAAACCAAATTGCATTAAAAGTTAAAATGAGAAAAGTTCCTGAATTAATTTTCCGACATGATGAGTCTTATGAAAAAGGAAAAAAAGTAGACGATTTAATTCGTAAAATTAAATAAAAGATTTAAACTTTAGTGATAAACTAAAGTTTTTTCTTTTTTGGTATTGGTTGTAAGGTAAGGTAAGCTTTGATATAATAATCTAGGGTGTTAAAATATGAATCAAATCATAAAACAAAAATTAGAAACACTTCCAGAACTTCCTGGAAGTTATCAAATGCTTGATTCTAATAAAAACATCATTTATGTTGGAAAAGCAAAAAACTTAAAAAGTAGAGTAAAATCATATTTTATAGGTAGTCATGATCAAAAAACACAAACTCTAGTTAGTAATATTGAAGATTTTACTTATCTAATTACTCAAACAGAATTAGATGCATTCTTGTTAGAATTATCTTTAATCAAAGAGCATTCTCCTAAATATAATATTATGTTAATGGATGATAAAAGCTACCCATATATCGAAATTACAAATGAACTCCATCCAAAAATCGTCATAACGCGAAAAGTAACAAAAAAATCAAAAAACATTTTTGGTCCTTTTCCCGATTCTTATTCAGCAAGAATGACACTCAACCTTTTGAATCGTATTTTTCCTATGAGAAAATGCTTTAATTTACCAAAAAAAGTATGTTTATATTATCATATTGGGCAGTGCATCGGACCTTGTGTCTATCCTGTATCAAATGATACGTATCAAGGGATGATAGATAAAATCAAACGATTTTTAAATGGAAATAATCAAGAATTACTTCAAGACGTAAAAGAAAAGATGCTTTCTCACTCGCTAAATTTAGAATATGAAAAAGCAAAAGAATACAAAGATTTAATGGATTCAATCCTAAAAACAACGCAACAGCAACAAGTGATTTTTAAAGATTTAGTTGATCGAGATGTATTTGGATACCATCAATATGACCAGTTCCTAGCGATTACAATTCTTTTCATGCGTCAAGGAAAAATTATCTTTAGTGAAGCATCCATTTTTAGTTTCTTTGATGTTGCAGAAGAAAGCTTTATACGTTTCATCATCAAGTTTTACGAAACACATCCAATCCCTAAAGAAATTTTATTACCAAGAGAAAGTGATTATACATTGTTAGAACAAGTTATCAATCATAAAGTGATTTCTCCAGCAAGAGGAAGTAAAGCAAATTTAATTAAAATGGCAAAAGAAAATGCTTCTGTTCATTTACAAAACAATTTAGATGTCTATTTAAAAAAACATGCTAAAACAATAGGAGCTGTAGATGAACTTGCGGCACTTTTGGGAATAACCCCTCCAAGACGTATCGAAGCATTTGATAATTCTAATACGATGGGAACCAACCCTGTTTCAGCTATGATTGTTTTTTCCAATGGACTTCCAGAGAAAAAAGAATATCGAAAATTTATTGTAAAAACAGTGATTGGTGCAGATGATTATCATACAATGCAAGAAGTTTTATACAGAAGATTTCAAAGAATGTTAATGGAAAATACGATTTGGCCGGATTTGATTATTATGGATGGAGGAATTATTCAAGTTCATGCAGCGAAAGCAATTCTAGATTCTTTGTATCTAGATATTCCTATTATAGGGTTAAAGAAGGACTCAAATCATAAAACAGATGCCATTATAGATTTAAACGAACAAGAATTAAAATTAGACCGACATAGTAATTTATATATCTTATTAACAAAAATTCAAGATGAAGCACATCGATTTGCCATTTCATTTCATCGAAATGTTCAATCAAAACAAATTTACGCTTCTATTTTAGATGCGATTCCTAAAATAGGAAGTGTATCAAAACAGAAGTTGCTAGAGAAATACAAAACCATTGAAAACATAAAAATGGCTTCTGCTGAAGAGCTTCAAACTCTAGGAATTGCAAAAGATGCTATAGTTAATTTAAAAATAGCTCTAGAAAATTACAAATAGCACTCGCTATTTGTTTTTTTTGGAAAAAAAATAACGTTTTATGATACAATTAATACTGGTGATGATATGACAGAATACGTTTATGGGATTTTACACGGAGTCGATGAAAAAAAACGAATCATAGCAATTAAAGGTCGTACAAGAGTTCGATTTTATTATATGGCAAAAGGGATGTTCTTAAATTTCATGCTATATTTTAATCCGGGAATTTTTATATTTATGGATGTTCAAAAAAATAGTAGAAGATATAGAGGGTTGACGGTTCAAAATGTCATTAATATTGAGAAAATATTATTGCCAAAAGCTCAACATCCTAAAATATATTATGATGTTTCTCTTATTAAGTCTGAAATAAAAACTATGATAAATTCACAGAAACCTCGAATTTTTCTTGATTTCGAAATGTCAATGCCTCCTTTTAGAAATTATCAAAATTTCGTTTCCGAAATCATTCAAGTTGGATTGGTTTTAACAGATTCTTCTGGAACTATCATTGAAAAACATTCTATGTTTATTAAACCGGTTCTTCATCCTGAAATTAGTGACAGAACCCAAAAATTCTTACATATTGATCAGTCAGATATTATTAATGGAGTTGAATATCCTGTTTTTTATCGTTTGTTTCAAAAACTAATAAGAAGCAATCAACCTATGGTTTTCGTTTGGGGCCAAAATGACCAAATTGAGCTTAAAAAAATGAACTCAATTCATCAATTAATCGATTTCACTCCACGAGTTCAATTTATCGATTTACTAAAAATGCATAAAACCTATTTTGGTTTAAAAAACGATCTTGGATTATTTAACGCTTATAAGGCTTATGCCAGTGTTGATTTAAATACTCAAATGCATGATGCTTTTGAAGATGCAATGATTACAAAAAAAGTCTTTGATTCTTTTTTAGACATTTGTAATCAAAATATTGATTTTGTATTTCCAAGTGAAAACAATGAATAGTGGGGTATGGGCATAGAATGATACATACAAATAAAGTACCTCTTAGAGCAAAACTAGCCTATGGAGTAGGAGATGCGTCTTTTACTTTTGGAACAGCTATCACTGGATTTTATCTCTTAATTTTTTTAACAAATGTTGTAGGTTTAAAAGGATATCTTGCTTCAGCCATTATTTTTCTTGGTTTTATATGGGATGCAATCACTGATCCAATTGTTGGTCATTATGCCGATAAAATTAAATCAAAATTTGGTAAACGAAGAAAATTAATGTTGTTTGCTATGATTCCTTTAGGTCTTTCTTTTTTTGGAATATTTGGATTGTCGACTTTAATCGCAACTCTTTCTCCAACTATGTTGGGATTGACTTCAAATTCGGTCATGTTTGTTAAAGCTTTTCTCGTCTTAATCATTTATTTATTATTTTATTTTTGTTATACGCTTGCGTATATTCCGTATATTTCTTTAATCAACGATATGACAAAAGATTATCATGAACGTACAAAATTGACTGGATTTCGCATGATTTTTACCATCATTGCTACGATTGTTGCCGTTGCCATTCCTGATTTGATTATGGGCGATATTACCATTACCCATTCTGGAGAAAAATTTATCTTAATATCGGCGATATTTGGAATTTTGATGGTAATCATATTACTGATTAGTATTTTTGGAACATATGAACTACCAAATGATGAAGAAGTAAAAACAGGGAAATTTAGTTTTTATAAAAGCTTTTTTGTTTGTTTTAAAAACAAAAGTTTTCGACAAGCATCGCTTGCTTTTATGTTTAGTTTGGCAGCAATCTTTGTTTTACAAGATACCATTCAATATTATGTGAATTATTGGTTAAGATCTCCAGAAATGTTTTTACCTCTTGCAGGGTCAGTATTAGTTCTTGGATTCTTGTCCGTTCCTCTTTGGGTAATAGTTTCAAACAAAATTGGTAAAAGAAACACTTTATTTCTAGGAAGTCTTTGCTGGGTTGTTGCTTTTGGAATGTTGTTGTTTTTACCTATAATGCCCTATGATTCTGTAGCGTTATTTTTTCAAAATGAAGTGTATGTTGTACCTCAATCGATGTCTGATGCCATAGCAAATTTTCCTTGGTGGGGTTGGATTGCTGTTGTTATCTTAGGCTTAGGAATGGGAAACATTCACTTAACTGCTTATGGAATGTATCCTGATGCGATAAGTATTATATCAAGTGATTCTTTGGAAAAAGAAGGAAGTTATTTTGGTGCAGTTTCCTTTTTACAAAAAGTTGGAATTGGATTTGCGACGTTGTTGATTGGTCCAATACTGGATTTGACAGGTTACATCGCAAAACCAAGCGAAGAATGGTTTCAAGCGTTATCATTAGCGGATATGCAGATTGAAAACACATGGTTATATCTTCAAGGTAATGAAAGTGCGCCTTTGGCTATTAAATTAACTTTTTGTATTTTGCCCATTATCTTAATGATTTTGGCAAGTATTTCCGTAAAGAATTACAAAATTGATCATTTATTAAAAACCAAATAAAAAAATGATGAACTCTTTTCGAGTTCATCATTTATATTATAAAATCATAATAACTGGCATTACCATCGGTTCACGACCTGTTTTTTGAAACACGTACTTACTTATTGTTTTTGAAAGATCGTTTTTTATTCCGTTAATGTTTAATTTTTTGTTCGAAACTAAAAACTTATCTGATACATTGAGTGCCATTTCTTGTAAATCTTTGATCATTTGTTCGTTGTCTTTCATAAAGATAAAACCTTTAGAAATAATGGTTGGAGCGCAAATAACTTCTTTTCGTAGTTGATTTATTGTTAAAACAACAGACAACAACCCATCTTCTGATAGCTCACGACGGTCTTTTATGACTTGTGAGCCGATTTCACCGATTGCGGCTCCGTCAACGTACACATCTGAGGTTGGGACTTGTCCGGCGATTCTTGCGCCTTCAAGCGATACTGCTAATACATTACCATTATCTAAAACAAATGTATTTTCTTTTTTAACTCCCGTATCAATACCTAATTTAGAATGCATCTTAAGCATTCTAAACTCACCATGAATTGGCATAAAGAATCGAGGTTTCATCAGTTTTAACATCAATTTAAGTTCGTTTTGCCCACCATGCCCTGAGGCATGAACGTCTGCGAATGGAGATTGAGTAATTACAGAAGCACCATTTTTATATAGTAAATTAATGGTTTTATTTACACTTTCTTGATTACCAGGAATTGGAGAAGAAGAAAGAATGACTGTATCTCCTGGAATTAAAGAAATTTGTTTATGCGTACTTGAGGCGATTCTTGTAAGGGCGGCCATCGGTTCTCCCTGAGAACCAGTACATAGAATGGTTAGGTTTTTATGATTGATGCCTACCAGATTGCGGCTGTAAAGAAAGGTGCCTTGAGGAGCCTTAATATACCCTAGTTTTAATCCAACTTCAATATTCTTTTCCATTGATCTACCAAAAACAGCTACTTTACGATTCGATGATATTGATGCTTCAACGATTTGCTGGACTCTATGAACATTCGAAGCAAATGTCGCAATAATGATTCGACCAGTAATTGAAGAAAATAAATCCTTAATTGTCTCAGCTACAACCATTTCAGAAGTAGTAAAATCTTCAAGTTCTGAGTTTGTAGAATCTGATAAAAGGCATAATACACCTTCTTGTCCGATACTTGCCATTTTTTGATAATTAGAATCGGTTCCGGTTGGTGAAAAATCAAACTTAAAATCACCAGTATGAACAATGTTTCCAATTGGCGTTTGAATTTTGATTCCAAATGAATCTGGAATTGAGTGATTGGTTCTAAAAAAACCAATCGAAAAATGATTAAATTTTATGACATCTTCTTCGTGATACTCAATCAGATTAGCGTGAATACCTGGATGATCTTCGAGTTTGTTTTTTATCAGTCCTAAACTTAAGCCAGAAGCATAGATAACAGGAATTTTTACTTGTCTTAGTAAAAAAGGAATTCCTCCAATATGATCTTCATGACCATGACTTATAAACAAACCACGAATTTTATCCTGGTTTTCGATTAAATAGGTATAATCTGGAATAACATAGTCAATACCCATTAAATATTCATCCGGAAACAAAAGTCCCGAATCAACTATAATGAGTTCATCTCTGTATTCCACGCAATACATGTTTTTACCGACTTCTCCTAATCCACCAAGTGCAAAAATCCCGACCTCATTAGAATTAAATAAATGATTTTGCATGGGGATAAATCCTTTCTTAAACATTAGAATAGGTTATTCGTTTGCTTTATTATACCTAATTATCCTGATTTATGCAAATGAATCAGTTTATTTATTTCCGATTCATCTTGATTTTTTTTAAAAAGAACTATACAATAGATATAGCAAAAGCCCGAGTGGCGGAATAGGTAGACGCGCTGGACTTAAAATCCAGTGTCAGCAATGACGTGCCGGTTCAAGTCCGGCCTGGGGTACCATTTTGTAAGTTTAAAAAATCACCGAAAATTTTGGTGTTTTTTTTATAAGGAGCCACGATTTTGTTTGCTTAAAAAAGAAATTTTATTTTCAGGGAAGATTATCATGAAAAACAATGATTTAGACTCTTTATATAATCCAATAATTTCGTTTGTTCCCTAAAAAAATATGTTATAATATCTTAAAGAGAGGTGATAAATTGATCGCAAGAGTCCTTGTTGATGTTCCTTCTAAAGCCGTTGACAAATTATTTGATTATATCGTTCCACCACTCTTTGAATCCGTTCTTGAAATAGGAATGCGATTAATTGTACCTTTTGGACATCGAGAATTGATGGGATATTGTTTGGAAATAACAAATATTAGCGAATATGAACATGAATTAAAACCAATTATTCGCCTTTTAGATATGGAATCTTATCTTACAAAAGAGTTGATTGAACTTGCAAAGATTATTCAAATAGATACCTCCACTGTATTAATTAAAGTTTTAGAAACGATGTTGCCATCTGCTTTAAAAGCAATTTATCGAACAAAATTTCAAGTAATTTCTTATGATAAACTTCCATTAAAATTACAGTCAATATTTGAAAACTCACATATAAAATATTTAAATGAAGAATTCAATGAAGCTTTAAAAGAAGTAAAAGAAGCTATCTTTTCTGGAGCTTTAAAACAAATCTACGATATTTCTTCAAAAAGTAATCCAAGATATAAAAAATTTGTAAAGTTACAAGATTTAAATTATAGTTTAAGTTCTGAAAAACATTTAAAAGTCGTTGAATATCTAAAAGACAAGCAAGAACAGAAAATAGAAGTAAATGCACTATTGACGAAATTACAGCTAACAAGTTCTGTTTTAAAAACTTTAGAAAAATATAAAGTAATTTCAATCTATTCAAGTGAAGAGTACCGAGAAATTGAAAGCATTCAAGAAAATTACAACAAAGAAGTCACTTTAAATCTAGAACAAGAAGCCGCCTTTCAAAAGATTGTTTTAAGTCTAAACGAATCAAAGACCTTCTTACTACATGGTATTACAGGTTCTGGAAAAACAGAAATCTACTTAAAAGCCATTGAAGAAGTTTTAAAAAGAAAAAAAGAAGTCATTTTTTTAGTTCCAGAGATTGCTTTAACTCCGATGATGGTTAACCGATTCAAAGGTCGATTTAAAAACCAGGTAGCCATCCTTCATTCTGGACTATCTGTTGGAGAAAAATATGATGAATGGCGAAAGATTATTCGTCAAGAAGTTTCGATTGTCATAGGTGCAAGAAGTGCCTGTTTTGCGCCTTTTACCAATTTAGGTCTATTAGTAGTTGACGAATGTCACGAAAGCACATATAAGCAAGACGACATGCCTAAATATTATGCGATTGATGTGTTAAATCATCGAGCAAAATATTATAATATTCCCGTTATTTTAGGGTCTGCTACACCAAGCATAGAATCTTATGCAAGATATAAAAGGGGTTATTATGAATTACTTCCTTTAAAGAATAGGGCTATGAATTCATTTGAACCAGATTTAAAAGTAATTGATATGAAAGAAGAATTCAAAAAAGGAAACCAAAGTTTGTTTTCTCTTGAACTTCAAGAAGAAATTAAAATTCGTTTAGACAAAAAAGAACAAGTTATCTTATTATTAAATCGCAGAGGATATTCGACTTTTGTTATTTGTAGAAATTGCGGACACGTATTTACTTGTCCAAATTGTGATATATCGTTAACTTACCATGAAACTGACCATTCTTTAAAATGCCATTACTGCGGACATAAAGCAGAATTACCTAAGGTTTGTCCTAAATGTGGAAAAGAAGATCTTCGATATATGGGAAGTGGTACCCAAAAAATCGAATCGGAACTTTCTTCTTTATTTCCAAATGCTAAAATTATCCGAATGGATAACGATACGACAAGAACTAAGAACGCTCATGAAAAATTACTCGTTTCATTTGAAATGCAAGGCGATATCCTTCTTGGTACTCAAATGATTGCTAAAGGATTAGATTTTCCAAAAGTTACTTTAGTAGGAATTATTCAAGCCGATAGCAACCTATACTCTCCAGATTTTAGAGCACCTGAAAAAACATTCCAACTTATCACTCAAGTTTCGGGTAGAGCCGGAAGACATGATCTAAAAGGAAAAGTCCTTGTTCAAGCATTTAATCCAAATCATTATGCAATTCAATATGCGATTCATGATGATTATTTAGGATTTTATGAATATGAAATGAGTTTAAGAAAACTTGCAAAATATGTTCCTTTTTATTTTCTTGTTCAAGTTTTATTAACTGGAGAATTTATTAGAGATTTATTTATTGCAGGAAAAGAAATCGTACGCAATCTTCGAACTCATTTGTCAAATGAAGCTATTGTACTAGGACCAGCATTACCACTAATCGCAAAAATTAAAAATCGTTATAGTTGTCAAATTGTTATTAAATACAAAAAGGAACCAAATCTTGATTTGTTGTTATTTGAAACAAAAGAGAAGTATGACACGGATACTATATTTGTAAGTATAGATAAAAGTCCAACTTTAGGGTAGGTGAAAAAATGAAAATTGTATTTATGGGAACAATGGAATTTGCTGTTCCAATTCTAGAAGGATTAAAGGAAAAATATGAGGTATCTTTAGTTGTTACTCAACCAGATCGCCCCTTTGGAAGAAAACAAACGCTGAAATATTTACCCATTAAAAAAGCGGCTATTCGTTTAAACATACCTCTTTTTCAACCAGAAAGTATCAAGAAGGATTATAAAAGAGTATTAGAAGAAAAACCTGATATGATTATTGTTTGTGCATATGGGCAAATGATACCTTCAATTATTTTGGAGTATCCTAGATATCATGCCATCAATGTACACGCTTCCTTGCTACCTAAGTTTAGAGGAGGAGCACCTATGCACAAAGCCATTCAACTAGGAGAAACTTTCTCTGGAGTAACCGTTATGTATATGGCAAAAAAAATGGATTCTGGGATGATTTTATCTCAAAGAGAAACGGCAATTTTAGATACAGATGATGTGGGGACACTGCAAACTAAATTATCTATAATGGGGAAAGAATTATTACTTGAAACAATACCTTTGATACTAAACAATCAGATCACTCCAATTGAGCAAAAAGAATCTTTGGTGACGTTTGCTTACAACATTAAGCCAGAAGAAGAACATTTAAATTTAAACCTAAGCGCAAAAGAAATTTACAATCATGTTAGAGGATTTCATCCGTGGCCTTTAACTTTCGTTATGATAGATGAGTATATATTAAAAACGCATTCAATCAAAATTGTACCTAACCCACAGGTTTCAAAATCTTTTGTCCCAGGGCAAATCATTAAAGCAGATAAATCAAATGTATATATTAATACAGGAGATGGAGTTATTTCTTTAGAGAAAGTACAACTTCAAGGGAAAAAAGTTATGGATATATCTTCTTTTATGAATGGCATCGGGAAATCGCTTTTCATCGAAGGAAAGATTTTAAAATAGCGCTTAAAAACATCACATAAATGTGGTATAATAATTAGTTAGTATCGCACATATTTTTTGAGAGGTGAAACAATGAATCGTCAAAAAAACTTATTTTCTCGAGATGAAATGTTTCAAATGAATGTAGACAAATTACTCGAACGTGGAGTTTCAATTGAAGAAATAGCGGATGTTGCATATCGCCAACAATCAAAATGGAATAAAGAAATCTCTTTTCAAGAATGTCTTGAATCGGTAGAAAAAATCCTTTCCTTAAGAGACGTCTTTCATTTGCTTCAATTAGGAGCAGAAATTGATCGACTTACTGAAGAAGGAGCTTTTAAAGGGCCTATTCAGTCGATTTTAGCATCTGATTTAGGCATGTTTGGGATAGATGAATTATTCGGATTAGAATTAGCTGGACTCTATGGAACAATTGGAAAAACCAATTTTGGAGATATCGATGTCAATAAACCAGGAGTTGTGGCAAGATTAAATGATGCCGGAAAAGAAGACAAGCAAGCTTGTCATACATTTTTAGATGATATTGTTGGAGCTTTAGCTGCAGCTGCATCCACAAGAGTCGCACAAATTGAAAATGAAATTGAAGCAAGAAAAGATCCAAGCATTATTGAACAACCCAAATTATTTTAAATAGATAAAATCAAAAGGTAAAGGAGGTGTGATTTTTGGACAATCGTGAAAAAACTCTTGATGAATTTTTTCGTAAGAATGATAATTCACAAAAAAAGAAAAACCCAAAAGATTTAAAAAAAGAGGAAAACAAAAAAATAGATTTATATTTTGAAACGGTTGCTCAAGAAAAAGCACCAAAGAAAAAATCGGGATTAGATAAACTTGTCGATTTTTTTCGGATAACCTCTTTTAAAAATCGTTTTGATGAAAAAAAAGTCAGCGTTAATTTAAAGCAGTATGAAGTTGAAGGAAAAAATAAAGTATCCAAATTTTGGAATAAAATTACTTTATTTTTTATCAATCAATTTAGTTTTGAAGCCGGAGTGGACATTTTGGATGAAACCTCCGTTTTATATCGAAAAAATTTAGTAATCAAAAACATTATATTGGTAACCAATATCGTATTCTTATCGTTTACATTGATAGGTTATGAAGGCGTCAATCTAAAACTTAATTTAATTGTTGCATTTATTATCTTTTTAGTAATGTTTTTTACAAATCAACTCATTAAGAAAATTATTTTTGAAGAACCGAAAACGCTTCAAAAACAACAAATGGGAGAATATATTTCCGGAATTTATATCTTAATGATGGCTATTGCGGTTTATATTAAATTGAAAGTAACGCTTGGAGGAAATCCTGCAGAAGGATTCTTTAGCATCACTCAAGCAGGATATTCTTTAATCTATTTTGCTTTAGTAGTACTCGCGTTGTATCAAGACTCTAAATTATTGAAATTGATTTTTAAAGTTTCAATTATTGCAATGACAATTATCCACGTGACTATTTTGTACCCACTCATGGACTACGCCACTGACATAACTACTCTTTGGGCTTATTTAAAAGGTCCAATACTTACCGATATTATTTTAAGGACATTAGTTCTTGCCATTTTTATGATTGCTTTATACTCCACTTCGAAAATTTCAGAAGATATGAACAACAAACGAAAAGAAGAGTTAGTAAAACGAAGAGCTATGGAAAAAGATTTTAAAGCCGTGGTAGCTGATGTGTTTGATGTCATTAGTGTTTATCGAAGTCATGGCGAAGATCATCAAGAAAAAATGGAAACGGAATCTGCAAGAAGAGTCGCTGAAATGTCTGGAAAACTTGGAAATTTCCTTGGTTATTCTCCAAAATTATGCCGAGAAATATTTGATTTTTCTACCATTCATATCGATAAAAAAGATGTGCTTTCTCTTTCTGGATATGATGATAAAGAAGTGTTAGAAGAAAACGATTTTCGTAAAATTCGTGAAAAAACAATTATTGGGTCTGTTATTATTAAACGTCTTCAATTAGACAAAAAAGGTGAAGACATTGTAAGAGCACACTTTGAAAAAACAGCAGATGCTGATTTTATAAAAGATATGAATGGAATTCAAAACAATCGAGAATCACAAGTGATTTTGTTATGTCAAATTTATGATATCTTAAGACAACCAAGAAACTACAAAAGAGAATTAAAGCATTCAAGAGCTATTGATTTAATTCAACTAGAATTTTATCCTTATTTTGATCCTCAGATCATTGATCGTTTTGTAAAATATAGTGATGATTTTGAGTCGATATATTATAAATTAATTCAAGAATAGGAGATTTTAACATGTACCGATTTTTTACATCGGAGTCCGTAACTGAAGGACATCCAGATAAAATTTGTGACCAAATAAGTGATGCTATTTTAGATGCTATATTGACAGACGATCCAAATGCAAGAGTCGCTTGTGAAACGCTTGTTACAACAGGGCTTGTATTAGTCGCAGGAGAAATAACAACAACTACTTATGTTGATATTCAAAAAATTGTAAGAGATACAGTGACTGAAATAGGATATGATAGAGGTAAATATGGGTTTGATGCAGATAATTTGGCCGTATTAGTCGCAATCAATAATCAATCTCCAGACATTGCATTAGGTGTCGATCAAAACGAAACTCATGAACAAGGTGCAGGAGATCAAGGAATGATGTTTGGTTATGCAACAGACGAAACAGAAGAATATATGCCAATCACTCATGTTTATGCGAATAAACTTGCAAGAAAATTAGCTCAAGTAAGAAAGAATGGACAATTAAATTATCTTCGACCAGATGGGAAAACCCAAGTGACTGGAGAATTTAATGATGAAGGAATTTTGATTCGTTTTGATAAGATTCTAATTTCAACTCAACATTCACCTGAAGTCTCTCAAGATAAGATTAGACAAGACATGATTGAATTTGTTATTAAACCGATTATCCCCAATAAATATATAGATAAAAACACTGAAATTTTAATTAATCCTACCGGAAGATTTGTCATTGGAGGACCTTCAGGAGATTCAGGATTAACTGGAAGAAAAATTATTGTAGATACTTACGGAGGAAGAGCACACCATGGTGGCGGAGCCTTTTCTGGAAAAGACCCATCGAAAGTAGACCGAAGTGCGGCTTATGCATGTCGATATGTTGCAAAAAACATAGTAGCTTCTGGAATTGCAAAAGAAATAGAGGTGCAGGTTTCTTATGCAATAGGAGTTGCAAAACCTACAAGTATTGGAGTTAACACCTTTGGAACAAGCAAAATACCAGAAGACGAAATCATTCATATCATTACAAAACATTTTGATTTAAGACCTAAATCCATCATTGAAATGTTAAACTTAAAGCGTCCCATTTACCGACAAGTTGCAACGTATGGACATTTTGGAAGAACGGATTTAGATTTACCATGGGAAAAACTAGATAAAGTAAAGATTTTAGAACAATATCTTAAATAAATTAGGTGATAATTATGTTTTTAACAGATTGGACAATAGTAATTGAAGTTTCATTAATCATATTATTTCTTATTGGAAGTATTGTTGTAGCTTCGTTTTTAATAGTTAGATCTTTAATCTATTCTTATAAGGATGTTTTCAAAGCACATTCAAAATTTGATATTGAATTAAGAAAATCATTGAATCTGATTTCAAAAGTTGTCAAAGATGAATCGCTTAAAGCGTACGATAATGTTATCATTAAAGAATTAAATTATGAAGAAAAAAAGAAATTACTGACTTTAGTTGACTTTACTTTTTTATCATTAAATTCAAAAGAGGAAGCAGACAGCTACTTAGCTGAAACATACGAAAATCTTCAAGAATTAAGAAGAATTAGAGATAGTAAAGTATTAATCTTTAACCAAAAAATATTGATGTTTCCTTTTAATATTTATTCTAAAATAATGAAAATGAAAAAATGGGATGTTTTTACTTCCTAAAAATAAGAGAATTCAACTTTATCGGTTGAATTCTTTTCTTTATTATTTATAATTGATACCTTGATATGTTTTATTTATTCGTAATTGTTTATCGATTTCATTTGTGACCACAAACTTCTTTAAAGACCATTTTGGTTCAATTAAATCACTTTTTAAAGCATCACCTGTCAACCGATAAATAATGATATCGGGACGTAACTGTTCAATTTGATTTGTTACAACATCTACGTATTCTTTTAAACTTAATATCGGAAAGGGATTTAAGTTATAATAATCTTCAAGAGGAGTATTCTTAAGAAGATAGAGCATGTGTATTTTTATTCCTTGAATATCTAAAGAATTAAGGAAATGTATGGTATCTAACATCATTTCTTTGGTTTCATTTGGCAATCCATTAATGATGTGACATACAACATGAATGTTGTGAGCTCTTAACTTTGAAACTGCATCTTGAAACGCTTGAAGAGAATGGCCTCGATTAATTAAAATAGATGTTTTCTCATGAATGGTTTGTAGTCCAAGTTCAACCGTCAAAAACGTTTTTTGATTCAATTCACTTAGGTATTCTATCACATCATCAGGTAGACAATCCGGCCTTGTTGCAATACTGATTCCGATTAGATCTTTATCTAAAGTAAGAGCCTCTTCAAATAAACGTTTTAATTTATCAAGAGGAGCGTAAGTATTTGTAAAAGACTGAAAATATGCAATTGTTTTTCCAATAGGCCATTTGCGTTTCATCATAGAAAGCATTTCTTGATATTGATCTTTTAATGAAAAATTAAGGTCACCTGTAAATTCTCCTGAACCTTTTTCAGAGCAATAAAGACAGCCTTTATAAGAGATTGTTCCATCACGATTAGGGCAAGTGAAATTTCCATTTAAAGAGATTTTAAACACTTTTGAATGAAATGTTTCTTGATAAAAATCATTTACAGTATAATAAGGTTTTTCTTTTATTTTAAAGTTCATAATCTTCACCTAATCTTCATTATAGCACAATATAATGTTTAATGGTTTTCATAAAATTGAATTAATGTTATAATAGAATAAGCTAGGTGATGAAAAATGTACAATATAATGAAAGATAGTTTATTTGAACCAAAAAAAATCCTTCAATATCGTAATAAATCAGGATGGTACGCTTTTTTATACTTCCTGATTTTAGCTTTATTTATGACGATTGGATATATTGCTTTTTATATAGGTTATGATGGAAATTCAGTGATTACATCTGATACAACTGGTTGTGAATTATCCTCTACTGGAGTTGAGTGTTTATCTTCTGATTTTGATTTTCAAACGGAGTATAATTTATATGGTATTTCAATCTATTTTTTAAATGAAACAGATCAATTTCAAGATATAGTATTTATTGGTGATTCAAGTTTGGTGTTTCAAGGAAATAGTGTTACTTTATTTTCTTCATCTACTCAGCGAATTACGTTTCCAAATTTAACTACACTATCTCAATCAAATACATTTGACCAGTTTTTTTCAACTTTTAAAACTGCTTTACTTGTTACGAGTATTCTTGTTGGGTTTTTAACGAATCTCATTTTATTGTTATTTGTATCTTTGGTTTCAACAATTCCTTTCTTAAGACTAAAGAAATTTATTCGTTTTAAAAAGCTCTATATTCTTGTAATATTTGCGATTACTCCGATTGCAATCTTAATGACATTTTACAATATTATTCCCATAAACAATGTATTATTTTTTGTGTTAATGATAATAGGATATCGTTCTCTTTACATTTTACAAAGAGAGCTGTTTACGACAACCTTTTTGCATCTTCAAAATCAACAACAAGAACAAGATGATAATATAATAGATTCTAGTTATACTGTAACGGATGTGGAAGAGGAAGAAACTGAAGATAATTTAGATGTTACAGAAGATTCAAAAGATGAAAAAGACTAAAAATGTTATTGATAATTTGATTTAGATATGATATGATACTTACAAATGCAATGAACTAGAGATAGTAGTATATTGATTCATTTAAAGAGACTTGGTGGATGGTGTAAACCAAGAATGAAGGTATATGAATTAGTCTAGGGAGCTAATGAAACGCAACTTGGGAGTTTCATTCGTGTTTCCGCGTTAAGGAATGAAAGTGCCAGATTTTATCTGGAACAAAGGTGGTACCGCGATGTTAAATCGTCCTTTCTTAGGACGATTTTTTTTATTGTTAAGGAGGAATCAATATGAGTCAATTTGTACCCAGTTTTAATCACAATGAAATAGAACCAAAATGGCAAAAAAAATGGTATGAAGAAAAAGTATTTCAAGCTGTGGATTTTGATGAGCGCCCCAAATTTTATGGATTAGTTGAATTTCCATATCCTAGTGGACAAGGAATGCACGTTGGACACATGAGAGCCTATGCCTCTTTGGAGGTTATCTCACGAAAAAGAAGAATGGAAGGATATAATGTATTATTTCCAATCGGATTTGATGCGTTTGGACTGCCAACAGAAAATTATGCAATCAAGCATCAAATTCATCCAAGAATCGTTACAGATGAAAACATTTTGACGTATACAAGCCAATTAAAAAGCGCAGGATTTTCTTTTGACTTTTCGAGAATAGTAGATACTACTGATGAGACCTACTATAAATGGACTCAATGGATTTTCTTAAAAATGTATGAACATGATTTAGTCTATAAAAGTAAAACATATGTTAATTTTTGCCCTGATTGCAAGGTGGTATTATCCAATGAAGAATCACAAGGTGGAGAATGCGATCGTTGTGGAACAAAAGTAACTCAATTAGAGAAGGATGTTTGGTTTCTTAAAATAACAGCTTATGCTGATAAACTATTACAAGGGTTGGATGTACTAGAATCAAATAATCGAATTCATATTGAACAAGAGAAGTGGATTGGAAAGTCTACGGGAGCTTATATCAATTTTAACGTAAATGAGACTTCAGAATTCTTAAAGGTCTTTACAACAAGACCAGATACTATTTATGGAGCCACCTTTATGGTTATCTCTCCAGAACATCCTATTTTAGTGACGCTTAAAGATAAAATTCAAAATGGTATTGAAGTAAAAGAATATCAAGATCAATCCATTATGAAAACAGAATTTGAACGAACCCAACTTATAAAAGATAAAACAGGAGTTTTATTGAAAGGGATTTGTGCCATTAATCCACTCACTTTAAAACAGATCCCAATCTTTATTTCTGATTATGTCATGATTACTTATGGAACGGGTGCAATAATGGCAGTCCCAGGACACGATGAAAGAGATTATGAATTTGCTAAGAAATTCAATTTAGACATTGTAGAAGTTATTCAAGGTGGAGACATTTCAAAAGAAGCCTATACTGACACCGATACAGGAATTCTTGTAAACAGTGGTATCTTAAACGGTATGACAGTTGAAAATGCTTTAATCAAAATGATTGATTATCTAGAACAACATAAACTAGGGGAAAAAACCGATCAATTTAGAATGAAAGATTGGGCTTTCAATCGACAACGATATTGGGGAGAACCGATTCCTGTCATTTATTGTGATGATTGTGGAGTCGTTCCTGTTCCTTATGAAGATTTACCAGTTCGTTTGCCAATTGTTGAAGCTTTTCTTCCAACAGATACAGGAGAAAGCCCACTAGCAAACATTGAAGAGTTTGTAAATTGTACATGTCCTATCTGTCATAAACCAGCAAAAAGAGAAACGGATACTATGCCTCAATGGGCTGGATCTAGCTGGTATTTCTTAAGATATATGGACCCTCAAAACCCTTTAAGATTTGCGTCCAAAGAAAAACTGAAATATTGGGGTCAAGTTGATTGGTATAACGGAGGAATGGAACACGTCACAAGACATTTAATTTATTCTCGTTTTTGGAATCACTTTTTGTACGATATTGGAGAAATTCCATTTAAAGAGCCATACCTTAAAAGAACAGCGCAAGGTTTGATACTAGGTGAAAATGGCGATAAAATGTCAAAATCAAAAGGAAATGTTATCAATCCAATTGAAATCATTGATGAATACGGCGCGGATACTTTGAGAACCTATATTTTGTTTATCGGTGATTATGAAATGGCAACTCCTTGGAATGAAAATGGCTTAAAAGGATGTCGTAGGTTCTTAGATAAAATGTGGCGTTTATTTGAGAAAGTTACAAAGGATGATTTTTATTCTGTTGAATTAGAAATAAATATACACAAAACCATTAAAGGCGTTTCAGAAGATTTAGAAAATCTTAAATTTAATACCGCCATTGCAAAACTTATGACGCTTACTAATGATTTTACTTCAAGTGCTGCTATTACGAAAAAAGATTATGAGACATTACTTCAACTAGTATATCCTTTTGCACCTCACGTAACAGAAGAATTATGGGAGATGTTGAATCATAAAGAATCTTTAGTATTTGTAAATTGGCCAAGTTATGATGAGTTGAAACTAATTGAAAAGAAAATTGAAATTGTGGTAAATATCAATGGTAAAGTAAGAGATAGAATAGAAATGGCTTTTGATTCAGATAGTGAAGAAATAAAAACAAAAGCATTGAATCTGCCAAGAATTAAAGAGTTAATTGGGAATGACACCATCAAGAAAATAATTGTCGTACAAAATAAACTCATCAATATTGTAATCTAAATAAAGAAATTCACCCACTAATTGGTATATATGTTAGTGGGTGTTTTATTTGAGAGAATCCATTTATAAAAGAAATGAAAAAACAATTCAAATTGTGCCATTGTTCGATATGAATACTTGTAATAGGTGTCTTTCTTCAAAGGAAAGACATTACTTAGGAAGAGATAATTATGATCATTGTATGGACTGTGAGATTAATGGATATTTAGCTTATTCGACCAGATTATATCGATATAATCGATTTGTAGAAGAAAGAGAACATCGCTTAATACTGTCTTTTCCTCTAACTCAGATTCAAGAAAACGCTAGTAATTTTATCCTTAAATCGATTCAAAATAAACGAAGTTGTTTTTTAGAAGCAGTATGTGGTGCAGGTAAAACAGAAATGACTTTTAATGCAATACTGTATGCCTTAAACAAAAAAATGAAAATTTGCTATGCTATTCCAAGAAAACAAGTTGTCATTGAACTTGCTTCAAGGTTTCAAAAACATTTTCCAGACACAATCATTAAATCTTTATATGATCAATCTAAAGACGATGAGTTTGCTCATTTATTGTTATCAACGATGAATCAGTTAATTCACTACTATCAAGAATTTGACCTTATGATTGTAGATGAAGTCGACGCTTTTCCGTTTAAAGATAATCCATTTCTACAAAGATTAGTTCAAAAGGCCCTAAAACCAAATGGAATTATAATATATATGTCTGCCACTATTTCAAAAGAGTATTCTATTTTAATAAAGAAAAATATAATTGATCATTTTCAAGTATATTCAAGATTTCATAATCATTCCTTAGACTTACCTCAATTTGAACAAGTAATTCATTTAGAAAAAACATTTTCAAATAAAATGATACCAACAATTATTAAACAAAAATTGGATGAGTGGCAAAATTTAGGTAAAAAAGTTTTGTTATTTGTGCCTTCCATTTTATTTGGTATACGTATGCATCATATACTATTATCTTATGGATATTTGACAGAAATTTATCACAGTAAAATAAAAAATAAATCCTACATTTTGAACGAATTCAAAAAAGACAAATTTTTGTTTTTAATCACAACGACTATTCTTGAAAGAGGCGTTACATTTTCTAATATTAATGTTGCTGTTGTTTTATCAGACCATCCTATATTTACAAGTAATGTATTAATTCAAATTGCAGGAAGAGTCGGTAGAAATCTAATGTATCCAAATGGAGAAATTATATTTTTTTCTGAATTTATGTCGAAAGCAATGACAAAAGCAAAATCAAATTTGATTCTTATGAATAAACACAAATTATCAGAAAGAATTTACGTCGAATGAAATGTAAAATTTGTAATCAATTTTTTTTAATGGAAACCTCATTTCAAACTCTATTTCATTTTGAAGATATTTGTTCTTTATGTGAAAATGTATATTCACCAATTTTACAAGTTGAAGTTATTCCTTTTCAAGGAGGGCTCATACATTACTATTATTTATATGTTGATTTAACTATTGATTTTTCCAAAGAATTATATTTAATGAAATATTTAGTTAAACCTTTAAATGTAGCCATTTCACACAAAAATGATTTTGATATAATTCTATTTTTAGATTTAGATGACTATCAAAATTTGCCAAATTGGTTTACCTATTTTTCAAGTTATAAAAACATTATGTTTTATTCACTTGGAATATTTGATTTAAGTAAGTATGTGAGGATATTTTGAATATTTTGTAAAATTCCTGCGCCTTAGTTTACATCTAATTTTTTTGGTGTTATAATAAAATTGGATTTTAAATACAAAAAGGAGTGATTTGAATGAAACTTGATGTAAGAGGCAAGAGTGGGTTTGAAATTACAGATGCAATCAGGGCATATTTCGAAAAAAAGCTCAAAAAAATCGAAAAAGTATTTTCAGAAGAATTAGAAGCGTTTGTAGTTTGTAAGATTTACAAAGATTTAACAAAAGTTGAAATTACCATACCGATTAAATTCATTACCATCCGCGCTGAAGTCGAAGACAAAGATTTATATGCTGCAATCGACCACGCCATTGACAAATTAGAAGCACAAATTCGAAAAAATAAACACAAAATGAATCGAAGTTTACAAGAAAAAACAGGCTTAAAAGATGCATTCAAAAATGATGAGTTTAATTTAGAAGAATTAGAAAAAGAACTTATTTCTCCAATCAAGAAAAAGCGCATCAAATTAGACATTTTATCTCTTGATGAGGCCATTACTCAAATGGAATTACTAGGCCACGATTTCTTCATTTACTATAACGAAGATAAGCAAGTTAATTTACTCTACTTAAGAGATGATGGCAAATACGGTTTGATTGAAACCGAATAGCTAATTTAACAGTGACCTTTTAGGTCACTTTTTTTTGTATCAAGGTGATTTTAGTTGAATATAGGGTGTATTTTGTGGTATTATTATAGATGTTAACGAAGAGGTGAATAACATGTTTAAAATGTTTGATAGTAATAAAAAAACATTAAAAAGGTTAGAAAAAACTGCTCTACAAGTTCTTGCTGTAGAAGCAGAATATAAAGTGATGTCAGATGAAGAGTTGCAAGCAAAAACCGTGGAGTTCAAAAAGAGATATCTTGAAGGTGAATCATTAGATTCTTTGCTTGTTGAAGCATTCGCTGTAGTAAGAGAAGCATCCATAAGAGTTACAGGATTATCTCCGTTTAAAGTACAAGTAATGGGAGCTATGGTTATTCATGAAGGCAATATTGCTGAAATGAAAACAGGTGAAGGAAAAACATTGACCGCTGTTATGCCAGCTTATTTAAATGCTTTAACTGGAAAAGGTGTTCACATTGTAACCGTTAATGAGTATTTAGCAGGGCGTGAAGTAATTGGTGAAATTGGCGATTTGTTTCGTTTTTTAGGACTGACTGTAGGGTTAAACATCCGTGATTTAACTCCAGAACAAAAACAAGAAGTTTATAATTGTGACATTTTATATTCAACAAATAACGAATTAGGGTTCGATTACTTAAGAGATCATATGGTTATTTATAAAGAATCCATTTCTCAAAGACCTCTTAATTTTGCTATTATTGATGAGGTCGACTCTATTTTAGTTGATGAAGCAAGAACCCCTTTAATTATATCTGGAGGAGAAAAAAACACAGCAGAATTGTATAAACAAGCAAATTATTTTGCGATTCGTCTTAAACTTGATGAAGACTTCCAAGTGGATATTAAAGACAAAACCATCAATTTATCCGAAAAAGGAGTTCAATTAGCAGAAGAATATTTTCAATTAGATAATTTATATGATGTTACAAATGTTACTTTACTACATCATATTAATAATTCCCTTAGAGCCAATTTTATTATGACAAGAGACATCGATTATGTTGTCCAAGAGGGAAAAGTAATTATTGTTGACCCTTTTACCGGTAGATTAATGCATGGACGACAATTTTCTGAAGGACTCCATCAAGCCTTAGAAGCTAAAGAAGCCGTTGAAATAAAGAAAGAAACAACGACGTTAGCGACGATTACCTTTCAAAATTTCTTTAGAATGTACAAAAAATTATCTGGTATGACAGGTACTGCTAAGACAGAGGAAGAAGAATTTAGAAACATCTACAACATGTATGTTGTGGAAATTCCTACTAATATGCCAGTTGTTCGGAAAGATGAAAATGATTTGATTTTTGCTTCTATGGAAGCAAAATATAAAGCACTTGCGGAAGAAATTCAAAGAAGACATCTATTAGGGCAACCTATGCTTATTGGTACTATTTCGATTGAAAGTTCAGAGTTATTATCTTCTCTTCTTCGAAAAAAGAGCGTTAAGCATAATGTATTGAACGCAAAACAACATGAAAGAGAAGCGGAAATCGTTGAAAATGCAGGACAGAAATTTGCTGTTACTATCGCAACGAATATGGCTGGACGTGGAACGGATATTAAATTAGGCGAGGGAGTTGTCGCTTTAGGTGGATTAGCCGTCATTGGTACTGAAAGGCATGAATCAAGACGAATTGACAACCAATTAAGAGGACGAAGTGGTCGTCAAGGTGATCCTGGATATTCTAGATTCTATTTATCTGCAGATGATGATTTATTACGTCGATTTGGTGGAGACCGTTTCAAAAGAATGATTTCTATGATTACGGTTCAAAAAGGATCCGATACGGAAGAACCATTAGAATATGGCATGTTTTCCAAACTTGTTTTAAGAGCTCAAAGTCAAATTGAAGGTAACAACTTTGATCGTCGAAAAACTGTTTTACAATATGATGAAGTTTTACGTCGTCAAAGAGAAATTATTTATCAACAAAGAACGGACGTATTATTCAATGAAACCATTGAAGATTCTGTAAATCAAATGATTGAGGCCACTTTAACTCGAATCGTCAATAATCATGCAGATGATTTAGATGCTATGAGTAAAATGCTAGATCGTTTCTTTTCAAAAGATTCTATTGATTCAAAGATTATACAAAATAGTTCAACTAATATTCTTGAATATGTTTTAGACCAATACAAAAAAGAAGTGGAAGAAAAGAAAGCATTATCTTCCGTAAAAATTTATAATGATTTCTTAAAAGCGATTACGTTAAGAGTTGTTGATACGTACTGGGTTCAACACATTGATGCAATGAGTGAATTGAGACAATCCGTAACGCTTCAAAGTTACGGTCAAATTAACCCGTTTAGAGAATATCAAGAGTATGGGTTTAAAATGTTCGAAACAATGGTTCAAAACATTCAAAACGATGTGACAAGATTTGTTTTAAAAGCACAAGTCAGACAAAATACAGAAAGAGTTCAAGTCGCAAAACCTATTAGTACTCTTTCCGGAAAAGAAGATGACTCAAGAAAAAAACAACCAGTAAAAGTTTCTGAAAGAGTTGGAAGAAACGATCCTTGTCCTTGTGGAAGTGGGAAAAAATATAAATACTGCCACGGGAAAAACCAATAAAAGGTGATAATATGACCTATTTAGATTTAAAAACAATCATTTCCGATCAAAACGATCGGCTTTTGTTGTTAAAACAAGCCTTTAACATTGATAAATTTAGAGATAAATTGAAAAATCTAGATCAATTAACTTTTGCATCTGATTTTTGGCAAGATCCAAAATCAGCCCAACTAGTTATTCAAGAAGCCAACGAAATTAAATCATTGACGCAAATGTATGATGAAATCATTGAATTATATGAAACATTAGAACTAACTTATGAACTTTCTTTAGTCGATGACGAGTTGAATTTAGATAATATTCCCGAACTTACACATCTTTTCCAAAAGAAGACAGATGAATTGACCATTAAGATGTTGTTAAACAAACCTTATGACAAATTAAATGCAGTAATCGATTTTCATCCTGGTGCAGGAGGTACGGAATCACAAGATTGGGCCGAAATGCTATATAGAATGTATACAAGATGGGCCGATTCAAAAAACTTTAAAGTGACAGTACTAGATTATTTAGATGGAGACGAAGCTGGATTAAAATCTGCGACGATCCTTGTCACTGGGAAAAATGCTTATGGATATTTAAAAGCAGAATCAGGAGTTCATCGTTTAGTAAGACTATCTCCTTTTGATGCTTCTGGGAAAAGACACACGTCTTTTGCTTCTGTTTCGGTAGTTCCAGAAATTGACGAATCCATTGAGGTAGAAATCAATGAACAAGATTTAAAAATTGATACATATCGATCAAGCGGCAATGGTGGACAAAGCGTTAATACAACCGATTCAGCAGTCCGAATCACTCATTTACCGACTAAAACGGTGGTAACTTGTCAAAATGAAAGAAGCCAATTACAAAATAAAGATACCGCAATGCATGTATTAAAAGGAAAATTATTTCAACTTGAACTAGAAAAAAAACAAGCAAAATTGAATACTTTTTCTACAAGCAATGTTAGTAATGCATTTGGAAGTCAAATTCGATCTTATGTTTTTCATCCTTATTCCATGGTGAAAGATTTAAGAACAGGGTATGAAACATCAAATGCTGAAAAAGTAATGAATGGAGATTTAGATGATTTTATTCAAGCATATTTATTAAAATTTAGCGAATAAAAAGAGAGGGGTTCTATGACAAGAAAATTTCAACTTCGTCAAATAGGAAAATTAGAACAATATTTCTTTTTAACCATAGGCGTATTTATTATGGCATTTGCTTTTTACTTTTTTGTTATTCCTTCTGGAATTGTAACAGGAGGAGTGACGGGACTATCAATGGTCATCAATCGATATCTAGAAAAGGTGCCTATTTCGTTACTTGCCTTACTATTCAATATAATATTATTATTCTTTGCTTTAATATTTCTTGGAAAAAGAGAATTCGTAAGAAGTATTTACGGCTCATTTCTTTTTCCAGTCTTTCTTGCCCTATTTGAACTTACAATAACAAATCCAACTTTTGGTGAAAACGATCTTTTGCTGGTAGCACTTTATGCAGGTGGATTAATCGGAATCGGTTTTGCAATCGTTGTGCATTATGGTGGAACAACTGGTGGAACCGATATTTTAATTAAAATCATGAGAAAATATACGTTTCTTTCCCTTGCTGTTTGCGTATACGTTGTTGATTCAACCGTGATTGTGATTGGAGCCTTAACTTATCCTGCAGGATTGAGCGAAGGATTTATTAATGCACTTTATGCAATTGTTATTGTTTTCTTATCCGGAAAAGTAGCCGATTCTTTCTTGCTTGGAATGCAATCCAAAAAGGCCATTAACATTGTCACAGATCATCCAAAAGAATTAAAAGCCGCTATTTTCGCGACGTTTAGTAGAGGGATGACTGAAATTCAAAGTCAAGGTGGATACACAGAACATCAAAAAACACTATTAATTATGGTTATTCAAAACTCTGAATATCATTATGTAAGACAAATCATTTCTGATACAGACCCCAAAGCATTTGTTTTTGCGACTCCGGCTTCAGAAATTCATGGGGAATGGTCTACCAAAGAAGAGGTGTTTTTAAATCGTGATCAAAGTAAATCAAGTAAAGAAAGACAAAACAAAATATAAGGTATCATTTTTGTTTGAAAATCTTGAGGAGGTTTCATTTGTAGTATCCGAAGATTTAGTTGTTCAATACAGACTGCTTCGAGGAAAGGAATTTACTGATTTAGCCTACAAAACATTTGTTAAAGATCAACAAATGGATGAGTTTTATCAAAAAGCATTACGATTTGCTTTACAAAAACAAAGAAGCACACATGAAGTAAAAGAATATCTTTTGAAATTAGATTCTCAGACACTTTTTGTGGAATCAATTATTTTAAAACTTGATAAGCTAACTCTTTTAAATGACGAGAAATACGTTACAAGTATATTAGAAATTTATTTCTATCAAAAAAGAGTTGGGCCTTTAAAACTTGAAGAATTATTTAAACAAAAAGGAATTGAACCCACACTTTATAAAGATGCACTTTTTTCTATTCAAGAAAAAGACATTATCTTAAATCTAGAACTTTTATTTTCAAAAAAATTACCTACGATGAAATTACAATCTATTCGAAAAGCCATGATGCAAATGAAACAATTTCTTTATCAAAAAGGTTATTCTTTAGAAGTAGTATCTTCTTTTCTATTAAAACATCAAAGCGATTTTCTAAGTGTAATTGATGAAGAAAAACTTTTGCTTTTGGAAATGCAAAAACAACAAAAAAAATATTCGGCTTTAGAACTTTCAACTTTCGAAACAAAACAAAAAATAATTGCATCATTTATTCGAAAAGGATTTCAATATCAAGATATTAAAAAGATTCTAGAAAGGGGATAAAAATATGAATTTAAGGATGTCAGAACTTGATTTATATTTATTTAATGAAGGTAAATTAAAGGAAGCATATAAACATTTTGGCTCTCATTTAATCAAAGACGAATTAAATCAAACCCAAGGGGTTGAATTCACCGTGTTTGCGCCCCATGCTAAAATCATTTCTTTGGTAGGAGATTTTAACAATTGGGATTCTAGATCACATGTGCTTGAAAAGGTTGATCCTTCAGGGATATTTAGTATATATGTTCCTGGAATTGGAGAATGGGAAAAATACAAATATTGCATTGTTACAAGTTATGGCCAAACCATTTTTAAATCAGATCCCTATGCTTATTTTTCAGACAATCGTCCAGAAACTTCATCAAAAGTATATGATATTGAAGGGTATTCTTGGAATGATTTTGACTATCTAGATTCAAGAAGAAATAAAGACATCTTTTCTTCAAAACTAGCTATTTATGAAGTCCATTTAGGAACATGGATGATTAAACCAGATGGAACGCTTCATAAATACAACGAATTAGTTGATTACTTAATTCCTTATGTGAAAGCTCATGGATTTTCACATATTGAATTAATGCCAATTGTTGAACATCCCTTAGACGAATCTTGGGGATATCAAGGAACTGGATATTATAGTGCTACTTCAAGATATGGTGTGCCAAAAGATTTAATGTATCTGATTGATCGTTGTCATCAAGAAAATATTGGTGTCATCTTTGATTGGGTACCAGGACACATTTGTAAAGATAGTCATGGACTTTACTTGTTTGATGGAGAACCATTATACGAATATGATGATTACAAAATTAGAGAAAATGAAATATGGGGAACTGTGAATTTAGATTTAGGAAAAGGCGTAACAAAAAGCTTTTTAATTTCTAATGCATTTTTCTTTATGAATTATTTTCATGTAGATGGACTTCGAATTGATGCTGTGTCCAATATTATTTATTATTTAGGGGACTCCACTGTTGGAACCAATTTTCCTGCAATTGAATTCTTAAGAAATCTTTCCTATGCTTTGAAAGAACAAGACTCATCTGTTTTATTGTTTGCTGAAGATTCCACAACATTTCCTAATTTAACCACTTCTGTTAATGATGGTGGAATTGGGTTTGATTATAAATGGAACATGGGTTGGATGAATGATACACTAACGTATTTTGAAAAAGACCCTATATACAGAAAGTATCATCATGAGTTAATTACTTTTGGTTTGATTTATGCATATTCTGAGCGATTTGTACTTCCCTTATCCCATGATGAAGTCGTTCATGGGAAGAAATCGCTTGTTTCAAAAATGCCTGGAGATTATTGGCAAAAATTCGCTAATTTTAGGACTTTATTAGGTTTCCAATTTACACACCCTGGGAAAAAGCTTTTATTTATGGGCGGAGAATTTGCACAAATGCATGAGTGGAAAGATAAAGAAGAATTAGATTGGTTTTTATTAGAATATCCACTTCATGAGAGAGCAAATCGATTTGTAAGAGACTTAATCCAAGTCTATAATTATCACGCTCCTCTTTTTGAACTTGATCATGACCCAAGTGGATTTAGGTGGATTGATCAAAATAATGCAGATCAATCGATTTTTGTTTATGCAAGATATGCGAAAAATAAAGATAATTTTTGTATTGTTATCCTAAATATGACACCATCTTCTTATACGAATTATAAAATCGGTGTTCCAAGATCTGGAATCTATGAAGAAATATTAAATAGTGATAAAGACATTTATGGAGGATCTAATTTATATAATGGAAGTTCTCTTCAATCTGTTCAAGAGTCCATGCATGGGCTCTCAGACTCCATTTATGTAAATGTAGCACCTTTGTCAGTTAGTATCTTAAAGTATGTTTACGAAAACGATTTATTTCATCCCGTTCAAGAATAGGTGATTCAGTGAAAAAAACGATGGTCGCCATGATTTTAGTTGGCGGAAAAGGCTCAAGATTACAAGAAATGACAAAAGACACAGCTAAACCCGCTGTGTCTTTTGGCGCGAAATATCGTTTGATTGACTTTTCGCTTAGTAACATTACAAATTCAAATATAGATGTAGTAGGTGTCGTAACTCAATATGAGCCTTATGATTTAATGAATTACATTGGATCTGGAGCTTCTTGGGATTTAGATGTTATTGATGGAGGAATTCATTTTCTAACTCCGTTTGCTAGAAATGGAGATGTGTTATGGCAAAAAGGCACTGCACATGCCATAAAACAGTACTTTAATTTTGTGAAAGAATATGATGCAAGTTATGTGCTGATTTTATCAGGTGATCAAATCTATAAGATGGATTATCAAGAAGTGTTAGTTCATCATTTGAATCATAACGCAGAAATCACGATTGGAGCTACTAAAGTTCCCCAAGAAGAAGCAAATCGTTTTGGCATATTAGAAGTAGATTCAAATGACCTCGTTATAGGCTTTGAAGAAAAACCAAAACATGCAAAAAGCAATTTAGCTTCTATGGGGCTTTATTTGTTTAATACAAATGTACTAGAAGCTTTACTATACGATCCTAAAACAGAAGATCAAGTCGACTTTGGGAAAAATGTTATTCCACAAAGCATTAAAGAAGGATATAAAGTATCGGCCTATACTTTTAATGGATATTGGAAGGACGTTGGAACCATTTCATCTTTATATGAAGCAAACATGGATTTACTTGATAATCCTGATTTTTTGACACTTAATTCATCAAGACACTTACCAATTTATTCGAAATCATTAAATCTTCCTCCTCACATTATTTTAGAAAATGGAGTTGTAAAAAATAGCGTGATTGCGGATGGATCTATCATTGATGGAGAAGTGATGCATTCTACCGTTGGATATGAAATGATTATGCATAAAAAAGCTAAAATTGAAGACTGCGTTATTTTACCAAATGTTACCATCCTTGAAGGCGTCCATTTAAAAAAGGTCATCGTAAATAAAGGCGTCACTGTGCCAAAAAATTATAAGTTGATTTCAAAAGAAGTAATCTTACTCGATTTGGATAATCTTGATAAGGCAGGTAAAATCAATGAATAACCTGTGCATGGTAATCGACGCAACCATCAAAGGGAATTTTAGTAAACTGACAAGACATAGAATGCCAGGAGCGATTCCTTTTGGAGCGAAATATCGTTTAATTGATTTTACGCTTTCTAATTGTAAAAATTCACTTATAACAAATGTTGCTATTTTTCCTTATGGAAATTACCGAAGTTTATCGGATCATATTGGTTCAGGGGATCGATGGGATTTAAATCGAAGAAGAGATGGTATTTTTATTTTACCTCCTAAAAATTTAAATCTTACAGTAGAAGATTCTGTTAGTTTTCAACGAATGTATGAACACATTGAATATTTTAACAGAAGCAATCAAGAGTATGTGATTGTGACTCCTGCAAACATCGTTTGGAACACAGATTATCAGGTGTTTTTACATAGTCATTTAACCGAAAATGCAGATATTACTGAAGTGTTATCCATTGATAAAAAACGTTTAAAAACGTATATCATTTCCAAAAAATTACTACTAGAATACATTCTGAATTATGATTCCATTCAGTATCGAAATTTAAGTGATGTATTTGATTTCGCTCCAGGATTAAAAAGAAATCCTTACATCTTTGAATCGGCTTGTTTTTATGTGGATAGTCCTTATGAACTATATGTTGCAAATATGCAATTACTATTACCTCAAATAAGAAGTCAATTGTTTCATGTGAACAGACCTATTTTATCAAAAGAAACAATGTCTGCAGCATCAAGATACAGCGAATTTGCAAATGTGAAAAACAGTATTATAGCATCTGGTGCAGTCATTGAAGGAACGGTTATTAATTCTGTTATAGGAAGAAAAGCCCATATTAGGAAAGGCGCAACCATTTTAAATTCGGTAATTATGAATCAATGTGACATTGAAAGTAATGCATTAATCGAATTTGCTATATTAGATAAAGAAACAAAAGTTTTAAAAGATTCAAAAATAAAAGGCAGTATTTACCAATTGTTTGTTTCAGAAAAAAACCAAATTGTTGCATCTGATGAAGACATAAAAGTATTACAAATAACCGCGGAATGCTGGCCTTTCATAAAAACAGGTGGACTCGCTGATGTCGTGGGTGGTCTTGCAGAACAATTTAGTAGTCAAGGAATTTTATCTGCAGTTATGATCCCTTTGTACCCAAGAATTAAAGAGAAATATAGTATCTTTATGGAAATGAAAGCAGAACAAATTCTAATTTATGCCGAAGAAAAATACAAAGTAACTCTTTACGTGTATAACGATAAAACAACCACTTATTATTTTATTGAATCGTATGACTTCTTTGAAAGAGCAGAAGTATATGGATACGATGATGATGGAGATCGCTTTGCTTTTTTCTCAAAAGCTGCGATTGCTTTTCTTGATGTATTAGAGTCACTTCCTGATGTAATCCACTTGCATGATTGGCATATGGGACTGATTCCTCTTTTGTTACGAGAAGAAGAAAAATACAAGCATATCAAAACATTACTTACGATTCACAATATTGAATATCAAGGGATTCATGAAAGTGAAATTATACAAAAATTGGGAATTAAGAGTTTTTTCCCTATTCAACCTAAAATTAATTTTATGGAATTAGGTATTTCAATGGCTACTAAAATTTCAACCGTATCTGAAACCTACAAAGATGAGTTGAAATATGAATATTATAGTAAGAATTTAGTCGATATTATTAATCGAAGAGAACGAGACTTATATGGTATTTTAAATGGACTTAATAGTGATATAGGGCCGAAAAAAGATTTAGTTATTAGTCAAAAATATAATATTATCGATGCATTTGATGCAAAACCAGTTAACAAACTTGATTTACAAAAAAGGATGAATTTAAAAACTGGAAATGATTTCTTTGTTTTAGGAATGGTCACAAGAATTGTAGAACAAAAAGGGTTTGATATATTGATTCCTGCACTTTATGAAGCATTACAAAAAGAGCACATTCAATTTGTGATTTTAGGAACAGGAAAAGAACCATACATTGAAAGATTAAAAGAATTGAAATTGAAATTTCCTGATCAAGTAGCCTTAAATCTAGAATATGATGCAACGGAACCTAGTTACATTTATGCAGGAAGCGATGCATTCTTAATGCCTTCTAGATATGAACCTTGTGGAATAGGACAAATGATTGCTCTTCGTTATGGCACCATACCTATCGTAAGACAAACTGGCGGATTAAACGATACCATTGATTCTTTTGATTTTCTTACCAAAAGAGGAAACGGATTTAAATTTTACAATTATGATTCAAGAGATCTATTGTTTCAAATTAAAAACGCTTGTCAACTTTTCTTATCTAGTAAAAGAGATTGGAATCAATTAATCATTAATGCGATGAATTCAAGATTTTCACTTCAAGATAGTGCAAAATCATATATTGATCTTTATCGTATGATGCTATCAGAATAAGAGCAGTTAGTAAACGGTAACAAAGGTTCTAGCATAAAAAAACAAAGAAACGATGATATAATGGATGTTTAAGAGGTGATGAAATGAAATCAGATGTATTTTGTTCAAAAGACAATTTTATTAAAGTGTTTGAAGATAGATTAAAAAAGGATTATTTAACAACGATAACTGATTCTAATATCAGACAAAGATATAATGTGCTTGGAACTTTAGTAAAAGAAGCCATATCTGACGATTGGATGAAGACAAATCAAATATTAAAAAACGGCACTCAAAAAGAAGTCTATTATTTTTCTATGGAATTTTTAATGGGAAGACTCATTACAAATAATCTTATGAATTTAGGTATAAGAGATATCGCGGAAGAGGCATTTAATGAATTAGGAATTGATTTGAATGAAGTGGAAAACTTTGAACCAGACCCAGGGTTAGGAAATGGCGGTTTAGGAAGACTGGCTGCTTGTTATTTGGATTCAATGGCTTCGCTTAAAATTCCTGGATTTGGGAACTGCATCCGTTATCGTTATGGATTATTTCGTCAAAAAATCAAGAATGGTTACCAAGAAGAGCGACCAGACAATTGGCTAAGTGATGGCTATGTTTGGGAAATTCGAAAAGAAGAAGAATCGGAAGACATTCCTTTTTTTGGTTATGTAGATTATAAAGGTGGAATGGAATATATTCCTGGAGAATTTATTCGCGCTGTCCCATACGATGTTCCAATCGTAGGAGATCGAAACGGAGTGATTACTCATTTAAGAATGTGGAACGCTGAACCTTCCAGAAAGTACCCTAAATCACAATCTGCTTTTGATTATGAGGAAAAACTACAACGCATTTCAGGATTTTTGTATCCAGATGATACAACCGAAGACGGAAAAAGACTCCGTTTGATGCAACAATACTTTTTTAGTTCTGCTGGAGTAAAAAGTGTTTGTAGAAAACACAAACAAAAATACAACACTTTGCATAATTTGGCAGATAAAATTGTGTTTCATATCAATGATACACATCCAACCTTAATCATTCCTGAATTAATGCGAATCCTATTAGACGAAGAACATATGGAATGGGAAGAAGCTTGGGAAATTACAACACATTGCACAGCATATACCAATCATACGATTCTTGCGGAAGCCTTAGAAAAATGGTCTGTTTCCATTATGCAACCACTTCTTCCAAGAATTTATCAATTAATCGAAGAGATTAATCGAAGATTTTGTAATGATTTATTAGAAAGATATGGTTACGATTCTATGGATTTAATCAAAAGATTATCCATAGTTCAAAATGGATTGGTTCGAATGGCACATTTATGTGTCATCACAAGTTTTTCCGTAAATGGAGTTGCGAAATTACATACTGAAATATTAAAGAACATTGAAATGAAAGAGTTTTACAACCTTTATCCTGAAAAATTTATCAATGTGACAAACGGAATTACTCATAGAAGATGGTTAATGCATTCAAATAAGGAATTATCTCAATTGTTACATGATACCATTGGATCTTCTTGGGAGCGACATCCATTAGAACTTGAAAAATTTAAAGCTTTTAGGAAAAACAAAGAAGTACAAGAAAAATTATTACACATTAAACATCTAAAAAAACAAGCCTTAGCAAAAAGAATTTTTTCAGAACAAGGGTTAGTAATTGATCCAAATTCTATTTTTGATATTCAAGTAAAACGTCTTCATGAATATAAAAGACAATTATTGAATGCGCTTCATATTATGTACATATATCACATGCTAAAAACGAGCGAACCATTTAAAGAAAATTATGTTCCACACACCTTTATCTTTGGAGCGAAAGCGGCAGGGGCTTATTATTTTGCTAAAAAAGTTATCAAATTAATTAACACGATTGCCAAAAAAGTGAATCAAGACGAAGAGACAAACCTGTATTTAAAAGTAGTATTTGTTGAAAATTATAATGTTTCCTATGCAGAAATTATTATGCCTGCCTGTGATTTATCTGAACAAATTTCAACCGCCTCAAAAGAAGCGAGCGGAACTGGAAATATGAAATTTATGATGAATGGTGCTATAACGATTGGGACTGAAGACGGAGCGAATGTTGAAATTCACGAATTAGTAGAAGATGACAATATTTTTATTTTTGGACTGAATGCACAAGAAGTCAATCAATTAACACAAGACAAAACTTATCTTCCAAAAGCAATATATGACAATAATTTAGACCTTCAACTGGTCTTAAATCAACTCGTAAATGGATTCTTTGAAGATGTGGATAAGTTTGAATTTAAAGAGATTTATGAAAAACTTGTCTACGAAGATACTTATTTCATTTTAAAAGATTTTGAAGCGTATAAACTATCCCATGCAAGAGCAAACGAAGCATATAAAGACCGCTTTGCTTGGAGTGAGAAAATGGTTGTAAATATTGCGAAAAGTGGGATTTTCTCTAGTGATAGATCCATTTTAGAATACGCTGACAAAATTTGGCATGTAAAAGCAATGAAGTAACGAATAGTGGTCCAATTTAAATTGACCACTATTTTTCTAAAAAATTAGGATTTTACTAAAGTTTTTGGTATAATTTTATCGAGGTGAAATGATGAAAAAATGGATACTTAGTTTTTTAATATTAATAGTAGGATTTGGTGTTACATCTTGTAATAAAGAATTGATTGATTATTCCGTCGAAGATGCATTTTCTTTGATGAATGAAGCCATACAAGATTATCTAGATGCAACTAGTTTATCACTTGTTTATTCGGGAACTTATACATCTTCAACTTATAACAATGTTGAAAACATGGAAATAAAAATGAAAGAAATGGGAAGTTCAGACTTGATTGGAAAAGCTTCTATGGAAATCACTGAAAATTCTGAACTTGTAACAAATGTCATTTATTATGAAGATGGATATATTTATACCAATAACGTCACAGGTGAAGAAACGCAACTTACAAAACAAGTGTTAGATTATGCTGAATACGAAAGTCTATATTCTTCTTTTTTAAAAAGTCAAATTAATTATGAAATGACAAGAGAAGTACAAATAATAGTTAGTTTAGAACAATTAACAGTTCATTTTGAACTCGCTTCTGCTGAAGTTGAATCCACTTTTTTTGTAAGTCCTGTTTTAAGTACAGTTAATTTTGCGACAGTAGATGTTACTTTAAATCATGATGGAAGATTACTTTCTTTAAACGTGACTTACGATGGAACGATTTCATCGATTGTTGGTACAGAGACGTATTCCATTGTTATATCAAAAATCAATCAATACGTAATTATCGACCAATTGTCCTATTTAGAAAAAGCAAATTATGAAGAAGTTGACCCCAATGAAGAATGATTGGATTGATTTAAGCGTTTTAATCGATGAGAATACCTTGGTTTATCCAGGGGACCCTCCTTTTACTCGAAAAGCTTATTTCACTCATGAATTGGATTCATTTTCTCTTCAAGGATTTGAAACAGGGATGCATATTGGTACGCATCTTGACAGCCCTTATCATTTTTTAGATAAAGGGATATCCGTAGATGAAATCAAACTTGATAAACTAATTGGAAAAGCAAATAAAATTAGTGTTCAAGTCAAAAATTCGACAATTTTAACAAAAGATATCGAAGAAGCTTATTTATTGATACCTAGTAAACAGACAAAACTATTAATTGATACAGCTCATTCAGCCAAAATGAATACGATGTCTTACTTTGATGAATGTCCACTGTTTGAAAAAGACTTCATTGATTTCTTGAATACATATCAGATTGAATTAATAGGACTTGATTTGCCTACGATTCAATACTCTAAAAACAATCCTCTTCAAGCACACCTAGATTTACTATCAAAAGAAATAGTCATCGTTGAAAATTTAATTCATCTTCCATTATTAGAACAAAATGTATATTTTGTTTCACTTCCTTTAAAATTAAAAGGATTTGATGGATCAATGGTTCGCGCCATTGCAAAAAATATAAATACAAATGTTTGACTTCCTTTCGCTTTCGCTTTATAATAAGACCACAACTAAATAAAACTTCGGGGCAGGGCGTAACTCCCTACCGGCGGTATAGTCCGCGAGCTTTTGCATGATTAGGCGAAATTCCTAAACCGACAGTATAGTCTGGATGAAAGAAGATAAATCTTGTTTTTTTACAAGTTGATATTTCCCGAGAAATCGGGATTTTTATTTGAAGGAGAATGACTTTATGAAAAAAAGAAGCACTTCATGGCTAACAACGGTTGCCATTCTAGGAACAATTGCTGCATTGTTAATGCTTATTGAATTTCCTTTATGGTTTGCGCCACCTTTTTATAAATTAGATTTTAGTGAAATTCCAGTGTTAGTGGGAGCTTTTGCTTTAGGCCCAATTGCAGGAATGGCTATTGAAGCGATAAAAATATTGTTAAATTATATTTTCAATGGTACAATTACAATGGGAATTGGAGAAGCAGCTAATTTTATGATTGGGCTTTCTTTTGTTATTCCGGCAAGTATCATTTACCATAAATCTAAAACAAAAAGACATGCCATTATTGGACTGATTATTGGTGTGTTTACGATGACGATAATTGGCGGAATCTTGAATGCATTTGTTTTATTGCCAGTATATGCACTTGTTTATGAAATGCCACTAAATGACTTAATTGCTCTTGGAACTTTGGTTAATTCAAATATTTCCAATTTACAAACATTTATTTTTTTAGCGGTAGTACCTTTTAATCTTTTAAAAGGAATTTTGGTAAGTATTGTTGTTATATTAATCTATAAACGACTTTCACCAATGATAAAAGGAAAAGATTATGATGAAGAAAGCATTTAAGCTTTTTGACCAAAAAAAAATACTTATACTACTCCTGTTTAGTTTGTTATTTTTAACGGGGTGTGAAATGACAACTTCTACAACCACTACTATAACTAGAACAACGGTTACTTATCTAGATGTTTTAGATTATCAAGACTTTGAAGAGTACATCATTTTAGAAGTTTCAGATCAATTATCTATGCCAGAAAGTGTTTATTATTTATATTTTTATCAGTTAACTTGTACACATTGTAACGATATTAAACAACAAGTTTTGCACACGATAAAAGATTTGGAGTTTAATAAAGTTTACTTAGTTGAATCCCCTTCATTCAGTGATATTCACCCAGATATAAGCGTAACTTATACTCCATCTTTGGTAAAAGTAGTATTAGGAGAAGAAGTTGAAATTTATGTAGGACCAGATGATGTAATTGATTTTATCATTACTTTAAATTAAAAGGTGAGTGTCTAATAGACCTTCACCTTTTTTTTAATAAAATTTCTTGAGTAATTCTTTTTGTATTAACGGATGAATCATATGCATTGAGCGAGTATTAATATTGGAGAAATAGAAACGTTTATACGATTTAATGTTAGAATTTCCATAGGCGGATGAATAAATTAACTCCGAAACTGATTTGATGTTTCCTGAATCATCAAAAAACAAATTATAGATTTTTCGATTTGTTCTACCCTTTACCCCTACCGTAAATTTAAGTGTGGTTCTATTCTTCTTATGAATAATTTTATAATCTTTTATTTGATCGAGGGTTAACCAAAAAAGAAGCGTGTTCTTTTGGGTTAAGATATCAAGTGGTTTAATTGTCGAAAAAATTTGATTAGAGGACTTATAAAGAGAAATCATTATTTTGTTATCTAGATACATTTCTTTTTTTCTATCGATTAAATAAAGACTTTGCTCGAGTTCTAAATTGGTTGATAAATAAAGATACGGTTTTGGTGCTTTATAGTGAGATAATACTAATATAAGGAGTATCAGAAGAAGTATACTTCCTAGGCTAAGAAAGAAGACTAAAAAAAATTGTTGATATTCTGGATCAGTAAACTCCATAGGAACTTCATTAAAATCCATAGGTATTTGTGCTAAGTACAAAATGAAAAAGGTTATGAAGATAAAGAGTAAGGTTGGGAAAAAAATAAGTAAAATAATATTTAATAATAAATTTTTACGGGAAATCGTTGCAGTTTGAATTTTATTAAAATCAAATCCTATTTCAGATATGGTCATGTGTTTTCACCTCTCAATATCATATTATATTACAAAAAAGACAAATATATGGAAAAAAGGGTTATTTTTATTTTTTTATGTTCAAAAAAAACAAAAACAATGGTAAAATAAAGTTAATTCAAAACAAGAAGAGAAAGCGTGGTAGTATGAATACAGTTAAAATAGATAAGTATTTTCGGGGTATGATTGCCCACCGCGGTTTAAGCGGGATTGAAACCGAAAACACCATCAACGCTTTTGTTGCAGCTGCAAATAGAAGCTATTATGGAATAGAATGTGATGTTCACGCTTCAAAGGATGGTAAACTCATCGTTACTCATGATGATACACTTTTACGCCTTGGAATGCTTAATTTATATATTCCCAGTTTTAAATATGAAGAAATTCGTAAATTTACTTTAGTGGATCGCAAAACAGGAAATTTAAGTGAGTCCATATCTATTCCTAGACTATCTGAATATTTAACCATCTGTAAAACGTATCAAAAACATGCTTTAATAGAGCTAAAAGAAAATCTTTCTTACGAAAATATCGATAAAATTATAGAAGAAATTGAGTTGTTTTATGATATTACTCAAATAAGTATCATTTCTTTTTATGAAAAATTTCTCTTATACATCAAAAAGAAATTTCCGGATGTTCACCTTTTTTATCTTACCAATAGAATGTCTGAAAAAACATTTGATTTTTGCGAAAAAAACCAATTAAACATCGATATTGAACACAAAGCAATTGATGAAGCGACCATTAAAAGATTCCATCTTATCGGATTGAAAGTTTGCGTTTTCACGGTTGATGACAAAGAAATCGCAGAAAAACTTATTAAAATGGGCGTAGATTATATTACGTCTAACATCTTGGAATAACATGAGAAAAATCTTAGTCATTGGCGCAAGTAATATCGATATTATCGGAATTAGTCAAACGTCTTTGCTTAACAAAGATTCAAACGTTGGTCGCGTTAACATCTTCTTTGGAGGAGTCGCAAAAAATATTAGTGAAAACCTATTTCGTCTTGAAGAGGAAGTATCATTATTCACTTTTATTGGTCAAGATTATTTTGGAGATTTATTGAAAAATTATTTTGATTATTTAGGGATTGATTATCATCTATCCTTTATTGAAAAAGAAAAAGAAAGCGGAAAATATTTAGCTGTTCATGACTCAGATGGAAGTCTTTCTTTAGGAATAAATGATTTTTCGATTATTGACAATTGTAAAGCAAGTGATTTTGAACCTTTCTTAAAAGAAATAAATTCATTTGATGTATTGGTATTTGATACAAACTTGCCTCAAGAAACTTTATGTTACCTCATCCAAAAATTTAAAGACAAAGTTATTATCGTTGATGGAGTTTCGCAGTCCAAAGTAAAAAGAATTAAAACCGTGTTACCATTTATAAATATCCTAAAAGTGAACCTTCAAGAATTAGCTTCTTTGCTTGATAAAAAAGTAGATGATGTTATTCTAGGGGTGAGAGAACTCATTGATTTAGGGTTAGAACATGTCGTCGTTACCAACGGTAAAGAACCAATTACGTATAACATCGATAAAAAAATATATCAAACATTAATCTTTGAAACCAACCATGTTAAGACAAGCGTTGGGGCAGGAGATGCACTACTTGCAGGAATTATTTATGGATTTAACCAAGACAAGTCGATGCATGAATCGGTAGATTTAGGGAAAAAAGCTGCTAGTCTATCCATGGAAGTTGATCAAGCATGCAATCCATTACTAACTAAAAAAATCTTAGAAGAGTAAAGGAGTGTCAGAGGATGAAAAATTCAACCGTTGATGTACTTTTACAAAGACGAAGCGTGAGAAATTATTTGGACAAACCAATTAAAGAAGAAGATCTTAAATTGATTGTCGAATGTGGGCTCTTTGCTCCAAGCGCCAGAAACAGACAAAATTGGCATTTTACTGTCATTACAGATAAAGAAACGATTGAAGAAATCAATCGTTTAACCTTAGCTGGAATGGAAAGACTTAACATACAAAAAGAACCTGACTATCATGTTTTTTACCATGCGCCTGTCGTAGTGGTTTTAAGTTCTGCTATCGAAGGATTCAGTGAGTTGAATGCTGGATGTGCAATTGAAAACATGGCAATAGCCGCAAAATCAATAGGGGTAGATTCTTGTATTATTGGTCAAACAAGGTACATGTATCATCAAGCAAATCAAGTTGATATGAACAGGTTATTAAAAATCCCTGAAGAATACGAACACGACTGTTCCATCTGTTTTGGTTATATTGATGGTGAAAATCCACTTCCTAAACCAAGAAAAGAAGGAATCGTTGATTACATTAGATAAATAAGTTACCAATACTTTTGACAAGTCAAAAGTATTTTTTCTGTAAACAAGTTTTAAGTAGTATCATTTGTTAATTTTATAAATTCGTAGTATAATTTTTGTAATAGAGGTGGATAGTATGTGGGAAAAAACATATCAAAAATGGCTAAATTTTGAAGGCCTTGATTCTGAACTAAAAAACGATATGATTGGAAAAACAAACATCGAACTGGAAGAAATGTTTTACACTTCTTTGGAATTTGGGACTGGCGGAATGAGAGGCATTTTAGGTGCAGGTACCAATCGCTTAAATATCTATACAATTCGAAAAGCTAACGATGGACTTGCTAGGTATTTAAGGAAAAGATATGGAATTAATCAATTAAATCGTGGTGTTGTGATTGCTTATGATAACCGAAAAATGTCAAAAGAATTTGCTGAAGAATCCGCAAAAGTTTTAGGATATTATGGTATTAAAACGTATATATTTGATACTCTTCGCCCAACTCCAGAATTATCATTTGCGACACGTCTTCTAAACGCGCTTGCGGGAATTGTTGTAACGGCTAGTCATAATCCTCCACAATACAATGGTTATAAAATATACGATGAATTTGGATGTCAATTTACTCCCATTTACGCAGATGTAATTGTTGAAATGGTAAATGAAGTAGAAGATGTCTTTTCGATACCAGTTCGAAATTTTTTGGAATTAAAAAAAGAAGGACTTGTAGAAATGATTGGAAAAGATGTTGATGATAAATATTTAAAGTTAGTTAAATCCATTCAACTTCATCCTCAAATGAAAAAGAATATTAAAATTGTGTTTACACCTCTTCATGGAACGAGTGCTTTGCTTGGAACGAGACTTCTTCAAGAAACTAATTATGAATTTTATCCAGTGAAAGCACAAATGGTACATGATCCGTTTTTCTCCACCGTGAAATCACCAAACCCAGAAAATCCTGAAGCATTTCACCTTGCAATTGAATTAGGCAAAAAAGTAGATGCAGATTTGTTAATTGCAACCGATCCAGATGCCGATCGCTTAGGAATTGCTGTTAAAAATGATGGAAATTATATTTTGCTTACTGGAAATCAAACTGGAGCTATTTTACTTTATTACCTATTAAATGAAAAAAAGAAACTTGGTCTTCTTCCTCAAAAAGGAGTGGTTTTTAATACCATTGTAACTTCTGATTTAGGAGCGAAAATTGCTCGCTCTTTTGGATATGAAGTGATATCTACTCTAACAGGGTTTAAATACATTGGAGAACAAGCTAGATTTTTAGAATCAACAGACAAACAATTTTTGTTTGGATACGAAGAATCTTTTGGATATGTCATCAATGATGGAGTTCGCGATAAAGATTCACTACAAGCCATGCTTTTAGCCGCAGAAGCTGCTTCGTACTATAAAGAAACAGAACATAAAACATTATATGAAAAATTAGGTGATTTATTCGATGAGTTTGGAGCCTACTACGAAGATTTACATAATATTAATCTTCTTGGGTTAGAAGGAAAACGTCAAATCGATCGAATTATGACTTATTTTAGAAAACATCATTTAGACCAAATTTCTCACATAAAAGTTTCAAGCATTGAAGATTATGAAACGAGTATAAAGTATGAAGGAAAGAGTAAGTCAACTCTTCTTTTACCTAAATCCAATGTAATCAAATATATTCTTAAAAATGGATTATGGTTTGTGCTAAGACCATCTGGAACAGAACCAAAGCTTAAGATTTATGTGGGTGGAAACGACGTTTCTTTTGAAAAAGCGAAGACACTTGTGAAAGAAGTCTCAAAAGAATTATTGAAGTTAGTCAATCAAGTGAAATAAGAAGGTGAACAGGTTGGAATATATTATAGCAGTATTGATTGTTGTAGCAATCGTCGTCATTTATGTGGTAAGCTATGCCATCAATGAAAAAACAGCCGTTCCCAAAGGCTGTGAAAACTTAACAGATTTATCTGGATGTGGCGCTTGTTCGAATAATGGATGCTCTATTAAACAAACAATTGACATTGAGGAACATCATGTTAAATAATGATTGGGATTTGCTCTTAAAAGAAGAGTTTTCAAAATCTTATTTTCAAGAACTGGTCTCAAAAGTTAAAAAAGAATATGAAGAATATGAATGCTATCCCGCCATTCATGATGTGTTTCATGCATTGCGGTTAACCTCTTATCAAAACACAAAAGTTTTAATTTTAGGACAAGACCCTTATCATAATCCGTCTCAAGCTATGGGACTTGCCTTTTCTGTTAAGAAAGGGATTATGTTACCGCCCTCTCTTAAAAATATCTTTTTAGAACTTTCTACAGATCTTGGAGTTAAATGTCCTGTCTCAGGAGATTTAACAAAATGGACAAGTGAAGGAGTACTACTATTAAATGCCATTCTTTCGGTACGAAAAAACAGTCCTTTGAGTCACCAATCCATAGGCTGGGAAACGTTTACGGATTCCATTATTTCTTTGTTGAATCAAAAACAAACACCTATGGTTTTTGTTTTATGGGGAAGTTTTGCGAGAAGTAAAAAAGGCCTTATTACAAACTCCATTCACTTTATCGTTGAAAACGTACATCCCTCCCCTCTTTCGAGTTATAGGGGATTTATGGGATCAAAACCTTTTTCGAAAATCAATCAATTTTTACAAATAACAAATCAAAAACCAATCGATTTTACATTATAGTGCAGGGGAAATTATGCTAAAATTTAAATTAAGAAATTTGATATTTACAGGATTATTGGTGTCAATAGGAATATTATTAAGTCAATTATTTTCCTTTTATTACCCCCCATCTACTACCATTGTAAAATTTGGAATTGGATACGTTCCTTTGATTATTATTAGTCTTTTATTTGGGCCACAATACGGCCTGTTCGCAGGAATTACTCAAGACATTATTGGTTATTTTTTATTAGGTTCTGAAAGAGGAATCTTTTATTTTGGGTTTACATTAAATGCTATTTTGTATGGGGTATTACCAGGGATATTTATTTACCTAAAACGAAAAATAAAACCAAATAAATTTGTCTACTTTAACACAGCACTTTCTCTTGTGTTAAGTTTTGCTTCTATTTGGTATTTGTTTCATATTAATAGTCTCAGTTCTAATGCTAATTTTACTTTTATCTATCGTTATATTTTAGTATCCATTTCCCTTGTAAGTAGTTTAGGTTTGCTTTTTATAAACTATTATTTTTATTATAAAAAGAATGAGTCCAATGAATTTCAATTTATTTTTTTTGTTGTGACGATTTTATATTTCATTGTCTCTATCGTATTAACTCCTCTTTGGATTTACGATATGTATTCAATTCCGTTTTTTGTTCAGATTCCTTTAAGAATTCTAAAGATGCCAGTTGAAGTCATCCTTTATACGTTGATTTTGCAGCGGCTTCTTAAAGTCATTGGACTTCAGTTAAATCACGACACATAAAAATAAGGATTGCTTTTTTGAGCAATCCTTTTTTATACTTTATAGTTCTATTATTTTGACTTCGCCTGCTCCAAGATGGAAGTAAATTTTCCCGTCTGGAGAAAAATCATGATAATCTCTTCCCATTTCATAAGTTGCGTAGAGAAGTTTTCCAGATAACTTTTCATTGTTTGCTTTTTTTCGTAAGATTTCTAGGTTTGCATTACAGTGAATGTCACTATATACATTCGAATTAGCGACAACGAGTAAGCATTTATGAGTTTCTTCATTAAAATAGGAAACACCAATGACAGGAGTGTCAAACTCATTAAAGTAAAGTGGAACGTAGTTATCCAAATTAGTTATTTCATTTATCCAACGATTTCGAATCACTTTGATGCCATCTAAATGATCGGCTAATTCCCAACGATTTGGATTAAGATAATGAAGAGCATATTTGTCAAACAAGGCTAATTTTCCATAAAACAGATCGTTTATTGGTAATTTAAATTTGTCTTTGTCTGTACAATCAACGCCAGTATTCATCGGTTGAATTTCGTAAACTTCTTGACCTGAATTAATGAAAGGAACAAGATTGGGTAAAAGCATATTTAAGGTTGTAGTTAATCTTGCTAACACAACACCACCATCTCGCCCGGCAATTCTTGCAGTATCATGTGTTTCAGAACAAGCAAACATTGGAAGAGCAATTTCGCTTGCACCATAGATAAATTTGTGTAATTTCTTTTCCCAAATTCTAGGTTCCATCCAAAAACCATTTCCAATGATGATGTTATAGCCAAATTCTTTTGCTTTTAAAGCATTTTCAGTACTTAATTCCTCAGCGATAAAAGCAAAATCAGGGTCCACTTCTTTTGCTTTTTGAATAATCATTTTTAATAATTCTTTTGGTAGTGCATGCCCCATATCGATTCTTGCGCCATCAATACCATATTTGTTTTGATAATAAGGAATAATATTAGATAACGTATCCCATAAAGCAGTATTTGGAATTTTACCTGGGAATAAATTTGCCTTAATAGAATCAAATAAAATATAAGGAGGAGTAGTCTTGTCCTTTAAGTATTTAGCGGTTTCTGCTGGATGGTCTAAAAACATTCGAAAGAACGTAACATCTGTCCAAGGTGGTTGAACGTCGTTGATGTGATCTGAAAATGCAGGGGCAATTCGTAAATTAAAATTCTTTTCAATCAAAACGGATAAATCGTTTTGATTGTTTTTAATTAATTCATTCCATAAAACTTCATTTTGAGCTTTAGGGTTTACCTGAAACATGTTAATATGTCTTAAAACGTCCTTTGAAGCATACACATCTTTCATGAATTTAGCTTCAGGAGGTAATGTGTTTTCTAAGCCATCCACGTAAGGAACTTTGTAATTGTCATATTCACTAGCTTTTATCCAATAAAACCAATCAGGATGATCCTTAATTAAATCGTTTTCAACCGCATTGGTTCTAGGAATGATATCAATGACAACTCTCATGTCTAAGACATGGCAAGCCTCGATAAAGGCTTGAAACTCTTCTTCAAGTGTCATCTCATTTCCAGTCATAACTTCTTTTAGATTTGGATCAATATCAAAGAAAGAGGCAACTCCGTAAGGAGAACCCAATTCTCCTTTTTTATCTTTTAGTGAAAATCGCGATATTGGTAACATGTATACTGTATCGACACCCATTTTCTTTAAAAAAGGAAGAAGTGGTAACATTTTTACAAACGTACCTGTTTCTTTCATTTCATTAAAGTTTGACAAATCAAGAGAAAAACTTCGATCATGGTCCCACGCAGAAGAAGTTCGAATTAAAGTAGAATACAAAACTGCTTTTCTGACCCAGTCGCCTCCAAGAGCATTTTTAGGTAGTTTTACATTTTGAATTTTGCTTAAAGAAAGAGAATAATCTTTCTTTTCTAATTTACTTGGTAAAATATATGAGCTTATAATCTCACTGTAAAAACGATAAGGATTTACAAGGATCTCTCCACTAGGAAGTTTGCGTAATTCTTCTCCTTGATAGTCCCAAGCATTCCAAATATCTGGAACGACGTAATTGATTTTTCCTAAATGGATTTTATTTGATAATATGTTATAAAGCAAAGAAAGTTTTGATTGTGCCATATTTTCACCTCATTATTATTATACCAAATAAAAGACGAATAAATGTACTTATTTTAAATGTGTAAATGCTTACAATGCGTTCAATTTACTTTCAAAAAGCCTTGTTTTATAGTATAATACCATAGTGTAGAGGTGAAACAATGAAAAAACCTGTTGTATTAATTATAATGGATGGAATGGGATTAACAGAAAAAGGTCCGGGGAATGCATATGAACTTGCGAATAAACCTCATTTAGATCTTTTATTTAACGAATTCCCCCATATCGCAATCAATGCTTCCGAAGAAGCCGTTGGTCTTCCTGAAGGCCAAATGGGAAACAGTGAAGTAGGACATATGAATATTGGAGCTGGGCGAATTGTATATCAATCTTTAACAAGAGTAAATGTCGCAATAAAAGACGGAACCTATAAAACAAATCCAGCTTTTCTTCAAGCGTTTGAACACACCAAAAAATACAAATCAAAACTTCATATTTTTGGGTTACTATCAGATGGTGGAGTGCATTCACATATCAAACACATAAAAGCTTTATTTGATGCGGCCAAAGAAAACAAAGTGGAACACACTTATTTTCATGCCTTTTTAGATGGAAGAGATGTGCCACCTAAGTCAGCCGTGCTCTATCTTTCAGATTTAAGAGAAGAATTAGTTCAAAAACATTATGGAAGTATTGCCTCAGTTTCGGGAAGATACTATTCGATGGATAGAGATAAAAACTACTCTAGAATTCAGTTAGCATATGATGCAATGAGTTTTGGAAAAGCTCCTCATTTTTCCGATTGCGTTAAAGGAGTAGAAGCTTCTTATAACGAAGGAATTAATGATGAATTCGTGTTACCGTTTGTCGTAGATTCTTCTGGTTTGATTGAAACCAATGATGCAATTATTTTTGCTAATTTTAGACCAGATCGTGCGATTGAAATCGGTACTGCTTATTCGAATCCAGAAGCGTTGCCTTTACTTGATACTAAAAATGGACCTAAGAATATTCTCTTTGTCTCGACAATGAAATATTCTGATTCCGTTAAAGGGCCTATTGCTTTTGAGTTAAATGATTTAAGAGAAATGTATGGAGATTATATATCAGAACTAGGACTGAAACAATTAAGAATTGCTGAAACTGAAAAATATGCTCATGTTACTTTTTTCTTCGATGGTGGAGTTGATAAAGAAATTATTGGTGCTAAGCGCGTCTTAATTCCTTCTCCAAAAGTTCCTACCTATGATTCTTTACCTGAGATGAGCGCTTATGCAATCACGGATGCTGTTATTTTAGAACTTAACACAAGACAATTTGATACCGTTATTTTAAATTTTGCAAATGGAGACATGGTAGGACATACTGGCGTTATAAAAGCGGCTATTAAAGCAGTTGAAACCGTTGACGAGTGTGTGGGAAGAGTCGTAGACAAAGTCTTAGAACTTGGTGGAATTGCTTTGATTACAAGTGACCATGGAAATTGCGAAAAAATGTTAGCTGATGACGGTTCTCCTTTTACCGCTCACACCACAAACAAAGTACCATTGCTTATCACAAAAAAAGGAATCACATTAAGAGAAAACGGTAATTTAGGTGACCTTGCGCCAACGATGCTAGAATTAATGAACCTAGAAAAACCAAAAGCCATGACGGGCTCTTCCTTGATTATTACAAATGATGAATAAAAACCTTAAGACGATTAAAATAAAAGATTTATTGTTTGTCATCTTATACTCATCGGTCTTGCCTATACTACTTGGCGCACTGTTAGGCTTTATTGATTATTATTTACAAACAATGCTTTCATTTACATTCGCGTATATGTTATATTGGTTTATTGCTATATATATAGGAAAAACGGTAAGAAAACAATACGACAATCCTCATATCGTTTACACCATTATTGCAGGAATTGGCATGCTTTGTGCTTGGACTGTTTTAATAACGTTACCGTATGTGTATGCTCAAGCCTTATATCTAGGAGAACCGACTTTAGTTTTTTCACCTTCCATTTATTTATATGCGTTTTTAGATTTTTTCAATCCATTAATATGGATTCAATATTTTAGTCTTGATTTAATGATTCAACTTCTTATCTTAGGAGTTGGAACGTATTTAGGAATCAAAAGAACATTAATTTAGAGAAATACTATAAAAAAATAGTTTAGATAAAGGAGAATAAAAATGCCAAATATTACAAGTATTTTCGCAAGAGAAGTTTTAGATTCAAGAGGAAATCCAACCGTTGAAGTAGAAGTATATACAGAGTCGGGTGCCTTTGGAAGAGCAATTGTTCCAAGTGGAGCTTCAACTGGTGAACATGAAGCCATTGAACTTCGTGACGGAGATAAATCCCGTTACCTAGGAAAAGGTGTTTTAAAAGCAATTAAAAATGTAAATGATTTAATTGCTCCAGCTTTAGTAGGATACGACGTTACCATGCAAACATTCTTAGACAAATTGATGATTGACTTAGATGGAACTCCAAACAAATCAAAATTAGGCGCAAATGCAATTTTAGGAGTGTCTATGGCTTGTGCAAGAGCTGCCGCAGATTTAGTAGGATTACCTTTGTATTTATACTTAGGTGGATTTAATGCAAAACAATTACCAACACCAATGATGAATATTATAAACGGTGGATCTCATGCAGACAATAACATTGATTTCCAAGAATTCATGATTTTACCAGTTGGCGCAAAAAACTTCCGTGAAGCTTTAAGAATGGGAGCTGAAATTTTTCATAATCTTAAGAAAGTATTAAGCGCAAAAGGCTTTAATACTTCCGTTGGTGATGAAGGCGGATTCGCTCCAGATTTAGCTTCGAACGAAGCAGGTCTTGAAGTTATTATGGAAGCCATTAAAAAAGCAGGATATGTTCCAGGAAAAGATGTATACCTTGGAATGGATGTTGCAGCGAGTGAATTTTATAACACTGAAACCAAAAAATATATTCTTGGCAGTGAAAAAAGAGAATTAACAAATGTTGAAATGGTTGATTTTTATGCTACCTTAGTTGACAAATATCCAATTATTTCGATTGAAGATGGTCTTGACCAAAACGATTGGGATGGCTGGAAAATATTAACTGAAAAACTTGGAACTAAAATTCAATTAGTAGGTGATGATTTATTTGTTACAAACACTGAAAAATTATCAAGAGGAATTGAAAATCATATCGCAAACTCCATTTTAATTAAAGTTAATCAAATTGGAACCCTTACAGAAACATTTAACGCGATTGAAATGGCAAAACGTGCAGGATATACTGCAGTAGTTAGTCATAGATCTGGTGAAACAGAAGATTCAACCATTGCTGATATCTCTGTTGCTACCAATGCAGGACAAATCAAAACAGGTTCTTTATCTAGAACAGATCGTATTGCAAAATACAATCAATTACTTCGAATTGAAGAAGAACTAGGTGAAGTAGCTGAATACAACGGAATTAAATCATTTTATAATTTAAGAAAATAGAAACAACACATAAAAAACATGCTTTTGGGTCTTCCAAAAGCATGTTTTTATGGTATAATAGTAAAGTACGAATAAATTAAAGTCGATAAACGTAATGTATCGATTAGTAATAGGAGGATTTTTATGGGCTTTTTAGATTGGTTATTACTTGCTGTGTCTGTATTATTAATCGCCTTGGTAATGCTTCAGGAATCGAAAGATGATGGAAAGAATATGTTTTCTGGTGAAAAATCAGAACTATTTAAAAATCAAAAACAACGTGGACCTGAACTTTTACTCTCAAGAATGACAATGGGAATGAGCGTCGTTTTTGCAGTAGTAACCATCCTGGCATTGATTCTTTAGAACACATTACTGTGTTCTTTTTTTTCGCTAAACTTTGAAGGAGGTATTCGTTGTGAAAAATAAACTTTTAGATTTGATTCAAAAAAATAATTATAAATCAACTGATACTTTGGGTTTAGCCACTCTGTTAAGATGTGATACCAAAGAAGAGTTTCAAGCATTAACTAAAGCGCTTTATGAACTCGAAAAAGAAGGATTTATAGCTAAAAACAAAAAAGATAAATATAATTTAATAGAACGGTTTGGTTTTGTAAAAGGCAAACTAGATTTAAAACAAGCAGGATACGGTTTTATTTCTTTAGAAGAAGAACATCCCGATATCTTTATCCCAAGAAATAAAACGCTTGATGCAATGGATAATGATTTGTGTCTTGTAAAAATTACAAATCAATCTGGAAAAGATCGTTTTGAAGGCGAGATTTTAAAAGTCATAAAACGAAGCATTGAAACCATTATCGGAGAATACTTTCAAGGTGCTATTTTTCCAAAAAACCAACCAAATGATTTGGTTTTTAAACTTAAGAAAAAAGGAAATATTACACCAGTCGATCACTCGCTTGTCAAAGCAAAAATTATAAAATACTCTAAAGTTCATATTCTAGAATGTGAAATATTAGAAGTATTAGGGCATATGTCAGATCCCGGTATTGAAATCATTGAAGTGATTAAGAGTCATGATTTAAATATCGATTTTCCTGAAGACGTATTAAGAGAAACAAATAAAATCGAAAATGTTGTGAAAGAAAGCGAATTTATTGGTAGAACCGATCTTCGAAAAGAAATGATTTTTACCATTGATGGAGATGACACGAAAGACATAGATGATGCTATTTCAATCAAAAAAATAAGCGATACAAGTTATCTTCTTGGAGTACACATTGCCGATGTCAGTTATTATGTAACGGAAGACTCTTTTTTGGACAAAGAAGCTTTTTCAAGAGGAACCAGTGTCTATTTAGCTGATCGAGTCATTCCAATGCTACCACGAAACTTATCGAATGGGATTTGTTCTTTAAATCCAAAAGTAGACCGACTTACCTTAACTTGTCAAATGAAAATTAATCAATTTGGTAAAGTCACCAGTTATGAGATTTTCCCATCGATTATTCATAGTCAAAATCAAATGACTTATAATATTGTAAATGAAATTCTTGCGAAAAATAATACTGTGATGTCAAAATACCCTCATTTGCTTTCCTCCATTGAATGGATGAAAGAGCTTGCTGATATTTTAAATATCGCAAGAACAAAACTTGGATCCATCAATTTTGAGACTATCGAACCAAAAATACTTTTTGATGATCAAGGTAAAGTTAAAGATATTATTATAAAAGATCGAGGAATTTCAGAAAACATCATTGAAGAATTCATGTTAGTGGCCAATCAAGTTATTGCTTCACACATGGACCATCTACATTTGCCATTTATTTATCGGATTCATGAAAAACCAGACAGCGATAAATTAAGTGCACTTTTTAAATTTGCAAAAGAATTACAATATGTCAAATTTGTTCCATCTTTGATATCTCACATTGATTTACAAAATCTATTAAAAGATGTTGAAAATTCTAAATACGAAAAAGTCACAAATACGTTAATGCTTCGTTCTATGGCAAAAGCAAAGTATTCAGAATCCAATCTTGGTCATTATGGACTTGCATTTGATAATTACACTCATTTTACATCCCCCATTAGAAGATATCCTGATTTAATCGTTCACCGTACGCTTAGAAAATTCTTGTTTCTTCATCAAACAGATAAAGATTCTTTGCTTTCAGTTGAAACGAAAATGCCAGGAATTGCTCTTCAAAGTTCAAAAACCGAACGAAATGCTATGATTTGTGAACGTGAAGTAATGGACATGAAAAAAGCTGAATACATGGAACCTCATGTTGGCAACGTTTTTGAAGGGGTTGTTTCTTCACTTACTAGATTTGGAATGTTTGTAGAGTTACCAAACACCGTAGAAGGATTAATTCATATTACAACATTTAAAGAAGCCATTGAATTTCTAGAAGATAAAATGATCTATCTTGGAATTTCATCTAGAATCGAGTATACTATAGGCATGGAAGTAAAAGTTAAATTACTAGGAGTAAATAAACTGCTTGGAAGAATAGACTTTGAGCTAGTTTAAAGGAGGTCTAAAATGAAGGCATTAGCCAGCAATAAAAAAGTGTCACATGAATACTTCATTTTAGAAACGTTTGAATGTGGCATTGTATTACGTGGTACTGAAATTAAATCTATTCGACTTGGAAAATTAGCGATAAGTGATAGTTATGCAAGAATTAGTAATTATGAACTATATATTATCAATATGCATATTTCTCCTTATGAATATGGAAACATATTTAATCACAAAGAAACAAGAGAAAGAAAGCTATTGATGAAAAAGCACGATATCGTTAAACTTTCTTTAAAACTTAAAACAGAAGGATTAACACTTATACCTACAAAAGTCTATTTAAAAGATGGGTTTTGCAAGCTTGAACTTGCCCTTTGTAAGGGCAAGAAACAATACGATAAACGAGAATCACAAAAGCAAGAAGATACAAAACGTCGTTTGGTTAAAGTGATGAAAGACATCAAAAACTAACGACAATTTATGGGGCTGTTCTGGATTCGACAGGGTAGTTCGAGTTTGATAAGCATGCGATCGGTAGATCTAAAAATGCGCGGTTAAATATAACCGGAAACCAAAATTACGCTTTCGCTGCTTAAGAAGAAGTAGCGGGTTTGTCTTTGCCAGCCTGCGGGCCTAGATAAACTCCAGTTAGCAGGATAGCATCACTTTCTGCCACCTTAAGACTGTAGTGCGAAAATAATAGGGTTAGTCCCTTGATGGCGAGTTAACTGGCTGCCTTGAGATGAAATTTATCAGTGAACTAAGCATGTAGAAAGTCAAATGATTGGCTATTTTGGACGGGGGTTCGAATCCCCCCAGCTCCACCATCAATACACGTATCTGAGGTTGTTGTAGTATTTAATTTACTACATATACAACCTCAGTTTTTTTGTTTGCTAAAAAATATTTCATTAAAAAATAACTACATTAAGATGTATCACAAATAGTTGCAACTAAAGATATAAAGCTACTTATATATTTTAACTAGATATTTTTTTTGCTAGTTAAATATAAAGAAATTAAGAATAAAAATCAAGAGACAAAAAAGTTAATTTGAGTTTAAACCTTTTATTTCTAATTATTTAGTGATATAATTTTCAAGTATATATATTCATTATTATTACTATTTATTTAAAACACAAATAAGCATAAATCATATGACGTACATACAATGTTTTGAAAGGAGAAGTGTAATGACCTTTGGTCTATACACACACAATTATGAAAAGATTATTGTTATTAATTTCTATTTTTATCACGAGTATATTGCTAATGAGTTGTGATCTATTTAATCAACCAGTTACTATTACAACTACAACTCAAGCAGAGACTACAACGCAAACCGAAACTACTACTCAAACCGAAACTACTACTCAAACCAAAACTACTACTCAAACCGAAACGACAACGCAAACTGAAACAACAATTGAAGAACAGTTTGATAGCATTAGCGAAATCAGAAGCGGAACAGTAGGAGAAACCTACACAACAAGAGCAACAATAGTAGGAATAAGTAGTGCAGGATTATTAATATCAAATAATACAGAATATATGTATGTTTATCTTGGAACGCAATCAACATTAGAA